>Ga0181579_10001001_pt1 | contig 23348 bp, 20 predicted proteins | sample 071ome_24_FD_132996 | JGI IMG/M metagenome (GOLD analysis project Ga0181579, IMG submission 132996) | Coastal salt marsh microbial communities from the Groves Creek Marsh, Skidaway Island, Georgia - 071402CT metaG (megahit assembly) | ecosystem: Environmental > Aquatic > Marine > Intertidal... | reverse complement strand
CCCGCCGCCGTTGCGAAGGTGATCGAGCCCGCTCCGAGCCTGGATGCTCCACCGGAAGCAGACGAAACGCCGTAACACCCCAAAGCGCTAGCTGAATTCCCATCGGGCCTCGAGCCCGCCCGCACACGAGGAGACCTGTGGCACCACCTGCTACTTCCAAACCAGGGCGATCACTGATCGCCCTGATCGTCTTGTTGATCGGTGGAGTCGTTTGGGCGTTTTGGCCCGGCACCGATTCTTCGGTCCGCCTCGGCCTGGACCTACAAGGGGGAACCCAGGTGATCCTGGTCCCCAAGCCGGTGGTGGAAGGAACCGAGATCACCGAGGAGCAGCTGGCCCAGACCGTCGAGATCATCCGTGCGCGTGTGGACGGCCTGGGTGTCGCCGAAGCCGAAGTGACCACGCAGGGGTCGGGCAATTCGGCGGCCATCGTCGTCGCCGTTCCCGGTGTCGGGCAAGACCGGGTCGTGGAATTGGTGCAACGCACCGCGCTTTTGAACTTCCGCCCCGTGTGGAACGTCTTGAGCCCGCTCCCGGTCGACGACGCAGCACAAGAGGATGCCACCGATGAAGGTGAGGCCGCTGACTCCGGCGATGCCGACCAGGGCGGGGCCCAAAGCGCGGAAATTGTCCAGGCGCCGGAGTACAGCCCGGAATTCCAGGCCGAAGTCGACGCTTTGAGTTGCATCGATCCGGTCAATTTGGCGGGTGGAACGCCTGACAACCCTGCTGAGTGGCTGGGTGCCTGCGATCAAACGGGTCTGCAGAAGTACGTGATGGAACCGGCTTTCATCGAAGGAGTGAGCGTCACCGATGCCAACGCCCAGTTGACCCAACAGGGCATCGGCTGGGTGGTTACCTTGGAGTTCGACTCCGAGGGCGCCGGTGCTTTGGCAGACGCTTCGACCGAATTGAGTGCGCTGCCCGAGTGCGGGACCGGAGCCACGCCGTGTAACGCCTTCGCCATCGTGCTGGACGGCGTTGTGGTGTCTGCGCCACGGTTCAACGAGCCGATCCTCGGTGGTCAGGCGCAAATCGAAGGTGACTTCAACGCACAAGAAGCGCGCGACCTCGCCAATGTGCTCAAATACGGGGCACTTCCGGTGACCCTTGATGTCGTCGACATCACCTCTGTTTCCGCCACGGTGGGTGGCGATCAACTGCGTGCGGGCATCATCGCGGGCCTTATCGGTCTGGCTCTGGTGAGCCTGTACCTGCTGCTCTACTACCGACTTCTCGGCCTGGTTGCGGTCTTGTCCCTAGCGGTTGCCGGCGCGCTGCTCTACCTATTCGTCGTGATCTTCTCCAAGACGATCGGGTTGACGTTGACGCTGGCGGGCGTCGCTGGCGCGATCGTCGCCGTCGGTATCACTGCGGACTCCTTCATCGTCTACTTCGAGCGCATGCGTGATGAGTTGCGCGATGGCAGGTCCCTTCGACAGGCATGCGATAGCGGCTGGGTGCGGGCACGCCGGACCCTGCTGGCAGCCGACTTCGTGACGCTGCTGGCTGCCGTGGTCCTGTACTTCCTGTCGATAGGAAGCGTCCGCGGCTTCGCCTTCATCCTCGGACTCACGACCGTCATCGACCTCATCATCGCGTTCTGGTTCACCCATCCCGTCGTCGTTCTCCTGGGTCGTCGAGCCTTCATGTCCGGGGGATCAAAGTGGAGCGGACTCGATCCCGAGCGCCTCGGGGGACACAGCGCCATCGAATCCCTGGCCGGACGCTCGCGCCGCAAGCGACGCGACGACTACCGCGAGCGTGAAAGCGAAAAGCAGGCGTCCGAAGAGCAGGAAGCGCAAGATTCGACGGAGGTGCGGTCATGAGCGGCATCGCGGGAATCGGTCAACGGCTTTACCGCGGGGAGGTCTCCTACGACTTTGTCGGACGGTGGAAGCGCTGGTATGTCATCTCGGCGATCATCCTTCTTGTTTCGGTGGGGTCTCTCGCATTCCGCGGCTTGAATCTCGGTATCGAATTCCGGGGTGGGGCTGATTTCGCGATTCCCAGCGCAACCTGTTCGGTGTCCGAAGCAAGGGACGTAGTCGAAACCGAGACCGGGGGGCAGACGATCGTCACGGTCGCAAGCTCAGGGACCATGCGCGTTCAGACCATCCCCTTAACGAGCGCCGAGTCGGTTGCCCTAGCCGATTCGCTCGGTGAGGCCTGCGGGGTGCCCGGCTCGGACATCACCGTGCAGGTGGTGGGACCCACGTGGGGAGCGGAGATCTCCTCGAAGGCTCTCCAAGGGCTGGTGATCTTCCTTGTCCTGGTCACCATCTTCTTGTCGATCTACTTCGAGTGGCGAATGGCCGTCGGAGCTCTTGTCGCACTGGCGCACGATCTCGTCATCACGGTGGGGATCTATGCCCTCTTCGGGCTCGAGGTCACCCCGGCGACGGCGATCGGAGTACTCACGATCTTGGCGTACTCGCTGTACGACACCGTGGTCGTCTACGACAAGGTCAAGGAGAACACTCGAGGTATCGCCGGACAGTCGGTAATGACCTACGACGAAGCCGCCAACCTCGCGGTGAATCAAACGGTCGTGCGCTCGATCAATACCTCGCTGACCTCGTTGCTGCCGGTGCTAGCGATCATCATCGTGGGAGCCGGCCTGCTCGGGGCGGGAACCTTGCTCGACCTCGCGGTCGCGCTCGCTGTCGGAATGGCCGCCGGAACCTATTCGTCGATATTCATCGCGACGCCGGTCCTGGCCCAGCTCAAACGGCAACAGCCTGAAATGAAGGCCCTCGCGGCTCGAGTCCAGGCTCGCCGCAAGCAGGCCGCCAAGTTGGCGCCCAAGTCCGGTGAGGCAGCGTCCGGGGTGTCCGGGGAATCCGGCGACGGCTCCGACGATGCTCCTGCCAAGGACTCCGCCAGCCCAACGGCGTCTCCGGAACAACTGCGCGAATATGCGCGCCTGCAATCAGGAGAGCGTCAGCAGCCCAAACGCCAGAGCCGACGCAAGCGCCGGTAGGACGGACGCGCTTACACTGGAGACCTCGAGTCAGGGAGGTGCACAGTGGCGAAGAACGTTCCGGTCACCACCGAGCCCGACTCTGCGCGCACCGCCACCACGGGTGACTCCGGTGGTTTCCGAGGTCGGTTCGCGCGACTCGCCGGCCCTCGATACGCCCACCCCGAACTCGAACCCGTGGTGCGCACTCTGCGTCGTTATCACCCGAAAGGTGACGCGCGTGTGGTGGAGCGTGCCTACGAGATGGCCGAGTACCTTCACCGCGATCAGCAACGGCGTTCTGGAGAGCCCTACATCACCCATCCGCTCGCGGTCGCCGAGATTTTGGCCGAATTGGGCATGCCCGCGCCCAGTCTCGCTGCAGCCTTGCTTCACGACACCGTCGAAGACTGTGGCTACTCACTCGATGCGCTTCGTGAGGATTTTGGCGACGAGATCGCTCTCTTGGTCGATGGGGTAACCAAGCTCGACAAGGTCACCTACGGTGAGGCGTCTGCTGCAGAAACCGTCCGCAAGATGGTCGTTGCGATGGCTCGAGACATCCGCGTTCTCGTGATCAAGCTTGCCGATCGGCTGCACAACATGCGCACGCTTCGATGGTTGCCGGAGGAAAAGCAGCAGAAGAAGGCCAAGGAGACTTTGGAGATCTACGCTCCGCTGGCGCATCGACTCGGAATGAACGCCATCAAGTGGGAGCTCGAGGATCTGTCCTTCGCCACGATGTATCCGAAGATGTACGAAGAAATCGTTCGACTCGTCGGCGAACGAGCTCCCTCTCGCGACAAGTACCTCACGCAGGTAATCGGGGATATCGAGAGCCAGCTGAAGGCCAGTCGGATCAAAGCCACCGTCACCGGTCGCCCGAAGCACTACTACTCCGTGTATCAAAAGATGATCGTGCGTGGCCGCGACTTCAATGACATCTATGACCTCGTCGGTGTCCGGATCCTCGTGGAAAGCGTTCGAGAGTGCTACGCAGTGCTCGGCACGATCCACGCGCAGTGGAGTCCGGTTCCCGGTCGTTTCAAGGACTTCATCGCCATGCCCAAATTCAACATGTACCAGTCACTGCACACCACCGTCATAGGTCCGGACGGCAAGGTCGTAGAGGTGCAGATTCGAACACAGGAGATGCACCAGTCCGCCGAACTCGGTGTTGCCGCGCATTGGAAGTACAAGCAATCCGACTCGGGCAAGGGCGGCCCCGATGACTTCGCCTGGTTGAGGCCGTTGCTCGACTGGCAGCGCGAAACGTCGGACCCGGGGGAGTTCATGGACTCCCTTCGATACGACCTCGGCTCAGCAGAGGTTTACGTATTCACGCCCAAGGGCGACGTCATGGCGCTGCCGGCTGGCGCGACCCCTGTCGACTTCGCCTATTCGGTGCACACCGAAGTCGGCCATAGGTGCGTCGGTGCCCGCGTGAACGGCAAACTCGTGCCACTGGAGTCCGAGTTGGCTAGCGGCGACGTCATCGAGATCTTCACATCGAAGGCCGAGGGGGCTGGTCCGAGTCGAGACTGGATCTCCTTCGTCGCCTCTGCACGTGCCAAAACGAAGATCAAAGCTTGGTTCTCGAAGGAACGCCGCGAGGAAGCCATCGAGAACGGTAAGGATCAGATCGCTCGAGCCATGCGCAAGAAGGGGCTGCCACTACAGCGGTTGATGACCAACCAAGCGCTCGCCACTATCGCGGTCGACCTCAACCAGGCCGACGTTTCGGCTCTCTATGCGTCCGTCGGCGAGGGCCGCATTTCGGCCGCGACCATCGTCCAGCGCCTGGTGGAAGCAGCCGGGGGAGTCGACGGCGCAGACGATGACGCCGCCGAGGCCGTCACGCCGTCATCGGGTCGACGCGATAGCGGAGCCCGCGATGTAGGCGTGATTGTCAAAGGCGTTGATGATCTGTGGGTCAAACTCGCCCGATGCTGCACACCCGTTCCCGGTGATCCGATCATGGGATTCGTCACCCGTGGTTCGGGAGTCTCGGTTCATCGCGAGGATTGCGTGAACGTTCCGAACCTACGCGAAAGCCCGGAGCGCGAAGTCGCGGTTGAGTGGGCTCCCACGCCATCGAGCGTGTTTCTGGTCAACATCCAGGTCGAGGCATTGGATCGATCACGCCTCCTGGCAGATGTCACACGTGCATTGTCCGACACCCACGTGAACATCTTGAGCGCGTCCGTGGCCACGACGCGTGACCGGATCGCTACGTCCAGATTCACTTTCGAGATGGCCGATCCCAAGCACCTGGGCTCGGTGTTGAAGGCAGTGCGCACGGTCGAAGGCGTCTACGACGCGTACCGTGTCTAGGGACAGGAAGAACTGCGTCCTATTGGGCGATCCGCTGAGCAGCTTCGAGCAGGGCGCGGGTGCTCTCGATTGACTGCTCGAGTTTGCGGACGGCTCGATCATCGCCGTTGGCGCGGGCCTGTTCGAGGTCTGCTTCCTGTTTGGCTAGGGCGTCGGTGAAGGCATTGGCCGTCGATTCCGCGCGGGCGCGCTTTTCGGGATCGTCCTGATCCCACGCCTTCGACTCTGCCTTGCGCAGCGCGTCCTCGACTTTGCGCAGCCTCGATTCCAGGCGACTACGTTCGGCGCGAGGTAGATCGCCGGCTTTGTCCCACTGATCTTGGATGGTCCGCAGTTGGCGTTTGACCGCGGTGAGGTCGCTGGATCCGTCGATGGGTAGCAGCGCCTCAGCCTGCACCACCAGTGCCTCTTTGACCTCGACGTTTGGAACGAGTTCGGCGTCCTTGGCCGCATCGGCGGCCTTCATAGCTGTGTAGAAGGAATCTTGCGCAGCTTTGAATCGCTTCCAGAGTTTGTCCTCGTCCGAGCGCGACCCCCGAGGTGCTCGCTTCCAATCCTCCATTAACTTCTTCAAAGCGCGGGTAGTCGGCCCCCAGTCCGTCGAGGTGGCAAGGGACTGAGCCTTCTCGATGAGCTCGCGCTTGACCGCCAGCGCCTCCTTGCGCTGGGAATCGAGCTCGGCGAAGTGCGCACGCCGACGCTTGTCGAAAGCGGCACGAGCGGAGCTCAAACGCTTCCACAACTCCTGCTCCAGCGATCGATCCGAGCGGGGCAGGGCCTTCCACTCCTCGACGATCGCCGTGTAGCGCTCTGACGTGGACTTCCACGATGTCGAGTCCGACAAGGATTCGGCCTCGGTTACAAGGGCTTCTCGAGCGGCTTTCGCCTCCTGACGCATGCGCTGGCGGTGCTCGGCTTGCCGAACGCTCGCGGCCTGGAGCTCTGCCTCGGCCGCGTCGACCTTGCGGGCGAGAGCTTCGACGTCTCCGACGAAGGAGCGCTCCTGGAGTCCTTGCTTGACTCGGGTGATGACGGCACTTGCCTGATCGGGCTTGGCTCGGCCGTCGGCCAAGCGCGTGGTGACGAGGTCGATTTCAACGACGAGATCGTCGTACTTGCGGGCGAAGAAGGCCAGTCCTTCGTCGGGGCTGCCGGCTGCGTACTGTCCGACCTTGACTTCCCCGTCCGGCGCCTTCAGATAGACCGTGCCATCGGGTTCCACCCGACCGAACTGAATGCTGGGGCTCGGTGCATCGCTTTCCGGGGTCGGAACGGCAGCCGGCCTGGTCGGCCCCGTCGGCCGCCGAAGGGCAGCAGGAGTCGGGACGGGTGGTTGTGACGGTGCGTTATCGCCCGTCATACCTTCACCTCCTGCTGATACCTGCCGCGGAACGGGAGAGTCTCCACGTATGGCCTTGTCAAGGGACAGTCTGTCATCGCTGGGTGGGCGCGCTACTGCACTGCCCCAACTGTTGCCGATTCGATAACAATTGGCTGCGCTGGCAGGCCGTCTCCACCCCCATCGGCGACTCCGGCCTCCGCGACGGCTCGGACGATGTCTAGGCCTTCGGTGATCTGCCCCCAGATCGTGTAGCCCGAAGGGAGCGTGGTGTCCTCGTAGACCAGGAAGAACTGTGAGCCGCCGGTGCCCGGTCCGGCATTGGCCATCGCCACCGTGCCGGCAGGATAATTCGCCTCTCCCTCGGCAGGCAGGTTCTCATCGGGGATCTGGTAGCCGGGTCCGCCGGTGCCGTTTCCGGCCGGATCGCCGCACTGGAGCACGAAGATCCCGGCGGTCGTCAGGCGGTGGCAGGCCGTGGCATCGAAGAACCCCTCGGTAGCGAGGAAATCGATGGACGCGACCGTTGCAGGAGCGTCGTCGGCCAAAAGATCGATCACGATGTCGCCGCAATTGGTGGTCAGCGTCAGCGCCCCTGCTGCAGCCGTCGTTGCTTCGGGTGCGGAGTCGTAGGAGAGGTCATCTATTCGAGCCGGCACGGGCTCGCCGCAGATCTCCACGAGGGAATCTCCGGCCTGGATTTCATCGACGAGCTCCGCAGCGGCCTGATCGAGGTCGCTCGACGCCGTAGTGTCGGCCTCACCGCCGCGATCGACGAGCGTGAAGATGGCCCAGCCACCTCCGGCGATGACCAATGCACCGATGACGGCTATCGCCACCACCCGTTGGCGCACCTTGGCTTTGTGTTCGCGTTCGGACCGCCGCGCCTGCTGGCGTTCGAACTTGGCCCGCGCGAGTTCACGTTCACGGCGATTGGAGGAGGTCATATCCGTCCCAAGGGTCACTGATGCTGGGCGATCATTATCCGGCGCACGAGTGTAGAGGTGATGGGGGATGGTGCGGCGAGGCTAGGCTGTGCGCGCTGGGCTCGACGGTGAGCGCGGCCACGCAGATCGTTCGCAGGAGGAGCCTTGTTGATCACCGGCTTCCCGGCCGGATCCTGGGGCACGAACTGTTACGTCGTCGCGTCCGGTCCGTCTGAACCCTGTGTCATCGTCGATCCAGGTCAAGATTCGATTGACCGAGTTCACGAAATCATCGACGAGAATCGACTTGTGCCGGCAGCCGTGCTCTTGACGCACGGACACATGGATCACATTTGGAGTGTGGCCCCACTCTCGCGCGAATTCGAAATCCCCGCGCTCATCCACGCCGATGACCGGTACCGGCTGGCTGATCCGGCTGGAAGCAGTATGGCCGCGGCGCGCGAACAGCTGCTGGCGATGACCAAGAACAGTCTCGAGTTGACCGAACCGGACGATGTTCAGTTGCTACCCGAAGGTGAGCACTCGACTGTGGAATTGGTCGGCATTAGCTTCGGAGTCCGTCACGCCCCCGGGCACACGGAGGGCTCGGTGGTCTTTGACGTCCAGCGATCAGGGGAAGCCGACGTCCTGTTCTCCGGCGATGTCCTTTTCCAGGGTTCGATCGGTCGAACGGATCTTCCCGGAGGCAGTCCGTCGATGATGGATGTGAGCCTGCGAGATGTGATCTGGCCTATGGATGATTCCGTCATAGTGCTGCCCGGTCATGGCTCGCAGACCACTATCGGTGCCGAACGTGCAAGCAACCCCTTCTTGCGGGCTGCGGCGAGTGGTTCGGGCGGCGACGCGCCACAGCGGGGTTGGTGACGATGGCCGAATTCCAAGCACCCAAGGGCGTCCCCGAGTACTTTCCCCCACGGTCGTCAGCCTTCCTCGCTGTCCGCGATGCCCTCGCGTATCCAGCGATGCACGCCGGCTACGGCTACATCGAGTTGCCGGTGTTCGAAGACACAGCGCTCTTCGTTCGTGGAGTCGGCGAAAGCACGGACGTCGTGAGTAAGGAAATGTACACGTTCCTCGATCGTGGAGATCGATCCATTTCCTTGCGTCCGGAGGGAACAGCCGGCGTTATGCGTTCGATCGTCGAGAACCGGATGGACAAGGGATCGCTGCCGGTCAAACTGTGGTACGCAGGCCCATTCTTCCGCGCCGAACGCCCCCAACACGGCCGGTACCGGCAATTGCAGCAGGTTGGCCTAGAAGCCGTCGGCAGTGATGACCCGGCCCTAGATGCAGAGGTAATCGCCCTTGCCGATGAGGGATACCGCCGTTTGGGGCTGAGACGTTATCGACTCGATCTCACCAGCCTGGGCTGTGGCCAGTGCCGGCCCGCCTACCGCCAGAAGTTGACGGAGTTCCTAACAACGTGCGATCTCGATGAGGCAACGCAGGCCCGCGCGCAGATGAACCCGCTTCGAGTTCTCGATGACAAGCGCGAAGAAGTTCAAGCGCAACTGACTAACGCACCGCTGATGGTCGATCACCTATGCGAGGGCTGCCGTGAGCACTACGACGCCGTCCGCGACTACCTACGGGATTCGGGAGTCGACTGGCACGAGGCCCCGCGTCTGGTTCGAGGATTGGACTACTACACGCGCACGACTTTCGAATTCACCCACGAGCTCCTCGGTGCGCAGTCGGGAATCGGTGGCGGCGGACGTTACGACGGACTCATGGAGTCCGTGGGTGGGGCTGGGTTGTCGGGGATTGGATTCGGCTTGGGAACGGACCGCACGTTGCTGGCGTGCGAAGCCGAAGGACTCGATGTTGGTGCCGGCCCGCTGGTCGATGCGTTCATCGTTCCGATCGGCGAGGACGCCCGTCACCTCGCCGTTCAGCTCATGGCACAGTTGCGCGAGGCCGGTGTTCGAGTGGACATGGCCTACGGAGGACGAGGCGTCAAAGGATCGATGAAGGCGGCCGATCGCTCGGGGGCGCCGACCGTGATCATCGTCGGTGACGATGAGGTCGCTTCGAGAAGCGTTCAAGTGAAGGACATGAACCAGGGATCGCAGCGCTCGGTGCCGCTGAAATCTCTCATCGCTGAACTGCAAGAAATCGTGACTCAGGAGGGCACGTCGTGATCAGAACCGACCCAGCCGGCACGCTTCGGGAAACTGACGCCGGCCGGACCGTGACTCTCTCGGGATGGATCGCCTCCAGGCGCGATCACGGAGGGGTCGCATTCTTGGATCTACGGGATGCCTCCGGTCGAGTCCAGGTGGTGGTTCGCGAGCCCGAGGTGGCCCACCCGTTGCGTGACGAGTTCTGCATCAAGGTGACCGGCGAGGTATCCATGCGCCCTGAGGGCAATGAGAACCCTGACCTAGCCACCGGCTCGATCGAGGTCATCGCTGATGACCTCGAGGTTTTGTCGACCAGCGCTCCGTTGCCATTCCCGATCGATGACCGGGTGAACGTCAGCGATGAAGTGCGCTTGCGACACCGATATCTCGACTTGCGTCGCAGCAAGCCCGGAGACGCGATTCGAATGAGGTCACGCGTTAACCAGGTTGCGCGCGAAGTGCTCCTGGCTCGTGACTTCGTGGAAGTCGAGACGCCCACGCTCACGCGCTCGACCCCCGAGGGCGCTCGCGACTTCTTGGTCCCCGTGCGCCTGCAGCCGGGCCATTGGTACGCACTGCCGCAATCGCCACAGTTGTTCAAGCAGTTGCTGATGGTGGGTGGCATCGAGCGGTATTTCCAGATTGCCCGCTGCTACCGCGATGAGGATTTTCGTGCAGACCGGCAGCCGGAATTCACCCAACTCGATATCGAAATGAGTTTCGTCGAACAGCAGGACGTCATAGACGTCGGCGAGGCCGTCGTTCGGGCCCTGTGGTCGCAGGTCGGTGGACACGACATCGGCGATATCCCACGGATGACCTACGCGGAGGCGATGAGTCGGTTCGGAACCGATAAGCCCGATCTTCGTTTCGGCCTAGAACTCGTTGAGCTCACCGACTACTTTGCCGACACTCCGTTCCGCGTTTTCCAGGCGGAATACGTGGGGGCAGTAGTTATGCCCGGCGGGGCGGACCAGCCGCGGCGTCAGTTCGATGCATGGCAGGAATGGGCCAAACAACGCGGAGCCAAAGGTCTGGCCTACGTCACGGTCGCCCAGGACGGTGCTCTCGGTGGACCCGTTGCCAAGAACCTCAGCGACAGCGAACGCGATGGACTCGTCGCGGCCGTGGGAGCCAACCCCGGGGACGCGGTCTTCTTCGCAGCAGGCCGAGCGAGTGAATCGCGTGCTCTGCTCGGTGCAGCCCGGGTGGAGATTGCCGATCGGTTGTCGCTTATCGATACCAGCCAGTGGTCCTTCGTCTGGGTGGTCGACGCTCCGATGTTCGAGCAGGTGCAAGCTGATGATGGCTCGTGGGTGTGGACGGCCGTGCACCACCCGTTTACGTCACCGAACGCAGATTGGATCGATTCCTTCGAATCCTCGCCGGGGGAGGCCTTGGCCTGGGCCTACGACCTCGTGTGCAACGGAAACGAGATCGGTGGAGGCAGCATTCGTATTCACGACGCCGGCGTTCAGCGTCGCGTGTTCGAGGTCTTGGGGCTCGGGGAAGCCGAAGCCCAGGACAAGTTCGGATTCCTTTTGGAGGCGTTCAAGTACGGACCGCCACCGCACGGTGGCATCGCGTTCGGCTGGGATCGCATCTGCATGCTGCTCGCCGGCTCGGAATCTTTGCGCGAGGTGATCGCCTTTCCCAAGACCGGAGGTGGGCACGATCCCCTCACCGGTGCTCCAACGCAGATCACGTCCGAGCAGCGAGCAGAAGCCGGTATCGATGCCGAGCCCGAGAACGAAGAAGCTCCCGAGGACGCAGCCTCTGGTGAGTCGAACAACGGCGGATAGGGCCAACACCCATGACCTTGTTCGACGATCGGGATCAGGCCGATCGCGCGGACGCGCCCCTTGCGGTTCGCATGCGACCGCGTTCCATCGATGAGGTCGTCGGTCAACAAGCGGCGCTGGCCGAGGGGTCTCCGTTGCGTTCGCTCGTCACCGGGGGCGTTCGCGGAGCTGTGTCCGTGGTCCTGTGGGGGCCACCGGGGACGGGAAAAACCACGCTAGCGACCTTGGTGTCCCGAGAATCTGGCCGCGTTTTCACCGAGTTGTCTGCAGTGACGGCCGGCGTCAAGGATGTCCGTCAGGTTATCGATGAAGCTCGCGATCGCCTCCGCCTTCAAGAAGTCGGAACGGTGCTGTTCGTCGATGAGGTACATCGCTTCAGCAAGAGTCAGCAGGATGCGCTCTTGCCGGCAGTGGAGAACGGCTGGGTGACGCTCATTGCAGCGACGACGGAGAACCCGAGTTTTTCAGTTATCGCGCCGCTGCTGTCACGCAGCATCGTCGTCACTCTGCAGCCACTGACGGATACAGACATCGAGCGGGTCCTGCGGCGAGCAGTCGAAGATGGACGAGGACTAGGGGGCGTGGTCGATGTTTCGGACGAAGCAATCGATTTCCTCGTTCGTATCAGTGCCGGTGATGCCCGGCGCGGATTGACGGCCCTCGACTCTGCCAGTGGCTCGGTCACAGAAGGTGGGCTCATCGATATCGATGCGGTCGAAGCCGCCGTACAGCACGCGGCAGTTCGATACGACCGCGATGGTGATCAGCACTACGACGTCATCAGCGCCTTCATCAAGAGCGTCCGGGGGAGTGACCCAGACGCGGCATTGCACTACCTGGCTCGAATGTTGGAAGCCGGAGAAGATCCCCGCTTCATCGCCCGACGGTTGATGATCCTGGCGAGTGAGGATGTCGGGATGGCCGAACCGAGTGTCCTTCACACGGCCACGGCTGCTGCACAGTCGGTTGCGCTCATCGGGATGCCCGAGGCGCGCATCGTTCTCGCGCAGGCAACGGTCCACGCCGCACTAGCTCCCAAATCGAATGCCGTGTACGTAGCTATTGATACAGCGCTGGGCGATGTTCGAGCCGGCCGCATTGGCACAGTTCCGCCGCATCTTCGCGACGCGCACTATCCGGGTGCCGCTGCGCTTGGTCATGGACAGGATTACGTGTACCCGCACGACGTTCCCGGTGGTGTGGCTGAAGCCGCGTACCTCCCCGAAGTGCTCCGTGGAGCTCGTTACTACGTGCCCACCGAATACGGCGCCGAGGCCAAGTGGGGAGAAATCGCCCGTCGTCTCCAGGAGCGTCGAAGGGGCGAGGTCAGCGACACATAGGCTGTGCCCTGTGCGACGACTGGTGTGGACGGCTATCGGTGCAGCCGGAGGTATTTGGGCGTACCGCAAGGGCAGTGAGTTGCTCGATCAAGCGCGCGAGCAGGGCGTTGCTCTGACGATCCAGCAGGCGGCATTGAGCACCACCCAGACCGTCAATCGAATATCGGCGACGGTTGCCGAACGGGGTCACGCCAGGGCACAGCGCACTTGGGAAGACCGGGAACATCGGGAAGACCGGGAAGGCGACGTTTGATGGATTCCGCCGAAATCCGAACGCGATTCCTGCGCTATTTCGCTGAGAACGGCCACGAGATCGTGCCGTCCGCCTCGTTGCTGCTCGACGATCCGACCCTTTTGTTCGTGAACGCAGGAATGGTGCCGTTCAAGCCTTACTTCCTCGGCGAAGCCCCGCCGCCGTACCCCAGGGCGACCAGCGTGCAGAAGGTCGTTCGCACCCTCGACATCGAGGAGGTCGGCAAGACGACTCGTCACGCGTCGTTCTTCCAAATGGCCGGCAATTTCTCTTTCGGCGACTACTTCAAGGAAAAGGCCATCCCGTTCGCCTGGGAGTTGCTCACCAAGCCCGTCGCCGACGGCGGCTACGGGTTCGAGGAATCCCGCTTGTGGGCCACCGTTTATCTCGATGACGACGAAGCCATGGACATCTGGCACAAGGATGTGGGCCTGCCGCTGGATCGGATTCAACGTCGTGGTCAGGCGGATAACTACTGGTCCATGGGTGTACCCGGACCATGCGGGCCCTGTTCGGAGATCTACTACGACCGCGGTCCCGAATACGGCGTAGAAGGCGGCCCCATCGCGGACGAGAATCGCTACCTCGAAGTGTGGAACCTGGTGTTCATGCAGTTTGAGCGAGGCGCTGGATCGGCGAAGGAGGACTATCCGATCCTCGGTGAGTTGCCGAACAAGAACATCGATACCGGCATGGGCCTCGAGCGAATGGCCGCGCTGTTGCAGGGCGTGGACAACATCTACGAAATCGACACGACGAGGTCGATCTTGGAGACCGCTAGCGAATTGACCGGAGCCCGGTACGGGTCTTCGAACAGGGACGACATTGCCCTGCGCGTAGTCGCCGATCATGCACGGACGTGCACCTTCTTGATCGGAGACGGGGTTGTTCCCGGTAATGAAGGCCGAGGCTACGTACTCCGCCGCCTCATGCGTCGCGTGATTCGCAACATGCGCATCCTTGGCGCACAGGAACCGACCATGGCCCAACTCGTCGATGCCACCGTGCTTGCCATGGCGCCCCAATACCCGGAGTTGAACGACGAAGTCGATCGGATCCGCAGCATTGCGATTGGCGAGGAGTCATCGTTCGATGCCACCTTGCGGACCGGGACGCTGTTGTTCGAAACAGCCGTCGAGCAAGCCAAAGACTCGGGCTCGGGAGTGCTGTCGGGCGAGCAGGCGTTCTCTCTGCACGACACCTACGGCTTCCCGATCGACCTCACCTTGGAAATGGCGTCCGAGCATGGCTTGACGGTGGATGAAGATGGCTTCCGTTCGCTCATGGCCCAGCAGCGTGAGCGCGCGAAGGCTGATGCCGCGGCCCGCAAGAGTGGTTTCGCGGCCACAACGGCCTACCGCGAGGTACTCGAGACCGGTGGGTCAACGTCGTTCGTCGGCTACGACGAAGTCACCACGGAGGCGACGGTCCTGGGCATCGTCGCCGAGGGTGCCGCCCAGCCGGTTGCCAGCGTCGGTCAGCATGCAGAAGTCATCTTGAACCGCACACCGTTCTATGCCGAAGCCGGCGGGCAGTTGGGCGACCACGGCACCATAACCACGAGCGATGGCGCGATATTCGAGGTCTACGACGTCCAGTCACCCGTACCCGGGCTTTTCGTGCATCGTGGTGAGGTTCGCGATGGTGAACTCACCCAAGGCGCGTCAGTGGTAGCCCGGGTTGACACTGCACGCCGCAAGGCGATCTCCCGAGCGCACACGGCGACACACATGATCCATCGAGCATTTCGCGAACAACTCGGTGAGACGGCAACCCAGATGGGCTCGGAGAACGCACCGGGTCGACTCCGATTCGACTTCCCGAGCCCCGAACCGGTGTCGGGTGCTGTCCTGCGTGACGTCGAGGCTCGCGTGAACGAGATCTTGATCGAGGACCTCGACGTGCACGCGCAGGTGATGAGTCAAGACGACGCCCGCGCCATGGGAGCGATGGCGCTGTTCGGCGAGAAGTACGGCAGTGAGGTGCGCGTCGTGTCCGTGGGGGAGTGGGCGCACGAGCTGTGCGGCGGAACCCACGCTCAGCGATCGGGGCAACTAGGGGTCGTGTCCTTCCTGTCCGAGGGTTCGATCGGTGCCGGCATCCGTCGTGTGGAGGCGCTCGTCGGCGTTGACGCCTACCGTCACTTGGCGGCCGAGCATGTTCTCGTGCAGCAACTGTCCGACATGGTGAAGGCCCCGCGAAACGAGGTGCTTTCTCGAATCGAGCGAACCATCTCGTCGCTGAAGGACGCTGAGCGAGAACTGGCCCGATTCAAATCCGCCGATCTACTCTCCAATGCCGATTCGTTGATGGGCGATGGTGTGGATGTTGGGGGTGTTCGGCTGTGGACCTTCCAGGCGCCCACGGGTGTGGGCGGTAAGGAATTGCGAGAGATCGCACAGCACGCCAAGTCCAAGGCCGGGAAAGACGTGCCGGGTGTCTACGTCGGGACGGCGGTAGCGGACGGAGCGGCATCGGTCATCGTTGCCTGCACGCCCGCGGCCATTGCTGCTGGTGCCCGCGCCGGGGAGATCATGGGGACCGTCACGGCTCGGATGGGCGGTCGAGGCGGCGGGAAGGACGACATGGCGCAAGGCGGCGGAGGCGATCCCGCACAAATCGAAGCAGCGTTCGCAGACGTCACCTCATTCCTCAGCCAGCGATAGGGGGCATCGCCAGTCCATGCGCCACGGTCGACGGATTGCTCTCGATCCGGGTTCGGTTCGGATCGGGGTCGCGGTGTCCGATCGCGACGGCATCCTGGCCAGCGTCCAAGAACCCATTCCTGCCGAAGATCCGCGCGCACTCGAAGCACTCATCCAGGAAATCGACCCGATCGAACTCCTCGTCGGGTTGCCGCGAGGTCTCGACGGCAACGAAGGGGCTGCGGCTCAAGGCGCCCGGAAATACGCGGCCGGACTTGCGGCGACATTCGACATCCCAGTTCGACTGGTCGATGAACGCCTTTCGACGGTCCAAGCCCAGCGTGGCTTCCACGCTCAGGGGCGTTCGGTACGACAGAGTCGTAGCATGATCGATAGCGCCTCTGCCGCCGTCGTTCTCCAGCACGCCCTGGACACCGAACGCGCAACGGGACGACCCCCCGGCGAGGTGTGCGCATGACGCACATGGATGAATTCTTCGACGAGGAAGATCAGTTGCCGCCATCACGAAACGCCTCGAGCTGGGCCCGTCGCATCACGGGTATCGCGGTGCTGCTCGCGGTTGCGGCCCTTGCGTGGGGCACCTGGTCGTTTGTTTCCGGTATCGGTGGGGGACCGAGTGCCGAAACCGACTATGCCGGAGAAGGCATTGGCGAAATCGAAATCGTCGTTGCTCGTGGCGACACACTGACTGCCATCGGTCAGACTCTGGCCGACGCCGGTGTCGTGCGCACCGTTCAGGCCTTCGTCGACGCCGCGCAGGCGGATGAAGCCGCTGCATCGATTGGGCCGGGCACCTACACCCTGCGGCAGCAGATGAGCGGGGCGAGTGCTCTTGCGTTGATGCTCGATCCGGTGTCGCGGGCCGATAGTCGTTTGGTTCTTCCCGAAGGTCTCCGGCTACCGCAGACCGTGGAGATCGCCGCGGAGACTTCGGGTCTGCCGTTGTCGGAATTCGAACAGGTGCTCGACAACCCCGGTGTGCTTCCACTGCCAGCGTGGGCAGAGCAGCGCCCCGAAGGCTTCATGTTCCCGGCCACCTACGATCTTGCGGGCGATGAAACGGCCGAGCAGATCCTGTCCACCCTCGTTGAACGATTCGATCAGTCCGCATCCTCGCTGGACCTCGTGGCGCGAGCAGAGGAGATTGGCCGTACCCCCTACGAAGTTTTGACGGTGGCTTCTCTCGTCCAGGCCGAAGTGCTCCCCGAGGACATGCGTAAGGCTGCTGCTGTCATCTACAACCGCCTCGATGACGGAATGCCATTGCAGTTCGATTCAACCGTGTCGTATGCGTTGGGCATCACCGAACTGCAACTGTCCGCTGAGCAATTGGAGACGGACTCGCCCTACAACACTTACCAGAACGAGGGACTGCCACCAACTCCGATCAACTCGCCCGGAGAAGCCGCACTCGAAGCCGCACTCGACCCCGCCAAGGCAAAGTGGCTCTACTTCGTCACGGTAAATCCCGACACCAAGGAGACCAAGTTCGCCCGCGATTACGACCGATTCTTGAAGCTCAAAGGGCAGTTGCAGGAGTACCTCGCGGAGAACAGCTGATGCCCAGGGCGGCAGTTCTCGGCTCACCGATATCGCACAGTCGATCACCGGCCCTGCACCGAGCGGCGTACGCCGCCCTCGGACTGGATTGGCAGTACGACGCCATCGAGTGCGCCGAAGATGCCTTCCCGGAGTTTCTCGCATCGTTGAGCGACGAATGGCGAGGGCTCAGTTTGACCATGCCGCTGAAGGAGATCGTCTTCGAGGTAGTCGATGACATCGACGATGTTGCGCGCGCGGTTCACTCCGCCAACACTGTTTGGCGAGAGAACCCATCATCGGCATGGAAAGCCACCAACACCGATATCGCCGGCATACGACGAGCCCTCGCCGCAGCGGGTGTCGAACGGGTCGAACGGGTCCGCATTCTGGGAGCCGGTGCCACCGCCCGAAGTGCCGTCGCGGCGTTGATCGGAATGGGGGCGATGTCGATCGTGGTTCACGCACGCCGCTCGGAAGCCGCGGCGGAGGTGGCGGCGCTTGCCGAGCGGCTTGGATGCTCGACGCAGATCGGGACCTTGGATCCCGATCTTTTCGATCAAGATCTCCTCGTGAGCACCCTGCCGGCCGATTCTGCAGGGCCGTGGGCCTCGGCGGTGTCCTCTGCCGACATTGCCGCCACCGGTTTGCTCGATGCCAGCTACTACCCGTGGCCCACGCCATTAGCCCTCGCCTGGTCTCGATATTCACCCGATGCCCCGGTGGCCAATGGTCGCGACATGCTTTTGTGGCAGGCAGTCGACCAGGTTCGGCTCATGACCGGCAAGATCGACCACGTCAATGAGAAGGCAGTCGTCGAGGCCATGCGAGGAGCGTTGTCCACAGCCGACAACGAGGACTAGCCCGCCGCCTGTATTCCTTCGTACCTTCGCCGCATGGACGATTCGGTGTGGGTGTGGTTGCTGTGGGTGTGGTTCGCGGCCTGGGCACTGGCTCTCACGCGCGTTGATCTCCGAGAACACCGCTTGCCCAATCAGATGGTCGCAATCGCGCTCGCCGGCTGCGTGCTCATCACCGTGTTCCGATTCGCTGCCAGCGGCAACGCCACGGTGGTGGTGGGAGCGGCCTTAGGCAGTGTTGTGGCCGTGGCCTTCTTCGCCGCTGCCCACTACGTCGGTGGTGTCGGGATGGGGGATGTGAAGTACGCCGCCGTGACCGGGTGGATGCTCGGCACCATCGGTTGGTCCGCCGTGTGGTGGGGCCACTTCGCCGGCTTCGTGCTTGCCGGTTGCGTCGTTCTCGTCGGTTGGCTGGTGCGTGCATGGAATCGCAGAACCGCGGTGCCGTTCGGCCCGTTCCTGGGCTTGGGAGCGATCGCCGTCGGTGGACTCGGGGCGCTAGGTGGGCTGACATGACGGGTTCTTGCTAGGTGCACGTCGAACCGTGAGCGCGCACCTGCGATGATCTGCGCCATGGTGCGCTGGTTAACCGCAGGTGAATCCCACGGTCAAGCTTTGACCGCGATCGTGGAGGGAATACCGGCACACGTCGAGGTGACAAGCGAGCAGATCGGGCGCGACCTCGCTCGTCGGAGGCTGGGAGCCGGTCGTGGCGCCCGAATGAAGTTCGAGGCCGATGCCGTGCGAATCCTGGGCGGAGTTCGGCACGGAAAGACCCTCGGAGGTCCTATCGCCATCGAGGTCGGCAACTCCGAGTGGCCCAAGTGGGACAAGGTGATGGCGGCGGATCCGGTTGCCGAAGAGGACATCGCCGAGCTCGCCCGAAACGCGCCCCTGACTCGGCCCCGCCCCGGGCACGCAGACCTCGTGGGCATGCAGAAGTACGGATTCGACGACGCACGGCCGGTCCTCGAACGCGCCAGCGCACGGGAAACGGCCGCTCGCGTCGCTCTCGGAGCCGTGGCACGCGCCATGCTCGAGCAGGTTGCCGGGGTTCGGGTTCTCAGTCACGTGGTGCGGATCGGCACGGTGGAGGCGCCGGCGTCGAGTGTCCCGGCCGTCGAGGACGGCGATCGGATCGATGAGAGCCCGGTGCGATGCCTGGATGAACGCGCGTCCGCGGCGATGGAGGAAGAGATCGGGCAGGCCCACAAAGACGGAGACACCCTCGGTGGCGTCGTGGAAGTCGTGGTGCACGGCCTTCCTCCGGGCCTGGGATCACACGTGCACTGGGACCGTCGCATCGACGCACGCCTAGCGGCGGCGCTCATGGGCATTCAAGCCATCAAAGGTGTCGAGGTGGGAGACGGTTTCACTCTCGCCGCTACGCGGGGTTCGCAAGCCCAGGACGAGATCGTCAATGACGACGGCACCCTCACCCGAACCTCCGGTCGCTCGGGGGGAACAGAAGGCGGCATGACCACGGGGGAAACGCTGCGGGTTCGCGCCGCGATGAAGCCGATTTCGACGATCCCTCGCGCGCTGGCCACGGTCGATGTGGCCACGGGTGAGGCCGCTCAAGCGATCAACCAGCGCTCGGACGTGTGCGCAGTGCCCGCGGCTGGAGTGGTCGCCGAGGCAATGGTTCTTTTGACGCTCGCCGATGCCTTTGCCGAAAAGTTCGGCGGCGACAGCGTCAGCGAGATGCAGCGCAACATCCAGGGATACCTGGACAACCTGGCAATCCGCTGATGGCTCCGCGGGCAGTTATCGTCGGTGCGCCGGGCGCGGGAAAGACCAGTGTGGGTCGTCGGGTAGCCGAGCGCCTACGCACCGAGTTCCGAGACAGCGACGCACTCGTTGAACAGCGGGTAGGTCGACCGGTGGCGGACATCTTCCTGACCGACGGCGAGTCCACCTTCCGGCAAATGGAGCGTGAAGAGATCGCCAACGCACTCGAAGGTTTCGATGGTGTGCTGTCCTTGGGTGGTGGCGCCATCCTCGACGAGACGACCAGGGCCCTGCTGGCCGACAACACGGTCGTGTGGCTTCAGGTGGATCTCACCAATGCCACGCACCGCGTCGGTTTGAACAGCGCTCGTCCGCTGCTGCTGGGGAACGTGCGAGGAACGATGTTGACAATGCTCAACGAGAGAACTCCGCTGTACCAAGAGGTAGCAACATTCACCGTTGACACGAGTGGGCGATCGTTGCGAGACATCACCGATGAAGTGACGGGTGCGCTTGCTCAAGTGGGGAAGGCGACATGAACGCCCCGGTAACCATTGACGTATTCGCCGAGCACGAGTACCCGGTCATCATCGGCCGAGGACTCCTCGGCGAATTGCCGGCGTTGTGCACCGGAGCACAGAAGGTGGCAGTGCTGCATTCAGCGACTCTTTCGGCCTCGGCCGATGCGATTCGCGAGGACCTCGAGGACAACGGATTCGAGTGCTTCTTGATCGAAGTGCCGGCCGGGGAAGACGCCAAAACCGCTGCGGTCGCAGATTTTGCATGGCAAGCGCTCGGTGCCAGCGGATTCACTCGCTCGGATGTCGTCGTTGGTCTGGGTGGGGGAGCGACCACCGACCTTGCGGGCTTCGTGGCGGCAACGTGGTTGCGCGGTGTGACCGTTATCCAGATCCCAACGACCCTGTTGGCCATGGTCGATGCTGCCGTCGGAGGGAAGACCGGAATCAACACCGATGCTGGGAAGAATCTGGTCGGGTCCTTCCACAGTCCACGGGGCGTCCTATGCGATGTCAATGCCCTGGAGACGCTTCCACGCAACGACCTCATCGCTGGCTTCGGGGAGATTGTGAAGATCGGTTTCACGCACGATGCGAGCGTGCTAACGGATATCGAAGATCGGCCGGAGGCATGCGTTGATCCGTCGGGAGACGTGCTTGCCGATCTGATCCGGCGTGCCGTGCAGGTAAAGGCCGAGGTTGTCGGCTCGGACTTCAAAGAGACCGGGGCCGGCGGCGTGATCGGTCGGGCCGCTTTGAATTACGGCCACACGTTCGGGCACGCGATCGAGCGGGTGGAGGATTACCGGTGGAGACACGGTGCAGCTATCAGCGTTGGCATGGTCTTCGTGGCCGAACTGGCTCGGCTCGGGGGCAGGCTCGACGATAGTGATGTCGATCGGCACCGAGCAATCCTCGAATCGCTGGGCTTGCCCACGTCCTATGCCGCTGATCGTTGGGAGCGTCTGCTTCCGGCGATGCAGTTGGACAAGAAGGCTCGCGGAAGCTTGCTGAGGTTCGTCGTCTTGAACGGAATGCAGAACCCGGTCCTGTGGGAAGGTCCTGACCCGGCCCTGTTGCACGCCGCCTATAGCGCCGTGAGCGCGTAGGCTCGGGTCCATGTCGCAGGGGCCACAACCAGTGTGGGTACTCAATGGTCCGAACCTGAACCGGCTCGGCACCCGTGAGCCCGATGTCTACGGCAGCACGAGTTACGAGCAACTGGTCGCGGAAATTGCCTCGGAGGGTCGTTCGCTCGGACTTGAACCTGAGGTGCGCCAAACCAACGACGAAGCCGAATTGATCGACTGGCTGCATGAGGCGGCAGATCTGTCGGTGCCGGTGATCATGAATCCGGCTGCTTTCACGCACTATTCCTACGCGATCCGTGATGCATGCGCGATGCTCACGGCACCGCTGATCGAAGTTCACCTCAGCAATCCAATTGCCCGCGAGGAATTCCGGCACACGTCGGTTGTATCGGGTGTTGCGACCGGATCGATATCCGGCTTCGGCGTGGATTCCTACCGCCTGGCCCTTCGTGCCCTGGTGAGTGTGCTGGCAAAGTCGTGAGCTACGCGGCGCGCCGAGAGCGTGCGGCCGCTTTGATCTCGCAGGCCGATTCACCAACCGTCATCACGCGGGATTTGCCCTCCATCCGCTACTTCACATCCTTTTCCGGCAGCAATGCGGCAATGGCGATCGGGGCGGAGGCGTTTGTTCTTGTCACGGATGGTCGTTATCGCGACCAGGTTCACTCCGAGGTAGCGCTCGCCGGACTCGAAGGTGTCATCGAGATTCGTATCGATCGCGATCTCATGGGTGCCCTGGCCGCGACCCTGCCACAATCCCACGAGGGTCCAAGCGTCGCTGTGGATTCCAGGCTGGGGTACGCCGATACGCAGCGGTTGCATGCTCTTGGACGAACCCCGTGCGCTTCGCCGATCGATCTCGGAGATCTGCGTCAGGTGAAGGACGCCGTCGAGATAGAGATGTTGACCCAGGCCTGTTCGATCACAGCACGGGGGCTGTCTGTAATCAGTGAGTCGATACGCGTAGGAGAGACCGAGCAATCGATCGCCCGTCGGCTGGAGTACACGTTCGCCGAGCTCGGTGCTCAAGATCGCGCGTTTCCCACCATCGTGGCGACGGGACCCAACTCCGCGGTACCGCACCACAGACCGTCGTCGACGCCCATCGCCCGAGGCGACCTCTTGGTCATCGATTGCGGTGCGCTTGTCGATGGCTATCACGCGGACATGACCAGGACCTTCGTTGTGGGCCGGGAGGCCGATTCGCGGCAGAAGGCGATCCACCAGGCGGTCGTCGACGCCAACGCCGCCGGCCGAGCAGCGGCGGTTCCAGATGTGCGTGCACGGGATGTGGACGCAGCCGCGAGGTCGGTGCTGAGCGATCGAGGTTTCGGAGAGCATTTCACCCACGGAACAGGCCATGGTGTCGGTTTGGCCATTCACGAGGCACCGATGGTCAGTGCCGCGAACGCCGATACGATCAGCGCCGGAACGCCGATTACCGTCGAACCGGGTGTTTACATCCCAGAGTTCGGCGGAGTTCGGATCGAAGACACGATCGTGGTGGGTGACCCCGGGTTACTCCTGACGAAGGCGTCTTACGACCTGAGCGTCGTCGGCTGACCGACGAGCCCGATGTGTCGGAGTAATCCGACCCGAGAAGATGACGACCGGAGAACTTACGTGGCAACCAGCAATGATCTGAAGAACGGCCTAGTCCTTAGCATCGACGGCCAATTGTGGACCGTTGTTGAGTTCCAGCACGTCAAGCCTGGAAAAGGTGGTGCGTTCGTTCGGACGAAGTTGAAGAACGTCCTGTCCGGCAAGGTCGTCGACAAGACTTTCAATGCTGGCGTCAAGGTAGAGACTGCGACGGTCGATCGCCGTGAGATGCAGTACCTAT
>Ga0181579_10000997_pt1 | contig 23412 bp, 22 predicted proteins | sample 071ome_24_FD_132996 | JGI IMG/M metagenome (GOLD analysis project Ga0181579, IMG submission 132996) | Coastal salt marsh microbial communities from the Groves Creek Marsh, Skidaway Island, Georgia - 071402CT metaG (megahit assembly) | ecosystem: Environmental > Aquatic > Marine > Intertidal... | reverse complement strand
TGGTCAGGCGGCATCGAAATGGTGCATGAACACTCAGAATCCTGTCTGGTCAATCAACCTGATATCGAGTGCGCGCCTTGTCATTCCGAACAACTGGAACCTGATCAAGGCCATGCGCGAGGCCGGTGGCCGTGTGATCTATATCACCATTGGCGCCGGGTTGCCGGATTGTTCGGATGCGCCGGCGCATATGCGCGGCATCTACCAGTCACTTGGCAATTATGAAGGCCAGCCTGCACACCGGATCATCAACGAGCTGTCACGCGAGCCGGGTGATCCTGTGGTCCCCAAGATATCCATGGGCGCATTGCGCAATTTCATCCGGTTCTTTGGTACTGTTCGGTCAACCGAAGATGTCGTCAAACTGCTTGCCTAGCCTTTGATGCTGTTGGCACCAGCCATATAAACACTGATCCGCGTGATCTTGCGATCGCGCATGGAAAAGACATTCGCATTGGATTTCGGCGCCGGCGGCTCGGGGCCGGAATAGGTCACCGTGAACTGGCTGGTGATGCGCCCACAGGATGGTGACGGCGAATGGGTGAAGTCATGATGCCGCGCATTCACCATGGTATCCGGCGGCGCCTCCCAGCGCGCCGTGAAAAGCGCCCGGATTGCCGCCCGGCCATGGTGGGTGATGTCGTGGGTTTCGATACGCAGCACGCAGTCTTCGGCCAACAAATTGGCAAGCGCGTCACTATCGCGGTCATCCAGCGCCGTGAAATAGCGCGTTGCCAGTTCGATCAATTCGTCACCTGTCATGAAACGGTTCCTTCCGGAAGGCCGGCGATATGGTCCGCTATGCCGCCCGGGGTTGTCAGCCAGAGTTGGTCACGTTTTTGGAGAATCCCAGTGAGCGCCCGGCGCAGCGCATGCAGGCGAAAGGGCTGGCCGATTACAAAGGGATGCAGGACGATGGTGAACACAAGTGGATAGTTCCGCGACTGCGCCATCATCTCGTCAAAGTGATCGATGATCATTTCCTCGAATTCCCGCCCCGTATGGTGCCTGAACACCTGAGCCGGGCTGTCATTCAACTCAATTGAATATGGCACTGACAGGATCGGGCCGGCCCGCGTTTTCATCCAGAATGGCTGGTCATCTGCCGGCCAGTCGAGCATGTAGCTGTAGCCAGCCTCCTTCAGCAGATCGAGCGTGACATCCGATTGCACGATATAGGGGCCAAGCCAGCCCCGCGGCGCGATTCCGAAATGTCTGGTTATCGCCGCCGTTGTCTCCTCAATCATGGCGCGCTCGGTGGCCTCGTCCATGATGTCCTGACGTTCTGAATTGGTTACCCCATGGCCAATCACCTCGTCACCGCGGGCACGGATCCTGTCCACAATCTGCGGACAGTTTTCCAGAACCGCTGCGTTCAGATTGTGCGATGCCGGCAGGCCCAGCTCATCAAGAAGATCGAGCAGGTACCAGAGGCCAACCCGGTTGCCATAGTCGCGCCAGGCATAGTTGCGGGTTGTCTGTGCGGCACCCGGCACCGTGTGGTCGCTGCCAAGCCCGTCCATGAAGGAGAACCATTCGATATTGTTACAAATGCAGACGGCCAGCCGCTTGCCGCCCGGCCAGTCATAGACAGGGCGGTCGGGCAGGGAGCTGAAGGCATATCTGTCGTGATAGTGAATGTCCATGATCATCCTCTGGCGTGGCGGATTTGCAAGGTTGACAAGGTCCTGACCTTCTCGTCAACTGATTGCAGTTTGGCAGGTAACAAGGTGATGCGCATGAAGCCGTGGTCCGGGGTGATAACCGACGAGGAAGAGCGGCGATACGCATCAGCCGGTTTTGGCGGGGCTGGCGGATTCGGCAGCCGTCCAGCGCTGTTGATCATCGATGTCCAGTACCGCACAGTTGGCACAACGAAAAAGCCCTACTGGGACGCCATCACCGAATATCCGACATCATGCGGTGAGGCGGGATGGCAGGCTGTTGATCGTATCGCGCCGCTACTCGCCGTTTTCAGGGACAAGGGATTTCCGGTCCTGTACCCACATGTGGCGCCGAAGAACGCCGCCACCGATGGTGGGCGTCTGGCCCAGAAAATTCCATCGATCATGGGTATTGATGAAAAGGGGTATGAATTCGTTAAAGAAATAGCTCCTGTCGCGGGAGACGTTCTTCTTCCCAAAAAACACCCAAGCGCCTTTTTCGGCACACCACTTACCAGCCATCTGATTGATTTGGGCGTTGATACGCTGGTGGTGACGGGTTGCACCACTTCGGGCTGTGTCCGCTCGTCGGTGACGGATGCCTTTGCCCTCAACTTCAAGGTGATTGTTCCCGAGGACTGTGTCTATGACCGGGCGCCAACCTCGCATGCGGTCAATCTGTGGGATATGAACGGCAAATACGCGGACGTGATGCCATCCGACGAGGTGATTATAACTCTGCAGGGACTGGAGGCAGCCATATGAGTGCGGTTGAAATCGGCGAAAATCTGGGTGAACTTGTCGCCTTTCTGAGCAGCACTGAATGGACGGATATCCCGACACCGGTACAGCACCGCGCGGCGCTTGTGCTGTGTGACGATCTCGGGGCCATGGTCGCGGCGCGCGGTGAGCCGGAGGTCATCGCGTTGCATGATGGCGTCGCCGCCAGTGCCGGCACCGCCGAGGCAACGGTGTTCAATGCCAGGGGGCATCGGCTTGATCGCTATTCCGCCGCCCTGGCAAACGGATGTGCCGGCGACTGGGCCGAACTTGATGAAGGCTATCGGCGGGTGATCTGTCATGCCGGAGTCTATTGCCTGCCAGCCTTGCTGGCCGAGGCCGAGGCCGAGCACCATTCCACGCAGGATTTGATGCGGGCGCTTGTTCTTGGCTATGAGGCGGTTGCCAGGGTGGCGCGTGTCTTCACCTTTTCGAACCTTGTTCTTCATCCGCATGGCAGTCTTGCCGCTATCGGCGCGGCGGCGGCGGTGGCCATGTTACGGCGGGTGCCACAGGATGAGGCGGTCGGGGCGATTTCCAGCGCCGCCACGATGGTGCTGCCCGGGCCCTATACGCATCCCATTCAGGGGTCACTGGTGCGAAATGTCTGGCCAGGTGTGGCCGCGCAGACAGGCCTTCGTGCCGTCGACTGGTCGCGGATGGGGATCCGCGGTCTGCCATCCGCCCTTCATGACGTCTATGCCGATGCGTTCGGCGCACAGCCTGACGCCTCGCAGCTGACTGAGGGGCTTGGTGCCGCCTGGGCCATCTCGGATGGCTATCACAAGATCTTTGCCTGCTGCCAGTATGGGCATGCCACCATAGAGGCGACCTGCAAGCTGCTGGACAGGGTGTCTGTCGATCGGGTTGAGTCAATTCATCTGGAAACCCATGAAAAGGCCTGGATCATGGACAATCCCGATCCGACCACGACGATTGCGGCAAAATTCTCGATCCAGCATATCGCGGCCACCGCTGCCATTCATGGTGGTGGCGGCGCCGAGGCCTTTTCATCGGAATCATTGCGGAATCCGGATGTGGCGTCGCTTCGCCACAAGGTCACCACGTCGCCCTATGAACCGCTTCCCGACTGGCCGAATGACCGTCCGACGCGCGTCATCTGGACATTGGATGACGGCTCGAAACTCACCGAGGAGGTTCTGAGTGCGCGCGGTGGTCCTGACCTGCCTTTCACGCCGGAGGAAATCCGCGCGAAGATTTGCGGCATTGTCGACACGCCCTATCCGGCCATGAGCGACATCACCAACGCAATCCTCGATCTTGACCCGGCCATCTTGTCCCGCGCATGGCACGAGGCCGTCCACGACATGACAGGATCATGACCGACACTCTGGATCTTCTGGTCATCGGGGCCGGTGCCTGCGGACTGGCCGGGGCGATATCGGCACATGATGCCGGCGGCGATGTGGCGATTCTGGAAAGTCGTGACCGACCCGGGGGCAATTCGGCGCTGTCAACGGGGTCGATCCCCGGCGCCGGCTCCAGATATCAGCAAGCCGCCGGGATCGAGGACAGTCCCGAGCGGATGATCGACGATCTGATCAAGGTCGCGGGGCACCATGATGCGGATGATCTCACCCGGATGATCGCCACGGAATGCGGGGCTCTCTGCGAGTGGCTAATAGATGATCTCGGGGCCCGTATGGAGTTGATCACCGCCTATCGTCATATTGGCCACTCGGTTGAGCGTCTTCACGCGCCGCGCTCGCGCCGGGGACAGGATCTTGTCGATGATCTGCTGCGGTTTGTTGCCGAGAGGGACATCCCAATCGCGGTCGGCAACAGGGCGGAAAGCCTGCTTGTCGAGGATGGAAGGGTCGTCGGCGCGATTGTTGATGGCGAGACTGTCGCCGCGCGCAAGGTTCTGCTGGCAACGAACGGCTTTGCCGCCGACAGGGATCTGGTGGCTGAATATTGCCCGGAGATTGCCGTGGCCGAATATTTCGGCGCGCCGGGAAGTACTGGTGACGCCATCCGCTGGGGGCGCGAACTTGGCGCGGCATTTGGCAATATGGGGGCCTATCAGGGGTATGCCGCCGTTGCCTATCCGCAAGGCCAGCTTCTGTCCTGGACAACTTTGGAAAAGGGCGGAATTCTTGTTGGCCGAAGCGGCCAACGATTCGGCAATGAAGATCTGGGTTATTCCGGTTTTGCGGCGCAGGTGCTGGGTCAGGGGGAATTCGCCTGGGCGATCTATGATGCCCGCATCCACCAGATTGCCGAGGCGGAGGAAGAATATGCCGAAATGTCCGCGATGGGGGCTGTGACCTGGGCTGACACTCCAGCCGAACTGGCCGAAAGGGTCGGTCTTGACGCCAGGGGGCTGGCGGATACCGTCACGACCTATAATCGAGCCGCGAACGGACAGGGTGAAGATGCGTTTGGACGGACGGCATTTGCTCTGGCACCTCTTGAAGGACGCCTTGCGGCGGTGAAGGTGAAGCCCGGGCTGTTTCACACACAGGGTGGGCTGCTTGTCGATGCCGAGGCCAGGGTACGTCGGTTGGCTGGTGGGACGGTTCCCAACCTGTTCGCTGGCGGCGGCGCCGCGGCAGGCATCAGTGGGCGCGATGGCGCGTTGGGCTATGCGTCCGGCAATGGTCTGATCACGGCGCTGGTGCTTGGACGACGGGCCGGTTTGACAGCGATGAAAGAGATCACCGCGGAATCATGAGTGACCGGATATGAGCGGAGCTGGCATCATCGCCGATTTCGCCGCGCGCGCAATGCGTGATGGCGTACCACAGGAGGTGCTGAGCGCCGCGTGCCTGCATTTTCTTGATGCCATTGGTGTCGGCATCGCCGCATCGACGGTGGCTGACAATGCAAACTGGTCACAGGCTGCCACACCAGGTGATGCCAGCCTTCTTGGTGGGGGAACGGCCGAAGCAGGTGCCGCGGCGATGATCAATGGCGCGCTGATCCACGCGCTTGAATATGACGACACGCATATCGGTTCCGTCGTGCATGGCAGTGCTGTTGCCGCGCCTCTGGCGCTTGCCGTCTCTCAGCTTTGTGCCGCCACCGGCCGTGACCTGATCCGCGCCTATATCATCACCTGGGAGGTGGCCATCCGCATTGGCCTTGCCGGGCCGGGCGCGTTTCAGGACAAGGGGTTTCAGGTGACGTCTGTCGGCGGTGCCATAGCCGCCGCTGCGGCGGCAGCGCAGATACTGGGACTGGATCGTCAGCAGACAATGAGCGCCATTGGCATTGCTGGTGGACAGGCGTCCGGGACACTTGCCTTTCTTGCCGATGGGGCGATGTCGAAGGCCCTCAACCCGGGATGGGCGGCGCGTACGGGTATTGAGTCCGCGCGGTTGGCGCTGGCGGGTATGACCGGACCGGAATCGGTGCTTGAAAGTCGGTTCGGGGTTATGAGCAATTTTGGCCATGGCGCCAGTCATCTCGATAACAATCTGGCCAGTCTTGGCAATCAGTGGTTCCTGACCGAAGCGGCTTTCAAGCTTTATCCCTGCTGCCATTACATCCATCCCTTTCTCGAGGCCGTTGAACAGCTTATGGCAAAGGGTGTCACCGCAGGGGAGATTCTTGACCTCACCGCCTTTGTGCCGCCACCGGCCGCGCCGCTGGTCTGCGAACCCTGGGCGCGGCGACAGCAGCCGGCTTCCGGCTATGACGGGAAATGGGGGCTTGCCTTCTGCATGGCGCTGATGTTCCTGCACGGCCGTGTTGATGTTGCCAGTTTTGAAACATCGCCAGAGGCTGCTGTGATCTCGCTGGCAAGGAAAATGACCTGGAAACCGATGCAGGATCACGATTTCCCGAACCGGTTTGCAGCCCATATCGACGTTCGAACAGCTCGCGGGACTGACAGCGCCGGGGTCTTGCAGGTGCGTGGCGCGCCGGACCGACCGGTGGACATGTCGGATGTTGTTGCAAAATTCACGCGGAACGCCACACGCCGTCTTGATCCCGACGAGGCATCTCGGCTGATGGAGATTATCCTCGACATTGATGTCATGGCCGATACTGCGGATCTGGTCAGGCTTCTTGCGTGATCAGCCCATCAGGCTTGGCAGGAACAGCACGATCGATGGGAAGGCGATCAGCAGGGCCAGCGTGAAGATATCCATGATCAGGAACGGTGTGACCCCGGCAAAGACCTCTTCCAGCCTGAGTTTGACCGGTGACGCCGAGCGAACAACATAGACATTCAGGCCAACCGGCGGTGTGATCAGGCTGATTTCGGCAAGTTTGATCGCGATGACGCCAAGCCAGATCGGGTCGTAGCCGACACTTGTCATGATCGGGAACATCACCGGCAGTGTCATGACCATGATGGCGATGGGATCGATCAGCATGCCCAGAATGAGATAGAGGATCGCAAAACCGATCAGATAGGCAATCGGCGAGAGTTCAAGGGCGATCATCCATTCCGAGATATCCCCAACCAGCCCGGTATAGGTCAGGAATCGCGCAAAGATGATACCGCCAATCACAATGATGAAAATTGTCGAGGTGGTGATCCCGGCGTCCTTGAAGGTGTCGACAAGCAATCTGCCATTCAGTTTGCGCTTCGCGGCGACAATCATGAAGGCGCCGAACGCGCCGACCGCACCGGCGTAGGTCGGAACGAAGAATCCCATGTAGATGCCGCCGATGACAAGGATGAAGAGGAAAGAAATTCCCCATACGCCCTTCAGAGATTCCCATTTTTCACGCCGTGTGATCGTCACGTCCGGAATGGGGGCAAGATCGGGGCGTGCCTTGGCGACAAAATAGATGCCAAGCATGTAGACGGCGGCGGACAGAAGGCCGGGAAGAAGGCCGGCGACAAGCAGGCGGGCCACCGACTGTTCGGTGATGACGGCATAGATGATCATCAGGATGGAAGGCGGGATCAGCGACGCCAGCGTTCCCGAGGCGGCGATACAGCCGGCGGATAGCCGCTTGTCATAGCCGAACTTGGTCATTTCCGGCATCGCCATCTTGGTGAAGACGGCGGCGTTCACGATGGTCGAGCCGCAAGCCGCACCAAAAGCCGCCGAGGCAAGGGTGGTGGCCATCGCCAGCCCGCCGGATATCTTGCCAAGCCAGTTATAGGCCGCGCGGTAGAGATCGGTTGTCAAACCCGCCTGGGTTGCCAGAGATCCCATCAGGATGAAGAGGGGTATGACCGCGAGGGTGAATGAATTGGTTGTCGAGAACGGTACCGTTGCCACCTGGGCGAACGCCGCGCGTTCGTTGATTGTGATCAGAATGCCGATAAATCCGCTGATCCCGAGACCGACACCGATATGGGTGCCGGTAATCAACAGGAACACGAGGATACATGCGACGATGACACCTGCGGTGGCTGGATCGAACATCTGACTTTACTCAGCCTTCTGCATCATAGCGGTGGTTTCTGTCTCAATATCCGTGCCGGTCCTGATGCGGACCAGGTCCTCAAGCAGATGCAGGGTCAGTTGCAGGATCATGAGCGCGCAACCGGCAACAAGGGTGAAACGCGCAGGCCATAACGGGAAGCGGATAAGACCTGTGGTGGCTTCCTTGATCTGATAGGAATATTGCGCCTCCGAAATGGCTTCCGAGAGTATCAGGCCAAAGAACACTATAGCCGCGATATCGGTGATAACATCCATGACAGCGCGAACCCGGGGCGGTGTGTTGAGATAGAGAAGCTCAACCCGAATATGGGCGCGCCTGATCTGCGCATAGGCGAGTGCGCCGAATACGATCAGCACCATCGTGCTTTCGGTGAGTTCACGAGGACCGGGCACCGGGATCAGCAGAATCTGCGTACCGACGATATCAGCAACACCCAGAAACATTGAAAACAACATGCCGAGGCCGCCGATCAGCAGTACGATCAACGCAAGGCGTTCAACAATTTGTGATAAAGGTTTCACAGCAATAGAAGACAGCGGCGGACATCGAGCCCGCCGCTGCGTTGCATATTAGTCTGCGTCAATGATGGCGCGCCAGTAGGCGGCAACCTTGCCGGCTTCATCGCCCATGCCACGCGAGGCCATGTTGTCGACCCAGTTCTGCAGCAGGTCGGGCGCTGCGGCCTTCCACTTGGCAAGCTCGGAAGCCGGGAACGGCTTGATAACACCGCCTGCCTTGACGATCTCTTCGCCAGCTTTCTCTTCAGCTGCCTCGATATTGTCAATATAGGCTTTGCCGGCCTTCTTGGCCTCTTCCAGCATGATGGCCTGGTCGCCGGCGGAAATGTCGGCCCAGACATCATTGTTGATGACAATCAGGTGGCCTGTGATCGCCATGACAGGGCCGCAGCTGTATTTGCCGGGCTCATAAAGGCGGTTTGACAGGATGTTGCCACGGTTCAGGAACGAATAATCGAGCGACCCTGTCTGCAGGGCTTCATAGACGTCGCCAACACCAACCGATACCGGCACCGCGCCAACGGCCTCATGCGCTTTAGGAATGTCGGAGCCGAACGAACGGATCTTCTTGCCCTTGAGGTTTGCGACACTGTCGCAATTCGCGTCCGGGCCGGTCAGGTAGTAGCCACCAAGCGGCTGGTGGAACAAGAACTTCACGCCGAACTTTGTCAGCTCGTTCTCGAAATAGGGAAGATCCTGATAGGCGGCAGCCGAGATTTCCATCGCCTGGCGAGGGCTCTCGAACACGAAGGGGATCTGGTAGGCACGCCAGTAAAGCAGCTGGTCGGCGTAGTAACCCGGCACGACAGATGCCATGTCGATGGCGCCACGGCCAGCAAGGGTCAGCACCTCATTGCCGGCACCAAGGCCACCGGCATAGGTGATTTCAACCTTCACGCGGCCTTCGGTTCTTTCAGTGACAGCTGCAGCGAAATCCTTCTCAGCCTGGAGAAAGGATGAATCGCCAAGATAGTGTCCCCAGCGCAAAGTGATATCCTTTGCATTGGCGACCCCCGCGGTCAGCGCCGCGGCTACGAAGATACCGGTAAAACGGATCAACATGTATGTCTCCCTGTAAAAAGGCCGCTTTCACTCAACGGCCAAAAAGATGATAACCAAGGCCAGCCCGGTTTTGAAGCGTCACACTGACACCACCCCCGGAACGCGGATCCCCCAGCGCAAAACGCTGTAAACCCCTACCGGTTCAAAGATGGACGATACATCTCGCCAAACTGGTCTTCGGATGACAGTCTGGCGAGGCTTTGGAAGACTTGTCAACACGACTTTAATTTAGCGAGGACAAATTGTGAGTGACCTGCCGACGGATCTCGACACCAAGATGCAACAAACAGGTGAGTTGCAAGCGCTGCACATTCTGGAGACGCTGGCGGCCAGAGCGTCTTGCCGAGACTTTGACGGCAGTTGCATTGATCCTGAAATATTGCAGGACATCGTGCGTGACGGCGTCCAGGCACCGTCATCCTGTAACCAGCAGAACTGGCATTTCATCATCGTCTCGGAAGATCAGCGAAAACTGTCGGCATGTGAAATTTCAGGTGGCAACCATCACTTCGCCGAATGTTCTGCCCTGATCTATCTCTGTTTTCAAAAAGGCTGGACGCATGGCAATTTTTCGATTGTTCAGTCAGTCGCGGGCGCCTGCTACCATATGATGCTTTCCGCGCATCTTCGCGGGTTTCAGTGTATCTGGAATGCCGGCATCGGTGATCAGACGCGGCTCCGCAAGATGTTGGCCTTGCCGCTAACATTTGACGTCATCGGCGCGCTGGCGATCGGCCGGGCAAAGCCGTCGGCGCCCGATGTGAAGGCGCCGCGTCGTCCCATGGGAGAGATATTTTCCTGGGAAACATTCCAGCGACCTTCCGCCAGCCGCTATCCGGTGAAACCGGCCGACGAATATCCCTATGCAGAGATCCGAAATGATCACAATCCATTCGCCGAATGGGATCCCGCCGCATGGAGCTGGGACCAGATTGCGGATTTCAGGGGCTATTCGGTATGGGCAAAATCGCCCTTGAGGGGCGTCTATGTGTCGCGGCGTCAGGGCGATGCCATAGATGTTGAACATACGTTGCTGCCCGCCATGAAGGCCGATTTCCGTATTGCTGAGATCATGCCGTGGGGTGGCACCTCGACAGTGGCTCTGCTGAAGCGGCTTCCCAGCCAGGCACATATGTCGGTGGCGGAGTTGTCCCAGCACAATATCAGCTTCATCAGGGAACGGCTGAGCCAGGAGGGGCATGCTACCAATCGTGTGAGTTTCGGTTTGATAGAAAATGGTAGATTGCCTCACGCAACGTCGACGCTTGATTTGGTGGTGCTTCCCCAGGTGATCGAGCATGTGCCGGACCCGCAGGCATTGCTGGATGAGGTTGGCCGCGTGCTGGCGCCTGGCGGTCATGTTCTCGTCAGTGTGCGCAATCTCGATTCCGCCTATGGCGATCTGTGGCGGACTACGGAATCACGGGCGCAAGTGCCAAATCAGGGGCCATTCACCCCTTTGTCTGCAAAGGCGGTCGCGGCGTGGCTGTCTGACCGGTTCGAGATTGAGGAAGATATCGGCATCGGTGCCGAAGCCACGGGTGATGCAGCCATTCTGCGCGGCGACGCGCGCTACAGCGGACGGCTCTACGCCGCGCGGTGTCGGCATTCCGCGTAGGCAGATCATGTAAACCTTATTCGAGGGTGCGGGCGATGTATTTGCCGCTACCGACAGCGTCGCCCTGCAGCGCGCCATCGCGCAGCACGAACCTGCCGCGTGACAATGTGTGAATGACGCTTGCCTGCATCGTTTCACCCTCATAGATGGAATAGCCGGCATCGGTGCCGAGATTATCCTTGCCAACGACCCAGTTCGCATTGAGGTCGATGACGGCGATGTCGGCATCGGCGCCGGGCCGCAACGCGCCCTTGGTGCCCAGGCCCATGCGGCGGGCCGGGTTTTCCGTAACCAGAGGGATCAGACGGTCCAGCGACAGGCCGCGCCGGTGATGTCCGTAGGTCAACAGGACCGGCAGAAAGGCATCAAGCCCGGGAAATCCCGGCTGTGCCTTCCATATCCCGCCATCCTTGCAGGAGATCGGCCGGTGAATATGGTCGGTGGCGATTGTGTCGATATTACCATTCGCAATCCCACTCCATAGCGCCTCGCGATCCTCAGGAGCGCGGAGTGGTGGATTGACCTTGCCAATTTCAGCGATGGCGCTTTCCGTGTCATGGGTCAGGTAGTGAAGGCACGTCTCGATGCAGACATCCGATCCGGCTTGTCGCTGCCGAAGGGCAGCATCCAGAGCCTCGCCTGAGGAGGTGTGCACGGCATGTACAGGGGCATTCGTCACACGGGCGAAATAGGTTGCGCGGGACAAGGCGTCCGCCTCGACAAAGGGAGGGCGCGTGGCATTCCATGCGGCAAGACCATCACTGCCTTCCGGATTTTCGGCGGTCACACGGTCGCGAAGAACCCATGCGACCTCGATATTCTCCGGGTGGGGGCAAAGCAGACCGTTATTGGCGGCAAGAACCTCCAGCATCCGGAACATGAAGCCGTCATCGGTGCCGGGAAGGCCAAGGCGTGCGCCCTCATTGCCACGGATATTCATGAACAGCTTGGCGCTCGGCGCACCGCGGCGGATCAATTCGGGAAGTTCGGTGAGATGATCCTCGGTCGCGATAACAAAGTGAAAGCCGAAATCGATCCGCGCGCCTGCCTCGGTCACCTGGCAAAGCTCATCAAACACAGGAAGATAGGGATCGGCGCTCATCACATAGGATATAAAGCTCGTCACGCCGCCAATTGCCGCTGCCGCAGTCTCGCTCTGCGCATCTTCGGGCTGGCGGGGACGGGCGATATCCATACCATGACCAAGATGGATATGCGCATCCACCGCCCCCGGCAGAACAGTCAGTCCGGTGACATCGACATTGTCACGCGCCGCGCCGGCGCCCGTGTCGGCAATGGCGGTAATCTTGCCATCTGTGATCAGGATATCGCAGGTTTGCAAACCCATGCCGGGCAGAAAGGCAATGCCGCCCCGGAGGGCCAGATCCGCTTGGTAGGACATTCTTTAACTCCCGTTGCAGCTTGCGCAGCATGACCCTTTTTTCATCACCAGATCAAGCCATTACCAGTTTCGAGTGCGGATGAGTCCGGTTTGATATCGGCGTTATGTCAGAATTGTTTGACAGGGCCCGGCGTCTGGACGGACAACTATGTTGCATTATAGGAGGCGTGTCTGTCATGGAACCACTTGCTGTTCGTCGCCGCAAGTTTCGGGATCAGGTGAATTTGCGGGAGGCTATGATTGTGCCTGGTGCGGGAAACGCGCTCACCGCAAGGGTGATTGCTGATCAGCATTTTGACGCTGTGTATGTCACCGGAGCCGGCATCGCAAACACCCATCTCGGCGCGCCTGATATAGGCCTTGTGACGCTCAGTGAACTTGCCAACACGGTTTCGGCGATCGCTGAAATCTGCCATCTGCCACTCATCGTGGATGTCGATACAGGGTTCGGCAACGCCATCAACACGCAGCGTACCGTGCGTTTGATTGAACGTGCTGGCGCCTTTGCAATGCAAATTGAGGATCAGGTTTTTCCAAAGAAATGCGGTCACTTCTCTGGCAAGGTTGTTATTTCAGTTGAGGAAGCCGTTTCCAAGATCAAGGCGGCGGTCGATGCCCGTGAGGATGCGAATACGATGATCATCGCCCGCACCGATGCCCGGGCCATCGACGGCATTGAGGCCGCCATTGACCGCGCTGCGGCCTTTATCGAGGCCGGGGCAGACATGACCTTTGTCGAGGCACCGCGTTCCGAGGAGGAAATGCGCATGATCACCACCCGCCTGAAGGTGCCACAGGTCGCCAATATGGTTGTTGGCGGCAAAACACCGCTGACACCACGATCACGCCTTGCCGAGCTTGGTTTTTCGCTTGTGCTCTATGCCAACACACCCCTGCAGGCGGCGATGCGGGCGATGAGCGAGGTTCTCGGTGCCCTGAAAGCCGATGGTGATGTCTCAGCCGTCATTGACAGGCTGGCTGATTTCGATGAAAGGCAACGACTCGTCGACAAGGAGAGCTACGACCGGCTTGAGGACCGGTACCGCGTGGAGTGACCGAGGCCTTTGCCGCGTGTTGCAAGCCGTTACAGCTTTGCGTTGAAATTATGCGCCGGATCGAGTTCGGGTACCGGTTGCCCGGCTTTGCCTGTCAGATCAATGGGCGCTCGCTTGACGAAGCGGCCGGCCCCGGGTGTCGCCAGCAATTCACCGTTTTCCACGATCCGCCTGCCACGCCCGAGAACGATCCTTGGCCAGCCGGTGATCTCCATGCCGGCAAACGGATTGTAATCCATCGCGTCATGCATCTCGCCTGCTATGCGGGTTTCGTTCGGATCCCAGATGGCGATATCGGCGTCGGCGCCGATGGCAAGCGTTCCCTTATTCGGCAACATGCCATAAATGCGGGCGGCGTTTGTGGATGACAGGGCGACGAACTCGTTGAGGCTGATCCGTCCTTTCACAACACCTTCCGAGAACAGCAGGGGGAGCCTCATTTCGATTCCGGGCATGCCATTGGCGATCTGCCGGAAATTGATATCGCGCCCGGCATTGAACTTGCCCGTGTCGTCATAGCGATAGGGGGCATGATCCGATGAAACAAGTGACAGCGTTCCGGCCTGTACATGCCGCCAGAGTTCTTTCTGGGTGGCTGTGTCACGAAGTGGCGGCGAGCAGATGAATTTCGCGCCCTCCATCCCGGGCTTGTCCAGATCCTCACGGGTAAGGAACAGATATTGCGGACATGTCTCGGCCCATACCTGGCCACCATTGGCGCGCGCCTTGGCGACAATTTCCGCGCCCCCCGGTGTCGACACATGAACTATGAACAAGGGTGCCTCTGCCAGTCTTGCCAGTGATACCGCGCGGTTGATGGCTTCTTCCTCAGCCAGCGCCGGGCGTGACGGCGCGTGATAACGCGGGGCGAGATTGCCACCCTCGACAAGGCGGCGTCCCATCCAGTCAAGCATGTCGTGATTCTCGGCATGCACCATGGTCAACCCGCCATGCCGACCGGCCACCGACAGAATGTCCAGAAACTGTGCGTCCGATACACGGTTGGCATAAGTCATGAAGACCTTGAAGGACGTGATGCCCCTGGCAAACACATCGGGCAGTTCTTCCAGGACCGCGGGCGTGGGGTCGGTCAGAATCAGATGATAGGACCAGTCGAGCAGCGATTTCGCCGTGGCGCGATAGTCATAGGTCCGGATCGTATCGGCCAGGCTCTGGCCGGTTTTCTGCGCAGCGAAGGGTACAAAACATGAATTGCCACCAAAGGCAGCAGATATCGATCCGGACTCATAATCATCGGATGTCATGACCCCCATGCCGCTTTCCTGCGCGATATGGCAATGCGCCTCTATGCCGCCAGGCATCACGATGCGTCCAGTCGCATCAATCACGTCATCCGCGTCGGTGATCTCCTCGGCAATGGTCACGATCCGACCATCGCGGATACCGATATCAGCCTTGAATGTTTCGGTTGCGGTGGCGATCAGGCCGCCACGGATAGCCAGTTCATGTCGCATCATCATCCCTTCTCGCCATCGGGATAGATCACACCGGTTTGCGATCCGATCCGGCCATAATGTTCGATCCGACGGTGACGTTTGAAATCAAACACCGTTGCCTTGCCGAATTTTGTCGCGTCCATATCACAATTGTGCACAAGAAGTTCATCACCAAGGGTTTGTGCCTTCTGCATGATGACACCGTCAGGCGACACGATCACGCTGCCGCCATTCAGCGGGTGGCCATCCTCGTCACCTGCCTTGGCCACCGCCACAACCCAGGTGGAATTCTGATAGGCGCCGGCCTGCACTGACAGATCGGAATGGAAGGCGCGAAGCTCGGCGCTTTCATGGGCATTCTGTGAATTGCCGGACGGTGTGTTGTAGCCAAGCATGGTCAGTTCGACGCCCTGCAGACCCATTTCGCGATAGGCTTCGGGCCAGCGGCGGTCATTGCAGATCAACATGCCCATCCAGGCATCCATGTTGCGGAACACGGGAAACCCCAGATCGCCGGGCTGGAAGTAGCGTTTTTCAAGATGTTGAAAGCTCCGCTCGGGATCGAATTCATCATGGCCGGGAAGGTGGATTTTTCGATATTTTCCGACAATCCGCGCCTCGGTATCGGTCAGGATCTGGGTGTTGAAGCGCTGGCCGTCTGGTGTTAGTTCAGCATAGCCAAGCGACATCGCGATGCCGTAATCACGCGCCCGATCAAATAAGGGGTTTGTCGCCAGATTTGGCATGTCGGTCTCGAACCAGCTGTCCACTTCAGCCTGATCCTCAATATACCAGCGCGGGAAAAAGGTGGTCAGACAGAGTTCGGGAAAGATGACCAGATTGCATCCCGCCCTTTTGGCATCGTCCAGCAAGACGAGCATCCGTGATACCACCTGTTCGCGGGTGTCCGCGCGCTGGATTGGCCCCATCTGGGCACCGCCAATGACGATTTCACGCATCACTCGATTCCTTCACAACGTTTGAAAGCACATATTATTGATCGCCCCGTGGCGCCTTTGCCATGGCCGAAAGCAAGGCATCAACTGACCCGGCCTTGTCAAGATCGTGGACCATGTCCCAGATATCGGCTGCGTCATCCTCGCGCCACAGCCGTGTGGTCAGGGACATATATTTATCGTGGATATCTGTCAGCGGGTAGGGGGCGGACCAGTCACCACGATTGGTCTCGGTCGCGGCCTGCAACCTCTCTCCGGATTTCAGGCAGACCGTCACCCGGGCCGGGCGTTTGTCGGGAAGGCAGGCTGTCATCGCCGGGTCCTCGACTATCGTCACCCGCCTCGCCAGATCGAGGATCATCGGGTTTGTCACATTCGGCATGGTGAAACTGTTGACGCCTGTCGACTGGTTCACCAGTGTGGTGGCCATCGCGAAGGGTACGGAAAACTTGCCGGCAAGTACATTTTCCGGTGCCGGATTATCAAGCTCGACAGCCAGTGAATAAGTCTCAACCAGAATGGTCTCGATGGCTTTGTGATCAAGCGTTCCACAGCTTTCCTGCATGATCGCCAGCGCGTCAAGCGCGGCATGATTGTAACGACAGCAGGAATGCATCTTGAAATAATTACGGCTGACCTCCCAGCGGGCGCCAAGGTCGCTTGCAAAGACATCTTCATCAAAGACATCCGACACGACATGACCGAAGACCTGAGAGACACCGTTCAGGTCGCCGGTGAATCCGGCCGAGACCATGTCGCCGGCAAGAATGCCCATCTGGCCGGAAATACCGGCGAAGACATTTCGCACCGAGCCGCCTTCCAGCATCGTGCGGCGGGAGGTGGAAAGACCGAGGCTTGCCGACATACTGATGACATGACGCATCTGGGCTGGCGTCGCGCCAAGGATGCGGGCAACGGCCGTCGCCGCACAGATCGCGCCCCAGGTGCCATGCGGGTGCATTGAAGGGCGCAGCTGCGTGGCGATGCCAACACGCGCGCCGACATCATATCCAATGGCGATGGCGGCAAGCAATTCGCGCCCGCTGATCGCCCTGCCGGCGGCACTGGCAATCGCTGCCGGCACCGTATGCATGCCGGGATGTCCCTTGCAGAACTGGTTGCCTTCATCCATTTCCAGCGTTGTGCCGGCAGTGCCGTTCAACAGCGCGGCGATTCCTGTCGTCCGCGTTTGTGATGTGCCGATGAGAAGTGCCGGCCCGTCGCCTGTCTGCCTGGCTGCAAGATCCACGACATCCGGCTCCGCGGCACCGCCTACGATGGCGCCAATACAATCAGCCATGATCAACGCCGTGCGCGCGATGACAGGAGCAGGCACATCGCAGGCTTGTGTCGTGGCCGCGAAATTTGCCACCCGGTCCAAAGCGTCCATCACATTACCTTTCACCCAACAACGGCCACATCATTCCCGACCAGAAGATTTCCAGGAGGCCGATGGTAGGCGTTGGCGTCTCATACCTGCAAGTCATTCCCGTTATTCGCCGACGCGAGACCCATGGCACTCGCCGTTCTAATGGTGACTGGCAGGCCGGCGATTGTTTTGCAGTGCCTCTATTGACAAGTCGGCGCCAGAGTGGGCTTCTGGAGGCCTGTTGAGATGCCGATGGATGAGGATGTGCGCGATGAAAGATATTCTGGTGATTGTTCCCTTTCCCATGTCCGAGGAAAATCTGGCGGCGCGTCAGTCACAGAGGGAGGCCGTCGAGGTGAGTGACCAGTTGCGATTCACCTTTCGGTCGACAAAAGCGGCGCCGCGCAACTATGTCAGCCAGGCTGATATGGTGCTTGCCGATGCGGGTATTCTGGAGGTGGGCCAGTCGGCGGAAGAAGAGGGGTTCGCCGCCGTTTGTATCGACACCATGAGTGATTCGGGGGTCGCCGCCCTGCGCTCGGTTCTCAACATTCCGGTGGTTGGGCCCGGACGCGCCTCGATGCTGATGGCGATGCTTCTCGGCAAACGCTTTTCGGTGGTCACTATGTGGAAACATTGGTTTCATCTCTATGAAAAGACCATTGGCGATCTGGGTATACAAAATCATGTCGCCTCGATCCGTTCGATTGATGTCGCGCCGGACAATCAGGCGCTTCTTGGCGGCAAGGAAGAGGATACCTTTCCGCTGTTGCTGGCAGCAGGTGAAGCGGCGATAACGGAGGATGGGGCCGAGGTCATCCTCCTTGGGTCGACAACGATGCATCAGGCCCATGCATTTCTCAGCGCCAACCTGGATGTTCCGGTGATAAACCCCGGCCCACTGACCTACAAGCTTGTCGAGGCAATGCTGGGGCTTGGTCTGTCGCATAGTCCCGCTGCCTATCCGACCTCTCCGGTTCCGCGCACCGAAATGATTGCCGCGATGATGGCAGCCGCGGGCAATTTCGACCATTGAGCCCTCAAGCATTCAGGCTTGGATGATCAAGGGCCGGGGGTGCTCAGCTTTGCCTGTCGAGGGTGTTCTCACCGGCCATATAGACCCTGACCTCGGTGAATCTGCCATTGTCGGCGGTAAAGAAATTGCAGTTGGATTTATAGACCAGACTGCCATCATGAAGCGTGTTTGTGACCCGAAATCGTACCGCGATATCGGACCCGTTGCCGGCATCGACGAAATGGAACTGGTCATGTCTGACGGCGGCGTGATGGTTCCACAGCCGGTCAAACATGCCGCGAACCTCTTCATGTCCGCGAAGTGTCACCCCATGCGTCTCGACCGAGAAAACACAAGTCTCATGCAGGGTGCCGAGAAGGCTGTCGATGTCCTGTCCGTCAACACCCCTGAAATAGGTCAGAACCAGCGGTGCAAGGTTGCTCATGCCGGCCTCATTTCGGCGAGGTCGTTCCAAACCATCTGCGAGGTGATGGTCTCACCCTCCAGCTCGAACCGGTCGATGAACCGGATGCCGCTGAAATCGGTGCCATCCGGCCAGGTGCCCGACAAGGTGCCGAAACAGTACACGGTCGACCGGGTGCCGTGGAAGGCGGTGTCGAATCCGTCAAAAGTCTTGCTGATCGACCGGTAGCGGGAGCCACTCCACGCAACAAGTTCCTCCAGTGCCGCGAACTTTGCGGTGCCGGGAAATGTCATGGTGAAATCTTCCGACAGATGGGATTTGGCGGCCTCAAGATCGCGCGACTCCAACGACGCCAGAAAGCTGCGGACGATCTCCTCAGCTGGCCTTGGCGCCGATGCGGGCACCCGTTTGGTCCGGCCACGCATGTAATTACCGGGTTCGACCTCGCTGATCGTGACGGTGACGAAATCGGCGGCGGCGCCGATCGAGGAACAGGCGGCATCGGTCACGCGTTCGGCAAGGCGCTGCCTGACCTCATCGTCATATCCCTGGATTAGAGTGCAATTGATCAGCGGCATCTTGTCTCTCCCGGCGGGGTGGCAGTTGAATTGAAAAACAGTGGGTACTCTAAAAGCAGTTGATACTCTAATGTAGCAGTGGTGAAGACGTCAAAAGATGACGTTGATGAGCTAATTTATGTTACGGTTTTTTCATGGAAACTCTTGCCCGAAAACTGATCGCAAAGGCCGCCGGTCGATCCTCCGTTGCCGTCGGTGATGTGGTGGTCTGCAAAGTCGATCTGGCAATGATCCATGATTCTGGCGGGCCGCGCCGGGTCAAACCGATGCTGGAACGCCTCGGTCGGCATGTCTGGGACAGACACAGGGTTGTCGTTGTCACCGACCATTACGTGCCGGCAGATACAGATGAAACCCGCGCCATTCAGGCGCTCACCCGCCAGTGGGTTGCCGATGAGGATATCAGCAACTTTTACGACCAGCAGGGTATTTGCCATGTGGTGCTTCCCGAACGGGGGCATCTGTCGCCGGGCATGTTCTGTGTCGGCGGTGACAGCCATTCGCCAACCGGTGGCGCCTTTGGGACCTATATGTTCGGTATTGGCGCCACCGAGATGGCCGGTGTGCTGGCGACTGGAGAAATTTGGCTCCGTGTGCCGGAAACCATCCTCATCCAGTGGAACAATCATCTTGGCCCCTTCGTCACGGCCAAGGACATGATGCTGGCTATTTGTAGCAAGATCGGCATGGGCGGTGGCCGCTATCAGGCCATTCAATATGCCGGTTCCGCCGTTCGGGACCTGTCGATGCAGGAACGCATGACATTGTCGAACATGGCGGCAGAACTTGGCGCGCAGACAGGTCTGATCGCTCCGGATGACGTCACAGCAGCGTACGTTAGGGCCGTTGGCGGTGCGCTTGCAGAAGATTGGGGGGACTATCGGATCGAGGCGGTTGACGATGCCGGGGATCATCTGACATTCGATGCGGCAACATTGTCACCGCAGATCGCCGCACCGCATTCACCCGCCAATGCCGCCGATGCCGGGGAGTTCAGGAATACAGCTTTCAACATGGCCTATATCGGGGCATGCACCGGCGCCAAATATGTGGATCTGGCAGCGGCGGCAAGCGTGCTGAAGGGCAGGCATGTCGCAAACGGCATCACGCTGAAAGTCGCGCCTGCAAGCCGTCTGGACCAGGATCGCGCCGAAGCCGACGGCATCATGTCAATCCTCGAGGAGGCAGGTGCGCACTTCCTTGCCAATAGCTGCGGGATCTGTGCCGGTTACGGCGATGACAGGCTTGCCGAGGACGAGGTCTGCCTGTCATCGACAGCGCGCAACTTCAAGGGCCGCATGGGTGCGCCCGGATCGCAGGTTTATTTGGCTTCGCCCTACACCGTTGCCGCCTCGGCGGTGGCAGGTGAAATGCTCGATCCGCGCGAAATGATGGAGGGCTGACAAATGGCACGTCTCTGGCGCTTTGACGAGACCATCGACACGGATGTTCTGGCCCCCGGCGCATATATGAAGGCCCCGTTGACAGAACTCGCGACGCATTGTCTTGAAGCTGTGAGGCCTGAATTCGCAGGGCAGGTCAGTGCTGGCGATGTCATTCTCGGCGCACCCAATTTCGGTGTCGGCTCATCGCGTGAACAGGCTGCTGAAGTTCTCCGGCATTTGGGCGTTGCTGCGGTGATCGCGTCAAGCTTCGCGGGCATCTTCTACCGTAACGCGATCAATCTTGGCCTTCCGGTCTTCACGATTTCGGATGATTTGTACGACCATCCGGGGCTGGTTGATGGTGCCGAGATTGCGTTCGATTTTGACGCTGCAACGCTGAACCTGGCGGCGTCGGCAGAGGCTTTGCCGCTGGAGCCGCTACCGCTATTTCTGCGTGAGATGATTCTTGATGGCGGGCTGATCCCCCATCTGGAAAAACGGTTTCAGGCGGCAGAGCCCGCGGGAGGGATGGCATGACGATACGGCAGATGATGGAGAAGGGCGGTTTCGTCCTTGCGCCGGGAATCTATGACGCCTTGTCCGGCCTGATCGCCACACAGATGGGCGCAAGGTCGCTCTACCTGTCAGGTGCGAGCCTTGCCTATACGCGCTTTGGCCGGTCGGATGTCGGGCTGGTCAGCATGTCCGAGGTTCATGACACGCTTGCCGCCATAGCCGACCGTGTTGAAACGCCGATTATCGTGGATGCGGATAACGGGTTTGGCAATGCGCTGAATGTTCAGCGCACCGTTCGCTATTTTGAACGTGCCGGTGCTGCTGCTCTGCAGCTTGAGGATCAGGCGTTCCCGAAACGCTGTGGTCATCTTGATGGCAAGAAACTGATTTCCTGCGGCGAGATGGTGGGAAAGGTGAAGGCTGCGTTGGATGCGCGCCGTGACGACTCCACCCTGATCATCGCCCGCACCGATGCCCGCGCCGTCGAGGGATTTAACGCGGCATTGGACCGGGCAGAGGCTTATCGCGAGGCCGGGGCAGATCTGTTGTTCATCGAAGCCCCGCAATCGGTCGACGAGATGCGTCGGCTGTGCGATGAATTCCGGGACCGGGTGCCGCTTCTCGCCAACATGGTCGAGGGCGGCAAGACTCCGATCAAGTCGGCTGAGGATCTCGCGAATCTTGGTTACAGTATTGCCATCTTCCCCGGTGGTGCGGTAAGAGCCGTCTCCCGCCATCTTCAGGCCTATTATGAAGGTCTGCTTGCGCATGGCAGCAATACTGGCTTCGCCGACCGCATGCATGATTTCAACGGTCTCAACGACATCATCGGAACAACTGAGCTCCTACGGCTTGGCAAGTCTTATGAAGACACAGACTCAACGGACTGATATTTAATGAACTCTCCAAAAATGGACCCGGTGACCCTTGCGATCCTGAAGGGGCGTCTGGAACAGATTGCCGACGAAATGGACGCGACGTTGTTTCGCTCCGCCTTCAATCCGATCATTGCCGAGGCGCATGATGCCAGCCATGGCATTTATGATGCACAAACCGGGGAAACCCTGGTGCAGGGCAAGTCCGGGCTGCCGATTTTTGTCGGGGTGATGGCCTTTGCCGTAAAGGCCGTGATCGAGCGGGTCGCGCGGGATGGCGGTGTGGCGGATGGTGATGTCTTCATCTTCAACGATCCCTATGATGGCGGCACCCACCTGTCCGATTTCCGTCTTGTGAAACCGATTTTCCGGAACGGTGAGGTCTTTTGCTATCTGGCCTCGGTTGGTCATTGGCATGATGTTGGTGGCAATGTTCCCGGAAACTATAACCCGCAAGCCACGGAATCATTTCAGGAAGGCATGCTGATACCGCCGGTGAAAGTGTTCGAGGCGGGTGTGCTCAAATCCGATATTGTCGATATTCTCTCGGCGAATTCGCGCCTTCCCAATTCGCTTTATGGCGATATGAACGCGCAGATCAATGCCCTAGCACTCGGGCATCAGCGGCTTTCTGACCTGCTGGACGAATATGGCGAGGCAGATGTGTCGACAGCCCTGAAGCTGCTTCGTGATCGCGCTGACAGGATGATGCGCGACCATTTGGCGGCGCTGCCCGACGGCACTATCTCGGTCGAGGATTATCTCGACAATGATGGGGTCAGCGACGAGGTGCTGACGCTTGCCGTCGACATGACCATCACCGGAGAGAGGTTGATTATCGATTTCAGCCGGTCGAGCGCGGCCTGCGCCGGGCCGGTGAATATTTCGCGCTCAACGACGATTGCCGCGACCTACGTCGCGCTGAAGCATATTTTCACCGATGTGCCGGCGAATGCCGGGGTGTTGCAACCTGTTGAATTTATCATTCCGGAGGACAGCTTTCTCAGCGTGACAGCCCCAAAACCCGTTGGCGGATATACCGAGACAATCCTGCGGCTCATCGATGTCATGTTCCAGGCCTTCCAGCATGTCGCACCGGAGCGGGTGAATGGCTGTGCCTATGGGACGATCAACGCGCTGTCACTTGCCGGGCATCGCGAGGATGGCAGCAGATGGGTGATGTTCTCATTCTTTGGTGGTGGGCATGGCGGGCATCCCGAAGGCGATGGTATCAACCATGGCAATGCACCGATCAGCACCGCAACGATCCCGCCACTGGAAATTCTGGAAGCGGCCTATCCGGTGGCTTTCACACAATGGGCCTTGCGCCCGGATTCAGGCGGTGAGGGACAGCATCGTGGC
>Ga0181579_10000995_pt1 | contig 23452 bp, 22 predicted proteins | sample 071ome_24_FD_132996 | JGI IMG/M metagenome (GOLD analysis project Ga0181579, IMG submission 132996) | Coastal salt marsh microbial communities from the Groves Creek Marsh, Skidaway Island, Georgia - 071402CT metaG (megahit assembly) | ecosystem: Environmental > Aquatic > Marine > Intertidal... | reverse complement strand
TGGCAAGTAGCAAATGATCAGCGCAATTAGTCGGGTTTGCATTGTGTGAAATAACTTAGGCAAGACTTAATCCTACTCCAAAAAGTTGTCTGTGAAATATCGTAATGAGCCCATAAAGGATCAGGCCAACCACCACAGCGATAATGTCCCAGAAAATGCGGGGGGATTTTGCTGGAAGTTCGTAGTTCCGCGCCAGCGAGGTGAATTTAACCACCCCCCAAACTGTGAAACTGCCAAACAGCAGCACAGAAGCAAGATCCCCGTTTGCCCACAAGTGAGCCATTCCCCATAACACCACGCCCAACACCATCGGGTTGCGCACTGTGGCGCCTAAGTGTGAGGGAGGCATATTGCCGGCGGCAAGCAGAATGAAAGCAGGCAACATGAGCACATGACTCAATACCCGCCATTCAAAAAAGGGCTGCCACAGCATGGAAAAAGAGGCCTGTCCCTTGCCCAGAATAATGAGGCCGAGCCCAAGCAAGGCCGCCAGGCTGAAGGCGCCCTTATAGGCGCCCTCAGAGGGCAGGGCTTCGATGAGCCTGTCCCGCAGCCCTAACTCCCGCAGCAGGTGAGGGATTAGAAACAGGAGTAAACCAATTATGAGTAAGGGCACTGACGTCACCAGGCTGGGATTTTCTCAGAGTTTAACACGGCGAGGGCTGTGCCTCAGACTCAATGGACTCTGCCTTGGTTTTGACAGGATTCAGAGCGACTCGGCAGCAGTCCTGAGGATCTAGTGCTTGACTTAACAATGCACTAAACATTTAACCAAATTAGTAGCAGCAACCGCGACATTGAGGAAAGCGATGAATTCAGGTCTGCTGCCTAACATGGCTTGCTCATCCTCCCGCGAGTGACCTGCCTTGTGAAAAGTCATGCCTGCTGATGGGCAATTCCCTGATGCGTTGGCCTGTGAGAATGTAAATCGCATTGGTAACCGCTGCAGCGATAGGTGGCGTGGCAGGTTCGCCGAGGCCACCCAGGCTTTCTCCGGATTCAACAATATGCACATCGATCTCGGGTGAAGTTGCCATGCGAACCATCTCGTAATCAGGAAAATTATTCTGTGCGACCCGACCATTTTCAATGGTGATTTCACCATACATCGCTGCAGTCAGGCCGAAGATGATGCCTGATTCTATCTGTGCTTCAGCCGTATCCGGATTTACCGCCCAGCCACAGTCGATTGCAGCGGTTACCTTGTGAATTATTGGACGACCATTTGCGTCGATAGAGACCTCGGCGACTTCAGCACAGATGCTGCCAAAACTCTCCTGAACTGCCAGTCCCAGCGCATGGCCTGGTGGCAGATTCCTGCCATAGCCAGCAGCCTCAGCGGCTACGCGCAGAACTTCCTGATGGCGTGGATGTTTATGCAGCAATTCCATGCGAAATTGAAAAGGGTTAGTGCCGGCTCGGTGAGCGAGTTCGTCAATAAATGATTCGGTGAAGAAAGTTTGTTGCGAGTGGTCCACGCTCCGCCAGGCAGCGACGGGCACATGGGTATTGCCGTCGACGTATCTGATGGACTGATTGGCGATGTCATAGGGAATATGCGCCGCACCCGGAGTCTGTACCGGCCCGGTATAGCGGTTCTGCCAGGCCACGACCTTGCCGTAGCCATTCAGACCTGCCTTGAAGTTGGACGTTACAGCAGGGCGATAATAATCTTGCTGCATGTCGTCTTCGCGGCTGAATACGGTTTTAACCGGAACACTAAATTCCATTGCGATCTTGGTTGCGTGGTCTATCACGTTCCAGTTAAAGGGCAGACGTCGACCGAATCCACCACCGAGATAGCTTGGATGATGGGTAACATCGTTCTCACCCAGTCCGGCAACGGAAGCGACCCGGCCACGCACTGCAAGAGGATCCTGGGTGCTGGTCCATACTTCACCAATGCCGTCATGCAAATGCACCGTGCAGTTCATCGGCTCCATCGGGGCATGAGCCAGATAAGGCACGCGGTAACTCGCTTCTATTTGATCTTCGGCCAGTTCCAGATTGCCACCGGCGTCACCGAGTTCAAAATCTTTACTTCCCTCGCTCGACTCCAGCTCCGCATCGAACCGAGCCGCAAGATCTGCACTGGAGATATCGTCGTTGTCAGAGCTTTCAAATTCGGTTTTGACCAGCTTGAGGGCTTCCTTCGCTCGCCAGTAGTTGTCGGCGACAACCGCGACGGAATCCTCCAGCTCGATGACTCTCTGCACGCCCCGACGCTGCAGCGCTTCGCTGGCATCTACTGATACCAGTTTGGTCCCAAAAACGGGAGCTAGCCGAATTGCGGCGAATAACATGTCATCGGTTTTGTAATCCAGACCGTAGAAGGCGCTGCCGTCAACCTTGGCGGGGATATCAACGCGCGAGATCGCCTTGCCCATGATGTTGAACTGAGAGCGGTCTTTTAATACTGGCTCGGCTGGCGGTTCTAGCACGGCTGCCGCATCCGCTAATTCACCATAACTGAGAGACTGGCCGCTGGCATTGTGCTGGACATAGCCCAGTGCGGTAGTGCATTCACTGGCGGGCACGGCCCACTTCTCAGATGCACATTGAATCAGCATCTGGCGGGCGGCGGCGCCGGCCACGCGCATGCCCATTTGGCCCGTGAAGCGAATGGAGGCGCTGCCGCCGGTAGTTTGCAGGTTGCCGAGCTGGGCGATTTTCATCGCACTGGCTTCAATCAGGGGCATCAGGAAGGCAGGTACACCGAATTCACCGGCAAACCCTACAGCCATATCGCCGGTGGCATAGAGGTCTGTGGCAGGTGCCTGCTCAACGATAACGTCTTCCCAGGCGGCATCCAGCTCATCCGCCGCCATCATGGCTAGCGCTGTGTGACTACCCTGACCCATTTCGGAATGACTTACATAAACGGTAACCTTGTTGTCAGGCTCGATCTTTAAAAAAGACGTCAGGAACCTTTCTTCACCCTGTGCAAGGGTATTGTTGGCGACACGGTGGCGGCTAGGGCGGGTCGCCGCATAACCGATCAACACACCGCCACCTGCAGCTGCGCTGGACAGAATAAAACGTCTTCTGGAAATCTTCATAGCGTGACCTCCTTAGGCGCTGGCTATCGAACGGATGGCTTTACGCACCCGAGGATAGGAGCCACAGCGGCAGACATTATTGATACTGGCGTCAATTTCGGCGTCAGTTGGGTTTGGATTCGCGGTCAACAGGGAGGAAACCGCCATGATCATGCCGGACTGGCAGTAACCACACTGCGGCACCTGGTAATCAATCCAGGCCTGCTGCACTGCAGTCAGAGCGCCTGGTTCGTAAAACGCGACCGAAGACTCCGCTAGCCCTTCGATGGTTGTAACTTCCTGACCCTCCACTGCTGATACCGGTAGAACGCAGCTGCGCACCGCGTTGCCATTGACGTGAACTGTGCAAGCACCACAGGACGCAATACCGCAGCCAAACTTGGTGCCGGTCATGCCCAATTCATCCCGCAGCACCCAAAGCAGGGGCATTTCGGGCTCCACGTCCAGGCTGTGCTCTTCACCGTTAATCTTGAAAGTTGCCATGATCAAAGACCTCTTAGTCCTGCGCCTGGGTCGGCGAATTTGCTTTGCAATTGCTCTTAATCTCTGGATTGTACCGCGCTAAAGGCGCTATTTCGATGTGCAAGTGGCAAGCAGCGGTGCTCTCGGCATACACTCGCTATTCGCCTCATTAATAAGCAAGGCTTCATGGAATTTACATACAGCGCACTGCACAAGGTAATCTTTTCTGAACCTGCCGAGGTCGCGTTACCGAGGCTGTTACAAGAGTACGGATACCAGCGTCCATTTTTAGTCGCATCGAACAGTCTTGCCACTGCTACCGCTGACCTCGAGAGTCTCCGGGAAGCCTTGCCTCTTGGCATAGCTGGCCTCAGCACCAGCGTTCGCGCCCATACGCCGCGTGAAGACGCGCTGGCGCTCCTAGATCGCGTGCGTAGCAGCAATGCAGATGTAATCGTGAGTATTGGCGGTGGTTCGGTGATAGATGCCTGTAAGTTCGTGCAGCTAGCAATGGAACAAGATCTGCATGCCGAGTCAGATCTTCTGGAGTACGCGCAGCAGGGGGATGGCAGTCACGGGAGCAAGCACGGGGATTTTGGTTTGTTCTCGGCTGCGGCAGCGATTCGACAGATTGCCATCCCGACCACATTGTCGGGTGCGGAATTCAGTAACAATGCGGGTGTACTGAATACTCAGACTGGCAGCAAGGAAGGCTACAAAGGGCCGCGTCTGTGCCCACAAGCTATTCTCTATGATCCGGCATTGGCTGCACACACGCCGAAGTGGCTCTGGTTATCCACTGCAATCAGGTCCCTGGATCATGCCGTGGAAGGCTATTGTTCTGGCCACAGCACACCCTTTCTCGACGGCCATTTCCTGCATGCTATGCGCTTGTTTAGCGAATCATTACCGACGGTGACAGAAAGTCTGTCAGACGCGGCGGCATTGAATGAAAATCAGCAGGCCGTATGGCTGGCATGCTGTGGGCTCGGTACTGTGCCCCATGGCGCGAGCCATGGTATCGGCTATATTCTTGGTTCCCTGTGCGGGGTTCCTCACGGTTACACCTCCTGTGTGATGCTGCCGGCAGTGCTCGAATGGAATCAGTCAGAGCTGCAAGCACAGATGTCGTCAATTGCTGCGGCCATGGGGAGTCCAACGGCGCCAGCTCACGCCGTCGTTAAAAAATTGATTGCTTCTCTTGGCTTACCCACCACCCTGCGGGAAGTAAAGGTGCCTAGATCTAAGTTGGATGAAATTGCGGCGCGCGCGTTTCGGCATCCGGTGGTGAAAAGAAACCCTCGCGCTATTTTGTCAGTTGATGATGTACGGCAGATTCTGAAGCTTGCCTGGTGATGAAAGCAATCAAGACATTTACACACAGCAATTGTAATTTTGAGCCGATTCGGATCCTGTCCGCAATGAAAAAGGTCATATGGCACATATTGAATATTATTGTATTCACAATGCTCGCTCTGTTAGTGACACCATCGTCCCATGCCCAGTTCGTGCGATTCGTTGAGGATGGGCAGCAATGGCAAGGCAAGCTGCAAACCTCGATAAATCGCTATGTAGCAAAAAATGGAACAGAGGTTGAGCTGGTTGCTGCTGTCCATATTGCTGATGCTGCGTATTACGAGGCCCTCAATGCCTATTTTGAACAGCGCGATGTGGTGCTTTACGAGCTGGTCACCAGTGAGCCCGATCCTGACCTGAGTCAGCAGGCACGCGATGATGGTGGTTCTGCCATCGGATTCGTGCAAGCCGCGATGGCAAGCTATCTCCAGCTGCACTTTCAATTACAGGAGATCAACTATGGGGCAGTCAATTTTCGCCATGCCGACCTAAGCATGCAGGAGCTTAGGTCCATCATGGATGCCAAGAATGAAAATTTCTTCACGATGTTTCTGAATCTCGCCGCCGCGCAGATGGCGAGCGAGCAGCAGGCGCGATTAAATGGCAGCGGCGCAGTTTCGTCCTTTACGGTTTTGTCCTTGCTGACTGCGCTGGCGGCTGACAACCAGGGCCAGGCGGTGAAATATCTGGTGGCGCAGGAATTGGGGCGTAGTGGTGGATTGATTATTGACGCTGAGCTGGAATCCCAGGTGACAATTCTTGGCGACCGGAATGCGGCGGCCCTGGGTGAACTGCAGCAGGTATTGAGCGACGGATCAGACCAGCGCATCAGTCTGTTTTACGGCGCCGCCCATATGCCGGGTATCGAGCGAGTGTTGCTTGAGGAGCTTGAATTCTCTATGTCAGAGCAAACTTGGCTCGACGCCTGGGTTATTCCCTGAGGGTCGATTGGGGTAAAACGCCAAATATTGCTGCCTATTGAGGTTGACTGCCGCGCTATTAACAGGACAATAGGTATCCCGTTTCGCAATTGAGGCAGCTCCAGAAGAGAGGGTGGGGTTAAAGCACAGCGCTTTACCGAACGGTGACTCCAGGCTTCCTTTGTAAAAACCTAACGGTAAAACCCTGTGTGAATGACAAAAAGGTATATTTTAGTATGAAAAAATTATTTAGCGGATGGTTGGCAGTTTCCCTGCTCGTGCTGGTTGGCTGTGCTGCTTCTACTCCTCCTGGCGTTGGCGTCTGGAATGTAGAAATGAACACTCCTCTCGGTGCACTCCCTGCTACCCTGACTCTGAATGCCGATGGATCTGGCATGATGGGCTCAGATCAGCTGGGTGAAGCGCCAATCGAAGGCGTTATGTACGATGGCAATAGCATCTCTTTTACCGCTGAGGTAGACGCTCAAGGTCAGACTCTTGTGCTTGATTTTTCAGGTACAGTCGAAGGTGATTCCGTCTCTGGCGAATTCGGCAGCGATTTCGGCGCCTTTGCAGTGACTGGTAGCCGCGCGGAATAAGTCTTAACTGATTCTGTCAAAAAAAGGGGTGCTTCTGAGCACCCCTTTTTTTTGGGCGACATAAAGCGAGTCAAGCTGTGCTCGGCGTCAGATAATATTTACGGCAATTTGCTCAAGCACCAGGCGCAGGTTTTCCTGCGCGTTGGGACTGTTCGGATGGACAGCAATCAGTTTCTCAAACGCGTCCTTGGCCTGGGTCAACTTGCCCTGTTGCAGATAAACCAGCCCCAGCCCGGACAGCGCGCCAAAGTGTCGTGGCTCCAATGCCAGGGTCCTTTCTATATCGTTGACAGACGCTTCTGTATTACCCACCAGGTAGTACAAGGTTGCACGCTTGTTCCATCCTTCGGCGAATTCAGGAAAGTTCTCTACGATCTGGGTGAAGATTAACAGTGCCTCAGGAAACTGACGCCTGTTCATGGCCTCTGTGCCCAGCACCATTAGGCGCTCAACGTCACTATTGGGGTGGGTCAGCCAGATAGACCAGATCTCGCTTTCCGTGGTCCTGATTTGTACAGGGCTTTCGCTGAGCCGCAATTGCTCAAACAGCGCGTCGAGGCGGCTGTCAGCCTGGTCCGCTGCGGTTGAAAATAAACAAAAAAAACAAAACAGCGTGCTAATGAAGAGTCGAGTAGTTTGTCGCATGACACAAGCTCCAGAGGAACAGTGATTTGGACCTGCTCGAAAGCGATCCTCAATAATCATACGCTTATTTTCCGTGCTTGCGATCAGTAGCGCTGAACTGCTGCTGCCTACAAGTCGCGCATTGCCAGAGTGGACTCAAAATTTGGCTGCTTGGGCCCGGTCCCAGTCAGTCCTGAATGATGCCGGTATGTCATCCGACAAGAGCTGTCCCGGCTCTAATGCAGCATAGCTCTGCACGAAGGATCGCATAATATTTTCCGAGCGGCGCAAGAGATCTTCAGGGGCAAGATCGTCCGGATCTTCCAGGCCCATCGCACCGCACAGCTCAAGAAAAGAGTGAATGGTGCGTTCGTGATAGTTCTTTACGCGCTGAGCTTTTTCTTCCACATCTACCGCCCGCTCCCGGGCAGGATTCTGAGTGGCGATGCCGGTGGGGCAAAGATTGGTGTTGCAACTGCGTGCCTGAATACAACCCAGCGCCAACATCATCGAGCGCGCTGCATTGACTGCGTTTGCCCCAACCGCAATTTTTTCCAGCATGTCGAAACCGCTGGCTGTTATCCCGGAACTGATCAAACGTATTGAGTCCCTCAGATTGGCGCCGATCAGCGCCTGGTTGGCGAAGTAGGTCGCTTCGAGGCAGGGCACACCAAGTCGGTTGGTGAACTCCACAGGGGCTGCACCAGTGCCACCCTCAGAGCCATCGATGGTAATGAAGTCCGGCACAATCTGGGTTGCTACCATGGCTTTGATGATGCCGAGAAACTCATGCTTATGCCCAAGGCAGAGTTTAAATCCTATTGGCTTGCCGCCGCTTTCATTTCGGAGTCGCTGCACAAACTCAAGCAGGCCGATCGGGGTGGAGAATTCAGGGTGGCTGGGAGGCGAATTGACGGTCTGGCCAACTTCCACCAGGCGAATGTCAGCAATTTCACGGGTCACCTTGGCGCCGGGGAGAACGCCGCCGTGAGAGGGCTTTGCACCCTGGGAAATCTTGATTTCTATCATCTTGACCGTGTCGAGGTTGGCCCTGTCCGCGAAAGCGCCGTCGTCAAAGCGTCCGTTTTTCTGGCGGCAGCCGAAATATCCCGTGCCGATCTGCCAGATAATATCGCCGCCGTGTTTCAGGTGGTGTGGGCTCAAGCCGCCTTCGCCGGTGTTGTGAGCAAACCCTCCCAGGCTGGCACCCTTGTTTAGCGCCCTGATGGCGTTACCGCTGAGAGAGCCGAAGCTCATCGCCGAGATATTGAGTCTGGAAGCGCTATAGGGTTTGCTGCAGGCTGGTCCGCCGAATGTCACCCGACCATGGCTCTCATCAAGATGCGTTGCGTTTATTGAGTGCAGCAGGCTGCGATACCCCTCGGCAAGGATGTCACGCTCGGTGCCAAATGGAATGGTGTCACTCAGGTTTTTCGCCCGTCGATAGACTAGATCGCGCTGTTCTCTACTGAAAGGGCGTTCTTCCTGATTGTTAGAGATAAAATATTGCTGAATTTCAGGCCGAAATTTTTCAAGGGTATAGCGAATATTAGCCAGTACCGGGTATTTACGTCGCAGATTACTCGGACTGAAGAATAGATCGTAGCCACCCACAGCTGTCCAGCCAAGCGTCAGCAGGAACAGGAAAAGCTGCAGCGGGTGTGCGGCGAGTGTGTCAGGGGAGTATGTGCCACCGAGCCTGGTGTGAAGCCACACCAGGCTCAGTGGCAGGCAGAACAGGGTGATTAGCCAGTAGAGTCGAACGACAGGTGTCATGCTTGGGGCCTCTTCTGCAGCGCCCAGACCTCCCATCGCGGGACTTCTGGAATACCTGCTAGAAATTCATAACGAAAGTAATGGCAGTTTCAGTATCAGTCTTCTTGCGCCCAACAGGTACTTCAGTCTGATGCTTAACGAAAATAGAGAATCTAAGCGAGAGATTGTCCAGAATTCGCGTCTCGATGCTACTCTCGGAGCGATAAATACTGGTTTCATTACCAACTTCCGCACTCAAAGTCTGTCCAAAGTCGGCTGACTCAGAGATATTCCACTGGTAGTCGCCGGCAAGACGAAACATGGCTTCGTCGAAATCTTCCACCTCGGCGCGACTCTGGCGATAACCGAGACCGGCTTCATAAGTAAGGCTCATGTTCTGTAGATTCGTCAGCGTAGTGCGACCATAACTCACGGTCAGGTCAGTCTGACTGTCGTAACCACTGAAGCGGTCGTCCTCGTGCGCCAGCCTGGTCTGGATGAAACTCACTTCATCCAGCTCGTAATTGGCGTTCGCCACATAGTAGAAGCGCTGAGCGGCCAATACGTCGTTCTGGGATTGCCGCAGGCCGTCAATCAAGAAGCCATAGTCCCAGTCTCCTCGGTCCCAGTCGACCTCTCCTCGAAAATTAATGCTTTCAGCTTCCGCATTACCGCTGGTGTAGACGGCGCCGAGCTCCACTTCTGTGGTGAGGCCGGATTCTTCCTCCTGCGCCATTGCCGCAGTGCTGAATAGGGTCAGCGCGCCGAGAATGACGAGCGAATTAAGTTTTAGCATGTTTACTACCTCTTTCACGGGTGTGGTGATTACCAATGGTCTGGTGGACAGCGCCGCGTATTTAGAATGATCACTGTAAGTTTTCGGTCTGCCTCGCAGTTTCGTTAGCAATTGAACTTTTCTGGAGTTGGTCAGGTAATTGGGGTATAAGGCTGAAATGCCTGTCTGCGGGCACTGAAACCGGGTTCTTCACCCGCTGAAAACGTTCTGACGCATTCCATGAAAACGCTCTATTTACTGCGCCACGCCAAATCCAGCTGGGATGACCCAGAGCTGAAGGATTTTGAGCGGCCGCTGGCGGACCGTGGCCGACGGGACGTGCCAGAGATGGCCAGTCGCTTCCAGCAGCGGGGCAGTCAGCTGGACTGCATTATCTGCAGTCCCGCGGTGCGTGCTAAAACCACGGCGAAACTGATGGCGGAGGAACTGGGATTCGATGCTGATGAGGTTGCCAGCAATCCCGAGCTGTATTTCGCCGGGGCCGGTATGTTCCTGAAAGCTGCTCGCCTGGTGGATGATCATTTTGAGTCAGCCATGTTAGTAGGCCACAACCCTGCGATAACCGAGTTTGCCAACTTGATGACAGGTGCTGACATTGACAATATCCCGACCTGTGGTCTGGTGCAGATGAGCCTGCCAATAGAAAGCTGGAGTGAGATTGAAGAGCACGGCGCCAGGCTGGAAGAATTCGATTACCCCAAGAAAGAAGTCTGAGCGATGGCCAGGAGCTTTCCAGTTACCTTGTTTGTTGTCATTGCCGCGCTGCTGTCGGGCTGTTCGGAACCCGGCAGTCTTGTCACCAGTGCAGGTCAAGCCAAAGTGCCGGGCCGCTGGTATACATCCACCCAGGTTTCAACTGGTGAAGTAGTGTTTCAAGGTCACTGTGCAGTGTGTCATGGCGACCAAGCCCAGGGCCTGGCTGCAGACTGGCGCCAAAAACTGGATGACGGCTCGTTTCCGCCGCCGCCCCTGAATGGCACGGCCCATGCCTGGCATCATCCTCTGTCCCTGCTCATGCAGGTCGTCAACGAAGGCGGCATTCCCCTCGGCGGCAAAATGCCAGCATTTGCTGAGGTTCTAACTGATGACGAAAAACTGTCCGCGATCGCCTATTTTCAGAATTTTTGGGACGATGGAATTTATGGGAACTGGGAGCAGATGGGAGGCACTAACTAGCATGCGAATCTTTGTCACTGTCATTGCAGTCCTGACTCTCAGTCACCCACTCTCGGCGCAGGTCGATAATCCTGAGAACTGGCAGTCAATGCTATATGCAGATCATCAGCTGGTGGGGAAGATTTGGAGCAGCCGTGAACAGCAGTTTATTAGTCCAGATAATCTTTGGCCGAGTTTGATTAGTGCCAGTTATCTTTTATTAGGTGAAAAACACGATAACCCGGATCATCACGCGATTCAGTTAGCTGTAATTGAGCGCTTGATCAGTGACGGTGCTGTAAGCCAAATGACTTTCGAGATGCTCGATAGCAATGCCTCTGAGCCCTTGAGCCGGTTTTTAGAAACAGAATTCGCTTCAGATGCAGCGATGCAGGAGTTTTTATACTGGGATGAACAGGGCTGGGACTGGCAGTTTTATGGGCCGCTTCTCCGTGCTGCTTATGATGGCTCTGTGCCAGTAACGGCAGGAAACATAAGTCTCGAGATGGTGAGAGAGGTATATAGTGCACCAACTCCTGAGGCAATCGAAGATATCTTCGATGCCGAAACCATGGCAAAGCTCAACAGCGATATCGACGAAAGCCATTGCGGCATGTTGCCGGAATCGCAGTTTCCGCCAATGGTACGGGTCCAACAGACGCGAGATTTCACCATGGCAAAGAACCTGAGGGTTACGGATGGCATGGCTGTGTTGCTCGCTGGCAATTATCATGTGCGCCACGATCTAGGCGTCCCAAACTACTTGCTTGCAGGTGATGTGCAGTTGGAGCGAAAAGACATAGTCAGCCTGGCTCTATTGGAAGTCGTTGCAGATGAAAACGAGCCTGCGCGATACCTCGAACAGTTTGGTGCCCAGCCCGCTTACGACTATATCTGGTTCACGCCTGCTGTGAGTGATGAAGATTATTGCGATTCGCTGCGTTGAGGCCCCGCTTTCCCAAACGCGTTTCTTTGCTCATCCGGTCAGCTTAAAACCCTGCAGTAATGAAGGCCGTTCAAAGCGATGCGCGCTTTTGCCCCGGTACGCGCTGCATGGTTTGGATAGGCGGGGCAATCTGGAAATAGGGGTTCTGAGAAATTAGGGACAAGCAAACCGGCCACATGCATATCCTTATGTCACGACCGCTGACCGGTTTTATCGTATTTGAAATACGGAAAGGAAATTTTCGAATATTTTGCGGATAAGTTGGCTCTGTGTGCTTGATCCCTTCGCGGAATATAGCCACACTTGATCGATTCCTAATTTTTGATGAGTTTAAATGCTTAAAATCTTGCCAATTCGATTGCTTACAGTGCTGTTGCTAAGCTTGCTGCCCGGGCTAGGAGCAGCGCAGGTATTCCCTTCCATCGCGGGTACAGATGCTGATGTTTACGATCTGGGCGTTGAAGACTCAGGCGAGTTTAACTTCGTCAGGGTACAGTTTGATACCTATTGGGGCGGCGGCTTCGGCTATGGCACCTGGTCAATCGACTTCCCCGATGCGGATATGAATTTCCTGCGGGGCGTGTCACGGCTGACCAATATCAAGGTCGAAAGCAATCCCATCGTGCTGCGCTTCGACGACGAGCAAATTTTTGATTATCCGTTTCTTTACATGCTGGAAGTTGGCCAGAATGGCGGCATCGTGCTCAGCCCCAAAGAGATCGAAAACCTGCGCGAATATCTTCTGCGGGGTGGCTTTCTGTTAATCGATGATTTCTGGGGGCAGCGCCAGTGGGACAATTTCTACGCGGCCTTCAGTCAGGTTTTTCCAGATCGCGAAATCGTCGAGTTGAAGTCTGACCATGAGATATTCCATGTCTACTACGATATCGATGGCCCACAGATGATTCCGGCGCTTTATCGCTCCGATGACTTTGGCGAGCAGGGGATCGACTATGCCAGCAACCACGCCATCCTTGATGACTCAGGTCGCGTCATGGTGCTGATCAACTGGAATTCAGATATGGGTGATGGCTGGGAGCATACTTATCATCAGGCGTATCCGACCCGCTACGCTAACTCGGCCTACCGACTTGGTATTAACTACCTGATGTATTCCATGACGCACTGATTCCTGTGCGCAAAAGACGTATCACGGGATCTAGCGCAGTGCTGGATCTGGTTTATCCGGGTTAATTCCCAAGGCATCAATCTGCGACTGAATACGGCGCTTGCCCTTGGTCTGTGTGCGCAGTAATTGCACCAGTGCTGTATGACAAATGTGCTCGGCGCTAATCTCGAAGTAGTCTCGCAACTCCTCCCGCGACTCACTCAGGCCATAGCCGTCTGTGCCCAGGACCTGGTAGCTGGCAGGCATCCAAGGGGCGATGCTGCGGGCCAGGGTTTTCATATAGTCGGAGGCTGCAATATAAACGCCGCTAGTGTCGGCGAACATAGCCTTGATGTAAGCTTGGGGCGCTGCTGCGGTCGGGTGCAACCTGGCCTGTCGCTCACAGGACTCAGCCTCGCGATAGAGTTCGTTGTAGCTGGTAATGCTCCAGACTGACACCCTGTAATCGAGCGCCTCAAGTTGATCGCGAGCCGCCAGCACCTGCTGCATGATCGAGCCGCTGCCGAGCAGGTGTATCTGCGAGGATTCGATAGTCTCGCTTGAAGAGTAGCAATAGCCTCCTCTGATGATGCCTTCAGCAACAGCCTCTGACTCTGGCATGACAGGCATTACATAATTCTCATTGTAAGCGGTCAGGTAGTAGAAGATGTTCTCCTGCTGCTGGTACATGCGGCGGATTCCCTCGCGCACGATAACCACCAGTTCGTAGGCAAAGGCGGCATCGTAACTCTTCAGGTTGGGGTAAGTATTGGCGATGACCTGGGAATGTCCATCCTGGTGCTGAATGCCTTCGCCATTCAGTGTTGTCCGGCCTGCAGTGCGCCCAATCAAAAAGCCTCGACAGAGCATGTCGCCGCAGGTCCAGATCATGTCCCCGACTCGCTGAAAGCCAAAGATCTAATAGAAAAAATAGAATGGGATCATCGGCAGGCCATGAATCGAGTAAGCCGTGCCGGCTGCCAGAAAAGAAGCCAGGGCGCCAGTTTCGCAAATGCCTTCTTGCAGGATTTGACCGTCTTCAGCCTCGCGGTAAGCCACCAGTGTGTCCGCATCCACCGGCGTATAGTGTTGCCCCTGCAGGGAGAAAATGCCCGCAATTTTGAATAAGGCCTCCAAGCCAAAGGTTCGCGCCTCATCGGGAACGATTGGGACTATGTACTGCTTTAACCCGTCCTCTCTCATCAAGATTGAAAGGATCCGCACCAGTGCCATGGTGGTGGACTGGGGTCGATTGCTGGGATTGCGCAGCAAGCTGGCAAAGCGCTCCAATGGCGGTGGGGCCAGACTGATGCAGTTGCTGTTGCGCTCGGGTATGGCGCCACCCAGAGCCTCCCGCCGCGCGTGCAGATAGCGGATTTCTTCGCTGTCAGGATCGGGGCGATAGAAGGCGGCACGTTCGATTTCGGCGTCACTCAATGGAATACCGAAATTACGCGCTATCGCGATACGCTGTACCGTATCGAAGTTCTTTTTCTGATGGACAGTATTACTGCCGGCAGCATCCACCAGTCCATCACCTTTAACGGTCTTGATTAATATCACCGTGGGCTTTTCGGTGTTGGCTGCAGCCCTGGAGTAGGCGGCGTAAATCTTTTCTGGGTCTTGTCCGCCGCGCTTGATTTGTTTTACCTCTTCGTCGGACAGGGCATTCATCATCTGTTCCAGTTCGGGATTACCGTCCACCCAATGCTCTCGCTGCAGGTCGCCGGGCAGGACCGAATAACGCTGGTAGTCTCCATCCACACACTCTTCCATGCGTTGGCGCAGCATGCCCTGACTATCGGCGGCGAGCAGTCGGTCCCAGCCACCACCCCAGATGACTTTGATCACATCCCAACCCGCTCCAGTGAAGGACGCCTCAAGTTCCTGGATGATCTTGCTGTTGCCTCTTACCGGGCCGTCCAGGCGCTGTAAATTGCAGTTGATCACCAGAACCAGGTTATCCAGCTTCTCCCTGGAGGCGATGTTAATCGTTCCCAAAACTTCCGGCTCATCGGCCTCGCCATCACCGATAAAGCACCAGACTTTCCCGCCACGCCGGGGCTTCAGGCCTCGATTCTCAAGATACTTGGCAAATCGAGCCTGGTAGATGGCTGTGGGTGTTGACAGGCCCATGGAGGCATTTGGTACCTGCCAATAATCCGGCATTGATCGCGGATGGGGATAGGAGGTGAGGCCGCCTTCAGGCTGCAGTTCTCGGCGGAAATTTTTCAATTGCGCGGTACTCAAGCGTCCTTCTAGCCAGGAGCGCGCATAGATGCCGGGCGAGGTGTGGGGCTGCAGCATTACTAAATCGCCGCCGTAGCTCTCTGATTGGTTGCGAAAGAAATGGTTAAAACCAACTTCCATCAGAGTTGCCGCAGAAGCGTAGGTTGCAATGTGGCCGCCCACGCCAGTTCCCGCATCCTGGCCCTGCAGCACCATGGCCATCGCATTCCACCGCAGGATGTTTTCCAGCCGCTGCTCAAGTTCAAGATCGCCAGGGTAGTCTGCTTGCTGCGAAACAGGAATGGAGTTCAGATAAGGGGTGTTGACGTTGCCGACTCGCACCGGCAGTTGTTGTTCCGCGCACCAGTTACCGAGACTGGCCAGGATTTCCTGCACGCCCTGGGTGCCATAACATGCAAGGATGTCTTCCAGGGCTTCTCGCCACTCCTGCTTGTCCAATTCGATGTCGGCCGGCGCTGCCCCGGCAGGCTCGCCTGTTTGCATGACCGGGTCTGAATTTTCAGGGCCGGGCTTACTCAAGGCTGGTACCCAGCAGGGAAGGAAGGCTTTGCGAATCTATAAAAGAACTTATCAATTGAGCATCTCGATGCACACAGCCTGGGCTGCTGCTGAAAATATAGTCGGCGCTAATTGCTTCTATCAATTCCGCTTTGGCAATCGTTGCCTTGAAGGTGTCGATTTGAGAAGGGGGTAATCCCCTGTTGCGATAAAAGCCGATGAGCAGCTGGATTTGCTGCGGGCTTAGATGTTCGGCAATTATCTCTGCGAAGCCTCCCCGGAAATTTTCCCAGGCATATTCCCGGGTGTAGCACGCCGCAATGGTCGATCTGATTCCTGCCGGAAGTTCAACGTCGCTCTCCATGGCTACGATACTGGCATAGGTGCGGAGAATGTTACGGATCTGGGATTGGGTGCGGGTCTCGAAGTGTTCTGCGGTATTGCTTACTCGCAGTAGAAGCCTGGCGTCAGCAAGTACGTCACCCAGGCTCGCTGGCGCGGTGAGCAGCACCGCGCAGAGCAGGCTAAGAGTGGCAGCATGTTTGCCACGATTGCATTTAGTTATCGCTAACAATTTCGAATACCACCGTCACAGACGTCTGGTATTCTACTTCATCGAATGTAGGGGCGACAGCGGGCGGCGCGACTGACTGCACAGCAGTGCTGGCGACATCTGCTGCCATCTCCATCGCCACCATAGGCATGGCGCGAGACATGCGCTGGACGCCGCCGTAATAAAAGTTGATGGCCTGAAGCTTAATCCCGAGATTGCTTTCGTAGTAAGCCTTCTGCTCCATAACATCCTGCAACGCTAACTCGCGCACTTGAACTTCGAATGCCTCTGCTTCGCTATGCTCAAACTCGGTGCTTTCGAATTCGACTTCATCGTTCTCATCCGCCGCTGCCGCGAGAAGCTGCAAATGCTCTTCAGATTCGACCTCGACCTCGAGCCGGGCCGTGACCTCATAGGACGAGGGATCACGTCCAAAAAAGCCAAACTGTGGCGAACTCGAGAATTTGGAATTGTTGATATCCCCAGCGGGAATACCGGCGCTGATGAAGTCTTGAATCAAGCCATTGCGTAGCTCCTGATTGGCCGTCATGGACTGGGACAGATCGCGGGCTTCCGTGGTCACCATCAGGCTGACCTTGGCCTGGTCTTTGTAAGCGGTGATTTCGCCGTCACCGCTAATGTTGACAGTATGTGGTCTAGGAAATAGAAACCCTCGTAGTTCATCAGGTGTGCCTGAGAGCTGAGGCTGAGCCAGGGCCGCGCCCTGCAGCGCGATTGCAGCAGCCAGCGTGGCGATCAACCTGGCAGTGTGTGTAATCATGGTGTTGGTCCTTGATGTGAGTTCTAGGGATAGGTCCTGAATTTCAGGCCAAGTCGCAGGTATCTGCATGGACAGAAACTGCGATGCTAATGAGTTACTAGACGCACGAGTTGAATGATTAGTTTGTCTGCGTCCAGACAACATAAGAGATTGACGGCGCCAAGTGCAAATGACAACATGCTGACATTAACCCTATGGCGCTATCGGCGCCTGCTAACATGCCTCTGTGTGGCGGAGATCAAATCCCAGTGAGGCTGGAAAAACGGGAGTTACCTGTGCATTCGCCCAAACGGGTCTTGTTTCTGGACCTGGTATTATCGCTATTTCGGCTGAACGGTTTGCTGATAGCCGAAGGCGACGCCATGACGAAACAGCTAGGCCTGACCCATGCCCGCTGGAAAGTCATAGGCGCCATTGCCCTGTCCAGCGCCGGCCTCACCGTGCCTGGTATTGCCCGAGTCCTCGGGCAATCCCGTCAGGCGGTGCAGCGCATTACGGATGTCATGGTAGAAGATGGCCTGCTACTCTACACTGAGAATCCGAAGCATAAGCGGTCTGCGCTGGTTACCCTGAGTGAAGATGGCAAAGAAACTTATAATATGCTCCGGGAAGTTCAGGACCCCTGGGCAATCGAAAACACTGAAGACATACCGACTGAAGAGTTGGAAACTACATTGCGTCTGGTTCGGCGTTTGATCAAAAAATTCAATTAGACTGTCGTCTGCTAATCCATCCACTAACCGAAGCCTGAGCTATGGCTGAATATTCCTCCCGACTGCCACGCGACCTGTATCAGGCGGCTGCAGTGCAACAGCTCGATAGACTCGCAATCGACGCGTTTGGCATTGAGGGCTTTAGCCTGATGCAGCGGGCCGGTCGGGCTTGCTTTGCTGCGCTTTTGGAGCATTGGCCGGAAACCAGACGATTGCGGGTGTTCGCCGGCGCCGGCAACAACGCGGGAGATGGCTATGTGATCGCCGCGCTCGCAGCTGAGCAAGGTCTACAGAGCGAAATCGTGTACCTCTCATCTCCCGATCGATTAAGAGGAGATGCCGCCAAGGCCTATGCTATGGCTCGGAAAGAAGATGTGCAGCTGGTCGCGTTCAATGATTATTACCAGCAGCCGGAAGGCGACAGCCCCACGGTATTGGTTGATGCGCTGCTGGGAACCGGGCTTGATCGAGAAGTGACTGGGGATTATGCCGCCGCAATTTCCCTCATAAACGCCAGCCACAAACCGGTACTGGCGGTAGATATTCCTTCAGGGCTGCATGCCAACACCGGTGAGCCGCTGGGCTGCGCGGTTGACGCAGGCATTACCGTGACCTTTATTGGCATGAAGCAGGGTCTGCTGACAGGTTCTGCGCCTGACTATATCGGCAAACTTTTCTTCAGTGATCTGGGGGTGCCGTCCGAGGTTTATCTCCACGCGGATGCAGCCAAACCTGGTGTAAAACGCATTGATATCAATTCAGTTCGGGACTCTATCAAGCCCCGTGCACCTGCGTCCCACAAGGGTACTTTTGGCCATGTGGTGGTGGTCGGTGGTGACCGTGGCTATGGCGGCGCGGTTTTGATGGCCGCGGAAGCAGCGCAGCGCAGTGGTGCTGGCCTGGTTTCGGTGATTACGCGATCTGAACACCGGGCCGGTATGCTTGCGCGCAGGCCAGAGCTCATGGTGGCAGGTACCGAGGATGAAGGCTTCGACGCGGCTGAACTCCTGGCCAAAGCCACGGTGATTGTCGTGGGCCCAGGTCTGGGTCGTGGTCGCTGGGGCGAGGACCTCTTGCAGCGCAGTCTGGCGACACAGATGGCTCAACAAACCCCCCTGGTCATTGATGCTGATGGGCTTAACCTGTTGGCTGACAGGGACAATGGCCAGACTGGGCTTAAAAGGGAGACCTGGATACTAACCCCACATCCGGGTGAGGCGGCAAGACTGCTTGATACCAGCCTGGATATGGTAAAAGCAGATCGATTTGCAGCGATAGCAGCAATGCAGCAGAAGTGGGGTGGTACTTGCCTGCTTAAAGGCAGTGGCTCATTAATTCGCAGTTCATTCGCCACGGACACGACTTTCTTGTGTGATGAAGGTAATGCTGGCATGGCCAGTGGTGGCATGGGTGATGTGCTTGCCGGCGTCACCGCAGCTTTGGTCGCCCAGGGATTGCCGAATGACCAGGCTCTGCAATGTGCAGTCTGTATCCATGGTGAAGCGGCGGATCTTGCCGCTGCCGAGAGCGGGCAACGTGGCATGCTGGCCACTGATCTGCTGCCGCTGATCCGTCAACTCTTGAACCCTGATCTCTAGCCTGCTGCTCACATGTCGACTTCGAAACAGTTCACTCTCAAAGATGAAGAGGACACCTTGGATTTTGGCGCTGCGCTCGCGCGGGCGACTTTCTTGAATCCCGATGATGCCCAGACGAAGTCGGGTGAGCCCGGTTGCAGGACAATGGGCGCAGTGATCTATTTACTGGGAGATCTGGGAGCGGGCAAGACCACCCTCACCCGGGGGTTCCTTCGAGGATTCGGATTTCATGGGGCAGTCAAGAGCCCTACCTATACCCTGGTGGAGCCCTATGAGTTCTCGCTCTGCAAGATCTATCACTTCGACTTGTATCGTCTGACTGACCCCGCAGAAGTGCAATATTTGGGAATTGATGACTATTTTCAGCAACAGAATATTTGTCTCCTGGAGTGGGCAGAAAGAGGCGGGGATCTGATTCCGGCTCCGGATCTGAGTATTAGCCTGAGCGGCACTGGAACGGGGCGTGAAATCAGCTGTCAAACCCACACGGCGAAAGGCGAGCGTATTGCCGCAAGATTGTGACAATCCCGCCGAAACTATTAGACAACGAGGACTCCGGTCCGAGCCCCAGCTAAAATAAGCATTGCGGGCCCGTTTATGAAATGAATTGAATGTGAAATGCATTTGATGTGAGAAGTAAGCTACAGATGTCCCTGAGTACAGCCACAAGATTGACAGTTTTCCTGCTCCTGTTGAGCCAGGTTAGCCGCCTGCATGCCGCGGAAGTGCAGGATGTGCGGATGTGGCGCGCACCAGACCACACGCGACTCGTGTTTGACCTCAGTGCAGCCGTGGATTACACGCTATTCTCGCTGGATAATCCGGACCGGCTGGTCATCGATATTGATTCTTCTGCCACCAGCCAACGTTTCAATGGGCTCGATTTTACCAGCAGCCCGATCCGGGCAATTCGTTCTGGGGAGCGGGACGATGACACGCTTCGCATCGTGCTGGATCTCGAGACCGCGGTGGACCCTTCCAGTTTTACGCTTGCACCCAATAGCGAGTTTGGTAACCGATTGGTTGTTGACTTGTATGATAAGGAACCGCGCCCCAACGCAGCAGTCACCGCTGGCACTGGCAATCGGCCTGCACCGCAACCAGACGGCCGACGCGAAATTGTGGTTGCCATTTCAGCCGGACACGGTGGCGAAGATCCCGGGTCGATCGGCTACGACGGCCGCCTGAAAGAAAAGAACATCACCCTGGCCATCTCACAGGCCTTGTTTAATCGATTGCAAAGTATGCCGGGCTACAAACCGGTCATGATCAGGGAAGGGGATTATTACGTCGAACTCAAGCGGCGCCCGGAAATCGCGCGCCAGTCGCGCGCCGATCTCTTTGTGGCAATCCATGCAGATTGGTATCGCAATAGCAGGGCAAGGGGCGTAACTGTTTATGCCTTGTCTGGCGACCGAGCTGACCGGGAAAACTCGGCGCGGGTCTCGCAAAAGGAGAACAGTTCGGACTTGCTGGGTGGAGTCGGGGGCGATCTTGCCATCGGCAACTTTGATGACGATGTTGCGCTCACCCTGGTATCGCTGCAGATGGCCTGGAGCATGGAGCAAAGTCTGATCGCAGGTACCCGGATTCTGGAGAGTCTTGATGGCATCACCCGCATTCGAAAGGACAAGGTGCAGCAAGCCTCTCTGCAGGTGCTGAACTCACCAGACATTCCGTCGATTCTGATCGAGACTGGCTACCTGACGAATCCCGAGGAGGCGCAGCGCCTTAACACCCGTGGATTCCAGCAGCGCATGGCGGCTGCAATCGCCCAGGGCGTGATGAACTATTTCTACGAGACGCCGCCCGAAGGCACACTCGTCGCCTGGCAGAAAGCCAACGGCATTACGCCGGGTTCCTATACCGTCAAGCGCGGCGACAATCTGTCTGAGATTGCGGAACGCTTCGGTCTGAGCCTGGCGCAACTCAAAGCCAGCAACAGCTTGCAGAGCAATACCATTCAAGTGGGACAGGTGTTGAGTTTGCCTGGTGCTGCTCCCATCCCGGCATCAGAGCATACAATCAGCAGAGGCGAGACCCTGTCCGAGATCGCACAGCTGTATCGAATTAGCGTTGCCGAACTGCGTGCCGCCAACCAGCTGAGCAACGACCGCATCATGGTTGGTCAGGTCCTGAAAATACCCTCGCTCTGAAGCCAATCCAGCCAGCAATTTGCCCGTGGGATAGTGCTACAATGACTGCCCTATCCAGGGCACTCTTTATGCATCGAATTAATCTACTCAGTCAGCGCCTCGCTAATCAGATTGCTGCCGGTGAAGTCGTTGAACGTCCCGCGTCAGTGGTGAAAGAGCTGTTGGAAAACAGCCTCGATTCAGGTGCGACTCGCCTCGATATTGATGTCGAGCAGGGTGGGGTCAAGCTGATTCGCGTGCGAGACAACGGCACGGGTATTCAGAAGGATGATCTAGCCCTGGCCTTGAGCCGACACGCCACCAGCAAGATCAAGGAACTGGCGGACCTTGAAAGCATTGGCAGTCTTGGTTTTCGTGGTGAGGCCCTGGCCAGTATCAGTTCAGTTTCCCGCCTGAGCCTGCAGTCCTTGGCCGCTGCTGCAAGCGATGGGCTGGCATGGCAGGTTCAGGTTGAGGGGCAGGACATGGAGGCGGCAGTGACGCCGGTCTCCCATCCTGAGGGAACCACGGTGGAGGTCAGAGACCTGTTCTTCAACACACCGGCGCGCAGGAAGTTTTTACGCACTGAAAAAACTGAATTCGGCCGCATTGAAGAAACAGTAAAGCGGCTGGCCTTGAGCCGTTTCGACGTACAGTTCACCCTCAACCACAACCAGCGCAGCGTACATCAGCTTCAAGCTGCGCGCAGTGATTTTGAGAAGCAGCGTCGCGTGGGTCTGGTCTGCGGACCGGCCTTTGTAGAGAATTCTGTGTTCGTGGACATGGAGAGAGCCGGTTTGCGGCTTTGGGGATGGGTCAGCTTGCCTACCTTTTCCCGCAGTCAGGCTGATCTGCAGTACTTCTACGTGAATGGCCGAATTATTCGGGACAAGCTGGTGGCACACGCAATCAAGCAGGCCTATCGCGATGTTCTGTTTCACGGGCGACACCCCGCTTATGTGTTATACCTGGAACTTGCGCCAGCCGCGGTTGATGTCAATGTGCATCCGACCAAACACGAGGTCAGGTTTAGGGATAGTCGGTTGGTGCATGATTTTCTATTCAGTGCCCTGCATAAAGCGCTGGCCGAAGTGCGGCCAGAGGACCACATCGCAGCTAGTGCTGATGCCGCTGAGGCACCAGCCAATCAGCTCCATTCAGGTGCTAGCGATGACTTTTATCAGATGGAGTCACAGAAGCCTCTTACCCTCAGCGAGTCAAGCGGCGTGCATCAGCTGAGCGACTATTCTCGCAGCGCTGAGCGTGGACAGTATTACCAGCCGTCAGCGCAGCCGCGGCCACAGCTTGACTCGCTGGCCAAGCTCTATGAAGCAGATGAAGAAATTCCTCCGTTGGGCTATGCCATTGCGCAGCTCCATGGCATCTATATTCTTGCGCAGAACAAAGATGGTCTGATAGTCGTTGATATGCATGCAGCACATGAACGCATTACCTACGAGCGCATGAAAGCTGCTTCATTGAACGAGCAGTTAAAAATGCAGCCGCTGCTGGTACCGGTCTCGATTGCTGTAAGCCAGACTGAAGCGGACTGTGCTGAAGAGCAGCGCGAAACCTTGCTGGGCCTTGGCATAGAGTTGGAGCGAGTCGCGCAGGAATCCATTGTGGTGCGCCAGGTACCAACCCTGCTGAAGGATTCTAATGTCGAGCAGCTGGTGCGCGATGTGCTCTCAGATGTTCTCGAGTATGGCAGCAGTGAGCGCATTCAGGCGCACCATGATGAGCTGCTTTCCACCATGGCCTGTCATGGTTCGGTCCGCGCTAATCGACATCTGACAATCCCCGAGATGAATTCTCTACTGCGGGATATGGAGGCCACGGAGCGCTCGGGTCAATGCAACCATGGGCGGCCAACCTGGGTTTATCAGAGCCTGGACGCGCTTGATAAGCTCTTTCTGCGCGGGCAGTAGCAGCGACTGCAACTAGTAGTTATAACTGAGGGGATCAGTGAATAGCCCGGCTTCTAATTCCAAGGCGCAAAAACCTGCAGCAATATGCCTGCTGGGCCCCACCGCGATCGGCAAAACCCAATTGGCGCTTGAACTGGCTGATAAATTACCAGTTAGTCTGATCAACGTGGATTCGGCACAGATCTACAGGGGCATGGACATCGGCACCGGCAAGCC
>Ga0181579_10000990_pt1 | contig 23513 bp, 26 predicted proteins | sample 071ome_24_FD_132996 | JGI IMG/M metagenome (GOLD analysis project Ga0181579, IMG submission 132996) | Coastal salt marsh microbial communities from the Groves Creek Marsh, Skidaway Island, Georgia - 071402CT metaG (megahit assembly) | ecosystem: Environmental > Aquatic > Marine > Intertidal... | reverse complement strand
TCCCTGGGACACGATTGGCAATCTCCGGAAAGACGTTCTCAACGCCAGATCAGCCGATTATAGTGACTTGATCAAGCGGGGGGCGCCTTTGGCTGAGAGGTTCCGCTGGAACGACCCCTCGAACCTGATCCGGCTAATACCGGCGAAGGGACGCGCTATGACACAGACGACGCCTGCCGGGGCGACCGGCACCCCGACCGATGTGGTGATCGACCGGCTGTTGCTGGCGTTCGACGGCGCGCCGCTGTTCGACGACTTCTCGGCCGTTTTCCCCGTCGGCCAAACGAGTTGCCTCCTGGGACCGAGCGGGGTCGGCAAAAGCACCCTGTTGCGGGCGATGGCGGGATTGGCAGCGCCGCAGGGAGGCCGAGTTTCGGGCGGCGACGGCGCGCCCCTGGCCGGGCGGGTCGCCTATATGGATCAAAGCGACTTGCTGCTGCCGTGGTTGAGCGCGCGCGAGAACGTCGTGCTTGGCGCCCGGCTGCGCGGCGAAGCGCCCGACCGGGCGGCGGCAGACCGATTGTTGGCACGGGTCGGCCTAGCGGGCCACGAAAACAAACGGCCCGCAGCGTTGTCCGGGGGAATGCGCCAGCGCGTGGCCCTGGCCCGCACCTTGATGGAAGACCGACCGGTGGTCCTGATGGACGAGCCGTTTTCGGCCGTGGATGCGCTGACGCGGTTCCGTCTCCAAGCCTTGGCTTGCGAGGTCCTGGCCGACCGCACGGTGGTGCTGGTTACGCACGACCCGCAAGAGGCGCTGCGCGTGGGGCACAGGCTTTTCGTCCTGACCGGGTCGCCGGCGCGATGGGAAGAATCGCCGGTGCCGCGCGCGCAGATCCCGCGCGCACCGACCGACGGCGACTTTCCGGCACGCTACGATGACCTGATGGCGCGTCTCGCGTCGGGCGATACGGCGGCGCCGGCATGAAAGGCGTGCGCTTGATCGTGACGCTGTTGGGCCTATTGGCGCTTTGGCAAGCCGTGGTGTGGCTGACCGGCGCGCCACCCTATCTTTTGCCCGGCCCGGTCGAAACGCTGCGTGTGTTGATTGCCCGCGCCGGGTTCATTGCCGGACATGCCGGCGTCACGTTGGCGGAGATTCTGATTGGGCTCGCGCTCGGCACCATATTGGGGATCGCCAGCGCGGTCGTCATCGCGCTGTTTCGTCCCGCGCGCCGTTGGCTGTTGCCGATCCTGGTGACCAGCCAAGCTATTCCGGTCTTCGCCATCGCGCCGCTGCTGGTGCTGTGGCTAGGCTATGGGATGGCCTCGAAGATCGGCATGGCGACGCTGATCATCTACTTCCCGGTGGCCTCGAGCTTCCTCGACGGATTGCGGCGCACCGATCCCAGGTGGATCGATCTCGCGCAGACCATGACCGGCGGTCCCAAAAAACGGCCCCTCGCGGTGCTACGCCATGTGCGCCTGCCCGCCGCCCTACCCGCACTCGCGTCGGGCTTGCGGGTCGCGGCGGCGGTGGCGCCGATCGGCGCGGTGGTCGGCGAATGGGTCGGATCGGGCGCAGGGCTGGGCTATCTCATGCTGCAAGCCAATGCGCGGGTCCAGATCGATTTGATGTTCGCCGCCTTGATCACCCTCGCCGCGCTCGCGGTCGCGCTGTACTTCACTGTCGATCTCGTATTGCGCAAAGCCATTCCCTGGCAACCCGACACCCTGCCCCAATCCACCTCATGATGGAGACCACGATGTCCCTTTTCCGAACCTTGGCAATCGCCTTCGCATTGTCGCTTGTGACGGCGCCTGCCCTCGCCGCCGATCGGCTGACCGTCATGCTCGATTGGTTCATCAATCCCGATCATGCGCCGCTCTACGTTGCGTTGGAGCGCGGCTATTTCGCCGACCAAGGGCTGGATGTCAGTTTCGTGCAGCCGTCCGATCCCAACGATCCGCCCAAGTTGGTGGCCGCCGGTCGGGCCGACCTGGCGGTGTCGTATCAACCGCAGCTTCATCTTCAGGTCGCGCAGGGCTTGCCGCTGCGCCGGATCGCCACGCTGGTGGCGACCCCCTTGAACTCGCTGGTGGTGCTGGCCGACGGACCGATCCAGTCCATCGCCGACCTGAAGAGCAAGAAAGTGGGCTTTTCGGTAGGCGGATTCGAAGACGCTTTGCTCGGTGCGATGCTCGAAAAGTACGGCCTGACCCTCGACGACATCGACCTCATCAACGTCAATTTTTCGCTGTCGCCGTCGCTGATGAGCGGTCAGGTCGATGCCGTGATCGGCGCGTTTCGCAATTTCGAGCTGAACCAAATGGATATTCTGGGCCGTCCGGGTCGGGCGTTCTTTGTCGAGGAAGAGGGCGTGCCGGGTTATGACGAACTCATCCTGGTCGCCCACGCCGACAACCTGTCGGATGCGCGCTTGCCACGCTTCCTCGCAGCGCTCGAACAAGGCGTGCAGTATCTGGTCAATCATCCCGACGAAAGCTGGCAGTTGTTCATCAAAGGCCGCGCCGATCTCGACGACGAATTGAACCGGCGCGCCTGGGCCGCGACCTTGCCCCGATTTGCCTTGCGCCCGGCGGCGCTCGACCGCGGGCGCTACGCCCGTTTCGCCGCATTCCTCAAAGAACGCGGGATGTTGGAAACGGTCCTGCCGACGGAAAGTTACGCGGTGGAGTTGGGTCGTTAGTCGGCGATCAATTCGATCTCGGCGACCTGCGGCCCTTTAGGTCCCTGACCGGTCCTTACCTTGACCGATTGACCGGGCAGCAACTGTTCGATCCCGACGCGGCGCAACGTTTTGATGTGCACGAAGACGTCTTGGGTATCCTCGCCCTGGGTGATGAAGCCATACCCCTTTTCGGGATTGAACCATTTGACGGTCGCGACGAACGCGTCGCCCACGGCCTCGATGGGGGGCGGCGATTCCGATTTGGGCGGCACGGCGGTCGAGCGGTCGACCTCGGTGACCTCAACCGCCTGGCGCCCTTTCGGCCCCTGAACCACGCGACACGTGATCGTGACGCCCTCTTCGACGCCATCAAAGCCGCCCTGACGAAGCGCCGAAAGATGCACGAACACATCCCCCAAGCCATCAAGCGGCGTAACAAATCCAAAGCCCTTGGAAATGTTGAACCACTTCACGGTGCCGCGAACTTCCTCGCCACCGTTGTTACCGTGCCCCGGATCGTTGGAGCCTTCGACCATGATCAAGGCCCTGTCAAAAAATCAACCAACACAGGGCGAACCCGCGCCCCTTCTAATGGTTAATATTGTAGCTGGAATCTTCGTGCCGCCAAGCCACCGCGCCGGATGAGCCAAAATCGCGTTTTATTCAATTGTTTCGATCACTTGGAGTAATATCCTAAACTTCTAATAAGAATGGTGGGCCGACGCGGGCCGTCATTCCGGGTCGTTTGCGACGCGACGGTCGCGGCATTGGGCCGCGCGTTTTGTGTTTCTGGGGGTTGTGCGTGATCCGCACATTCAGTTTGGGTATTTTTTTGGCGGGCGTTTGGCTGCTCATGTCAGGCCACTACACGCCATTGATCCTGGCCTTCGGGCTGGGATCTGTCGTGCTTGTGGTGTGGTTGGCGCGGCGGATGGACGTCATCGACCATGAAGGACACCCGGTTCACCTGACCTGGCAGGCCCCGCTCTATTGGCTGTGGCTGGCGTGGCAAATCGTCGTTTCCAACGTCGTGGTGGCGCGGGTGATCCTGTCGCCGCGCATGCCGATCGACCCGAAGATGATCGAGGTCGACGCGCCGCAGGCCGACGATCTGGGTCGCGTGACCTATGCCAACGCGATCACCCTAACGCCGGGCACGGTCTCGGTTCGGATGTTGCCAGGCAATCGCATTCTGGTGCACGCATTGACCGCCGAGAGCGCCGAGGATTTGGCGTCCGGCGCCATGGCGCAGCGGACGAAAGGCTTGACCGGCTGATGTTCTCGGCAGCCTCCATCGGCATTGTCATCACCATGTCGTTCGCTTTGGTGCGCGCGCTGCTTGGCCCGACGACATTTGACCGCATCCTCGCGGTGAACATGGTGGGCACCAAGACGACGCTGCTGATCGTCGTGGTTGGATTCCTCACCGATCGACCGGATTTTCTGGATCTTGCGCTGGTCTACGCACTGATGAACTTCATCGGCGTGATCGCGGTGCTGCGCTACACGAAATACGGCGAGTTCGTTTCCGAGGGGAGTTCCGAAGAATAATGGCCCTCGCCCTCGACACCTTGAGTTGGGTTCTGATCGTGATCGGGTCGGTGTTTAGCGTCGTGGGCGCGATCGGCCTGCTGCGACTGCCCGACTTCTATACGCGCCTGCACGCCGCCGGGATCACAGACACCTTCGGCGCTTGGGCGCTCATGGTCGGCATTTTGTTGCAGGCCGAGAGTTGGCTGATCGCGGTCAAGCTCGTTCTCATCGTGATCTTCTTATTTTTCACAAGCCCGACCGCGACCCACGCGCTGGCCCGGGCCGCCCTGGCAAGCCGATTGAACCCTTGGACCAATGACGCTGCGGGGCCAAAACCATGATCCTGGCCATCGACATCGCGTTGTTGGTCATGCTGGCCGTCGTCGGCATCGCGATCATTCGTCTGCGCAACCTATTCGCCGTCGTGATGTTGTCGGGCATCTACAGTCTGCTAATGGCGGGCACGTTCGTGTTGCTCGATGCCGTCGACGTTGCCTTTACCGAGGCCGCCGTGGGCGCCGGCATTTCGACGGTGCTGCTGCTGGGGGTCCTAACGCTGACGAAAAGTCGCGAGAAGATTCCCGTCACCACGCCGATCTTGCCGCTGGTGACGGTCATCGTGACCGGCGGGTTGTTGATCTACGGGACATGGGATCTACCGCGGTTCGGCGATCCCAACGCTCCTGCGCATCGTCACGTCGCACCGGAATACCTTGCCGAGGCGACACACGAAACCGGCGCGCCGAACGTCGTGACCGCGGTCCTGGCGAGCTATCGCGGCTATGACACGTTGGGCGAGGTGACGGTGATCTTCACCGCCGGGATCGGCGTCTTGCTGCTGTTGTCCGGATCCGGCGTCTTGCGCCGACGCGACCCGGAGACACCGGACGAGAAACCGAAGAGCACGGCGTGAAGCATCATCTCATCCCCCGCGTCGTCGCCAAGCTGACGATCCCCGGCATTCTTCTGTTCGCGTTGTACGTCCAGTTCCACGGCGACTATGGCCCCGGAGGCGGCTTTCAGGCCGGCGTGATCTTCGGTGCCGGGTTCATCTTGTACGGCCTGATATTCGGCCTACAGAATTTGCGGCGCGTGGCGCCACCCGCCGTCACCACCGCATTCATCGCGATCGGCGTCTTAGTTTTTGCCGGGGTCGGGATCGTCTCGCAGATCCTCGGTGGCAACTACCTCGACTATGACGTTTTGGCTGCGGACCCCCATGCCGGACAACACATCGGCATCCTGGTGGTCGAGCTTGGCGTCGGGATCACGGTCGCGGCGGTAATGATCACGATCTTCGTGACGTTCGCCGGACGAGAGCGCTAGCCGTGGAAGTACTCGGGCATTTCAACTATTGGATCGTCGTGGTGCTGATGATGATCGGGTTCTATGCCTTGATCGCCCGCGGCAACCTGATCAAGAAGATCGTCGGCTTGAACATCTTCCAGGCTTCGGTGTTCTTGTTGTTCATCAGCTTTGGCAAGGTAACAGGCGGATCGGCGCCGATCATTGCCGAGGGAATCGAAGTCTACTCCAACCCGCTGCCACACGTGCTGATCCTGACCGCGATCGTGGTGGGTGTCGCGACGACGGCGTTGGGCCTTGCACTGGTGGTGCGCATCAACGAGCGCTACGGCACGATCGAAGAAACCGAAATCGCGCAGATGGACGGCGAGTCATGATATCGCAGCTCCCTGCCCTGCAAGTCGTCATCCCGCTGATCGGCGCGCCGCTGTGCATCATCTTGCGGCGCGGCGCGTTGCCGTGGTTGGTCGCGTTGTTGGCGAGCTGGGTCGCCTTGGCGATGGCGGCGACGCTGTTGAGCCAGGTCGGCGACGGCGAGGTGATTTCTTACGCGGTCGGCGGCTGGCTGGCCCCCCTCGGCATTGAGTACCGCATCGACGTGCTGAACGCCTACATGATGCTCCTAGTCGCGGGCACCAGCAGCATCGTGTTGCCGTTCGCCTATAAAAGCGTCGCCAAAGAGATCCCCGAGGAAAAGCACTACCTGTTTTATAGCGGCTTTCTGTTGATGCTGACCGGCTTGCTAGGGATGGCGATCACCGGCGATGCCTTCAACGTGTTCGTCTTCATCGAAATATCCTCGCTGTCTTCTTACGCGATGATCGCCATGGGCCGGGATCGCCGGGCGCTGTCGGCCGCGTTCACCTATCTGGTGATGGGCACGGTGGGCGCGACGTTCTTTTTGATCGGCGTCGGGTTGATTTACGCGGTCACCGGCACCTTGAACATGGCCGACCTGGCCGACCGGTTGCCGCCGATTTACGAAAGCCGCACGGTGTTGGCGGCGTTCGCCTTTATCTCGGTGGGGATCTTGCTCAAGTTGGCGCTTTTCCCGCTGCATTTGTGGCTACCCAACGCCTACACCTATGCACCCTCGGTGGTGACGGCGTTTCTTGCCGCAACCGCGACCAAGGTGGCGCTCTACCTGTTGCTGCGGTTCGGCTACACGGTGTTCGGCGCCGACTTCGTTTTCGATATCGTGCCTTCGTCGCAAGTCCTGTTGGCCCTGGCCCTGGTCGGCGTCGTGGTGGCATCGACGGTGGCGATCTTCCAAAACGACGTAAAACGCTTGCTGGCTTATTCGAGCGTTGCGCAGGTCGGCTACATCGTTCTTGGGATCAGCTACGCCAACGTCACCGGGCTGACCGCCTCGATCGTTCACATCTTCAACCATGCCGCCACCAAGGGCGCGCTGTTCCTGGCGATGGGATGCATCGCCTATGCCGCAGGCGCGTGCCGCCTGGAAAGCTTTGCCGGCCTCGGCAAGCGCATGCCGATGACCATGGCGGCGTTCGTGATCGGCGGGCTCAGCCTGATCGGTGTGCCGCTGACGGCGGGGTTCGTCAGCAAATGGTATTTGGTGCTGGGCGCGCTGGAAAAAGGCTGGTGGCCGGTCGCCGTCGTTATCTTGGCGACCTCGTTGTTGGCGGCGGTTTATGTCTGGCGCGTGGTCGAAGTGGCCTATTTTCGCGACCCGCCGGCGGAGGGCCCGGTTCTGAGCGACCCGCCCTTCGCATTGTTGGCGCCGACCTGGATATTGACCGGCGCGTGCGTTTACTTCGGGATCGAAACGTCGTTGTCGGTCGGCTTTGCCGAACAAGCGGCGCTTTTCTTGATGGGCGGTTCCTAAGGTGGCCGGCGAGACCATGTTGATCTTGACGCTGATCATTCCGCTGGCCGGGGCGGTGGTCATTTCGATGCTCGACCGCACACCTAACTTGCGCGAAACCGCGACGCTTCTAACCGCGGCCTTGTTGTTTGCGCTGAATATCGCGCTGGCGATCGACGTGTTCGACGGCGCGCGTCCGACGTTCGAGATTGCCGGCTTCATTCCCGGCGCGCCGATCATGCTGGGCGCCGAGCCCTTGGGCGTGATCTTCGGTTTGATCGCGAGCGGGCTGTGGATCGTGACCTCGGTTTATTCGATCGGCTACATGCGCGGCAAAAACGAAGCGAACCAGACGCGCTTTTTCACCTTCTTTGCGATCGCTTTGGCCAGCACGATGGGCGTGGCCTATGGCGGCAATCTGATCTCGCTGTTCATTTTCTACGAAGCGCTCTCGCTGTCGACCTATCCCCTGGTGACCCATCACAACAACGAGGCGGCGCGCCAAGGCGGGCGCACCTATCTTGGGGTGCTGCTGGGCACTTCGATCGGGTTTTTCTTGTTCGGCGTGCTGTGGGTTTGGCTGGAAGCCGGAACGGTCGCGTTTGTGCCGGGCGGCGTGCTCCCTGACGGGACCGATTGGGCGCTCGTCGCGCCGATGCTGGCGTTGTTTATCTTCGGCATCGGCAAGGTCGGCGTGATGCCGTTCCACCGCTGGCTGCCGGCGGCGATGGTGGCGCCGACCCCGGTCAGCGCACTGCTGCATGCCGTCGCGGTGGTGAAAGCCGGCGTGTTCTCGGTGCTGAAGGTGACCTACTACACCTTCGGCATCGACCTCCTGAGCGCGACCGGCTCAAGCGATTTCTTCCTATGGGTGGCGGCCGCGACCATCGTCATCGCATCGATCATCGCGCTTCGTCAGGACAACCTGAAGCGGCGGCTGGCGTATTCGACGGTGAGCCAACTGAGCTACATCGTGTTGGCCGCGATGCTGGCGAATTCTGCCGGGATCGTCGGCGGCGCGCTACACATCGCGAGCCACGCCTTCGGCAAGATCACCTTGTTCTTTTGCGCAGGCGCGATCTATGTCGCCGCCAACAAAACGACCGTCAGCCAGTTGCGCGGTATTGGGCGCGCAATGCCATGGACGATGACGTTTTTCGCCATCGGCGCGATCTCGATAATCGGCCTGCCGCCAACGGCAGGTTTCGTGAGCAAGTGGTACATCTTGCAAGGCGTGATCGACGCCGGCCAACCGGCCATGGCGGGCGTTCTGATCGTCAGTACGTTGCTCAGCGCGGCCTATCTCATGCCGATCGTGTATACAGCGTTTTTCCAGGCGCCCGAGGCCTCGGGGGCGCCCACGCATGGCGAAGCACCACCGACAATCTTGATCGCGCTTGGCGTCTCGGTCGCGTTGACGTTCGCGATGTTTGTCTTCTCCGAATCGGCCCTAAAGGCCGCCTTTCAAATTACGGGGGGGATATGAAGCACGGCCTCACCGTCCTGCCCCACCTTGGAAACGCTGAGTTGTCCGAAGCCGAACCGGCGCAAGCCTTCCTTTGACGCTAAGGGCCAGGGAGGCTTTTGAATACAACTCGGGCGGTAACTTGTGAGAGCCCATCGAGGCAGGGCCTAGAATTCCCGCGGACGGCGCGTCCTTCACATCGCGAAGAAGATCAACAGCAGGACCGCCAGCAACACGATGATCACACTCAACGAGAAACTCGACGACTGACTGCGGGCGAATCGCCCCTGCGGCCCAAAATATCTAAAGGTTAGAGAGTTCAGGCCGTGTCGTAGCGGCAGCGAAGCACTGGTCGTCATCATCCAGGCGCGTTCTCCGACCCCCATGAACCAGCCAGCAACCCGCGGCGCGAGCCAGCGGTAGCTGAAGTCGAAATCGAGCACCGTGGAACGCAATTCCGGGGGGTAGAGACCGGATCTCTGCAAGGTCGCAAAGGCGAGTCCGGAAAAGACGAGCAGCTGAAGCATCGTGACGACATGCGTCGTCGTATAAGGCGTGTAATCCACGGGGAAGGGAAGAAGCGCGTACAGCGGCTGCGGATAGACGCCGATACCGATGCAGAGGAAGGCAGCCAACCCCATGGCGAGCAGCATATTGAAGGGCGCTTCCTTGGGACGCTTGCCAGAATCATGGGCAAAGAACGCAAAGAATGGGATTTTGATGCCCGAATGGTGGAACACGCCAGCGGAGGCGAACAACAGGACCAGGAACGGAACCAAATAGCCTTCTTTGGCTGCGGCGGTCAAAATCATGGACTTCGTCACGAAGCCGCTGAACAGGGGAAATGCAGAGATGGAGGCGGCGCCAACGATGCAGAAAGCCGTGGTCCATGGCATGGTCTTATAAAGCCCACCGAGTTCCGAGCCCTTTACGGTGCCCGTCCGGTAAAGAACCGCCCCCATGGACATAAACAAGAGGGCCTTATAGATGATGTGGGCGAAGGCGTGGCTGACGGCCCCGTTGATGGCAAGCGTGGTGCCAATGCCGATACCTGCCACCATGAATCCCAACTGGTTGTTGAGGCTGTAGGCCAGAACGCGGCGTAAATCGTTCTCGATCACGGCATAGAAGATGGGAAAGGCGGTCATCGCGACGCCGATCCAGATCAGTATTTCGGTGCCCGCATAACCGCGCGCCAGAGCGTACACGGCCAGCTTCGTGGTAAAGGCGCTGAGGAAAACCGTGCCCGTTACCGAGGCTTCCGGATAGGCATCCTGCACCCAGTTATGCAGGAACGGGAAAGCACATTTGATGCCGAAGGCGAGCAGGATGAGCAGGCCGCCAGGGCTGTCCAAGCCAATATTGTCAAAGGCGAGCGAGCCGGTTTCGACGGCCCGCACCGCCACGCCCGTCAGGAGCAGAATCCCCGACAACATATAGATCATGAGAGTTCTGAACCCGGCGCGAAAGGACCGATCGGTCCTTGCCGCCCAAATCAGGAAGACGGCCGCGACCGCTGCCACTTCCCAATAGAGGAACAAGGTGATCAAGTCCCCCGCGAAGACCGCGCCGATCGCAGCGCCGACGTAAACAAGAGCGGTGGACTGTTCCACCCGGTCGTCGCGGTGCCAAGCGAACAGGACGCCCAACGTCGCGGCGATATAGAAAACATATCCGAACAGAAGACTTAACTTGTCGATGCGCACATGGGTCTGTTCGAAACCAAAAGCGAAACTGGTTCCGAACGTGCCCGGCTCGAGCGACATCAGCTGCCAGATCCCAAGTAGTGGCAGCAGGAGCGTATATACCGAGCGCAGATTCCCTTTTAAGAACGGCACTAGGAATGCGCCGACGATCAGCAGCAGACCGGGTGGGAACTCAGCGATCATAGTAATCCTCGTCGCGCATCAGGACTTTGCGTAACTCGCGGGCGATCAGCACCAACGCAAAAGACACGAAAAATCCGAACAGGCCGTAGAAGCCGAACCACTCCTCAAACGACAGAATCACGTGCTTCTCATAAAGAGCGTCCGCCAGGAACAGGGCCACGCAAACGAGCACCAATGCCCAGAATATCTTGTGCACGTTGCGCATGTCGTCGAGCCAGAAACGCTTGCCGCCGTTCCCTTCCTGAGCGCTATCGTTTGGCGACGATTCGGCCATGTCATGTCCCTCGAATCAGAACCTTGCGGTGAACGCTAAAGCTAACATGTCTCCGATTCCAAACCGCAAGAAATAGCGCAGGAAGGAAGCACGTGCCGCCAACCTCGTTCAAGCGCCCAGGTAGCGGCCGAACGGGTTCCCGGTCTTCCCTGACCTAAGATCGGGCAACGTAGAATCCGTCGCCCGGCAATCCGCCCTTCACCAGATTCGACGATGCGTCCAACAGCATCCGATAAAAGAATTCCAGCTCCTCGCGCGCCTCGGCGCCGGACAGCGAGATCCAGTTGGTCGCGCGGAGCGAGTCGGCAATGATCGCCGCATCGAGGCCCAGCAAGGGGGCGCCCAGCCTGCCCGCATCGTCGGGATTGGCGTCCATCCAAGCGAGCGCGTCTTCCATTACGGTAAGCAACAACTGGGTTTCGCCGTCGCTCAGGTCTTGCGGCACCACGGTGCCCGCCTGGGGGAAGCGCGGCGGCCGACCCGTCAGCTTGGCCCATTCCTCTTGTAGATCGAGCAAACGATGGGCGCCTTCGGCGGCCGCAGCACTCGCCACCGGTTCGGGCAAGACGGCGACATCGCACGCACCCGACAGCACCGCGTCTTTTGCGGCGAGGTAGGAGTCGAGAAACACGACATTCGTTTCCGCCGCCAAGTCGAGCGGCACGCGGCCCGCGAGGGTCGAGAAAACCGTATCGGGCATGTTGCCTTTGAGCGGAATCCCGATGGTCTTGCCGCGCAGCGCCCGCCATGTCGGGTCGAGCGGCGCATGGGAGAGCACGTGCAAGATGCCCCACATGTTGACGCACAGCATGCGGATCGGCGCGCCCTCGTTGTAGAGCGCGGCCGCGAGGTTGGTGGGAATGATGCTGAGATCGACCTTGCCGGCCGCGATATCGGCCCGCATGGCCACGGCGTCGGGCCAGGTTTCGAAACTGACCTCGGAGAACGTATCAACCAACCGCGGGTCTTGGGCCGCGCGGGCGAGAATGATGGATGGCGGGACTTTGAGCGCGCGAATGCGCAAGCCGCGCGCCATTAGCGCGGCGGGGACTTCGCGGCGGCGCCGTTTGCGCGCTTGGCCTCATCGGCCGACAAAATACGCCGCACACCGGCGCCACGCGGTTTAGGTGACGGAGCTTTTCGCGCGGTCGCACCCTGCGCCGCGCCTTTGTTGGAAACGCCGGGCGTCCACTTCTCGGCCTTCTTGCCGGTGAGGGTCCAGTATTCCTGTTCTTTGTTGCGGTTTTGACCGGCGCTTGAGCGGCGGTCCAGGGGCACGGCGTCCGCGCCGCCGCCGTACGCGCGATAGAGCAGTTCGGCAGGGATTTCGAGAAGCGCACCTTTGCGAAAGACCGGGCGCCAAGCGCCGTCGCGTTCGACCAGCCCTTCGAGCTGTTTCAGAGTCTTCTTGCCGAACCTGTTCCAAATTTCGACGAGATAGTCTTCGACCATGCGTGGCGGATCGTTGGCCTCTAGAACGAACCGACCGCCTTCGAACAGTTGGTGGATATTGGGTTCGACCGGGCCGAGCTGGGTCGCAAGGAAAGTCGCCGGCATGATCTTTTGGCCACGGTGTTCGGCCACGTAGTGCGCTTGCGTGAGATAGAGCAAGTAATGCATGCGGCGCGCCGACAACGCTTCGCCAGCGGACTCGCATCGCGCCTGGAACCACCAAGCGATATCGAGCGTGGAGCGAGAGGCGGGGGGCTGCGGGATCACCGGTTCATTCCAAAAGGGTCGTCGAACATTTTCTGTGCTTTGGCTGGCAAACTTTAGCTGGCCGGCCGGGGCCTGGCAAAATCCTCGGGCCTTGCCCCGCCGGGGTGCGATCACTACGTTGCCCGGCAAGCATTAACGAACGGCTAACAGGCGATTTTCTTATGGATATGAAGGGTGAGTATCGGATTCCGGCAGCGCAGCAGGCGGTGTGGGAAGCGCTCAACGACCCGGAGACATTGAAGGCCTGTATCCCCGGCTGCGAAACCATCGAGAAGGTCTCGGATACCGAGCTGACCGCCACGGTGAAGGCCAAAGTCGGCCCCGTCAGCGCCAAGTTCAAGGGCAAGGTAACGCTGTCCGACCTCGATCCACCGAACAGCTACAAGATTTCCGGCGAAGGCCAAGGCGGCCCGGCCGGGTTCGGCAAGGGCGGCGCCACGGTCACGCTGGAACAGGACGGCAGCGACACCGTGCTGCGCTACGACGCCAACGCCCAGGTCGGCGGCAAACTGGCCCAGATCGGGGCGCGGCTGGTCGACGGTGCCGCCAAGAAGATCGCCGACCAGTTTTTCGCCAACTTCGCCGCCCATGTCGGTGGGTCGGCGGAACCTGTCGCAGAAACAGCGGCCGACGCGGCGCCGGAGGCGGCCCCTGCGGTGACGGTCAACCATGAGACCACAACGCCCAGCAAATCCGTCAGCACCGCGACCTGGATCGTTGGATTGATCGTCGTGGTCGCGATTTTGCTGGTGCTGTTCAGCGTCCTCTAGGCCGTCACGGGGCTCCCGGTCAGTAGACTTGACCTGACCCACCGGTCCTAGGAAACTGCAGGTCAGCGCCGAATTCTGCCGATTTCCGGCCAACATCAACGAACCCTGGCCCGCCCGCGGAACCAGGGGTTTCATTTGGGAGGTCCCGCGTGGCCAAAGTATCGATGACCGTGAACGGCAAGGCCGTCAGTGCCGATGTCGAACCACGGACGCTACTTGTCGAGTATATCCGTGAACACCTTCGCCTGACCGGCACCCATGTCGGCTGCGACACCACCCAGTGCGGCGCGTGCACGGTGCACGTCAACGGTCAGGCCATGAAGTCCTGCACCATGTTGGCGGTTCAAGCCGAAGGCGCCGAGGTCACGACCATCGAGGGACTGGCGAAGGGCGATGAGCTACACCCGATGCAGGCCTCGTTCAAAGAGAACCATGGGCTGCAGTGCGGCTTTTGTACGCCGGGCATGGTGATGGCGGGGATCGACATTCGTCGGCGTCATCCCAACGCGGACGAGCAGACGGTTCGGCACGAACTCGAAGGCAACATCTGCCGCTGTACGGGCTACCACAATATCGTCAAGGCCATCATGAACGCGCAAGTCTAGGGCCCGGGGGCAGCCATGTATCAGTTCGAATATCATAAAGCATCCAGCGTCGAGGACGCGCTCAAGAAACTCTCGAGCGCCGACGACGGGAAGATCCTCGCCGGCGGCATGACGTTGCTGCCGACCATGAAACAACGCCTAGCGGCGCCGAGCGATTTGATCGACCTCGCCGGGATCGACGACCTCAAGAGCATCAAGGTCGACGGTTCAAGCGTGACGATCGGCGCGATGACCACGCATTACGACGTGCACGCGTCGCCCGAGATTCAGAAAGCCATTCCGGCGCTAAGCAAGCTTGCCGGATTGATCGGCGATCCGATGGTGCGTCACCGCGGCACGATCGGCGGCTCGCTGGCCAACAGCGATCCGTCGGCGGACTATCCGGCGGCCGTGATGGGCTTGGGCGCGACCATCAAAACCAACACCCGCGAGATTGCCGCGGACGACTACTTTAAAGGCCTGTTCGAAACCGCACTCGAGGACGGCGAACTGATCGTGTCGGTAACCTTCCCCATTCCGAAGCGGGCGGCCTACCAGAAGTTCCCGCAACCGGCCTCGCGCTACGCGATGGTGGGCGTGATGGTGGCGGAAACAGCCGACGGCGTTCGTGTCGGGGTGACCGGCGCCGGGCCCTGCGCCTTCCGCGTGCCGGAGATGGAAAAGGCCCTGTCGGCGAAGTTCGCCCCTGAATCGGTGGCCGACATCAAAGTACCGGCCGACGGCCTGAACGCCGATATTCACGGCAGCGCGGATTACCGCGCCCATCTCGTGACCGTGATGGCCAAGCGAGCCGTCGCCGACGCCTAAGGCAAACCGAACCACCGGATTCGCAAGGGGAGCGCTGCTCCCCTTGTTGATTCCGCCCCGCCCTCCTACCCTCTGCGGATGACCACGAACATGCGCGATTTGCCCGCATCCATCGATGCCACGCTGAGCCTCTTGCAGGACGGCAATTACGTGTCCGACCGGGCGCTCGCGACCACGTTGTTCCTGAGCCTGAAGCTGGGCCGCCCGCTATTTCTCGAAGGCGATGCCGGGGTCGGCAAGACCGAAATCGCCAACGTGCTGTCGCAAACACTGGGCCGCCGATTGGTGCGGCTGCAATGTTACGAAGGCCTGGACGTCGCCTCGGCGGTCTACGAATGGAACTACCCCGCCCAGATGATCGAGATTCGGTTGGCCGAAGCCGAAGGTGTGCACGACCGCAAGCAATTGGGCACGGACATTTTTTCGGAACGCTTTTTGATCAAACGTCCCCTTCTCCAGGCGCTGGAACCCGACGCGTCGGGCCCGCCGGTGCTCCTAATCGACGAACTCGACCGCACGGACGAACCGTTCGAGGCCTATTTGCTGGAACTGTTGGCCGACTTCCAGGTCACGATCCCGGAATTCGAAACGGTGAAGGCCAAAGAGCCGCCCATCGTCATCATTACGTCGAACCGGACGCGCGAAATTCACGATGCGCTGAAACGGCGCTGCTACTACCACTGGATCGGCTATCCCGATGCCGAGCGGGAGCTGGCGATCCTGAACCTGAAGGTGCCCGGCGCCGCAGAGCGGTTGAGCCGCGAGATCGTCGCGTTCGTGCAGTCGCTGCGCGAGCAGGACCTGTTCAAGCTGCCTGGGATCGCTGAAACCATCGACTGGGCATCGGCACTGGTACAGCTCGACAAACTCGCGCTGGACCCCGAGACGGTGAACGACACGCTGGGCGTTTTGCTGAAGTACCAGGACGATATTGCCAAAATTCAAGGCAGCGAAGCCGCCAAGCTTCTCGACCAAGTGAATTCGGAACTCGCCACGGCGCGCTGATGACGATGGCTGATACCGGCCGCCTTCCCGACAACATCATGCACTTTGCCCGCGTCTTGCGGGCGGCCGGCCTGCCGGTGGGACCGGGGCAGGTGATCGAAGCGGTGCGTGCGGTCGAAGTTGCAGGGATCGGCAGCCGCGACGACCTGTACTGGACATTGCACGCGGTCTTCGTAAACCGCCGCGACCAGCGCGAACTGTTCGACCAAGCGTTTCATATCTTCTGGCGCAACCCGCGCATTCTGGAACGAGCGATGTCGATGTTGCTGCCGACCTTCGGCGCCGAAAACGAAGCCCCGCCGCCGGCCCGAGAAGCCAACCGACGGCTCGCCGATGCCATGTTCCCCAAAGAACCCGGCGCGACGGCCGAACAAAAGCCCGAAGAGGAGACCCTGCTGGACGCGGCGTTTTCGTTCTCGGCCCAAGAAGAGCTTAAGACGCGGGATTTCGAGTCTATGTCGGCCGAAGAGGTCGAGCAGGCGAAAAAGGCCATCGCCGCGATGCGTCTGCCGATCGTCGATGTGAAGACCCGCCGGTTCAAAGCCGATGCGCGCGGTCGACGGGTGGATATGCGCGCGACCATCCGGGCGAGTTTGCGCTCGGGCGGAAGCATTATCCCGTTGCGCCGACGCAGCCGCGTGTGTCGACATCCGCCCCTTGTCGTGCTGTGCGATATCTCGGGCTCGATGAGCCGATATTCGCGCATGTTTTTGCACTTCATGCACGCCGTGACGAACGATCGCGACCGGGTCTCGACGTTCGTTTTCGGTACCCGACTGACCAACGTGACCCGGTACCTACGACAGAAAGATGTCGATGTGGCCCTGGGCGATGTCAGCGAGAGCGTGCAGGACTGGTCGGGCGGCACGCGGATCAGTCGCTGCATGCACGATTTCAATACGCGATGGTCGCGCCGGGTGCTGGGTCAGGGCGCCATGGTCATCCTGATTACCGACGGATTGGATCGCGAAGGCACAGAAAACCTCGGCTTTGAGATGGAGCGATTGCATAAGTCTTGCCGCCGCATGTTGTGGCTCAACCCGCTTTTGCGCTACGAGAAATACGAGGCCAAAGCCGCCGGGGCGCGCCAAATTCTGCCGCATGTTGACGAATTCCGCTCGATACACAATCTAGAGTCCATCGCCGATCTGACGGGCTCGCTTAGCCGGGATTGGCCGCGCACAGAAGAAGCCACCGCCACCACGTGGGGAGCCGTCGCATGACCGCAGAAGTCGACAACGTTTTGGAACAAACCGCCGCATGGCGGCAAGAAGGCAAAGGCGTCGCCTTGGCCACGGTGGTCACGACCTGGGGCTCCTCGCCCCGTCCGGTCGGCTCGCAACTGGCGGTCGAGGACAGCGGCAAATTTGTCGGCTCGGTCTCGGGCGGCTGCATCGAGGGCGCAGTGGTGGAAGAGGCCTTGGCCGCCATCAATGACGGCGAAACGCGCCTGCTGGACTTTGGCGTGACCAACGAACAGGCCTGGGAAGTGGGCCTCGCATGCGGCGGCAAGGTGCAAGTGTTCGTCGAACGGGTCGCATGAAGGACGCCACGCTCCAACAAGTGCTGGCCGATCAGGCGGCGAAACGCGCGGTGGTGCTGGCGACCGATCTCGCGACCGGCGACGAACGCTTGATCTACCCTTACGAGCCGGGCAACGACCCCCTGTTGGCCGCAGCGCAAGACGCCGCGCGGTTGGATAAAAGCGGCGTGGTCGAGGACGACGGCACGAAGATATTTCTCAATGTCTACAACCCGCCGCTGCGGCTGATTATCGTCGGCGCGGTGCATATCGCCCAGCCCTTGGCCCGCATGGCGGCGATGACCGGCTACGACGTGACCGTGATCGACCCCCGCGCCGCCTTCGCCAGCGAAGAGCGGTTCCCAGGCGTGACGGTGATGACCGAATGGCCCGACGATGCGATGGCGACGCTGTCGCCGGATGCGCGCACCGCGATCGTGACGCTGACGCATGACCCCAAGATCGACGACCCGGCGTTGGAGGTCGCGCTGCGATCGCCGGTGTTTTACATCGGCGCCCTAGGCAGCAAGAAAACCCACAACGCGCGGCTGTATCGCTTGGGCAAAGCAGGCTTCAGCGAGGCCGATATGGCGCGGATTTGCGGCCCGGTCGGACTCGCGATCGGGGCCAAGTCGCCCGCCGAGATCGCCGTGGCCGTGCTGGCGCAGATAACCGAACGCCTGCGCCAACCGCCGGGCTGACATGTTTTTTGGTTCCATCCCGGTGGCCGAGGCGGCGGACTGTATTCTCGCCCATAGCCTGCGATTTGACGGTGGCGCCTTCAAGAAAGGCCGGCGGTTGTCGGCGGCCGATATTGCAGCCCTGACGCAGGCCGGCGTTGCCGAGGTTTTGGCCGCCCGCTTTGAAGAGGGCGACCTGCCGGAAGACGAGGCCGCCGAGGCGATCGCTAAGGCGATTTGCGGCGACGGCGCGAAGATCAGCGCGGCCTTTACCGGGCGTTGCAACCTGTTCGCCGCCGCCGATGGGGTCGTGTTGGTGGATCGGGCGCAAATCGACCGCCTCAATCTGGTGCATGAGGCGATTACCGTCGCGACACTGACGCCGTTCGACCATGTGACCGAAGGCCAATTGTTGGCCACGGTGAAGATCATTCCGTTCGCCGCCCCCCAAGCGGCGATTGAGGCCTGCACCGACATGGTGCGCGATGCGGCGCCGGTGACCCTGGCGCCGATTACGCCCCACAAGGTGGGGCTGATCATGACCACTTTGTCCGGCACCAAAGACAGCGTGCTCGACAAGACGGCGGCAGTCGTCGGCCAACGTTTGACGCAATTGGGCAGCGGGTTGAGCGCGGAACGGCGCTGCGCCCACGACGAATCGGCCATCGGCACGGCAGTGACGGACCTCCTGACGGAGGGCTGCGCACCGATCTTGATCTACGGCGCATCGGCCATCGTCGACCGGCGCGACGTGGTGCCGGCCGGCATCGTCGCGGCGGGCGGCGCAATCGATCATTTCGGCATGCCGGTCGACCCCGGCAACCTGATCTTGACCGCCCATGTCGGCGAGACCTCGGTGATCGGCCTGCCGGGCTGCGCGCGCTCGCCCAAGCTGAACGGGGTTGATTGGGTGTTGTGGCGATTGCTGGCCGGCGTGCCGGTCGATGGGCCCGCCATACAGGCCATGGGGGTCGGCGGACTGCTAAAGGAAATACCCTCGCGCGGGCAGTTGCGCGACCCCGCCGCCGCAGACAAGGCCCCTCGCGTGCCGCGCATCACCGCGGTGGTCTTGGCCGCAGGGCAATCCCGTCGCATGGGCACGGCCAACAAGTTGCTGGAAGATCTCGATGGCACTGCGATGGTGCGCCGGGTGGTGGCCCAAGCGCAGGCCAGCCAAGCGCGCGACGTCATCGTGGTGACGGGCCATGAGGGTGATGCGGTACGCGCCGCCCTGGCCGACACCGAGGTGCGCTTCGTCGAGAACCCGCATTTTGCGGACGGCCTGAGCGCCTCGCTCAAGGCCGGCATCGCGGCGGTGTCCCCCGATTCCGATGGGGCGATCGTGTTGTTGGGCGATATGCCTGCGGTCACGACCGACCACATCAACCGGATCATCGCCGCGTTCAACCCGGTGGAGGGCCGCAGCATCTGTGTGCCGACGACCCGAGGCAAACGCGGCAACCCGGTGCTATGGGGCCGCGATTATTTCGCCGAAATCGCCGACCTTTCGGGCGATGTCGGCGCGCGCCACCTGATCGGCACCCATGCCGACGCGGTGTGCGAGGTGGCGCTGGAGGACGACGCGATTTTCGTCGATGTCGATACGCCCGAAGCGTTGCAGGCCTATCGCAAAAAAGGGCCGCGCTAGGGCACCATCACGGTGCGAATGGTCTCGCCGGTTGCGAGACGTTCGAAGGCTTCGTTGATATCGTCGAGCCGTACGGTTTCCGTCATCAGACGGTCGACCGGCAACTGCCCGGCGCGATAGAGCTGGACGAAATTCGGGATATCGCGCACCGGGACACAGCTGCCGAGATAGCTGCCGCGAAGAGTGCGCTCTTCGGCAACCATTTGCACCGGCGGGATCGACAGGCGTTGATCGGGATGCGGCAAGCCGGCGGACACCGTCTCGCCACCGCGACCGGTGATGTTCCACGCCAGTTCCAGCGCCTTGGCCGATCCGGCCATTTCGAACGCGTAGTCGACACCGCCGCCGGTAGCCTCTTTGACGGCCGCCGCGCAATTTTCGTCGCTCGCAAGGAAAGCATCGGTGGCGCCGAGTTGGCGCGCAAAGTCGAGCTTGTCCGCGCGCATGTCGATGGCGACGATCTGCCGCGCACCGGCGAGCCGGGCTCCCAGCAACGTGTTGAGCCCGATCCCGCCCAGGCCGATCACCGCGACAGTCGAGCCGGGATGCACCTTAGAGGTGTTGACGACGGCGCCAACGCCGGTGATGACGGCGCAGCCGAACAGGGCTGCAATGTCGAAGGGAATGTCCTTTTCGATCTTCACGAAGGAACGTCGTGAAACCACGGCGTGGTCAGCAAAGGCTGAGACGCCGAGGTGATGGTTGATGGGCGTACCGTCGAGGCTCAGACGGCGCGCGCCGGAGACCAAGGTCCCTGCCCCGTTGGCGACCGCCGCCGGTTCGCATAAGGCCGGGCGGCCCGAGGCGCATGGTTTGCAGTGGCCGCAGCTGGGCACGAAAACGAAAACGACATGATCGCCCGGCTCCACGTCATCGACGCCGTGGCCGACCTCAAGCACCTCGCCGGCAGCCTCATGGCCCAACGCCATGGGCATCGGACGCGGCCGGTTGCCGTCGATCACCGAAAGGTCCGAGTGGCACAGACCGGCGGCATGGATCTTGACCAACACCTCGCCCTCGCTGGGCGGGTCGAGATCGAGGGTTTCGATTTTGAGAGGTTTCGATTCGGTGTAGGGGCGTGGCAAGCCCAATTCGTGCAGAACGGCGGCGCGGATCTTCATGAAACCTCCCTCAACGTACGAGGCAGAGGTATGCCATGCGCCGCGAGGTCGGGCAATGCGGGGTGTCTGTTGAGGGTGACGCGGCCTCGAAGGGCGGCGCTAGAGGTCGCCCAAGCTCAAGGCGCCGCGATAGGCGAGCACGGCCTGTTCGGGTAGCGGTGGGCCGGTTTGATCCAGGGGGTCGGTGGCGGGCGCAGCGCTTAGGCCGACGCCGCCGCTTTCGGCTTTTTCCTTGGCGAGCTCGGCTTGGGCCTTGCGAGTCTCCGCGTCCGCTTTGGCGGCGATCGCGCGGTCCTGAGCGGAGGGCTCAGCCGGGGCGGTCGCGGCGGCCTTCACGGCGCGCATCTTTTCAATCGTCGCCGCGGGATCGCCGGCGACCGGACTGACATCGATCGGCACCGACCCGCCAACAGCGTATTGCTTGCCGTCCGGGCCGGTTTGGTAGTCGTAGCGCGGGGCGCCGGCATGTTGACCACCCGCCCGGGCATGGGCTTGTTCGTGACGCCGTACTTCGGCATCGATTTTCTTGAGTTCGCGGACGACGGCTTTTTCTTCTTCGGTGAGGGTCTGGCCCGGTAGGCCCCCGCCGTCTTCGTTGGCCGATAGCTGCACGATCGCGGCCGGACCCCGCGACGAGGGTTCAGTACGATCCTCTACCGCACCGGCTTGGGGCGCCTCGAAAGCACCACCGCCCCCAGGACGGGGCAAGATGCCTTGGCTCAATGTAGCGACGAGAGAAACGCCGACACTGGTCATGACAAACCCAACTACCAACCAATCAGACCGGCGATCATCTTAGGCGCTGGGCGGGCCTAATCGGAAAAAAGTTATGGTTAACAAGGCGTTAGCAGGAATATCTTATCAACACATTGATATTTATATACAATGTGTTTCTCAAAATACTTTGCGTACTACAGGCGGACTACTTTCAAGCGCCGACCAAAAGGGTGGGTGGCCCTTTGTCGGGCTTGGCCGGGGGGCTTGACGCTTTCTCGTTTCAAGATGCATTCCCTGTAACGTAATAAGCCCCGCATCGATCATAGGTCGGATTGCCGTGCCGGGGACAATCCGCACGAAGCGCATGTCGAATATCAGGCAGCCCCTTGTCGCGCCCGTACTCCGCGATTAGGTCGGCAATCCTATGGATTGAGTGCCGCTCGCACTTTTCGCACGAGAGCGTAAGCGTTGGCTTTCGGCAATCTGAGAGAGCAATGGCACCATTGCGAGGCATGGCCGTTCTCAGCGAAGAGAAAGCGCAGTGGTATTGTTTCCCTGGGAGTCTCTAGTCAAGCCTGCCGCCCACTGGGCCCAATGGCTCGAGAGAGCACGGTTCGCCGATCTGCTGAAGTAAGTTGATTTCAATTGTCCTGCAGAGACTGGACATCGGCGTGTCGTTGAACGAACCGTCAAAAGGATTGTCAAGATTTCGTCCCACTTCTTCAATGGTCAGAAATATTGTCGCGACTATTGTGACAAGGACAATGTTGGAGATCGCAAAGGCATTCAATTCGCTCAGAATTACGACGATCGCCAAGCAATATGCCAACATCTTGGTGTAAAACGCGTAGCCCCAAGCGAGGACCGTGCTCTTAAGACCTTCGGCCTGACCTTGACGACTTGATATGTCCGAAATCAGCTCCAGTATCTTGACGACGACAAGCTGATCTCTTTCCTTAAAATACTCGGACACGCTCTCCGTCTGGACCGTCAGAATCTGGAGCGCCTTGTTTGAAGCGTCTTGCACCCAATGCATTTCGTCCGGGGAGAATAGGGCCCTTCCGTTGACTGTTCTTTTCCAAAGTTGCCCATCCCAGTCGCTTCCCTCCTGGCGTCGCAACTGCAGGCGTAAAGCGTTGACGTAGCCGATCTGTCGATAAACGAACCGCCGTTTAAACTCGCGATCATCGGCCGAATTTGCAGAGAACAGACGCATCATCGAGATGACGTAGAGAGCGAGATTGCGGTTCGCGGGAACAAGGCCACCCCATATTTGACGCCCTTGGGACCATCGCCCATACCCTACGTTGATCCTGAACGCTAAGAATATAGACGCTGACCCAATAAGAACTCCTGTCGTAGTTGCCGGAAACAGAAGATCCCGGTAGCCAGAGTCTGCAACAAATGCCGCCGCTACCGAAGCGCCGCCTAATAGCACCAGTTTCCGGGTCACGACTGCCAGCAGTCTGTGAACATTCGTGCGACTGCGAACTAACACTAGCCCTTGTCTTTCAGGTGCAGACGATCGCTCGAAAGTGCTCGCGGCAAAGACTGCCGAAGCGTGCGCCCGAGGCTTGAATCTCCCTCTACAGTCAGGGTTCCAAAGCTGCTTGTCGCGGTGGCGTGTGCATGAGAACGAAGAAGCTCCCTCACCCCCTGCACACTGACTATGAAACGCCACGGTCTACTAGGTGGGAAAACCTTGAAGTCGGGATCGAGCACTTCACCAGTTTGGATGTTTATGTAGTCGGCAGGGCCGACCCGCGTGTGCTCCATTAATTGGCGGCCCCTCCCTCGACCCTCGGCGTTTAGTGAGTATGACCTGCCCCAGATCAGTGGTCCAGTTTCTATGAGAGAGCCCGGACGGTTTGAGGGTAAGGCGATTTGGCCATCGGCGGCAAGATCATGACTGGTGCGGGTGGCTTGTAGCCCAGAGATGAATGCGGCCGAATGGATAACCCCAGCGCACGGCATATCACGCCGATCTTCTCG
>Ga0181579_10000989_pt1 | contig 23517 bp, 25 predicted proteins | sample 071ome_24_FD_132996 | JGI IMG/M metagenome (GOLD analysis project Ga0181579, IMG submission 132996) | Coastal salt marsh microbial communities from the Groves Creek Marsh, Skidaway Island, Georgia - 071402CT metaG (megahit assembly) | ecosystem: Environmental > Aquatic > Marine > Intertidal... | reverse complement strand
ACCGTAATTGCAGCCATTATCGAAGGTACCGAAGCCTTGTTAGAACAGCTAAGGGCAGAGGGGATCAGTATTTACAGCACAGGAGGTGAGACCGCCGATGTAGGTGATTTGGTCAATACCATAATTGTGGATTCTACCGTAACAGCCCGCATACGAAGAGATGCGATAATTGACAATGCCAATATACGACCTGGAGACGTGATCGTTGGTCTGGCTTCTTATGGACAAGCATCCTACGAGCAAACCTACAATGCCGGTATGGGAAGCAATGGGCTTACATCAGCACGTCATGATGTGTTTGCCCATGAACTGGCCAAAAAATACCCCGAAAGTTATGATGCCGCTGTGCCCGATTCTTTGATATATTCTGGAACCCGAAGGCTTACCGAAACCCTAGAGGGACTTTCTTTGGACATTGGCAAAATGGTTTTGTCCCCCACAAGAACCTATGCACCAGTTGTCAGAAAAGTGTTGGATCAATTGCAACCACAACAAATCCATGGAATGGTTCATTGCTCTGGCGGGGCACAAACTAAAATTCTTCATTTTGTAGAAAATCTACACATCATCAAGGACAATCTGTTGCCGATTCCTCCACTATTTAAGTTGATACAAGAAGAATCAAACACCGACTCAAAAGAAATGTATCAGGTGTTCAATATGGGCCATCGATTAGAATTTTATGTGGCTCAAGAAGATGCACAGACCATCATTGATATTGCCAAAAGTTTTAATATCGATGCACAGGTTGTGGGACGTGTTGAAGCAGCTGAAATTAAAAAATTGACCATCAGCTCCGAATTAGGAATTTTTGAATATCAATAAGTGTTTGGGTGGGGTAAATCCAAATTGCGTTGTTATACACTAAACAATACAATCAAACCATATTGATTAAACCCATAAAATAGTTAAAAATGAAACCTAGGACCAACGCATACTTTTTTTTCATCCTAACATTATTTGCACTGCAAATCCATGCACAAGAAGGTGATGATCTTTTCGCTTCTTTAGAAACCACCGAAACAGAAACCCAGCTTTTGCCAGAAAACATGTTGATCACCCAACGTTTATTGTGGGGCAATAAAGGGCTTTTACGTACTACTGGAATCGCAAAACTCAACAAAACCCAACGTGAAAAAGAGCTTAATCTAAGACGTAAACTCCTCGTGGCGCACCAAGTGATTGGCTATGCTACCCTAGCCGGTATGATTGCGCAAGGGATTATTGGAGGCAAATTGTACAATGGAGATTATAGCCTCAAAGATACACACGAAAATTTGGGGATGACCGTCAATGCACTTTATTTTACGGGTGCAGGTCTATCCCTTTTTGCTCCACCACCCCTAATCAACAAAAAAATCAAAGGCTGGTCCAGCATGAAAGCCCATAAATTTTTGGCAACCATTCACTTATCAGCAATGATAGCGACCAATGCCTTGTCCGAGGATAATAAAAAATTGCATCGCGCAGCTGCTTATACAGCTTTTGGAAGTTATGCAGCCGCCATGATTGTTCTAAAATTTTAAATGTGAGACCACTACTTTTATTTTTTCTTTTGAGTGCCAGTTCACTCGTTGCACAACAAACCGTCTGGACGCTCGATCAACCGAGCTCTAAGATTACTTATAAAGCAGTTCATCCGCTTCACAAATGGACTGGGGTCAATAATCAACTCAAAGGCATTGCCCATGCCAAAACAGATGCGACCCTTTTTGATCGATTTGCAATTTTGGCAGAAGTCAAAGATTTTGACAGTCAAAACAGCAATCGCGATGCCCATGCCCTTGAGGTTTTGGACGTGCTTGACTTTCCACAAGTAAAATTTTATTGTGAAAAAATCGAAAGGCAACCCAATTCGGTTACACTACTCGGAGTGATTGAGTTTCATGGTGTCAAAATTGAAAAATCCATCGAAACAAAGTGGCAAGCTACGGAAGAGACCATCAATTTGAGCGGAACCTTTGATTTTAAAGCTTCTGATTTTGGGTTGGATTTGCCCTCCTTCATGCTGGCAAAAATTCAAGATGAAATACAGATTCTTTTTGACGTAACCTTTAAAAAAGCTAAATAATAGCCTATTTTTGTACAATCATTAGGCTATGATCGAAAAAATACAAATCGTAAAACAGCGCTTTGATGAAGTCAATGACCTCATCATACAGCCGGATATTATTGCGGATCAAAAACGCTACATTCAACTTAATCGAGAATATAAAGACTTAAAAGTCATTGTAGATAAAGGGGTAGAATACCAAACACTTTTGGCCAATTTGGACGAAGCAGAAATGTTGCTAAAAGACACTACCGATCCCGAGATGATCGAAATGGCCAAAATGCAACTAGAAGAGGCCCAAGAAGCAATCCCTGCTTTGGAGGAAGAAATCAAAATGTTGCTCATACCAAAAGATCCCGAAGATGCCAAAAACGTAGTGGTAGAAATCCGTGCAGGAACAGGAGGCGACGAAGCAAGTATTTTTGCTGGTGATCTGTATCGCATGTACATGAAGTACTGCCAAGACAAAGGCTGGTCTACAAGTTTGGTTGATGCTAGCGAAGGAACTGCAGGAGGGTTTAAAGAAATCATATTTGAGGTCAATGGCGAAGAGGTCTATGGCACACTCAAATATGAATCGGGAGTGCATCGTGTACAACGTGTCCCCCAAACCGAAACCCAAGGGCGCGTACATACCTCAGCCGCAACGGTCATGGTATTGCCCGAAGCAGAGGAATTTGATGTAGAAGTCAATATGAACGATGTTCGTGTTGACTATTTTTGTTCTTCCGGACCAGGTGGGCAGTCCGTAAACACCACCTACTCAGCGGTACGCCTTACACACGAACCTACAGGAATTGTTGCACAATGTCAAGACCAAAAGTCACAACACAAAAACAAAGACAAGGCACTAAAAGTGTTGCGCTCACGCTTATACGAATTGGAACTAAGTAAAAAACTGGCTGCCGACTCTGAAAAGCGAAATGAACTTGTCTCATCGGGAGACCGATCTGCCAAAATCAGAACTTACAATTATCCCCAAGGACGTGTCACCGATCATCGTATTGGTTTGACACTATACGACTTACAAAGCATAATTAACGGAGATATAGATCGGTTGGTAGAAGAATTGAAGTTGTATCAGAATACTCAAAAACTTAAAGCTGCTGGAGAAATCATATGACCACAACAGCACTTGTAGAACAAATTAAATTAAAGAAATCGTTTCTTTGCGTGGGCCTAGATGTAGATTTGGACAAAATCCCCAAACACCTTCTAGATCTCGAAGACCCAATTTTTGAATTTTGTAAAACCATTATAGATGCTACAGCGCCTTATTGTGTTGCCTACAAACCCAATATTGCTTTTTTTGAAGCCTATGGGCTAAAAGGTTGGCAATCTTTGGAGCGGGTAATTCAATACCTTAATACATCTTATCCAGAGCAATTTACGATTGCAGATGCCAAACGAGGAGATATTGGCAATACGGCAACTCGGTATGCAAAAGCCTTCTTCGATCAATTGCAATTTGACGCACTAACAGTAGCGCCCTATATGGGACAAGATTCTGTAGAGCCTTTTTTGGCTTTTGAAGCACATCACACCATTTTATTGGCCTTAACTTCAAACAGTGGAGCCAGTGATTTTCAATACACAAAAGAGTCAGATCAACCCCTTTATCTAAAAGTGATCGAAAAAGCACAAAATTGGAAGGGCTCCGAGCGCTTGATGTATGTCGTTGGTGCTACAAAAACAGCAGCACTACGAAAAATTAGATCGTGCATCCCCAACGCTTTTTTATTGGTTCCTGGGGTAGGCGCTCAAGGAGGTAGCTTGGATGAAGTTGCCGCGGAGGGCCTCAATAAACAGTGTGGCCTGTTAGTCAATTCTTCTCGAGGAATAATTTATGCTGCTTCTGATGAAAGTTATGCTGAAGCTGCTGCAGATGCTGCACGAGTATTACAAAATCAGATGGCGCATTGGTTGTCCCAAAAAGCAATTGTTTAATGCTATACTATACCATACATTCCAAATCTATTGATAGCCCATGGATTACATTTATTCATGGAGCAGGGGGCAGCTCTACCATATGGTATAAGCAAATTAGATACTTTTCAAGATATTTCAACTTACTGCTTGTTGATTTACGCGGCCACGGAAAATCCAAACCCAATTTAGGAGCCAAAGCGCTAAAAAAATACACGTTTAGTTCAATTACAAAAGATGTTTTGGAAGTCTTAGATCATGAGAAAATTGCCAAATCTCATTTTGTTGGAATTTCTTTGGGAACAATAATTATTCGTCAACTTGCCGAATGGCACCCCGAGCGTATTCAAAGTATGGTTATGGGCGGTGCGATTCTAAAGTTTAATTTTCGTTCTCGTGTGCTAATGCATTGTGGAAATTGGACCAAATCCATTTTGCCCTACATGTGGATTTATAAGCTATTTGCCTTTATCATCATGCCCTATAAAAACCACAAAGAATCCCGCTTGTTGTTTATCAATGAAGCCAAGAAGCTATACCAAAAAGAGTTTATAAGGTGGTATAAGTTGACCGCCGAGGTTCTGCCACTGTTACGTTTTTTTAGACAGGCAGAACTTCCGATTCCTACACTTTACATCATGGGTGCAGAAGATTATATGTTTTTGCCTGCCGTAGAAAAAGTTGTGGCGATGCATCCCACAGCCCAACTTGCTGTTTTGCCTCAATGTGGCCATGTTGTTAATGTGGAAAAGCCCAAAGATTTTAACGAAGAAATGCACTCTTTTTTACGACGCAAAAAATAATTTTAAGCGGAGTTGTCGTAAAAAGAGCGCGTGTATCACATATGTTGTTGAAATACACGCGCCGTTTAAACGATCGCAATGATCGTTTATACTATATTTCTAAGCTTTGGTTATTGAATTCCAGGTTGTTTGATTTGGGTGTTTTCTTTTGTTTTGGCCTCATCAACCATGTCTTTTACTTGCTTTAAAAGCATTTTTGCGTCGTAAACGACCCCTTTGCTTATGGTATATTTTACCCCTCCGACGCGCACCACCTCATTATCTTCGGTAAGTTTGATGGCGCCAGTTCCATAAAGGACTTTCAAATTTTCGAGGGGGTTTTCTTCAACCAAAACAAGATCAGCGATCTTGCCGACTGCAACGCTACCAATTTGGTCATCCATACCCAAAGCTTCTGCGCCGTTGAGCGTTGCAGAACGGATGACTTCTAGCGGGTGAAAACCAGCTTCGCGCAGCAGTTCGAGTTCACGGATGTAGGCAAAACCGTAGAGCTGGAAGATAAATCCTGAGTCTGATCCTGTTGTTACGCGTCCCCCTCGGTTTTTATATTCGTTGATAAAAGTCATCCACAGTCTAAAGTTATTTTTCCATGCCACTTCTTGTTCGGTTCCCCAATAATGCCAGTAGGACCCGTGTGAGATTTTGCTGGGTTGATAAAATTCCCAAAGCGATGGTAAGGTGTAGTCTTCGTGCCATTCTGCGCGTCTCGCTCGATGCAAATCACGACTTGCTTCGTAGATGTTAAACGTTGGGTCTAGGGTAAAGTCAAGAGCAAGCAGTTCGTTCATTACGGCATTCCAATGATCGGAGTAGGGCGGTGCCGCTTGTTCCCATAGTTTTCCGGCTTCTTCAAAGCGGTGCTGTTCGTTTTGATAATTGTAGTCTAGTGGGTAGTGCTGTACAGTGCGGTCTTCAAAGAGTGCTTCAGGAAGTCCATACCAATGTTCCATAGAGGTGAGTCCCGCTCTTGCAGAATGCAAAACATTCCATCGGGCAACGCTCAATTGTGCATGATGGCAGGCAGAGCCAAGTCCCAATTTTTTATTTTCATCTAGTGCTGCAGTCATGACCTCGGGTTCGGCGCCAAAAAATTTGATGCCATCCGCACCTTTTTTAGCATTTTCACGTACCCAGGCACGGGCTTCTTCGGGGGTATTGACTTCTTTTTTGCCTTGTCCAAAACCCGTATAGGCAAAAATTCTTGGCGCTACAATTTCGTTTTTTTCGCTTTTTCGTTTTAGATCAAGGGTATAATCTACCCCACGGCCACTAGGCTCGCGAACCGTAGTTACTCCGTGAGCCAGCCAGAGCTTAAAGACATAATCCCAATCCGCTCCTTGTGCTCCTCCACCGATATGTCCGTGCATATCAATAAATCCGGGGAGCATATACATGCCCGTAGCATCGATTTCTTTTCCACCGTTCTTGAGTTGAGGTCGTCTGTTTTCATTGATGGGTACACCAGGATAGCCAACAACCTGTACTTTGGTTATTTTGTCACCTTCGATCACTACATCAATGGGACCTTGTGGGGGTGCTCCGTTTCCGTTGATCAATGTAACACCCCTAATAATCAACTGATTATAGGGCCCTGATGCCGCTGGATTGTCTTGGCTAAAACCAAAATAATGAATCGTGCTAAGGATTAGGGCTAGAAAAAAAGAGCGAGTACGCATAGTGTTTAATTTTTCTAAATATATAAAAAAACCCCTGACAAAGTCAGGGGAAAACAAACAAACAAAAATGACCCTTAGGTCAACATCTAGAAAGAATATATTGCTGCAACAACAAACGAAGCCAAACGCTTACTTGGCAGTAGCGATGAACCTAAAAACAATGATTCTGAAGCGCTATCGATTCTTAGTTCTGGTTTTAGAATCAGATTGCCCGAAGTAAAGTTTCCGGTTAGGGTCACCGAGGTGTTGTCCGTGTTGGGATCTGAAAATACATAGTCATCATCTGCAAAGGCTTCAAATCGAAGGCCCAAAGCAAAAGCATCACTGGTTTGAAATTGAGGGTATAAGGCAATACCCGAAAAACCGCTGTCTTGACCACTGTCGTATGTCGAGGCATTGATCCCCAAAAAGAAACGCTCCGAGAGGTCGATTCCTCCGGTATAGTCAATCTGAAATTGCCCCATACCAGTCAGTAGGTTGATGTATTGTCCCAAAATGCCTAACTGTGCCCCAAACATGTATTGATCCATAGGGTTATATTCGGTCATATCGGTAGGATTAAAAAGCCCAAGCATCAGCGACCAATCCTCATTGATTGTAAAATCTGCTTTGATGCCCGTATGTGAAAATGGACCATAAGAAAATAAATAGGAAGTAGAATAATTGAAATTTGCAGCTGGTGAAATCACCTCGTACCCCAAAAAGGTGTTAAAATTGCCTAGGGTTAGTGTCATGCTTTCGCTGACATTGAGATACGCATACAATTGATTAACGATCGGTGAAGATCCTATGGTAGAGCCAAAAACCGCATCATTGCCACGCGGTCCAAAAACCAAATCGGCAACAAATCCAGATTTCTCCCCTTCGTAGCTTACAATCAAATTGGCCATGCCGATGGCAAAACCAGGACTATTTGCAAAAGAAGATGCAGGTGCTTGTTGTTGGTCTTCCGAAAAATTATACCTAAAGTAGGTATCAACGGTACCAGATAAGTTAAAAGCAGGAGTGGTTTCTTCTGAATCTTCTTGCCCAAAACTGTTGAGTGTGGACATGAGAAGTGCTGTAAGCAAAAGTTGCTTATTCAAATAATTCATAGTATTTATTGTTTAAGAGTTTATAAAATAGGCCTTAGTGCTGGTTGAGTCTAAAGTCTGCATAGGCGTCCATACCGTGTTCAGCGAGGTCAAGACCTTTTATTTCTTCCTCACGACTTACTCGTATTCCAATTGTTGCTTTGATCGTCACCAAGATTATTGCAGCCGTACTTACACAGAATAGTCCAATGATGCCAACGCCGGCAAGTTGGATTAGAAATTGATTCAAACCAGCCATAGCACCAAAAATTCCAACGGCGAGTGTACCCCAAATACCGCAAATCAAGTGCACAGCAACGGCTCCAACCGGATCATCTAATTTTAGCTTGTCAACAAGAGCAACGCCCAAAACAATTATAATACCTGCTATGACACCAATAATAATTGCATCTGTTGGGGACATTTGATCTGCACCAGCAGTAATGCCTACCAAACCACCCAAAATGCCATTCATAAACATGGTGAGGTCATAGTTTTTGTATAAGAAATGAGAAAACGTTGCGGCAGAAACACCCCCTGCTGCGGCTGCTAACGAAGTAGTTACTAAGGTTAGTGAAGTCAAAGACGGGTCTGCGGATAAGACCGATCCGCCATTGAAGCCAAACCAACCCAACCATAGTATTAATACCCCAGCAGCGGCCAATGGGATGTTGTGTCCAAGCAATGCTCTTGGTTTTCCTTGGCTGTCAAATTTGCCTACGCGGGCACCCAAGATATAGATGGCTATCAAAGCAGCCCAACCACCAACAGAGTGTACTAGGGTAGAGCCTGCAAAGTCATAAAACCCCCAACCGTCTAAAAAGCCACCGCCCCACTTCCAGGAGCCAACTATAGGGTAAACCAAGCCGACATAAATAATCGAAAAAATCATGAAACTAGACAGTTTTATACGTTCGGCAACGGCTCCAGATACAATTGTGGCAGCGGTGGCTGCAAACATGCCTTGAAAGAGAAAATCGGTCCACCAAGTGTATCCACCGTTCGCATAACCAAAGTCCATACCGCCTTCTGGCGCGGTAATTCCAAAGCCTGCGAATTTCAAAATCCCGCTAGCGCCTTCTTCAAAACCGGGGTACATCAAATTAAATCCACCTATACAATAGACAAGTAACCCCATGGTGATTATAAAAAAGTTTTTAAATAAAATATTGATCGTGTTTTTTTGACGCGTAAGACCGATTTCTAAAAAAGAAAATCCCAAGTGCATGATAAAAACCAATGCCGTACAAATCATCATCCAAACATTGTTTACAGTAAGTAGTGTGGTTTCCATAGTTCTTTAGTTGAGTGATTTGCTTCCTTTTTCTCCTGTTCTGATTCGGTAGGCTTCTTCAATGTTAGAAACGAAGATTTTGCCATCTCCCACACGATCGGTTGCCCCAGAGGACAATATGGCTTTGATGGTTCGGTCTAAAAATTCATCTGAAACGACGATGGAAAGAAATCGTCTTTGAATTTCTGCCGTGCTATAACTGATGCCCCGATAAACATGACCCTGTTGTTCATTGCCCACTCCGGTGACATCCCAATAGCTAAAAAAATTGACCTCAACTTGATGAAGTGCTTCCTTTACTTCATCAAATTTTGATTTTCGAATGATTGCTTCTACTTTTTTCATTTTAAAAATAATTTGATCAAAAATAAAAACAATACAAAATACCCCCTAAAAAATAAGGGTCTATAGTTTTAAAATTATCATATACATAAAATATACCCCTAAAAAATAGGGGTGTAATTAAAAAAATATTAAAAAAATAAGAAATTAAGCCCTAGAACATGGATTTTGCAATCCAATAACCCAATGCCAGCGCAAGCATGCCTAAGAACAGACTACCAATATTATAAAGGACCAACAGCAGAAACGATTGTGCGCTAAGCAATTGGTGGCTTTCATTGATGAAAGATGAAAAAGTAGTCAAGCCACCACAGAATCCAACCAAGAGCAACAAAGCCCCTTCTGACTTAAGCGTGTCAACTTGAAGCAGCACACCTGCAATCAATCCAAAAAGAAAGCATCCCAACAGATTGGCAGAAAATGTAGCCCAAGGGAAAAAGTTTTGCATCGGCGCAGTAATCTTGGTGATGCCAAAACGGAGCAGGCTTCCCAATCCTCCTCCTATAAAAATCAATAGCCCTTGTTTCCACATAGTGATACAACTAAGTTTGTTGAGTGGCTATTTTTAAAACAAACAATGTCACTATCAATAACAAAAAAACCAAAAGAACCTTATAGCTCCCTTTAAAATACGAAGTGTTTTTTGCCCGATCTTTTTTATAAGACATTACTATAATGACTAAAAAACTGAGAAAAAAGAATGCGGCAAAGTAGAGCTGACCCGGACTAAACATGTGGTGTTTTACTCAAAATTATAAATTATTATTTAGAAGCTGATCATAAAACAACATCCTTTTGACCACCATCGTTTAAATACCTATTTTAGGAACAATTAAAAATTTTAGAAATGATTAAAAAAGAAATCGCTTCAGTTCAAGAATTCCACGAGGCTTTCGGTCTCGAAATCCAACACCAGCCCACTGTTGCTCTAGATGAAAAAGTAATTGATCTTAGGTACAACTTGATGAAAGAAGAAAATGAAGAATACCTTGAGGCTGCACAAGCTGGAGATCTGGTAGAAGTCGCCGATGCGTTGGGAGACATGCTCTATATATTATGTGGTACGATTATAAGCCATGGCTTTCAGGACAAAATTGAAGCTGTTTTTGATGAGATACAACGCAGCAACATGAGCAAACTTGGCACAGACGGCAAACCGATCTATCGTGAAGATGGCAAAGTGATGAAGGGGCCTAATTATTTCAAACCTAATATTGCAGGTTTACTCTAACCAGCGCGCAATTAGCGCACTTCATAACGCCAGCCGTAAGGATCTGGTAGGGTGTTGTACTGAATTCCTAAAAGCGTTTCTTTGAGTTCTGAAGCAAACGAATTTTCGATGGGTTTTACCTCAAATTGATCTCCACGATAGCCAAAACCACTAATGGGGCTGACCACAACCGCCGTTCCACAGCCAAAAATTTCTTTGAGGGCTCCAGTTTTTTGGGCCTCAAGAATTTCGGACACTTCTACCGGACGAATATCGACTGCGATCCCCTTAGATTTGGCCACCTCGATTACACTTTTTCGTGTGACTCCGTCCAAAATGCTGTCATTGACCGGTGCGGTTAACAGCGTATCATTGATCCTAAAAAAGACATTCATGGTACCGGCTTCTTCCAAAAACTGATGCGAAGCCGCGTCGGTCCATATAATCTGCTGAAAGCCTTCTTTTTGTGCCAATGATGTGGGGTAGAATTGTGCGCCATAATTTCCCGCAGCCTTTGCATAGCCAACACCACCCGGTGCAGCGCGACTAAAGCGATCTTCTATTTTTACTTTTAGTTCTCCTGAATAATAGGCCTTTACGGGCGAACAAATAATCATAAACTTGTAGCGGTTGCCCGGCGCAGCCTGAACCCCCGCAGTATTTGCAAAAACAAATGGACGCACATATAAGGAGTTGCCCAACCCTTTTTGTATCCATGCGGCATCGAGTTTCAATAGGGCATTTAGCCCATCAAAAAAATAGTCCGCTGGAAACTCTGGAATATGAAGACGTACCGAAGATTTGTTGATGCGCTTGTGATTTTCGTCTGGACGAAACAACCAAATTTTATCTTCATCGTCTTTGTAGGCTTTCATGCCCTCAAAAACAGCCTGTCCATAGTGCAAAACACTCGCAGAAGGATCCATGCTCAGCGGCCCATAAGGAACAATTTCTGGAGTTTGCCATGCTCCGTTGGCATAGTCACAGACAAACATATGATCTGTAAAGGTGCTTCCAAAGGGGAGGTTGTTAAAATCAATTCCCTCTAATTTTGATTGTGCTGTTTTGACGATCTTCATGACAGGTAATTCTACTATCAAATGTAGTTTATTTTAAAAAGTAAGCCTCAATTTTTTTTTCAAATTTTCTGGGCTTTTAATCCCTAATTTTAAGGCCTATATTTGGCTTTATGAATCGGCAATTGATTGTAACGGCAGACGGATCTCCAAGCTTTAGAATTGAAGATTTGAAAGAGACCTATCACTCGCGTCACGGTGCGCTTACAGAATCTCAATATGTTTATATCGACATGGGTTTGTGTTTTTGGAACGCCAAACCGCATTCGACAAAAACATGTCGCATATTTGAAATGGGGTTCGGGACAGGAATCAATACGTTGCTTACCTACCAAAACGCAAAAAAACTCCCGTTGGATATTCACTACTACACCATAGAAAAATATCCATTATCCCAGGAAGAAATAAACCTGTTGGCACAATCCAATCTGATTGATTCGCCCTCCACAAATTCATTTTTTCAAAAAATCCACGGCGCCCACTGGGGAACACGGCAATCCATTAGTCCTCATTTTACATTTTTAAAAGAACAGCAAGATCTATTTCAACATACTTTTCTTTCTACTTATGATTTGATTTATTACGATGCTTTTGGTGCGCACGCCCAACCAGAGCTTTGGTCCGATGCCGCTTTAAAACCTCTTTGTGCAGCACTTGCACCGGGTGGGGTATGGGTCAGTTATTGCGCTAAGGGTAGTGTGCGCAGACTTTTGGAAAGCTTTGGGTTGCACGTAGAACGTTTAGAAGGGCCACCAGGCAAACGTGAGATGCTACGTGCTACTAAGACAGAATAACCTATTTTTACAAAAAAATTGGCTATGAAAATACTGCTAACTGGTGCTACAGGTCTGGTAGGTAGGGTATTGGTAAAAAAATTGTTAGAACAAAAACATCAACTTCATTATTTATCAACGCAAAAAGAAAAACTACGACATGCACCCAATCTCAAGGGTTTTTTTTGGGACCCCAAAAATGGGATTATAGATTCAGCCGCACTAGAGGGTGTTGAAGTAGTGATCCATCTTGCAGGTGCAACAATTTCAAAACCCTGGACAAGCGCCTACAAAAACGAAATTCTTTCGAGTAGAACACAATCTACACGTTTATTGGCAGAAACTTTAAAAGGACGCAATCAAAAGATTCAGGCATTTATTGGTGCTTCTGCTACCGGAATTTATCCTTCTTCATACACTAAATTTTATGATGAAACCTCTAATGAAATCACCGCTGATTTTTTGGGTAACGTGGTTCAAAAGTGGGAAGCTGCAAGTGTAGATTTCGAGACTTTTGCAAATCGAAGGGTGCTCTTCAGGATCAGTTTGGTACTTGCGAAAGATGGAGGTGTTTTGTCGACACTAAGCCTTCCTGTTAAATGGGGAATTGGAGGCCCAGTAGGTAGCGGTCAACAATGGCAGTCTTGGATTCATATAGAAGATTTGTGTGCTCTTTTTTGTACGGCCGTCGAAAAGCCATGGCACGGAATATACAATGCAGTGGCTCCCGAAGTAGTCACTCAAAAAACAATACTCAAAACCCTCGCGCAACAACTGCGCCGTCCCTTGTTTTTCCCGCCGGTTCCCGCCTTTGCCCTCAAATGCTTGATGGGTGCACGTAGCAGCTTGGTTCTCAACAGTCAACATGTGTCTTCTTCACGCTTGAAAGCGTCAGAATTCAAATTTGAATATCCAACCCTCAAGTCGGCCATTCACGCTCTTTTGAAAAAGTGACATTTTGGCAATATTTTCTATTTGGCAATACTTTTGTTAAAACTTTAAAAAAATAAATACAGCATGGCTACTAAAAAACAAGCTGATAAAAAAACGAAAACCAAAGCAACAACAACCAAAAGTTCGGTTGATAAAAAGCATAAGGAAGCAATTGAAAAACTTGAAGCACTGGTCGCTGAAGAGAAAGAAAAATATTTGCGCCTCTTTGCCGAGTTTGAAAATTATAAAAAAAGAACCGCCAAAGAACGTATAGACCTGTTTAAGACTGCAGGACAAGAAATCATGACGGCCTTAATTCCGGTGCTCGATGATTTTGACCGTGCTGCTGCACAATGGGAAAAAAACACACCCTCTTCTGAGGTTGAAGGTTTTTTACTGATAAAAAACAAATTTTCATCAGTACTTCAAGCCAATGGGCTTAAACCCACTGAAACGGCTGCAGGCGACCCTTTTGATGCAGAAAAACAAGAAGCAATCTCACTGTTGCCGGTTGCTGATGAAGCCCAAAAGGGTAAAATAATTGATATCGTAGAACGGGGCTATCAAATGGGAGAAAAGATTGTGCGTTTCCCAAAAGTAGTAGTAGGACAATAACAGATGAAAGAAGATTTTTACGACATATTAGGTGTTTCTAAGCAGGCCTCAGAGACCGAAATCAAAAAGGCCTATCGCAAAAAGGCCATTCAATACCATCCAGATAAAAATCCGGGTGATCAGACCGCAGAAGCAAATTTTAAAAAAGCGGCAGAAGCCTATGAGGTATTGAGTGATCCCAAAAAGCGCGCACAATACGATCAGTATGGACATGCTGCTTTTGAAGGAGGTGGTTTTGGTGGCGGCGGCATGAACATGGAAGATATTTTTAGCCAATTTGGAGATATTTTTGGAAGTGCTTTTGGTGGCGGTTTTGGTGGTTTTGGACAAGGAAGTCGACGTACCAAAGGGAGTGATCTTCGAATTCGAGTAACACTCAGCTTAGACGAAATCATCAATGGTGTAGAAAAGAAAATTAAAGTCAAAAGAAAGGTTCAAGCGCCCGGCATTCAATATGCGAACTGCAGCACCTGTCAAGGTACAGGTCAAGTGATGCGAGTAACCAATACCATATTGGGTCGAATGCAAACCGCAACAACCTGTTCTAGTTGCGGTGGTTCTGGCCAAACGATTTCTAATCGCCCTGCAGGATCGGATGCCAATGGAATGATCAATGAAGATGAGACCGTAAGCATCAAAATTCCTGCTGGAGTAGAGGAGGGCATGCAATTAAAAGTAAGTGGAAAGGGCAATGCTGCGCAGGGCAACGGCATCTCCGGTGATCTCCTCGTGCTTATTCAAGAGGACAAGCACGATAAGTTTGTCCGAGAGGGCAAACATTTGCATTATGATCTTTATATAAGTATTGCTGAAGCTGCTTTGGGCGTATCCAAAGACATCGAAATGGTTACGGGTAAAGTGCGTATCAAACTAGAATCTGGTATCCAATCGGGCAAAACCTTACGCTTACGTGGAAAAGGAATCCCTGATTTAAATGGATATTCTAAAGGTGATTTGTTGGTGCATATCAACGTGTGGACCCCAAAAACGCTGACTCGAGAGCAAAAAAACTTTTTTCAATCCATGCTCGGAGACACCAATTTTGAACCCAATCCATCGCAATCTGAAAAATCTTTTTTTGAAAAAGTTAAAGATATGTTTGCGTGATTTTATTTTGAATTAAAAAAAAAGTATTACATTTGAATCAACACTATACTTAGTGTTATTTTTCTTTTTCATAGCAATTTTTTCCCATCCTTATTCGTAAGGGTGGGTTTTGTTTTTTGTACTATATTCGTAGGTATAAAACTTTTGTTCAAACATGCGTGAAATTTTGAACTATCAGATACGAATCGGAGATTCTATCTTGTTGACGCCCAAGAATATACTAATTACCATTTTAGCATTTTTAGTTACTTGGCTAGTGCTAAAAATTTTTAAACGACTCGTGCATCGCACCCTTGCAGAGGAAGCCAAACTAAAGTTCACTGGGATATTTACATTTGTCAACTACTTTGTGTATCTGGTGGTTTTGTTGATCACATTTGATACAGTAGGGATCGAGTTAACCGCAATATTTGCCGCTTCGGCAGCCCTTTTAGTGGGTGTTGGTTTGGCGTTACAAACGTTTATTCAAGATATTATTTCCGGAATTTTCATCATCGCCGATCAATCGGTGCATGTCGGAGATATTATTCAAGTTGACGGTCAAGTAGGTCGCGTAGAAAACATCAAACTTAGAACTACCCGCGCGGTTAATAGGGATAACAAGGTGTTGATCATACCCAACCACAAGTTTTTGACCTCGATACTTTATAATTGGACCGAAAATGGATCCCTCACAAGAGAGTCCATCATATTGGGCGTTGCCTACAATACAGACCTTGATTTGGCCAAAAATTGCATGATCGCTGCGGCAGCAGGTCATAAAAAGGTCTTGAAAACCCCAGAACCCTTTGTGTTACTTAATGAATTTGGAGATTCGGCCATCGAACTCAACCTTCTTTTTTCTATGAATCGAAGTTTTGAATCCAACCTGGTCAAAAGTGACATTCGTTTTGATATCATAAAGCGTTTTAGAGAAACTGGTATAGAAATTCCTTTCCCACAACGTGTCGTAACGCTAAATAAGTAACCAACATAGATGGCCCATATTTTACTTATCGAAGACGAAGAGCCCATAAGACGGGTTATGAAACGTATCCTTACGGATGAAAATAGTAACTACACTATAGATGAAGCTCCAGACGGAAAAGTCGGCTTAACGTTGCTAGAAAAAAACAACTATGACTTGGTGCTTTGTGATATCAAAATGCCAAAATTAGACGGTTTGGAAGTGCTTCAAGAGGCCAAAAAAAATCAACTTGCAGTACCTTTCATCATGTTGACTGGACACGGCAATATTGAGACGGCTGTAGAAGCAATGAAGTTGGGTGCCTATGATTTTATTCCCAAACCACCAGACCTCAATCGATTGCTAACTGCAGTTCGTCATGCGCTAGAAAATAAAAAACTTGTTAAAGAAAATAAAGCGCTCAAAAAGGTTATTGCCAAAAAATATAAAATTATTGGAGCGTCCAAGCCCATTCAAAATATCTTAGAACTGATTGACAAAATTGCACCCACAGACGCCCGGGTGCTTATCACCGGCGATAACGGAACGGGTAAAGAGCTGGTTGCGCACAATTTGCATCAAAAAAGTGCCCGAAGCAAAGCCCCATTTATCGAGGTTAATTGCGCGGCCATACCATCAGAATTAATTGAAAGTGAACTTTTTGGCCACATGAAGGGGTCGTTTACTTCTGCAGTGAAGGATCGCCCAGGAAAATTTGAAGCGGCCAACGGTGGTACCCTCTTTCTCGATGAAATTGCAGACATGAGTTTGGCAGCACAAGCAAAAGTTTTGCGGGCCCTCCAAGAACAAAAAGTACAACGGGTAGGTAGTGATAAAGACATTCCTGTCGAGGTCCGTGTCATCGCAGCAACCAATAAGGATTTGTCTAAAGAAATAAAAGAAGGCCGTTTTCGCGAAGATCTTTTTCATCGTATTGCGGTCATCAATATTGAAGTACCGGCTCTTTCTAAGCGAAAATCAGATATTCCGATTTTGGCCAATCACTTTATGAATAATTTGGCCGATGAGCAGGGCATGGAGATTAAAACATTTGAAAATGCGGCCATCGAAAAGCTCAAAGAATATCCCTGGAGTGGAAATGTCCGCGAGTTAAGAAACGTTGTCGAGCGCCTCATGATCTTGGGTGATAACCCAATTTCTGTTCAAAACATAAAACAATTTGCTCCAAAATAATCGAATGATTAACCGAAAAAATGTTTGCCCATGAAATTTATAACAACGCTAATTGCTTGTCTCTATCTTACCGCGCTTCCTGCACAGGATCAACCCGTTGCAGACCAAATCCGTGCAATTTATGATCAGGCACTCCAAAACGGTCAAGCCTATCAGTGGTTGGAGCACCTCTCCAATCAGATTGGAAGCCGCCTATCAGGCTCGATAGGGGCAGAGCAAGCAGTACGTTGGGGTGAGGAAGAATTGAACGCTTTGGGTTTGGACCGGGTTTTTTTACAACCGGTGATGGTGCCCAAATGGGTACGTGGTAATTTTGAATATGCCAACATCGAAAGTAGCCCAGGCAATACTATCAATGTTCCGGTTTGTGCCCTAGGCGGCTCTATTGCAACCCCTTCTGCCGGAATCCGTGCCCAAGTCGTTGAGGTTAGCAATTTTGAAGAGCTCGCCAAGCTGGGTAGTGCGCAAATTGCCGGAAAATTTGTGTTCTTCAATCGCCCTATGGAGGCCCAACTCATCAACACCTTTGAGGCCTACTCAAGAGCAGTCAATCAACGATCTCGTGGTGCTGAAGAAGCCGCCAAATATGGTGCAGTTGGAGTTATCGTACGTTCAATCAATCTCCGCTTGGACGATTATCCACATACAGGATCTATGAGTTATGGCCAATTGCCCATACAAGACCGTATTCCTGCAGCTGCCATAAGTACCAATGGTGCTGAGCTACTAAGTTCAATGTTAAAACTCAACCCAAATCTTCGTTTTTTCTTAAAACAAAATTGCAAAAACTATCCCGATGTTTTGTCTTACAATGTGGTTGGTGAGGTTAAAGGCACTACCCATCCTGAAAACATAATCGTTGTGGGAGGCCACCTCGACTCATGGGATTTGGGTGATGGTGCACACGATGACGGTGCCGGAATTGTTCAGTCAATGGAAGTACTTCGGATATTTAAATCCTTAAATTATAAACCCAAAAACACCGTACGTGTTGTATTGTTTATGAACGAAGAAAACGGTACTCGTGGAGGGAAAAAATATGCCGAGTTGGCTAAAGAAAACAATGAAAAACATCTTTTTGCGCTTGAGTCCGATGCCGGTGGATTTACCCCACGTGGATTTTCTTTTGACAGTGACGAAATGTCTTTTCAAAAAATCAGCTCGTGGAAACCGTATTTTGCACCCTATCAGATCCACGAATTTTCACAGGGTGGAAGCGGTGCCGATATCGGCCCCCTCAAAGATGGAAAAGTAGTTCTTTCTGGTTTGCGACCCGATTCGCAGCGCTACTTTGACTACCATCATGCTGCAACAGATACTTTTGAAGGAATCAATAAGCGCGAACTTGAGTTGGGAGCAGCAGCCATGACCACGATGGTTTACTTGGTTGATTATTTTGGACTGGATTAGATGTTTTTAAGTCAATACACCCGCGAATTTCGGTACAATCTCAAGTTGGCCTATCCAGTAATTGTTGGATTGCTAGGGCACACCATTGTTCAATTGGTTGATAACTTGATGGTTGGACAATTGGGTACCGCAGAGTTGGCAGCCGTTTCTTTGGGCAATAGTTTTGTTTTTGTAGGAATGTCTTTGGGCATCGGTTTTTCTACTGCGATTACTCCATTGGTTGCAGAAAGTGATGGTGCGGGCAACATCCATAAAGGCCGAAAAATCTTGTTTCATAGTATTGTATTGTGTTTTTTGTTAGGTAGCCTATTGGCACTTGCTGTTTTGACAGCGCAGCCACTGCTGTTTCATATGGGTCAGCCTGCAGAAGTCGCCCAACTGGCTTTTCCATATTTGTTTTGGGTCGGCCTATCACTTATTCCCTTGGTAGGATTTCAAGCCTTTAAGCAATTTTCGGATGGATTGTCCCATACCAGACCACCGATGTATGCCACAATAGTGGCCAACGTGGTTAATGTTATTTTGAACTATTTTTTGATTTTTGGAAAAGGACCTTTTCCTGCAATGGGTATCGTTGGCGCTGCATTGGGAACCTTTATAGCACGATGGTGTATGGTTGTGTTTTTGATTTTTTATATGCGCATTGATTTTAGGTTTGAGGCCTATTTTCAAAAAATAAAATTTAAGGTCCTGGAGCTTTCTCTTTTTAAAAACATAATAGCGCTGGGTTTTCCTTCTGCAATGCAAATGTTTTTTGAGGTTGTATTTTTCACATTGGCCATTTGGATGTCGGGATTTTTGGGAAAAAATCCACAGGCTGCTAATCAAATTGCCCTTAATCTTTCGTCGATTACCTATATGGTAGCAATGGGTTTAGGAGTAACAGCGATGATCCGTGTCGGAAACCAAAAAGGGCGTGGAGACTTTATAGCATTGAGGCGGGTGGCAATTTCTATCTTTTTGCTGATCATCCTTATTGATATTGTGTTTTGTGGTTTTTTCTTAACCTTCAATGAAGTACTCCCAACCTTTTATTTGGACAACGAAAATCTGGCCATAGCTCAAGATGTCAATGAAGTGATCTCAATTGCGGCTTCTTTGCTCATAATTTCTGGATTTTTCCAAATATCTGATGGTCTGCAAGCCGTTGTTTTGGGCTCGTTAAGGGGGCTCCAAGATGTTAATATACCAGCAGGAATAACCTTTTTTGCCTATATGTTATTTGGTGCACCACTTTCGTATTATTTGGGTATACATACTAATTTGGGTGTTACGGGAATCTGGGTCGGTTTGCTTTCTGGGCTTATCGTTTCTTCCTTATTACTTTTAATACGGTTTGAGTATCTTACCAAAAAATTAATTCGTCGACATACTTTATCATCATGAAAGAACTTCCAAAATTTCTAATCGCTGACAGCTCCGAACAACCCGACGCTGTCTATGTAATTCATACTGCATATCCTCGTTTTTGCATAAATGTTGCAGACGACCATATTTTTTGGATGGAAGAGTTTGATGAAGAAGATGATAACGAATTGCAAGACGTTGCAGAAGCATTGGTTGCAGAGGCTTTGGATTTTTTTGATCGTGAAATGGAAAGCTTGGACTAGATGTGGGAAGCGCTAATAGAATGGGATCAATCGTTGTTTCTGTGGCTCAATAACGCTGGAACAAAAAGTTTTGACCCCCTTTTTGTAGCGCTATCGAGTACGGCGACAAATATCCTTGTCTATTTGGCAATAGCTTATTTTATAACCTATAAAAACGGGTGGAAATCTTTTTTTGTATTGGTATTTGTCGTTGTATTGATGATCGCTTTTACGGATCAAATAACCAACCTTTTCAAAGCTGGTGTAGGTCGACTGCGTCCCTGCCATGACCCTCAAATTATGGACTTTGTGCGTTTGGTAAAATCGAGTTGTGGTGGGCGTTATGGCTATTTTTCGGCACATGCTGCCAACTCTTTTGCCTTGGCCAGTTTTTTCTATTTAGAAGTTAGAAAAAACCATCCAAAACTCCCCATCGTTTTGTTTTTATTGGCGGGTTTAATAGCCTACAGCCGCATTTATCTTGGTGTTCATTTTCCTTTAGATGTTCTTAGTGGCACCCTTTTTGGGATTGGTTCGGGTCGTTTGTTTGGTTATTTGTACCCCCGCTTGCAAAACGCTATAAATGGGTAAAAATAAACCGGGTGGTCTGCGAATACGGTTGTTCAGGAATTGTATTGGTAAGTATTTTTTGATTTGGAGACCGATCATATCGAGGTGTCTGAGTTTCGATACAAAGCGCTTCAAAATGGGGCGGTCTAAAAACGACAGCTCCCGGCTGATCCGTTTCCACAAGCATTTCGATTTTGGATTGATGTCCTCTTAAGCGAGCGATTTTAGGATCTGTTCCAATAAAAAAATCATCTAAAAATTGATTGCCAATAGGACGCATTTGTAAAAAATCATAGGGTGTATTACGAGTTTCTATCTGCCGACCCGTAGGAACAAGTTTGCTATCGAGATCCAGATAATGTGAAGCATTCAATTGCAATTGATGCAAGGCCATTGCGCCATTGCCATCCATATTGAAATACGCATGATTGGTTAGGTTGATTGGCGTAGGTGTATCGGTTGTAGCTTGGTAACTGATCTCTAATCCATTCTCTAAAAGCCTATAGCAGATTTGAGCATTTACAACACCTGGAAAACCCACTTCATTTGCCGAACAGGTATAGGTGCAGCTGAGGGTGTTTTCTGAATTTTTGCTAATCTTCCAAATTTTGTTGTGCCAACCATCCACACCACTATGAAGTACAATATTATCCCGGGTGCCTTTGAGCGGGTATTTTTTTTCTCCGATGCTGATTGGACTAGAAAGTCGTCCGGCATAGCGCCCAACAATGGCTCCTCTGTACCAAGGGTCTTTGCAATAGTCGGATTCATGTTCTAGGCCCACAATGACATTGACAAACCTTCCTTTGGGGTCACGAACAAACAATTGATGCAGGGTTGCACCGGTGTTAAGAACGGCAACTTTGATGCATTCATTGGAGAGATCAAATGTTGCCATAGGTACTTTTTTTGGCTTTCGAAAAAACTATATGGTGTTCTCAGAAATTAGTTTTGCAAGATAATCACCAACTTGTGATGTTTTGTATGCTTTGCCACCATCTGCAAGGTCTTCCGTTACTACTCCGTCGTCCAAAGATTTTTGCACAGCATTGCGGATGGTGCTACCTTCTTCTTGAAGGTCAAAGGCCATCTCGAACATCATGGCTGCCGAAAGTACGGTTGCAAGGGGGTTAGCAATATCCAAACCGGTTGCTTGTGGAAAAGAGCCGTGTATGGGTTCGAAGAGTGATGTTTCTACACCGATAGACGCAGAAGGCATCAATCCCATAGATCCTGAAATTACTGAAGCTTCGTCGGTGAGAATGTCTCCAAAAAGATTTTCTGTAATCAAAACGTCATAGCTGTTTGGCCATTGAACCAAACGCATGGCAACGGCATCGACAAATTCATAAGACACTTCTACATCGGGATAGTCTTTTTCCATTTTTTGAACCGTTTCGCGCCATAGACGGGAACTTTCTAACACATTGGCCTTGTCAACACAACATAATTTTTTTGAACGTTTTTGAGCTAATTCAAAACCCATTTTTGCTAAACGTATAATTTCTTCTCGTGTATAGGTGCAGGTGTCAAATGCGGTATTGCCATTGTCTTTTCTTCCGCGTTCTCCAAAGTAAATACCTCCAGTAAGTTCACGAATAAATACAAGGTCTGTGCCTTCGATTCGCACGCGTTTGAGTGGAGATTTTTCTAGTAAAGAAGGAAAGGTAAATGTGGGTCGTACATTGGCAAAAAGGCCTAATTTTTGACGCATTTTTAGGAGTCCTTGCTCGGGGCGTATTTTTGCCGAAGGGTCATTGTCAAATCTGGGATGTCCAATAGCACCAAACAGTACAGCATCTGCAGCCATGCAAATGGTGTGTGTGCTATCTGGATAGGGTTCGCCAACGGCATCTATAGCGGCAGCTCCTGTCAGGGCAGGATTCCATTCGATTTGATGATTATAGCGTTTGGCGATGGCATCGCACACTTTTACGGCTTGGTCGATGACTTCGGGTCCAATTCCGTCTCCTGCTAATAAGGCAATGTTTAGATTCATAGGATCAAATTATGTTCAGCATTTTTTCTGTGGCTTTTATTGCAGAAACGGTTTGGTCCGAATCTAAGCCTCGAGTTGTAAATTCTTTATTTTCTAACAGCCAAGTGATGGTCGTTTCGCAAAGGGCATCTGAGCTGCTCCCTGGTGGGATGTGTACCGCATAGTCAATCAATTTTGGAAGGCTAATTTTTTTCTGTGCATAGACCTGCCGTAGGGCGTTTAAAAAAGCATCAAACTGACCATCGCCGGAGGCATGCGCTTCATAGGATTTGTCGTCTATACGTAGGGACAATGTGGTGGTAGGTTGTAAGCCCTTGGCGTGGGTTAATACATACGAATCTACAACCACCTTTTGAAGGTTTTGACCGCTATCCAAAACATCTGATATGATGTAGGGTAAGTCCTCGATGGTTACCCGTTCTTTTTTGTCACCCAACTCGATGATCCGTTGGGTCACTTTTTGGACTTCCTCCTTGCTTAGGGAGATGCCCAGTTCTTCTAAATTTTTTTGAATATTGGATTTGCCGGATGTTTTGCCAAGGGCATATTTTCTTTTACGACCAAAGCGTTCGGGTAGCAAATCATTGTAGTATAGGTTTTTTTTGCTGTCTCCATCGGCGTGGATGCCAGCGGTTTGTGTAAAGACATTTCCACCAACAATGGGCTTGTTGGCAGGAATTCTAAAACCTGTAAAAGTAGCCACCAATTTACTGACCTTGTAGAGTGAAGTCTCCACTACATTGGTTTTGATTTCTGGCAAAAAGTCATTAATAACAGCAATAACACTTGCCAGCGGGGTATTTCCGGCGCGTTCTCCCAAACCATTCACGGTAAGATGAAGTCCGTGTACTCCAGATTCTAGCGCTGCCATGGCATTGGCAACACTCAAATCATAGTCGTTGTGACCATGAAAATCAAAATGATGGTT
>Ga0181579_10000986_pt1 | contig 23542 bp, 19 predicted proteins | sample 071ome_24_FD_132996 | JGI IMG/M metagenome (GOLD analysis project Ga0181579, IMG submission 132996) | Coastal salt marsh microbial communities from the Groves Creek Marsh, Skidaway Island, Georgia - 071402CT metaG (megahit assembly) | ecosystem: Environmental > Aquatic > Marine > Intertidal... | reverse complement strand
TGATCGTCCGGTTTTCTCCGCCGAGTTCGACATCGCCCCGCATGAGCTCCTCGGCGACGTCCTCGGACACGACCTTGTTCAGGACGGAGCGATACTGCTCCCGCACCAGAAGGCCGCGGGTCATGTCGTTGAACGCGTCGGCCAGCGTGCCCATTTCATCCGTCGATGACACTTCGACCTCGGTCTCGTAGTCACCCTTGGCCACCCGACCGGTCGCGGTGACGAGATCGCGCACGGGCCGCGTCAATTGTCGACTCAGCGCCAGGCCTACGAAGCCACACAGGACAAGCGCCAATGCTCCGGTGAGGAGCAGGGTGAGCTGGATGGTCTCGAATGGCGCGCGCACCTCGGTCAGGGGGACGGCGACGACGCGACGTCCACTCCCGGGCGCATCCGCGAGGAGAGGCTGATGCTGAATCGACCACTCCGCGCCGGCGATGGTGATCCTCAGCGCCTCGGAGGCCCCGAGGGCTGAGGTCATCGCGTTCATCAGCGGTCCGTCGACCCCGCCGCTGCTCTCGACGCAGACGTCGTCGATGGCCAGACAAGCCTCGACGCCGCCGATGGCCGCGATGCGGTCCACGTCCTCGCCTTCGACGGGAAGCCCGAACGTGAGCGTGCCGATCGGTCGAAACCCGAGCTCGATGTAATGCGCCTGCAGATTGTAGAGCCGGTCGCCGAGGACACGGTACCCGCTCAGCGTGAGAAGGGAGTCGCTTTGAAGCAGAGCTGTCGCGAGCGCCTCGACCCCAGCGGGATCTCCCGGCACGATCTCTCCTCCGACCATCGACATGATCGGAGCGCCCTCGTCGTCCGTCAGGACGATGAGGGCGTCCTCTTCCAGCCCGGAACGCATGAGTTCGAATGCCGCCTCTCCGGAGAGGAATTCGATGTCACCGGTCTGGATCGCTTCGTCGAGCAGGATCGTCGCCCGGCGGCTCTCGGTGAACGGTCGAGCGAGTTGGTCGGCCTGGGCACGCTGGAGTTCGTTCAGGCGCTCGAAGACCTGGGAGGCCCGCTGGACACTGCGCTGTTCCTCGAGCCGGACCTGTCGGTTGGTCTGCGACCGGACCGTAAAGAGCGTGATGGCGAGCAGGAGACCGACGGTCCCGACCAGAGCGGCGAGGAGCTTGGCACCGAAGCTCCGGCGGATCCAGTTCACCGACTGAGCTCGACCTCGAGGCTCGACGTCGAACCAGCGCTCACAGTCACCGTATGCAACGCGGGCCGGTGATCGGCGCTCCAGAGCGCAATTACGTGATCCCCCGGGGGGAGTCCCTCGATCCGGAACGACCCGTCCTCACCGACGATTGCATGGAAGCGGTTCTCGGTTACGACGATGACCCCTCTCATCTTGTCGTGCACCTCGCAGAACACTTCTACGATCCCCGGCTCCTGGAACTGCTCGGCCTTGGATTCGCCTCGCGGATACCGCCCGAGATCGAAGCGATGTGCGCTCGAGTACGAGAAGACGTTGTGGAAGAACTCGTCCTCGTTCGGAAATTCGACCGTACTGCCGACCGGGATCGTGAGAGCGGCCGGCGCGAACGCGGTGTCCCGCTGGACCATCAGAGCGGGAGCGCCCGGCGAGGGGGCGCTCCCCACACGACCTACGACGTAGGCGACGACGGGCACACGCTGGATCTCGGCTGCTCCCGCAGACTGGCCCGGATACCGTCCGGCCGTTCGACGGCGGACCTGCGCCTGTTCGAGTGTGACGGTGCCGACGACGGTGCCAGTCTGCGCTTCGGCCATGCGGGGTGGAGTGCCCAGCATCAGGGCGGCAAGGGTCGGCGCCAGCCAGAGTCGTATGTACCATCCGCGCATCGTCGACATGCTCCCGGTGGGCCGGACGAGCCGACCGTGCAGTTCCGTCACCACGCCCGAAGATACGGCGAGGCGCCATGCTCGCTCAAACCCGGAGACACAATTCCACGTAGGGTCGTGGAGTGAGGGGCCCTCGTTTCTGCTTGTCAGCCCTCGGGGATACCTTCTAACCTGCACGCACGCCTTGGAGCACCTTGTGTGTCCAATGCCCGGTACCAGAAGCGTCGGCCTTCCATCGGCCGGCGCCTCGTCTCAGGAGAAACGGGAATGCTCGGTTCCACGACCCGCCTTCGCGTCACCGACGTGATCACTGCCCCACTGCTCCTGTTCGCGCTGGCTCTGCCTGCGCCAGCTGCCGCTCAGGAGGGCGGTGAGCCTGATGAGGTGACGTTCCATCGGGACATCCTGCCGATCTTCCAGCGCAGCTGCATCAACTGCCATCGCGCACAGGGCGTGGCCCCGATGTCGCTGGAGCGCTATGAGGATGCGCGACGCTACGCACGTCGGATCGCCCGCCGTACGGAGATCCGGGATCGCATGGGTGCGATGCCGCCGTGGTATGCGGAGAAGGACATTGGCATTCAGCATTACAAGAACGACCCGTCGCTGACCGAGGACGAGATCGCGGCGATCGCGCAATGGGTCGAGGATGGTGCACCGGCTGGGGATCCGGAGGATGCACCGCCCGCACTCGAGTTCGACAACTCCGGTGCTTGGACGCTGGGAGAGCCCGATATCGTCGTGACCACGGACGAGTTCCTCGTGAAGGCCGGGGAGCCCGACTGGTGGGGAGACATCGCGCCGGTACGGATCCCGATCGAGGAAGACCGGTACGTGAAATCGGTCGAGATTCGCGAGATCAACGACGTCCCGACGGAGGGGACGGGCCGCGAAACGGTGGGTGGTCGATTCGTAATCCACCATATGGTCTGGGGCACGGTAAACGAGGAGGGCCAGGGGGGACGTCAGACGTGGCCGGTTCATGAGGTGGGTCGTAACGGCGATGTCTTCGACGTCGACGCTGGACGCCTCCTGACCGCGGGATCGTACATCGTCTCCGAGTCGACCCACCTGCACTCCAATGGGCTCGACACGAAGGCGCGCCTGCAGTTCGGCTTCACCTTCCACCCCGAGGGATATGAGCCCAAGTACCGGGAGTCGATCCTGGGCCTCGGCAATGGCTCGGACATCGACATCCGCGCCGGGGAGAAGGACCAGGAATTGCACGCGTACACCGTGCTCCAGACACCGACGAAGATCGTGTCGTTCGAGCCCCATCTGCACGCGCCGGGCGACCGGATGTGCCTCGAGGCGATCTGGGGGTTCAACGTCGAGACGCTGTCCTGTGTCGGGTACGACCACAACTGGGTCCGGACGTACGCGTTCGAGGATGATCATCAGCCGCTCCTTCCGGCCGGTACGGTCCTCCACATCACGGGCTACATGAACAACACCGAGGAGAACTTCAACGTCCCGGACACCCGAAACTGGCAGGGTTCCGGGAATCGATCGGTGGCGAACATGTTCATTGATCTCGGGATGAGGCTCTCGATGACCCAGGAACAGTTCGAAGAAGAGATGGCCATTCGTCGCGAGCGGCTCGACCTCGGTCCGAACGACCACGTCATCGGATGTCCGCTCTGTCTCGTGATTCCGGAGGGTGGTCGATGATTCAACGCCCTCGATTCTCCGCGTTGGGATTCGCGGTGGTGTTGGCGGCGCTCGGGTTTTCGGGGAGCGTGGAGGTGGCCGCACAGCTGGCGTATCAGAGTGGGCAGAATGTGTCGCCGGCGTACGAGGGATGGATTCAGAACGAAGACGGCTCCAAGACCATGGTGTTCGGCTACATGAACCGGAACTGGTCGGAAGAGCTCGATGTGCCGGTTGGAGACGACAACTTCTTCACGCCGGGTCCGGCCGATCGTGGTCAGCCCACGCACTTCCGGCCGCGTCGGAACCGCTTCGTCTTCATGGTCACGGTCCCCGCCGACTTCGACGAAGAGCTCGTGTGGACGCTGACGACGCAGGGCCAGACCGAACATGCGTACGGGACGCTCGGTATCGACCAGGTGCTCGACAACATCGTGATCGCGTCTGAGACCGGTGCCCTCGGTATCGGTGCGAGTAACGCCGAGATCAGGGCGAACACGCCCCCGGTGATCACGGTCGAGGGGGGCACCGAGTACAACGTCAGGGTCGGGCAACCCGTCGAGCTCGCGGTTCACATGGAGGACGACGGGCTCGCGGACGCGGAGCGGAATTGGATGGCTCGTCAGGAGCGAGCGGCACGGGCGGCGGCGGAGCGTGAGGGGCCGCCAAGGCTCAGTCGGGCTCAGCTGAGGCCGCCGACTCGGATCACGGTTCAGAAGGTGGTCTGGCACCACGTCGCGTGGTTCCTGTACAGGGGCGATGGCGATGGAACCCCGACCTTCGATCCGCCTCAGGTAAAGACGTGGGAAGACACGCGTTCCGGTGGGAATTCGCCCTGGGCACCACTCTGGACCCGTACACCGATCCCTGAGGACGGCGTCTGGCGGACGACGGTCACCTTCGATCAGCCAGGGACGTACATCCTGCGCGCGCGCGGAGACGACGGTGCGCTGTACCACGATCAGGATGTGACGATCGTGGTCTCTCAGATCGCGTCGCAGTAGTCCATTGCCGTGAGGTGTGAGCGGGTGGGTGTCTCCTCCGCCCGGTCACGCCGACGGATGCATCCGTCGCCTGAGTCGTCAGCGGCTACCGGTCAGCCTCTGACTCAGCTCTCGCAGCCGTTCCCGCGACTCCATGTCGTACGCCTGGGCATGCGCGCGTCGAGGCGTCATTTGGTTGAAGAACTGCCCCCCCTCGACATCGTCGATGATCAACTGCATCACGGCGTCGGCCCCTTCGTCGATCGTCGCGCGAGGTGTCACGCCCAAGCGCTGAACCATACCCGTGGGCATATACGTAGCCGGGTGCAGCGCGTTCACGATCACACCCGCTCCACCCAGCTCCTCGTGCAGGTCGAAGGTGTGTCCGACCTGAGCCAGTTTGCTCTGGCCATACGCGCGCCCACCGCTGAAGTCGTGTTCGATCATGACGTCATCCCAGTCGATCGGGGCCTGAGCAAGCGACGAGACGTTCACGATACGCGAGGGAGCGGTCGCAATCAGCCGAGCCTTGAGCAGGTTCGTCAGCAGGAATGGGGCCAGGTAGTTCACCTGGAACCGGAACTCGTGGCCGTCCTCGCTGAGCCAGCGTTCGTCCGGCGCCGAGCCGAAGCCCGCGTTGTTCACCAGGACATCAAGACGGTCATAATCGCTCAGAACGGAGCTGGCCAGCGCCCGTACGTTGTCGAAGGAGGCGAAGTCCGCGCTGTAGAAGCGCGCCGAACCCGGTCCAGCATTGATCTCCTCGACGACGGCCATACCGCGCTCCTCGTCGCGACCATGCACGATGACGTGGGCGCCCCGCGATCCCATCCGAAGCGCGATCTCCCGCCCAAGGCCACTGGTGGAACCGGTCACGAGGACGACCTGCTGGTCCGGGGCGACGGACTGGCCCAGCGCATTCGCCGGCGCGGCCAAGGCGGTGGACACGGACAGTGCGCAAAGCAGTGAAGCGCCGGTACGGGTCGTGAGGCGCATGGAGGACGACTCCTGTTCGAGTGAATGATCCAACCGATCGACGGGTGGACTTCGGGTCAAGCGTGATTACTTCCTTCAGCGTCTCCCAGTGTGGAGCGCACCTCCCTTGTCACGCGTCGGGACACTCGAGCGTCTCGCGCATCGGGGCCGCCTGATCGCAGAAACCCTCGACCCTTCGTCACGTATCTGATCTATGAGGATCGTGAACGCGGAAGGGATGATGATGGGAAAAGATGGGGCCACGAAAGGGAGATATGCCTGCGGGTGCCGGGTCGGCATCTCGCAACTCAACCATGGCGTGACGCTGACGCTTCCCATTTGCTCGAGGCACGGCATGGGGTACGGTCGGGTGACCGTAGCGGTGCGATTCGCGCGTTCGGCATTCAGGCGAGTCGGAGGGGTCCTCCTCGCGCTGTTCTGAACGCGGACGGAGGCGGGGTGGCGGCCCCGGATTGGCCGCATGCAGGGGAGGGAGGAAAGAAGACAGGCCGCCCGCTCGGGACGCGCGACACAACCGCGGGGACCCGGGGTACCTCTGTGCATGATGTCCAAGATCCCCGAGACCCGACTCCGGGTCCTCCGCGACGAGCCGCCCCGCGGCGAAGGTGACTACGTCCTGTACTGGATGACGGCAGCCCGTCGCCTTTCCTGGAATTTCGCCCTCGACCGGGCCATCGAGTGGGCTGTGGAGCTCGACAAACCACTGGTCGTCTTTGAGCCTCTTCGCGCCGGCTATCGCTGGGCCAACGCGCGCCACCATCAGACGATCATCGAAGGAATGGCCGACCAGGCTCTTCGGCTCGAGGCGGCGCCCGTCACCTACGTTCCGTACGTCGAGTCTGAGCCCGGAGCCGGTCGCGGCCTGCTCGCGACCCTCGCCGACCGCGCCGCATGCGTGGTCGCCGATGAGTCACCGACCTTCTTCCTCCCTCGACTGGTCGAGGGAGGGCGGCGGGCGGTCTCGTGTCGCATGGAGGCCGTGGACGGGATCGGACTTCTCCCTCTGTCCGTTCCCGGCCGATCGTTCTCTGCGGCTTATCACTTCCGCCGCTACCTGCACAAGGAGCTTCCAAACCACCTGGGTGCATGGCCGTCTCCGGACCCGTTGTCGGGGGTTACGCTCCGATCCCTGAACGGCCTGCCTCGGGAGCTGCTCGACCGGTGGCCGGTCGCCCAGTTCGGGTCCGACAGCTCCGGGCGAGCGGCGCTCGAGGGCTTCTCGTCGTTGCCGATCGATCACGCGGTGAGACCCGCCTCATGGATCGGCGGAGAGACGCACGCGCGTGCGCGGCTCAAGGTGTTTCTCACCGACCAGCTCGACCGTTACTCCGAAGACAGGAATCATCCCGATCTCTCCGTCGTCAGTGGGCTTTCACCGGCACTGCATTACGGTCACGTCTCCGCGCACGAGATCTTCCACGAGATCATTCGTCGGGAGGGTTGGTCACCTGCACGGATTTCACCGCCGCACGATGGACGCCGCCGCGGCTGGTGGGGCATGAGTGAGTCCGCCGAGGGCTTCATCGACCAACTCGTCACGTGGCGCGAAGTGGGTCACGGATACTGCCACTACGAGCCGGAGTACCGGTCGTACGATAGCCTGCCAGCGTGGGCGATCGAGACGCTGGAGGTCCATGCGGGGGACCCACGTCCGTGGATGTACGGTCTCGAGCAGTTCGAGAGTGCGTCCACTCATGACGAGATATGGAACGCGGCCCAGCGACAACTGCTGGAGGAGGGCGTCATCCACAACTATCTGAGAATGTTGTGGGGCAAGAAGATCCTCGAATGGTCGGCGCACCCCCGCGAGGCGCTGGACACCATGGTTGAGCTCAACAACCGGTATGCCGTTGATGGTCGAGACCCGAATTCGTGGTCAGGGATCATGTGGGTCATGGGCCGATTCGATCGTGGTTGGCCCGAGCGGGCTGTCTTCGGGAAGGTCCGCTCCATGAGCTCCGATTCTACGCGACGGAAGGTGCGTCTCGACCGCTTCATGAGCCGCTGGGGAGCGCAACCGGAGCTGCTCTAGAGGCCGTTTCCGTGCGCGTGGGGCGAGCCCCTCGCGTGCTCACGTTCGTGGCCGGGAAGGCCCTCTTGCGCGAGGTGCTACAACATTGAAGTATCTCGCCCTGAGGATGGCTCACCCTTCACGCCTGAGTCGCTGGATGATGACTGCGAAGCGTTGGTCAGCGCTTCAGCTCACTGTGGCCTGGATCGGGGTTTCCAGCGCCCTCGTTCCACTCTGGTGGCTTCTGCGGGCGGGTACGTACACGGCCGCGCTGGAAGACGGGGTCGTCCGTCGCCTTTCCGGTAGCTGGTCGTCGGGCTTTGCAGCGGGCTTCTGGCTCTTCTGCGCGCTTACGGCGGTGGCGGGAATGTCGTACATGACCACCACTTGGATCCGCGGTCGGAAATCGAGAGCTTCCATGCGTGCAGCCGAGGCCGCTGCGCATCGACAGGTGCTGATGTAGCGAAAGCCTCGATCCTCGAACGCGACGACGGTCCATGCTCCGAGCGATTCTGTGGGCTCTGACGCTCGCTCGGGTCGTGCTCATCCCGGTCTTCGTCGTCGCGGGTCTGACAGCGCAGGAACTCGCCCGCGCGGGTGCGGACCCATCCGCACCGCGCCTCCTCGCCCTCGGGCTCGTGGTCGTGATGGGGGTGACGGACCTTCTCGACGGCTGGATGGCGCGCCGCTTCAATCTCACGTCCCAGATCGGTGCCGTCTTGGATGCGGTGGCCGACAAGCTGGTCCAGGTGGCGCTGGTGGCCTTCTTCACGCTCAGTGTCGGACCCGTCTTCACGGCCCTTCCGCTCTGGTTCCTGGTGATCGTATTCGGACGTGACCTCGTGCTGCTCGTGGGCGTGAGCGTGTTGCGACTCCGGTACGGGCCACTGCAGGTCGTTCACCGCGGCCATGGCCGCATCGCCAGCGTGCTCATGTTCGGCGTACTCGGCTGGTCTGCCCTGGGGCTTCCCATGTGGGGCCTGCTGCCGCTGATGGCGGGAGCCGCGGGGGTTTCGGTCTATTCTGCGACGATCTACGCCCTCGATGGGGCCGCGCAGGGCAGGGCTATGTCCGGCGGGTGAATTCCGGCTACATCGTCCCGCAGAAATCGACAATTGTTCGGGCGAGGGACCGCGCCATTGTGTTGAGCTGGTCGATTTCGACGCATTCGTCCGGCCGGTGCGCCCGACGGATGTCACCCGCGCCGAACAGGACGACCGGTGTCGCTCCCACATGCTGGAGCAGGCCCGCGTCCGCTCCGAACGTGACCCCCTGAAGGACGGCATCGGCCCCGACCTCGCGGCTGACCGATCGCGAGAGGACCCGGACCAGGGGGTGATCGACGGGTGTGCTCGCGGGAAGGAAGCGGCCACCCCACCACTCGACGACCGGCGGGTGGTCCGAGAGAAACGCGTCGGCCCTGGCCGCGGCTGCGACAGCCGCCTCGAGGGACGAACGCGCTTCGTCGAGGGACTCGTCCGGCCGCACGCCGAGCCGCCCTTCCATGATGGCATGATCAGGGACCGAAGAGGCCCAGTCTCCGCCGCTCATCGTTCCGATGCTGATCGGATAGGGGGTCGCGTACGCTGCATACAGGGGATTCCGTAGCGCGCCGACATTTCGTTCCGCCTCCAGCGCCTCGACCGCAGCGTAGATCTGAAAGGCCTTCTCGAAGGCACTGATCCCTTCATCGCGGACGGCCCCGTGCGCGGCTCGTCCCGGTACCCGGATCCGGAAATTGATACACCCCGCTTGGAGCGGCGCGACGGTCAGCGCGGTCGGCTCCATGACGATTGCACCGTCGGCGCCGCCTCCATGCAGGATGGCCGCGAGCGTCCCGATTCCACCGTCTTCTTCGCCCACGACGCTCTGCAGCCGGACGGAGCCGTCGAGCTCGACACCTGACTCCGCGACGGCGCGAAGGGCTGCGAGTCCGGCCGCCAGCTGCGCCTTCATGTCGAGTGACCCCCGTCCGAAGAGACGGCCATTGCGCACGACGGGCTCGAACGGTGGCGAGGACCAGAGAGCCTCGTCTCCCGGGGGCACCACATCCACGTGCCCGTTCAGGATCAGACTTGGGCCGCTCCCACGACCCCCGAGCGTCCCGATGACGCCGAGTGCCTCCTCACGGTGGAGTTCCCACGACGCGTCCGGGTGGTCCTGAACGAGAGGGAGGTCGATCGACCAGATGTCTGTATCGAGCCCGATGCCCGTGGCGACCTCCGCGAGAGCTCGCTGTGCGTCCGACTCCTGTCCGTTCCAGCTTGGAATCCTGATCAGCGTCCGTGCGGTCTCCAGCAGAAAGTCGACATCGACCCTCGAGGCCGCATCTGCGGCGGGATCGGGAGAGCGTGTGGATCGAGACATGGCGCAAGCGCGACCGGATGACGCGTAGAAGGTGCTGCCAACGTGGGCGTCGGAATCATATTCCAGCTGCCATCCAAACCCAACTCGGAGCACCACGTGCGTGGTAGCGTCCTCGCAGCGACACTCGCGACAGCCTTCCTGATGACTCCTTCATCCGTGTCGGCGCAGTCCGCGCAGCTGTGGTCCCTTCAGTTTTCGGGTCTGGGAAGTGCGCCGTTCGGCGGGGCCTTCGACAACCTCTCTCTCGGGCACGGGTGGGAGGCGCAGCTCCGTGTGAATCCCAGCGCCTGGTCGTTTGGATTCGGAGTGGAGCAGACGTCCCACGATGTGAACGAGTTCGATGACCGGAGCGTCAATCTCCTTGGTGGCTTCCTCGAACCACGATTCGAGATCTTCGTCGGCAGCTTCATGGAGGTTCAGGCGGTCAGAGACCCCGATAGTTCACGATAGTAGAAAGGCCCTCGGTCCGCTCATGTGGTCCCGGCGGGCTTCAGGACCCCACGCCTTCAGCGGAGGTGCTCGTTGAAAAAGGCGATGGTGCGTTGCTGGGCCAGGCGGGCGGCAGCCTCGTCGTATCGGGGCGTCGTGTCGTTATGAAAGCCGTGATTCACATCCGGATACATGTGCATCGTGTAGGCCTTACCCGAGGCTTGCAGCGCCGCTTCGAAGGCGGGCCAGCCGGCGTTGATACGCTCGTCCAGACCGGCGTACTGGATCAGGAGAGGAGCCTCGATCCGATGCACATCCTCCTCTGCCGGTTGAGAGCCGTAGAACGGAACCCCGGCGGCCAGGTTTGGAAGGCGCACCGCGAGCGTTCCTACCATGCCGCCGCCGAAGCAGAAGCCCACGGCACCTACGCGACCGGTACTCTGCTCGTGTTGCATGAGGAACTCCGCCGCGGCAACGAAGTCCTCGGTCATCGTGGCCCGGTCGAGCTCACGCTGCATCGCCCGGCCTTCGTCGTCGTTTCCGGGATATCCACCGAGTGGGGTCAGAGCATCGGGTCCGAACGCCAGAAAGCCCGCAGCCGCCATGCGCCGAACGACGTCTTCTATGTAGGGGTTGAGTCCCCGATTCTCATGGATCACGAGCACGGCGGGCCAGGGGGCCTCGGACGATGATGGCCATGCCATATAACCACGCATGCGCCCCGATCCGGCGGGGGAATCGTACTCGACGTACTCCTGTCGAATCCGGGGGTCGTCGACCGGGATCTCGGCAGCGAGCGCGTAGTCGGGACTCAGGGCGTCGAGAAGGGCTGCGGCGGTCATGCCACCGACCGCGAACTTCGCTGACCCATCGAGGAAGGCTCGCCGATCGATGAGACCGTGCACGTACTGATCGAAGAGAGAGAGGACTTCGCGCGGGAACTGGTCGGCGGTGAGGCGTGGTTCATGCATGGTCGAACTCCAGAGAATGAAGCCTGAAGTTTACCGGTGGGAACCGGTGGCTCGCCACGTCAGGTGAGGTTCGCAACCGTGTGAACGTTACGTTTCCCTCGCTGCCGCGAGCCGGGGCGAATCTGATCGCGAGCCACTCTGGCTGTGCTCGACGACTTTCGGGATCGTGTGCTCCCGTAACACAAGCTCTTTCCCATGTGGGCGCGCGGGGTCTTCTGGGCCAGCTCGTCACCCCATGGCCTGAAGGTACGGGCCCGATTAACCTGTCGGTCGGACGACCTTCAGGCTCGGGCAGTCAGGGAACCTTCGCTCCGTGACCGGTGTCCGTCCGGCCATTCGACACCTGGGAGGCTCGAGCCTCCATAGCGCATCAGGAGATACCGAGATGTCTCGACGTGTGACGCCGATGCTCGCCGCTGCGGCGATGACCCTTACGACCGCGACCGCGCTGGCCTGCCAGGATCCGGGCGAATTCCGGCGTTCCGCCTGGCATGACTACCGGATCGTGACGGTGGCGGAAGGGCTGGTCAATCCTTGGGCGATGGCCTTCTTGCCGAATGGCGACATGCTGGTCACAGAGCGTCCAGGCCGTCTGCGCATCGTGCGCGACGGTGAACTTCTGCCGGGCTCGGTCGATGGACTTCCAGAGATTTACGTCCGAGGGCAGGGCGGCTTGCTCGACATCGTTCCGCATCCCGAATTCGGGTCCAACCACCTCGTGTACATCTCGTATTCGAAGCCGCTGGGCGGAGACGAGTCGACGACCGCGATCATCCGCGCTCGGTTCGAGGACGATGCCTTGCACGACGTCGAGGAGCTCTTCGAGGCGAACTCGGCGGGCCGGGGCCATTACGGCTCTCGGATCATCTTCGATGGTCAAGGCCACATCTTCTTCAGCGTCGGCGACCGTCAGGCGCCTCCTCGCGGGGATCTGGAGGCTCATCCGGCACAGGACCGCGCCAACCATCACGGTACGATCAACCGGCTGATGGAGGACGGAAGTGTCCCGTCCGACAACCCGTTCGTCGGGCAGGAGGGCATCGAACCCAGTATCTACAGCTACGGCCATCGGAACCCCCAAGGTCTGATCTTCGACCCGGCGACGGGCAACATCTGGTCGACGGAGCATGGCCCGCAGGGGGGTGACGAAGTGAACCTCGTGACGGGCGGAGCGAACTACGGCTGGCCCGTGGTCGGATACGGGGTCAACTACGGGTCCGGTTCGAGGATCCACGAGGCGACGATGCGTGACGGTTGGGAGAACCCCCGGCACGTCTGGGTCCCCTCGATCGGGACATCCGGTCTGATGATGTATGACGGCGAGCGTTTCCCCGCGTGGAGAGGCAACCTGTTCGCCGGTGGCCTCACGGGTGAGGTGCTCGTGCGGATCAGCCTCGACCAGGACGTCGTCACCGGTGCCGAAAATCTGGTCCAGCGGATTGGCCGCATCCGGGACGTGCGCCAGGGCCCTGATGGCTTCATCTACCTCGCCCTCGAGAGTCGGCGAGGGGACCCGAGTTCCATCGTGCGTCTGGAGCCTGCGTACTGACGCTGTCAGCTGTGGACGTGAACGGGGCCCCAGGGACGCATGTCTTTGGGGCCTCGGCGTCTCAGACAGTGTGGGGGTAGCCAATGTGGCGAGTCGACCGGGCCCCAGCCGTCTCGATGGCGTGGCCCCGAATGCTGAGACGGAAGGTCGCGTCGGGGACGTTCGTCGCTCTGTTGATGTTTACCGCATCCGTGTGCTGGCCCGCGCCCGTCTTGGCTCAGGCAGGGGTCGGGGGTGAGAGCGGGGGGTGGAAGGGAGTATTCGGAGAGGAGCGTTCTCGTCCCCATGTGATCGTCGGCGTATGGGCCCTCCACCCCTTCGAGCCACAGTTCCCAGAGCTCGATTGGGCGTCTGGCTTCGGCGTGAAGAGCCGCCAGTGGCTTGTCGCCACGTTCGTGAATTCCTACGAGCGACGTGGCTTCATCGCCGCGTTGGAGCGGTACTGGTGGGTCGGTGACTTTCGTCATATCGACGTCGGCGTGGGGTACCGCGCCGGCTTCGTCACCGGATACGACGAGGAATTGATCTCCCTGGCCGGGAAGACCCCCGTGATGCCGTTCACGGGTCTGCTCGTGTGGACCGATGTAGGGCCCTTCTCGATCGACGCCTTCTACGCGTACCGCGGCATCACGTTGGAAACCGGCCTGACCTTCGGGTGACGGCCCCGAGCGGACCCAGTTGCGCGGTCCAATAGCCGATCGGGATCTTGTCCTCCTAATCCTCGATCGCTCCATCAGCCAGGCGGTACCATGCGCGTCCTACGCTCCGCTTCTATGCTCCTGTGCACCATCGCCTTGATGGCCGTTCCATTCGCGGCGGAGGGGCAGCAGCGGCAACAAGAGGAACGGCGCGCCAGCGACCCACCCGTCCTGCGGCGCAGTCTGCGCGGTGTGCTTGGTGGGGTACCCATGACACCCGCGGACAGCATGCATCAGGAGATCGTCCGCCGGCTGGATTTCGATTCGTACAAGGAACTGCTCTACGGTCTCACGCAGTTCGGTGACCGAGAGCAGGGTACGCCGAGAAACGCAGCGGCGAACGATTGGATCGAGGATCAGCTGCGCGGCTGGGGATACGAGACCGAGCGGGTGCATTACATGTACACGCCCCGCAACTCTGATCAGCCCGAGCCCCGCGAGGAGGTGTTCGCCACGAAAGTCGGGACCGCTCGGCCTGACCAGATGTACATCATCGGCGCCCACATGGACGGTCGAGGAGGTGGAGAGGCCGCGAACGATGATGGGTCAGGGACAGCCCTCGTCATGGAGATCGCGAGGGTCCTGGCTTCGTCTGACATCGCGTCGGAACGATCCCTCCGCTTCGCCCTGTGGAACAACGAAGAGACCGGATTGAACGGAGCCCGGGCGTACGTCGAACAGCGAGCGGAGCTTCAGGGCATCGAAGATCCGCCTGGGTCCGGTCGGTACCCCGAGCCGCGTTGGATGGGGATGATCCAGCACGACATGATGATGTGGGATCACGGTAACCCTGTGACCCACAATCAGGCTCTCGATGCAGACGTGGACGTGGAGTTTCAGTTGAACTCGGCGATGGCATCCGAGTCTGCGCAGCTCGGCATTGCACTGATCAACGCGAACCGGATGCACGCCACCGATTACCCGGCCGTGCTCAGCAACGCGATGAGCAACACCGACTCCACGCCGTTCATGGACCTCGTTGCTGCGGTCAGTCTACGGGAGAATCGTCGCCTCTACGAAACGGGGAATCGTGCGAACCCGCACTGGCACCAGACGACGGATCTGTTCGAGACCTTCTCGGATGCGGACTTCATGCTGGGCTTCAACGCCGCGCAGACGACGCTGGGGGCGATCGCTGGCCTCGCCGGGATTTCGATCGTCAGGTAAGCCCGGTCGTCCAGTGCTCTTCTGTGATCACGGCGATGGGGACGCCGCGTGACCGGTAGGAGACCACCTCGTCGATGAGCCCCCCGAAGGCACTCTGCGCCCAGTCCGCCGCGGCGAGGGCACCGATGACCACATAGTCGGTGCGTCGGTTCACGGCGTGCTCGCACATCCCACCGCGCTCCAGCACCTCACGCTCACACGCGTGCAGGGGGCCATAGGCCATCTGCCCTCCGAATACGAAGGTCTGCCCGCCGAACACGACGTCGGGGGGCGGAACGGTGAGGGGTAGATCTGTAGCGAGTGGGGCGCCTCCGCCGAGACCGCTCGGATTCTCGGCCAGCTGGGCGAGCATGGCGCTCAGTCGGTCCCGTTCTCGACCGTCGACCTTGCCGTCCATAAAGATCCGTTCAAGCCGGCGCGAGAGCAGGTTGGCCGGGTACCGAGTCGCGACCTCGGGGTTCGCCCGGGTCCACTCGGAGAGTCGATGCGCCTCGTCTTCGGTGACCTTGCCGTCCGCGATCACACCCCGAACGAGACCGACCATTTCAGCCAGGCCCTGCTCGACTCGCCGCTGGACCTGAAGTTCCCGGGCTCGGTTCAAGGTTGCCGACCCGTCTGGAGATCCCGACAGTTTTCGAGGATTTCGTCCTCGAACTCGTCCTGCTCGCCCACGACCTTCCAGAAATCCTCGAGGTATTCGATGGAGTCTTCCGCGTCGTCTTCGTCGTACTCCTCGTAACCGAGCGCAGCAAACTCCGTGAAGACCGCTTCGAGCTCGGCGCGGTGGTCGGCGAAGATCTGGACTGAGGTGGGATAGGTCAGCTCGGGACGGCAGAAGCCGCGATACAGTCGGTTGCGGACGCGTCGGATTCGATTCTGGAGCGACGGATCGACCGTCGCGTACCGGGCGCTCACCATCCCGGAGAAGTCGAAGTCGTACGGCACGGTCAGGAACTCCGCCGTTTCCGTCCTGATCAGCTTCACGTTGTGGAAGTAGACCGGCGACCAGTCGGTGTTTCCGATCATGTAGTTGAACAGCGCGACCGTGACCGAGAATTCGCTCTTGGTGCGCGCCGGATGGAACTGGGTGACTTCCTCGAGCGTCGCCCGGCTGCGCTCTGCCATCGCGTCTTCATCTTCGATCAGGAAGCCCATCTTCGTTCGCGTGTCATACTCGCCGTTCACGTCTTCGTACGTGATCTCGACGAGTCGCACGCGGAAGCTGTGCGGGGTCAGGACGTTGAGGAGGCGATACACGAGGTATTCGTCCATGACGTAGTTCTGGTAGTCATCCCGATCGTGATGGCAGGGCGTCACCAGCTTGAGCTTGTCCTGATCTTCGAACACGGTCCCCTCCATCTGCCTGGTGGGGAAGTCGAGGCGCAGCGGAGGGAAATTGCAGTTCTGCTTGTTGCGTCTGAAGTTCCCACGCGTGCGTGTGTCGACGGGCTTCGTGATCTCGTTGCCGTCCAGGTCGATGAACGTCAGCGTGCCCTCGACCTCGACGGAGTCGTTACGCTCGTCGCGCAGCCAGTCGATATCGGTCCGGAGCGTCATCCGGATGGGCTCGACCGACTGAAAGAGAGGCGCACGCTCCGCGCGCTCCGCGCGTTCGGCGTACTCCTCGGGTGTCGGCAGTTCGTACTCCTGGCCCACCAGTAGGGTGGGTGCGACCAGAAGGGCCGTCAGGGCGAGCAGAAGAGTGCGGCGGTCCATGGCTTCCTCGCGGCGTCCAGTGAGGGTCGTAGAGTACCGGGGTGCGCGATTGGTTGTCCAGCCGCTCCTTGCTGACGTGCCCGAGAGCAACGCATCATGCCAGGCTGAAGGGCGTAACCGCCTGTCCCCACGATCGATGCCATGACTTCGACCAACGCCAGATCCATTCGCGGCTCCGGACTCGTGCGTGTACTCGCGTACTATCTGCTCTTCGCGGTCGTCCTCGTTGCGCTGGTTCAGTCGGTCCCGGCCGTGCGCGACGCTGTCGCCGGTGTCCGGCTCTCCCAGCTCGATGGAGGGCTCGGCATGCTCGGCGTCGACCAGGCTCCTCCCGTCGGTGAACCCGTCGATGGGTCCCAGCCATGGAACGGAGCACTCATCGCCTTCATTTCCATGCTCGGCGCCTTGTCCATCATGGTGCCGGTGACGTGGGTGTACATGGTGACACACCGGCACCGAGGGTATGAGGAGTCCGTCGTCCACACGCTTCTGATTCTGCCGGTCGCAGTGACCGGTATCGTCATGATCGTGCAGAACAGTGTCGCGCTCGCGTTTTCGCTGGCTGGCATCGTGGCTGCCGTGCGCTTCCGGACGACCCTCGAGGACACCAAGGACGCGGTGTACGTATTCCTCGCCATCGGGGTCGGGCTCGCCTGTGGCGTTCAGGCTCTGGGTATCGCGATCACGCTGTCGGTCGTCTTCAACTTCGTGATCCTCGCCCTCTGGTGGACGAAATTCGGAAACATCTACGCGGATCAGCATACGCGGGCGGGTCCGCTCGGTGTCGGGGACGTCCTCGCTGGGCCCGGATCGGCGCGGAGCGCACTCCAGGTCGGCGACCCCGCCGTCCTCGAGGCCGCCAGGGTCACGGATCTCGCAGAGATCGCGGATCGCGCCGTCCGAATCGAACGGCATTTGTCCGAGGAGCGGGCGAAGAAGCGGGATCGTCGCGCGAACTCGCTCTTCGTCATCCATACCGCCAACGCCCAGGCCGTGCAGGGTTTCCTCGAGCCACTGCTGGAAAACCTGTCGGTGCGCTGGAAGCTTGCCGAGATGGGAGACGGACCGAGCGGGACCATGATGATCTATGTCGCGCGACTCGACGGCGAGGGTGCGCAGGGTGCGGTCATGGATCACCTGCGCACATCGGACGACGTGATTGCTGCCGAGCTCAGGGCCCTCAAGGGACTGAAGCCCCGGAAGTGAGGAGCGTCCTTGTCGCCGCGGCGCTCGCCGCCGCATGCGAGGGTGTCCCGGACGCCCAGAACTCTGACCTCGATGTGACGGCCTCGCCCGGCAGGGTGACGACGGCCACCGCCGAGGCGGCTGCCACCGATTCGGTGGTCGCCTTCCTCCACGGATTCGACCTGGAGGAGCGGGCCTGGTATCACGATCTGCCCGGCAGGCTCGACGAGGTCTCTGGCCTCGCGTTCACGTCGGATGGCCGCCTGTTTGCGCATGACGACGAGCGGGCCCGGGTTCACGAGATCGACCCGAACACCGCCGAGGTCGGGAAGCGATTCGACCTGGGGGAGGAGCTCGTCCGCGGAGACTTCGAGGGGATCGCCATCGTCGGTCCCCGCTTCTTCCTGATCACGTCCACTGGCCAGCTGTACGAGTTCCGCGAGGGCACAGATCGTGAGAACGTGGTGTTTCGGCTCACAGACACGGGTCTCCGTGACCGGTGTGAGGTCGAGGGACTCGATTATGACGAGGCCGTCGACGCCTTGCTCGTTGCCTGCAAGACATCTCTACCGGAGCGCGACCTCGTGGTCGTGCACAGGATACCGCTCCAGCCCGAGGCCGAGGCGCTCCCGGATCTCATGATCCAGCGGACGGACCTGGTCGCGCACGGCGTCAATCGGTCGTTTGCTCCTTCGGGGGTCGCCGTCACACCGATCGGCACGGTCCTCCTCGTCTCCGGGCGGGACGACGCGCTCATCGAGGTTGATCGTGACGGTCGCCTGATGGCAGCGGTGGAGCTGCGTGGGGGGCGCCACCCTCAGTCCGAAGGGATCGAGATCGGTCCCGATGGTACGATGTACATTTCCGACGAGAAGAACGGGAAGGAGCCTCGCCTCACGGCGTATGGGGCTCGAGCCGGCACTCAGGAGGAGGGTTCGTGATCCGACGTCTCAATGCTCCGTTCGCGGATCCGGTCGGGTTCGCGGATCTGGTCGACCGCCGTCGCCCCCTCGGCATGCATGCCGCCCAACCCACGTACAATCTTCTCCGGGAGATGTACTTCGACACCAACGACGGTGCGCTCGCTGAACGGAGCATGCGTCTTCGTTTGCGGTCGGAGGCTCGGGGGCATCAGGTCGTCGAGCTTCTGATCGGTGAAGGCGTCAATCTCCAGGGGATTACCGAAGTCCAGTTCGTCGAGACGCCAGTGGTAGGTGGTGGTCTGTACGGTACGCTCTCCGGGGAGTCAGAGGTCGCGACGCGGGTTCGAGAGGTCGTCGAGGTCGATGCCCTGCGCCCCCGGGCGGCCGTTGATATCGATCGGGAGACTCGTGACCTCAAGGTGGGTCGGTTCGGAAAAGCGACGCACCGGATCATGTTCGATGATGTCATCGCCCATGCACCGGGCGCAGCGAGGGAGTTTCAGGAAGTCACGATCGTCGAGCTGGGTACGGGACGGGTCAGTCTGGAGGAACTCGCGCGTCGTCTGGAATCCGACCACGGGATCGGGGCCGACGGACTCGACACCTACAAGAGGATTCAGGCTGCGATGGGGGCTCAGAAGGGCGCCCAGCGGCCCGACGTACCGAACGACGTGCGCGTCGGGCTCATGCTCATGCAGGACTGGGAAGTCGGCCTGATCGAGGGGCCGACCGGCTTTCAGTTTCCGTCGGCTCGAGGCTCGGGGGAAGAGTTGGCCCGCGAGTATCTGGGCGAGCTGGGGGGTGACAGCGGATCGGCCCCAGCCGATCTCGATCTCGTAGGCTTCGCCACGGCGCGCCGGGGCGGGGCGGATCTGGAAGTCTGGCTTCACGAGCTCGTAGCCGAAGATCGGCCGGCCGGGCTCATCTGGATCCCGATCGTGGAGCTGATGCAGCGCATGGGCGGCCCTCGACTCCGGGACCCAAAGCTGGTCTCCGCGATGCTCATGCTCGTCCGTTCCGAAACGGGCCAGCGCATCCTGCGCGACGCGCCACACAGGCCGGGGCCGCCGAGGCTGCTCCCGCTCGAAGAGCGAGATCCCGGTCTCAAGACCGGAAAAGCGACCGACGATTTCCTTGATCTCGAACTCAGCATTCTCGATTTCAATCAGCGTGTACTGGAGCTCGCCGAGGATCCCGACATCCCGATTCTGGAGCGTTTCCGTTTCCTCTCGATCTTCTCGAGCAACCTCGACGAGTTCTTCGTCGTTCGGGTCGGTCGTCTCAAGGACGAGGTCGCGGGCGTTCGAGATGCCGAGTACGAGGATCTCTCACCCGAGCAGCTTCTGGATCTCATCGCGGTCCGCGTTCGGGCTCAGCTCGCGCGTCAGTATTACTGTCTGAATCATGTTCTGCTGCCGGCGCTCGCCGAGCGCGGCGTGCGCATCGTGTCGTGGGACGACCTCGATGAGAGCCAGCGATCCCAGCTCTCGGCACGATTCCAGTCGGACATCTTCCCCCGGCTTACACCGCTCTCGCTTCAGACTGGACCGGGGCGATCGTTCCCTCGGCTCGTCAGCCTCGGGCTGGCTCTGGCGGTCTCGTTGCGGCGGGCCGGTGCCGACCGGTCGGAACTCGGGTACGTGCCCGTCCCGAGTGACGTCGATCGCTTCCTCCCGGTCCCTGATTCGCGCCACTTGATCCCGCTGGAGGAGGTCGTCGGGGCGAATGTGTCCGGGCTGTTCACTGGTGCTGACATCGAGGCAGTGCACGCGTTCCGAGCGACACGCATCGGAGACGTGGCCCTGGATGAAGACCACCGGGGCTCGCTGCTCGCGCGCGTGGCGGACGGAGTGGAGGCCCGACCCTTCATGCCCGTGATCCGTCTCGAGGTTGCTGCCGCCATGCCCCGGGAGGTGAGGGCGTACCTCCTGAAATCGATACGGGACGATCAACCTGTAGATTCGGCGACGCTGACCCGATCGGATGTCTATGAGGCCGCGGGTCCGGTGGACCTTACGGCGATCTCCGCTGTCGCCGATGTCGATGTGCCCGACGGCGTATTCCCGAAGTACGAGGCCACTGATCCGCTCGACCCGGACCGCTCGATCTTCGAGATCCTGTCGGAGCGTGACGTGCTGGTACATCACCCCTTCCAGGGGTTCGATGGCACGGTCGGTCGTTTCCTTCGAGAGGCCGCCGGCGATCCCGACGTCGTTGCGGTTAAGCTGACCCTCTACCGCACCGGTCGACGCTCCCCGGTCATGGACGCTCTCATGGCGGCCCTTGAGGCGGGCAAGGATGTGTCGGTCTTCGTGGAATTGACCGCGCGCTTCGACGAAGAGAGCAACATTCATTGGACAAAGCGCCTCGAGGAAGCGGGCGCCCACGTGATCTATGGCGTGTGGGGGTATAAGACGCACGCGAAGACCGCGCTCGTCGTTCGGAAGGAGAACGGCGGGGTGGGACGCTACGTCCACATCGGTACCGGCAACTACAACGCGACGACCTCCCGCTTCTATACGGACCTCGGCCTGATGTCATCGGATCCCGATCTCGGGGCTGATCTCAACGACTTCTTCAACGAGTTGACCGGCGGGGCAGGGCCGCCTCAGCAGCAATTCAGGCGACTGCTCGTGGCCCCGAACTCGCTGGTGCAGGGGGTCGATCGCATGATCGAGCGTGAGATCGAGCACGCGAAGGCCGGCCGGCCGGCCCGGATTCAGGCCAAGATCAACGGCCTCGCCGATCAAAAGGTCGTGAAGCGGCTTTACAAGGCGGCCCGTAAGGGAGTTCAGGTCGATCTCATCGTACGATCAATCTGCACGCTGCGGCCTGGGGTGCCGGGGTTCTCCGAGGGCATCCGGGTGCGTTCCATCCTTGGTCGCTTCCTCGAGCACGCGCGCATCTACTACTTCCAGAACGCCGGCCAGAGCGAGTACTACATCGGCTCGGCGGACTGGCGTGCCCGCAACTTGCGGCGCCGGGTAGAGGTCGTGACCCCGGTCGACGAGTCCGGCGCGCGAGCTGTTCTGCGGGCGCTGCTCGACGCACAGTTCGAGGATCCGCGGGCGTGGATCCTTCGCGCTGACGGGGCGTTCGAGCGACTCCGCGGTGAGGGGCTCGATTCTCAGCACCGCTTCATGGCCAGCGGGGGCGGTGCTGACGTACCTCCGTCTTGAGGTCGGCCGGAAGCTGCTGCACATTTCGACTCGAATCGGGGTTTTCGCCCCTAACTCCCTAGGCTCGTGGTCCTGTGCTCCGTTCTGCCCAAGTACGCTACACCCTGATCGGGGTACTCTTCGGATTTTGCTTTCCGTTGGGCGCCACCCTGCTCGATGCGTACCTGCGAGGTCTGCCCTGGACTCGGTCCGGCCTGCTTCAGATTCAGGCCGACCAGCCCCTCCTGTGGGTTATCGACACGGCACCTTTGTTCTTGGGGCTCTTCGCATTGTTTGCCGGTCGTCGTCAGGACGAACTCATGGCGAGTGTGACGGAAGCATTGGAGATCAATACGCAGCTCGAAGCGGAAAACCGTGAGCTGGCTGTTGCGGCGCGCGCGGAGCCGGACGTCCGGGAGGAGCTGATTCGGACTGCTGTCGGGGAAGGGCAGGTCCGCCTGGGTGACATGCTCGATACGACCCCCTCATGCTTCAAGATCGTCGATCGCGCTGGAGCGCTGTTGTTCATGAATCGCCGAGGACTCGATCTGATCGAAGCAGAGGATCTATCATCGGTGTTCGGCGCGAACGTCTACGACCTGGTGGAGTCGAGTCATCGGGCCAAGTTCGTCAGTTTCAACGAGCGGGTGTGTGACGGCGAAACCGGCTCATTGGTCTTCGAGATCGTGGGCCTGAACGGGACGCGTCGCTGGATGGAGACGTGGGCCGCTCCGCACCAGTTGCCGCAGGGCGAGCGAGTGCAAGTAGCCATCACGAACGATATTTCGGAGCGAGTGACGGTTCAGGAGCAGGTCGAGCGCCAGCAGCGTGAACTGCGCCAGGCCCAGAAGCTCGCCGCAGTGGGTGAGTTCGCTGCCGGGCTCGGGCACGAGATCAACAACCCCCTGGCGATCATCTCCGGCACGGCCGGCCTGCTCGTTGCGGAATACGCGGACGGTGAACAGCCGGAAGCGGACCGGGTACGACAGGACCTCGAGAAGATCGAAGCCACCGCGATCAGGATTCGGAATATCGCGGACGGGCTGAAGGTTCTCACGCGCGAGGATGACGAATCGCCCAGGGTCGTGGTGAATTTGAGCGAAATCGTTCGTCAGACCGGTGAACTGTGCGAGCCTCTCCTCAGGTCGAACGGTGTGCGCTTCGAGGTCGACGTTCCTGATCATCTCGAGGTGGTGACGAATCCGGTACAGGTCGAGCAGGTTCTCATGAACCTGATCTCCAATGCCCTGCATGCGGTCCGTGATCTCGAGGATCCGTGGATTTCGGTTCGTGCTGGACCGGCGGACTCGGGCCTGGTACGCCTTAGGGTGACAGATGCCGGCCATCTCTTGGATCCCGAGGTGATCGAGCGCATGCTCGATCCCTTCTTTACGACGAAAGACGTCGGAGAGGGGACGGGTCTGGGCCTGTCTGTCTCTCGGGCGCTCATGGAGAGCCTCGGCGGTTTGTTGACCTTCGACGGTGCGGCGGAGAACACGACGTTTTGCATTGATATCCCTTCGGAGGTCACGTGAGCCGGCGGATCCTGATCGTTGAGGATGAGGCTCCGATTCTGGCGATCTGGGAGCGGATCTTCACGCGACTTGGACACGAGCCCATGGGTGCGACGGATGGCGTTGCGGCTCTGCAGGCGTTGCGAGATGGCCCGTTTGATATCCTCATCACGGATCTTCGGATGCCCCGCATGTCTGGCTTCGAACTGCTCGAGATCGTCCAGGACGATCCAACACTCCAGGGGATGGAGATGTTCGTGTGCAGCGGATTTGTGGATGATCGGGCCCAACTCGACGGGTTGCGCGTGCGCCGGGTGATCGCGAAGCCATTCCAGGTCGCAGAGGAACTGAAGTACTTCCGAGAAGTGCTGGCGGATTTGTGAGCGTCAGCTCGGGCG
>Ga0181579_10000981_pt1 | contig 23568 bp, 19 predicted proteins | sample 071ome_24_FD_132996 | JGI IMG/M metagenome (GOLD analysis project Ga0181579, IMG submission 132996) | Coastal salt marsh microbial communities from the Groves Creek Marsh, Skidaway Island, Georgia - 071402CT metaG (megahit assembly) | ecosystem: Environmental > Aquatic > Marine > Intertidal... | reverse complement strand
GAAAAACACGTCGTAGTGATCGTTGGCGTAGATATGGGGTACGCCGTATTGGTCGACGATGATTTCCGCTTCGGCGCTAAGGCCGGTAACCGAATATTCAACGCTATCCTCCGGCCCTGCTGCATAGACGCCAGTGAAGCCAGTGATTAAAAGGCAAAACGCTAAGAGGTTGCGCAGTAGCGTGCTTATGAACATTGCGTTAATCCTGAGGAGGTGAGATGAAACCATATCAGGCTATGAGGTTGGTTGCGTAGCGTTGATATTCGTCTATTGATCGGTGATATCTGCTGCCGGTTATTGGCATACTTACACCGTCGACTCACTCGGAAAACTCCATGATTTCCCTGCTGCTCTTGTTTTTTAGCATCGCCATTGTTACGTCATTTCTGTGTTCACTTTGGGAAGCGGTCTTGCTGAGCATTACGCCGTCCTATGCTCAGATTCAGCTGCAACAGGGCTCTCGGCTTGGAACGCGGCTGCAAGAGTTCAAAGAAGACATTGACCGCCCGCTGGCAGCGATTCTTACCCTCAACACCATTGCTCATACGGTCGGGGCTATCGGCGTAGGTGATCAGGCAGCCAAAATTTGGGCTGAGGCCAACCCGCTGGTTACGGGCTTGCTGGTGCCTGTGGTCATGACCTTGGCAATTCTGGTGCTGTCGGAGTTGATTCCAAAGACTTTAGGCGCCAATTACTGGCAGTCGTTAGCGCCTGCAACCACCCGGTGTCTTGTGTGGATTATCCGCCTGCTTGGGCCCTTGGTTTGGTTCTGCCAGTTGATCACCAGTAAGCTGAAAAAACAGGAAGTGGGCAGCACCTTCAGTCGGCGGGATTTTGTGGCCATGGCGGATATTGGAGCCCAACACGGTATCTTCGAAGCGCAAGAATCCGAGATCATCACAAATCTGCTGAAGTTCCGGTCGGTGCGGGCCAGAGATGTTATGACCCCGCGAACGGTTGTGCGCTCTTCCCGTGCGACAGAAACCTTGAGCGAGTTTTTCGATAAGAATCGAGAACATCGTTTCTCCCGAATTCCGCTGTATGAAAACGAATCCCGGGATCAGGTGATCGGCTACGTATTAAAAGACGAAATCTTAGCGGGCATGGTCGATGGTGATTTGGAAAAGCCCTTGGTAGCACTGAAACGCGAAATCATCGCGGTACCAGAGGACTACCCCATTCTGGAACTGTTTAACCGATTTTTGAGTGCCCACGAACAGATTGCCTTGGTGGTGGATGAGTTTGGGGGCATGGACGGCATCGTCACCATGGAGGATGTAATTGAAACCCTGTTGGGTGTCGAGATTGTTGATGAGTCAGACCGAACCGTCGACATGCAGGTGTTGGCGCGGCGCAGCTGGGAGCGTCGTGCCCGTCGAGTGGGTCTGATCGTAGAATCCGCGCCGACGGATAACGACAGCGCGGACAATACGCAAGACGAATAAAGGCGCCAAGCAACCTGCCGCTAGACGCCGTGGATTGAGGTTGCGCGTTTGAGGGGCAAAGCATTAGGCGTAAAAAAGCCCTCGATTGAGGGCTTTTTCTTAGGCTTCCACGGACAGCTCAGCGAAGCATTGCTAGTCCCAAGTCAGCGCGCCGCCGGTTTGGTAGTCGGTAACACGGGTCTCGAAGAAGTTTTTCTCTTTCTTCAAGTCCATGATCTCGGACATCCAAGGAAACGGGTTCTTAACGCCCGGATACTGTTCGGCCAGACCGATCTGAGCCAGCCGGCGATTGGCGATGAACTGAAGGTATTCCTCCATCATATTGGCGTTCATACCCAGTACGCCGCGGGGCATGGTGTCCCGAGCGTAGGCAACTTCCAGCGCTGTGCCTTCCAAGATCATGCCGCGGGCCGCTGCCTGCATTTCGTCGTCCCACAGGTGTGGGTTTTCCAGTTTGATCTGGTTGATGACGTCGATGCCAAAGTTCACGTGCATGGACTCGTCACGCAGAATGTACTGAAACTGCTCAGAGGTGCCGGTCATCTTGTTGCGTCGGCCCATGGACAAGATTTGGGTGAAGCCGCAGTAAAAGAAAATACCTTCCAGAACGCAGTAGTAGGCGATCAAATTCTTTAGCAGGGTCTTGTCGGTGTCGACGGTGCCGGTGGTGAAGCCGGGGTCGTTGATTTCCTTGGTGTACTTCAGCGCCCACGAAGCTTTTTCAGCGACCGTTGGGATCTCGTGGTACATGTTGAAGATTTCGCCTTCGTCCATGCCCAGTGACTCAATACAGTACTGATAGGCGTGGGTGTGGATCGCTTCTTCAAAGGCCTGTCGTAGCAGGTACTGACGGCATTCCGGGTTGGTGATCAGACGATAGATGGCCAGCACTAGATTGTTGGCCACCAAAGAGTCCGCGGTTGAAAAGAACCCTAGGCTTCTTTTCACTATGGTTCGCTCGTCATCGCTTAGGCCGTCTTCGGATTTCCACAGGGCAATGTCTGCGGTCATGTTCACTTCTTGGGGCATCCAGTGGTTAGCGCAGCCGTCTAGGTACTTTTGCCATGCCCAGTCGTACTTGAAGGGCACCAGTTGGTTCAGGTCGGCTCGGCAGTTGATCATGGCCTTCTGATCCACGGTAACTCGCTCGGTGCTGACCGGCTCTTCGGCTACTGGCGCAGCTGTCTGCGCGGCTGCCTCGACTGCCGCCGTCTGCTGGGCTGCTTTGGCTGCTGCTTCTTGAGCGGCCTGTTTTTCCGCTGCTGCTTTTTCCGCTGCTGCTTTTTCTGCAGCGGCGAGTTCGGCCGCAGCTTTGTCAGCCGCCGCCTTGGCTTCCTGCGCTTCCAGCGTTTGCTGGACCGCAGCGCCTACAACCGCTTGATCGGCCGTGTTGCTGGCCGGTGTGTCTTCGTAATCGTCCCAACTTAGCATCGTGGTACTCCTAATAAATAATTCTGTTCGCTTGTCAAAGCCTGCCTACTGGCAGGCCTCGCAATCAGGGTCATCCAGCGAGCAGGCCATTGGCACTGGCGCGGCTTCGCCTAAATCAATGTCCATCGCCGCCGTCTGCGGTGCTGGTGCTTGGGCAGCCGGCTCTTGAGTCGCCACCGGCGCGACAGGTTCTGGCGCGGCGGTTTGTTGAACTGGGGCGGCATCGGTGCCCGAAGAAACCGCATTCAGGGTGCCTTTTTCCAGCGTCGACTTCTCGGTACTGGTGGCGCTCAACGCTCGTAAGTAATAAGTCGTCTTTAAACCACTTAACCACGCCATGCGGTAGGTGATGTCGAGCTTCTTTCCAGAAGCGCCGGCAATATATAGGTTCAAAGACTGGGCCTGATCGATCCATTTCTGGCGTCGGCTGGCTGCATCCACCAACCAGCGGGGCTCAACCTCAAAGGCGGTGGCGTACTTTTGCTTTAGATCCTGAGGAATGCGCTCAATGGCCTGCAGGCTGCCGTCGTAGTACTTGATGTCATTGACCATGACTTTGTCCCACAAGCCCAAGGCTTTGAGATCTCGCACCATGAACGGGTTCACAACGGTGAATTCGCCAGACAGGTTCGTTTTCACGTACAGGTTTTGATACGTGGGCTCAATGGACTGAGAAACGCCGGTGATGTTGGCAATGGTCGCCGTTGGCGCAATGGCCATGACGTTGGAGTTACGCATGCCCTTAACCTGCACCTTGGCTCGCAGGGCGCTCCAGTCCAGCTTCGCAGACATGTCAACGCTCAGGTAATCGGCGCCGCGCTCCTGCTGCAACATCTTCAGCGAGTCGATGGGCAACACGCCCCGGCTCCACAAGGAACCGGAGAAGCTCGCGTAAGCCCCGCGCTCTTCGGCCAAGTTGCTGGACGAATCGATGGCGAAGTAGCTGATGGCCTCCATGGAGGAATCGGCAAATTCAACGGCCTCTGGGGAGCTGTAGGCAATGCCCAGCTTATACAGTGCGTCCTGAAAGCCCATGATGCCCAGACCCACCGGTCGGTGGCGCATGTTCGAGGTGCGAGCCTGCTCAACCGAGTAGTAGTTGATGTCGATGACGTTATCCAGCATGCGCACGGCGGTGCGTATGGTGGTTTCTAGCTTCTGCATGTTCAGCTCACCGTTCTCAACGTGCTGAGGCAGGTTGATGGAGCCGAGGTTACATACGGCGATTTCGTCTTTTGACGTGTTCAGCGTGATCTCGGTGCACAGGTTGGACGAATGGACGACCCCCACATGCTGCTGGGGTGAACGTACGTTGCAGGTGTCCTTGAAGGTGATCCAAGGGTGGCCTGTTTCGAACAACATGGACAGCATCTTGCGCCACAGTTCTGCCGCCTTGATGCGCTTAAACAGTTTCAGTTCGCCGGTGCGAGTTTGTTCTTCGTAGGCTTCGTACCGCTGTTCGAAGGCGCGGCCATACAGGTCATGCAGGTCGGTGGCATCTGCCGGCGAGAACAATGTCCAGTCACCGTCTTGGGCTACCCGCTTCATGAACAGGTCGGGGATCCAGTTAGCGGTGTTCATGTCGTGGGTGCGGCGGCGATCGTCACCCGTATTTTTACGCAGCTCTAGGAATTCTTCGATGTCTAGGTGCCAAGTTTCCAGGTAGGCACACACGGCGCCCTTGCGCTTGCCGCCTTGGTTTACCGCTACAGCGGTGTCGTTGACCACCTTCAGGAACGGCACGACGCCCTGAGATTTGCCGTTAGTGCCCTTGATGTAGGATCCCAGCGCGCGCACTTGAGTCCAGTCATTGCCTAGGCCGCCAGCCCACTTGGAGAGCATGGCGTTATCTTGGATCGCTCCGTAAATACCGTGCAAATCGTCAGGTACCGTGGTGAGGAAGCACGAGGACAGTTGCGGCCTGAGAGTACCGGAGTTAAACAGGGTTGGCGTCGAGCTCATGTAATCGAAGGAGCTGAGCAGGTTGTAAAACTCAATGGCTCGCGCATTGCGATCGTCTTCCTGAGCGGCCAGACCCATGGCTACGCGCATGAAAAACACTTGGGGCAGCTCGATGCGCACATCATCCCAGTGAATAAAGTACCGGTCATACAGCGTTTGCAGGCCTAGGTAGGTGAACAAGTGGTCACGCTCGGGCAGCAAGGCCGCACCCAGCTGGTTCAGATCGTAGTCATTGAGCTGCGGGTCTAATAGCTCCAGCTCAATGCCTTTCGCAATAAAGCTCTTCAGCGCCAGCGGGTAGCAGTGGGTCATTTGCCCTTGGGTCGCCGTGTGAGCGGCACCGGTGCCGTCAATGTTCAGAAAGGTCAGGGCTTCGGCGCGTAGCTCGTCGAGCAGCAGGCGAGCACTCACATAGGTGTAGTTCGGTTCTTCCTCTACCAGCGTTCGCGCGGTGATCAGAATAGAGGTCGCCACATCGCTGGTGGAGATGCCGTCGTACATGTTTGCCATGGCTTCGCTGATGATGCGGCCGGCGTCCACGTCACTCAGATTTTCGCAGGCCTCGCCAACGATGGTTTGAATACGGGCGATATCCAACGGTCCGGTGGTGCCATCTGCGTTGACCACGTTGATGCTTTTGACCACCTGCTCGGTGTCCGGGTCCAGTTCTTGTTGAAGGCTTCGCTCTTGGGCACGTTGTTCACGATACAGCACGTAAGAGCGGGCGACCTTTTGCTCGCCGGAGCGCATCAGAGCCAGTTCGACCTGATCTTGAATTTCTTCGATATGAAGGGTGCCACCTGAGGGCATGCGGCGCTTAAAGGTGGCTGTCATTTGATCCGTCAACTCTTGGACCAGCTCACGGATACGCGGTGAAGCGGCTGCCGTACCGCCTTCAACGGCTAAAAAGGCCTTGGTCATGGCTACCGAAATTTTATCGGCGGTATAGGGAACGACTGTGCCGTTGCGCTTTATAATTTTCAGCTGTCCCGGCGCGGTGGCCGTAAGAGAGGGGGATAGAGCATTTTGATCTGCTGGGTTGCCTTGGGGGTTAGCCTGGCCTAAGGGTGTGTCCACCGACGTTTCGGTTTGCATTATGGTTGTTCCTCTCTCTTGGTCTCTTTGACTCTTTGTTGTCTCTTTGACTATTTGTTGACTCTTGGTCCCTTTGATTCTTTATCTCTTAAGATTTTTCTTTAACAAGAGTTAAGGGCTTCTTTAGTTAAGGGCTTCTTTAGTTAAGGGCTTCTTTAGTTAAGTGCTTCTTTTGCTAAGTGCTTTTTCCACAAACTGCTTTTTCACAAATTGTGTTTTTAACAGCTTGTTTCAATTGCTTGTTTCAACTGCTTGTTTCTTTCCCTCTTCGATCCCTGATTCTGGGCCGAAAAATCTCAAAAAGTGTTCTTTTTATTTCTTAAATTAGACTCGGTCTAAATTTCTATCGGGCTTCAAAACCCAACATATGGGGTTTTGCGGAGCCGAAGACACAAGATAATGGGATCAATATTTCTTTGCAAGGAAAAGTCTGTGGATAACCTGTGTGCAGCTTGGACCAGCGTGCCGATTGCCTGTGGATAGGTGCAATTAGCGATAAAGTACGGGGTGCTTGGCGCTTTTTTGCCGCAAACCGGTGCTGACAGCGCTCGGCTTTTGCCTTTAAGCTGCGTAGCCGGTGTGTTGCGGGCCTTCGCCCAGACGATGCCGTTGCAGCGGGTCAACTCGGCCTTTGAGACGCCGTCCGCTAACCGGAAACCCGCCAAACAACATTCAGTAACAGAGAAACCCTATGACCTACATTCTTGCCCTAGACCAAGGTACATCCAGCAGTCGCGCCCTGATTTACGACGCGGCAGGCGTAGTGGTTGGCAGCGCCCAGCACAGTATCGACAGCAGCTACCCCAACGATGGCTGGGTCGAGCAAGACCCGGAGACCATTTGGGGCAGCATTTTACAGGCCGGGCGAGAAGCCATCGCAGCAGCGGGCATCAATCCTGGTGATATCGCCGGGATTGGCATTACCAATCAGCGAGAAACGTCCCTGCTGTGGGAGCGCGATACCAGCCAATGCCCCTATAACGCCATTGTTTGGCAGGATCGCCGCAGCGCCGAGCGTTGCGAGACCCTAGCCCAGCAGCGCTACCCCCAAGATCAGGCTGACGCACAGTTGGTGTCGGAACTTATCGAGCACACCACCGGCCTAATAATCGATCCTTACTTTTCCAGCACCAAGCTAGAGTGGCTGTTGGATCGCGTGGACGCCGAGCGCGGGCGGGCGGCCCGAGGAGACCTGTGTTTTGGCACCGTGGACAGTTTTTTGGTTTGGCGTCTGACTAAGGGTGCGCGTCATGTCACCGACGCCACCAATGCCAGCCGCACCCAGTTGTTCGACATCGATCAACAGGCTTGGAGTCCGCAGCTACTGGACTTGTTCAACATACCCCGTGCCGTGCTGCCTGAGGTGCTGGACTGCGTTGCCGACTTTGGCACCGCAGACCCCGAGTGGTTTGGCGCGCCCATCCCCATCTGCGGCATTGCCGGTGATCAGCAGGCGGCCCTGATTGGTCAAGCCTGTTTTGAACCGGGTATGTCTAAGAGCACCTACGGCACCGGCTGTTTTGTGATGACCAATACCGGTTCGCAAATTCCGCGCTCTAATCAGCGATTGTTGGCCACCGTGGCCTACCGCATTCATGGTCAACTCAGTTACGCCTTGGAAGGCAGTATTTTCGTCGCCGGGGTGGCGATCCAGTGGCTTCGAGATCAGCTGGGCTTAATCGATCATGCCGCCGATACCGCCGATGCCTTCGCGCGCACCGGTGGCGATACCGGTGGCGTTTACGTGGTGCCGGCTTTTACCGGTCTTGGCGCACCTCATTGGCAGCCCCAGGCTCGTGGCCTTATTGCCGGTCTGACCTTGGACAGCAACAAAGACCAAATCATTACTGCCTTCTTACAAAGCGTGGCGTTCCAAACCCGGACCTTGCTGCAGGCCATGGCCGCGGACGGAGCGCCGGTGTCTACCCTCCGCGTGGACGGGGGCATGGTGGTGAACGACGCCTTTTGTCAGTTTCTCTGCGATTTGCTGGATGTGGCAGTGCAGCGGCCGGCGGATGTGGAAACCACGGTACGCGGTGCCGGCGTGCTGGCGGCCATTGGTGCGGGTTTGTTTTCGGATCTCACTGAAGCGGCTGCTTTGTGGCAGCTAGGCGCAGACTTTGCCCCCTCCATGGCTGAGGATCACCGACAGACCTTGGTAGCGGGTTACGACCGGGCAGTAGCTCAAGCCTTGGCCGGTTAAGGCAAGTAGGCCGGGCTGAAGTTAAGCCCGCTTGCCCAGCAGCAAAAACTCTACCAAGGCCTTTTGGCTGTGCAGGCGGTTGCCGGCTTCGTGAAAGACCACAGAGCGGGGGTCGTCCAGCAGGGTTTCGCTGACCTCTTCGCCTCGGTGCGCCGGCAGGCAGTGCATAAACAAAGCGTCTGGGTCAGCAAGGTCCAGCAGCGATTCGGTGACCTGATACGGTTCGAAGATGGCGCGACGATCAGACTCTTCGCCTTCGTGACCCATGGACGACCAGACGTCGGTAACCACCAAGTGCGCACCCTCCACGGCTTCCCGGGGATCCAGCACGCGTTCCACATTCTGCCCGTTGGCCAAGATCTCGACGTTAGGCTGGTGAGAATCCGGGCAGCTAAAGCGCAGATTGAAGTTCCACTGCCGAGCGGCGTTGATGTAGGAATGGCACATGTTGTAGCCATCGCCGAGGAAGGTCACAGTTTTTCCTTCAATGGAGCCACGGTGTTCCTCATAGGCCTGAATGTCGGCGAGTAGCTGACAGGGGTGAAGCAGCGAGCTCATGGCGTTAATGACCGGCACCGTGGCGTAGCGGGCGAGGGTTTCAATATCCGCCTGATTGCCGGTGCGGATCATGATGATGTCCACCATTTCGGACAGTACCCGGGCCAGATCTTCCAGCGGTTCGCCGCGCCCAATCTGGGTGTCGCCGGGGCTGAGGAAAATCACGCTGGCGCCCATTTGCGCAAAGCCTGCCTCAAAAGCCACCCGCGTGCGAGTACTGCTCATGGTCAGGATCAAGGCGCCGGTCTTACCCACCAAGGGTTGATCGACCACACCGCGCTCAAACTGCTGGCGCAGTGCCTTGCTGCGCTCGATTACGTATCGCAGTTCATCCGGGGAAAAATCCAACAGCGAGAGAAAATCTCTCTTGGGCGTCTCATTTCTCATGAGGTGGTTTCCGAAAAAGGTCGAGATTAGGTTGTCGGATCAGGCGTCAATCAAAGCGACGACGCGACTGACCAGTTCGTCCGCTTCGGCATCGCTCATGGTCAGCGGGGGCAGCATGCGAATGATGTTGCCCTGAGTGACATTGATGAGCAGGCCTTGGTCCAACGCCTTGGTCGCGTAGCTGCTGATGTCCTGGTGCATTTCTACCGCCAGCATCAGGCCGGCACCCCGAATGTCTTTGACATCGTTGCGTCCGGCCAGCGCCTTGCGCAGACCATTCTGAATACGCTCGCCCAGCTCCAGAGCGCGGGCTTCCAGATCTCCAGCGTCAATCACGTCCAGCACCGCGTTGGCCGCAGCACAGGCCATGGGGTTACCGCCAAAGGTGGAGCCATGATTGCCCGGTGCGAATAGGTTGGCCGCTTCGCCACGGGCCAAGCAGGCACCGATGGGCATGCCGTTGCCCAGGCCTTTAGCGGTGGTGACCACGTCCGGCAGAATGTCGGTGTGCTGATACGCGAAGAACCTACCTGTGCGGGCATTGCCGCTTTGGACCTCGTCCAAAATCAGCAGCCAGTTGTTGGCATCGCAAATGCTGCGCAGCGAGGCTAAGTAGTTGTCGCTGGGGATGTAAATGCCGCCCTCGCCAAGAATCGGCTCGACCATGACCGCCACCACATTGGGATTGTTCGCGGCAATGGCTTCAACCGCGGGTATGTCGTTAAAAGGTGCGCGTACAAAGCCGCTGAGCAATGGCTCAAAACCCGCGTGCACCTTGCGATTGCCGGTGGCGGTTAGGGTCGCCATGGTGCGGCCATGAAAACTGCCGTCCACCACAATAACCGACGGCGATTTAATGCCTTGGTTGTTGCCTTTCAGGCGGGCCAGCTTAATGGCAGCCTCATTGGCCTCGGCGCCGGAATTACAGAAAAAGACGTTGTCCATGCCTGAGCGCTCGCACAAGCGGTTGGCGAGCTTGGTTTGCTGCGGAATTTCGTACAGGTTCGATGTGTGCAGCAAGGTTTTGGCCTGATGGGCCAAGGCTTCGGCGATGTGCGGGTGCGCATGACCAAGACCACAGACGGCAATACCCGTCAGGCCGTCGAAGTAGGTTTTACCTTCGCTGTCTGTCAGGTAGGTGCCAGCGCCGCTAACGAAATTAACGGGCATCCGGCCATAAGTGTTCATGACATGATTTTGCATAACCAACTCTCCTGCATGCCCATCCCGTGTCGGGAAACGAAAATACCTTGCCGCCCGATGTCAAAAGAAATCGAGAAACAGACGCAGCGAAGGAATGGGTGTGCTTAAAAAGCAACAGGCCGCATCGAGAGCGGCCTGTAAAAAGCGAAAGATACTAAACACAAAAGCCTGTCGCAACAGGCGTTTTGAGAAACTGTTCTCATCTAGATGCCCAAAAACTAAGGGTTTTTCAGGGCGTCAGCCAATCGGCGCAGACCTTCCTCAAGCACCGGCTTGGGGGCGGCGAAGTTAAAGCGCACATAACCCGGGTGACCAAAGGGGGCGCCACTGCTCAGACCCAGGCCGAAGGATTCAAAATGTGCATCCATGTCAGCCAACTGCAGATCCTGAACGTCGATCCACGCCAGGTAGGTAGCGTCCATTTTGCACAGCCGCTGTCCAGCCACCGCCGCCACCATGCGTTGATTGCGACGCAGGGTGTCCAGCAGGTTCGGTACCCAGTCTGAGCGGTCGTTAAAAGCGACCTCCGAGGCGATGTAGTTCAGCGGCCCGGGGCCGGGTACCAGATCCCCCCGGGTGGCTAAAAATCGCTGGCGTAAGGCGGGATCCGGCACGACGGCCGCCGCGCAGCCAAGCCCGGGTATGTTGTAGGTTTTGGTGGCAGCGAAGAGAGACACAGTTCGGTGGGCGATTTCCGGTACCGCGTGCGCAATGGGCCGGTGGCGTTTGTCCGGATCCAAAATCAGCTGACAGTGAATTTCGTCGCTGACCAACAGCAGGTCATGGCGCTCCAAAAACTCGGCCAAGGCCTGCAGCTCGGCGAGACTGTAGCAGCGCCCGGTCGGGTTCTGAGGATTGGCAATGCACACCATGCGGGTTTTGCCGGTCAGCGCCCGGGTCATGTCTTGAATGTTCATTACCCACTGGCCGTCCACCAGCTGCAGGGGCACCGGTATTTGGCCTCGCTGGGTATTTTCCTGTAAGCCCAGAAACGGGTAATAAATGGGTGTAGGCACCAATAGCTGCTCGTCCGGCGTCAGCGTGTGCACGGCCATGTTCAGGCCGGGTACCACACCGGGTAGCCAAACCACCCATTCTTCCGGTACCTGCCAGCCATAGTGATGGCTAAGCCAGTTCTGCAGCGCTTCGGTTAGGGAATCAGGTTTTTTCGTGTAGCCGATGATGGGGTGATTCAGCCGGGCGCGAAGCGGCTCGAGAATAAAATCCGGGACCGCAAAATCCATATCGGCGATCCAAAACGGTAGCACGTCAGTGTCTGCATACTTTTGCAGTTTGGTGGCGTTGGTACCCCTGCGATCGATAACGGCGTCGAAGTTATAAGCCATGGTTGCGTCCCGTCTGGTCAAATAGCGCGAAAAGCCCATCATAGCGAGATCGGCGGTTGGCCGGATAGGACCGATAAAACCGCTAGCACAGCGGGTAAGTCCGGGTCACCAGTGGTATCTACCCTTGGGGAAGACTTCGGGGCTACAATGCGCCCAACACAATAGCGCGCCCAGCAACACAGACCTAGGACCAAGCCATGTCAGAAGAAGTTTTGGATTCCATCAAACAGCAAATTTCCGAAAACCCCATCATCTTGTACATGAAGGGTTCGCCCCAAGCCCCCCAGTGTGGTTTCTCGGCCCAAACCGTGCAGTGCATGGTGGCTTGCGGGCAGCGGTTTGCCTACGTAGACATTCTAAGCAACCCAGAGATTCGGGCAGCGCTGCCCGGTTACGCCAATTGGCCCACGTTCCCGCAGCTGTGGGTGGACGGCGAGTTGGTAGGCGGCTGCGACATCATCACCGAAATGTTCGAAGCCGGTGAGCTGGAAACCCTGCTGGTGGAGACCTCAGAGAAATACGCCACCGAAGAGTAGGCTCGCCTCAGTCGTCGTCTTCGGACCTTTCCAGCCAATGAGGGTGGAAAGGCCAAGCGTTCACGATATGGCAAAACAGCTGGGCCGTGCGCTCGGCGTCGTAGGCCGCGTTATGGGCCTGAGCTTCACTGAAATCCAGCCCCGCCCGACGGCAGGCCTCGCTGAGCACCGTATGGCCGAAGGCCAGCGCCCCTAAGGTGGCGGTATCTAAGGCGGTGAAAGGGTGGAAGGGGTTGCGCTTAATCTTCAGCCGCTCGCAAGCCGCGTTCAAGAAACCCTGATCGAAAGACGCATTGTGGGCCACCATGATGGCTCGGTGGCAGCCGGCAAACTTCATTTCGTCTCGAACGGCTTTGAAAAACTCCACCAAGGCGTCGCGCTCGTCGATGGCATTGCGGTTGGGGTCATCCAAATCAATGCCCGTCACTTTCAGGCTCGCCGGTTCGATATAGGAACCTTCAAACGGCTCCAGCGACCAACTGGCGCTGTCTTTCACGCACACCTGATCGTCACGCATGGTGACGAAGGAGCAGGCCACCTCCAAGATCGGGTTTTCGTCTTTGCTAAATCCGCCTGTTTCCAAATCAACCACGACAGGCAGATAGCCGCGGAATCGGTCCGAGATTTCCATGGGGGCACGATAACTGAAAAGTTGCGGGAGCGAACCTAAAAGCGAAGGCTGATAAGTGTTGAGTGCGAGTGCGTGATGGCACTTTGCTGGGTAGAGTGCCCTAACGAAAGGCTTGAGGAAAATTTTTCGGTACATCTGGCCGGTCCTGCTCAAAAACGGCGAAGCGATCACAAAGACGGAAAAAGAAAAACTATGCACGACTGAACTTTGATATTCCTATTTTTAGAGAGGATGGAGATGCTTGTGCGACAAAAATTTGTGCGACAAAAAGATGAAATAGCCACTGACGTCAGCGCTTATTTTCGGCAGCAAGAAGGAGGTTTGCTTTGATTGATCTAGATGCTTTCGAACTTCATACCGTAGATAACTGGCATAGTTCGAGTGAAGAACGGCGGAAGGCAATCGTTGATGGCAATGTGGAGAGATTAAGAAGGGGAGTTGATGACTGGAACCACTGGGTCGTAAGGCTCGTGGCGTGGGCGAAAAAAAACGATATTTCTGTCTGTATTTACTTTGATGACTCCGAGTGGGTTGGAAATACAAATTTCGCCGGTTTCCGATTCACTGTAAGTGTCTCTTTTCTTCGAGCGCAATTTATTGCTGATCCGGCAGGGAGAGGAGGCGTCGATTTTTCGGACGCGTACTTTTACGCAGATGCGAACTTTGTGGAGGCAAAGTTCTCCAATACCCGGGCAGTTTTCAGAAATACAAGATTTCTGGGGTACGCAGATTTTTCAAACACAGAGTTTAATGGGCCTTACCTAACATTTGCGAACGCCACTTTTTCCGGCGATTTTTCGTTTGAATCGGCGAAAGTTAGAGGCTGCCCGAGCAACTTCGTGGGCGCTGACTTTTGCGGTGACGCCGTTTTCAACTACACGGAGTTTTGTCGATCAGTAGACTTTGGCGATGCTACGTTTAAGGGAGGCCAAGCGCTTTTTGAGGAAGTCACTTTCCATCGCGCGTGGGCTCATTTCGCGGGTGCTGAGTTTTCTGCAAGCGTTACTCGGTTTCGTGGATTTTGCGTCCAAGGAGTAGGCTTTAGTCGTGCTATTTTCGCGAGAAACGTCGCGTTCAACGATGTACGTTTTCTGGGTTCTTGTGATTGGAAAAATGCGGACTTTAGGGAGGTGCTTAGTTTCACTGACTGCATCTTTAGACAGGTCCCTGACTTTAATTTCGTGACGTTTAAGCAACCGCCTCACCTTGCGACGATGCACATACCGTGGTCCCCGAAACGGTCTGATGGAGTCCCCAATACCGAGGCGTACCGCAAGCTCAAGCAAATGGCGAAAGACGTGGGTGACCATCAACACGAGCTAAAATACTTCGCCTATGAGTTGTACTCCAAACTCTATTCAGACAGAACCAGTAAGGCCCACAAGATGGGTATCGTTATTTATCGGGCGCTCTCTGACTTCGGTCAAAGTTTGGTGCGCCCTGTGGTTTCGGCGCTGGTTTTCTTTGGCTTAACAGCGGTGATCCAATGGACGATCCTTGCCGAACGGTCAGCTTGCCCTAATATCGAAACAGTTTGGCAAGTGGAGTGTAAATTTGAAAAAGAGCGAGTGAATCCAATCAGTGCGATTGCAAGGGAAAGACTTAACGCCGCATTGTTATTCCTGCCCACAAATAGAGTGGAGCAGGCGTCGATCTCGAGATGCCTTTACGGTGATGAAGGATATAAACCATTTTGGTCTAAGGTGATGAATAGCGTGCATTCTTTGCTGTCGGCGGCTTGCTTATTTTTATTCGGTTTGGGCGTACGCAATCGTTTCAAAATGAAATAAATTCCCTCTTGGTTTTTCGGTGTCCTGAATTAGCGCTTACCCAAAATTTCCCTCCCACCCCGCCTTGCCTTAGAATCCCGCCCAATCCGCACATGCTCTCGTTTAAGGAAAATCCGTGTCTGACAAGAACAAAATCGTCCTCGCCTATTCGGGTGGTTTGGACACCTCTGTTATCTGCCGCTGGCTGCAGGAAACCTACAACGCCGAGGTCGTCACCTTCACCGCCGACATCGGTCAGGGTGAAGAAGTGGAGCCTGCCCGCGAGAAGGCGAAGGCCATGGGCGTTCAGGAAATCTACATCGAAGACCTCACCGAAGACTTTGTGGCCAACTACGTGTTCCCCATGTTCCGCGCCAACACGGTCTATGAGGGTGAGTACCTGTTAGGCACCAGTATCGCCCGGCCGCTGATTACCCGGCGCATGGTCGAGATCGCCCGGGAAACCGGCGCTACCGCGGTGGCTCACGGTGCCACCGGCAAGGGCAACGACCAAGTGCGCTTTGAGCTGGGCGCTTACGCGCTGGATCCCGACATTCAGGTTATCGCGCCGTGGCGCGAGTGGGATCTGAATTCTCGTGAAGCGCTTATGGATTTCTGTGAAAAACACCAGATCCCCGTGGACTACAAGCGCGGGGCGAATAAGTCGCCGTACTCTATGGACGCGAACCTGCTGCACATTTCTTACGAGGGGGGCGGTTTGGAAGATCCGGCCAAACCTGCGGACGAGGGTATGTGGCGCTGGACGGTGTCTCCGGAGGCGGCTCCGGATCAGCCGCTTGAAATCGAACTCACCTACGAACGCGGTGATCCCGTGGCGTTGGACGGCAAGCCGTTAACGCCCGGCGCCATGCTGGCGGAACTGAATCGTTTGGGTGGTATGCATGGGGTGGGGCGCTCGGACATCGTCGAGAACCGCTTTGTGGGTATGAAGTCGCGCGGTTGTTACGAAACTCCCGGCGGCACAATTTTACTGAAGGGCCACCGGGCCATGGAATCCCTGACCCTGGACCGCGAAGTGGGTCACCTGAAAGACGAGCTTATGCCTCGTTACGCTCAGATGATCTACAACGGTTATTGGTGGGCGCCGGAACGTAAGGCCATGCAGGCGCTGATTGATGAGTCCCAAACGCCCGTGAACGGCTCGGTTGTGCTGAAGCTGTACAAGGGCTCTGTCAGCGTAGTGGGCCGTAGCTCCAGCGATAGTTTGTACGATGCCGATGTGGTCACCTTCGAGGACGATCAGGGCGCCTACGACCAGAAAGACGCTGCGGGCTTTATCAAGCTCAACGCTCTGCGTCTGCGCTTGGGTGCTAAGCGTGGCCGAGATTATTCCTAGTCTTGTATTTGTATCCTTGAGGTTTGCCTCGTGAGCGATGCAAACCTGCCCATCGGCGTTTTCGACTCCGGCATGGGTGGTTTAACGGTGCTGGCGGCTCTGCGCCAACAGCTACCGCAGGAAGACTTTATCTATTTGGGCGACACCGCTCGCCTGCCTTATGGCACGAAGTCACCGGACACGGTGTCCCGTTACGCCGGTCAGGCTGCGGGCACCTTGGTGCGTCGCGGCATCAAGGCCTTGGTGGTGGCCTGTAATACGGCCTCTGCCACCGCCTTGGATTCGCTATCTGAAGCCTTTGCGCCCTTGCCGGTGTTTGGTGTGGTAGACCCCGGTGCGCAGGCCGCCTGCAAGGTGGCTGATGGCAGCGGTGTCGCGGTGTTGGCCACAGAGAGCACCATTGCCGGCGGTGCGTACCAGCGTGCCTTGCTCGCCCGACAGTCGTCGCTGCGCATTGTTGGCCGCCCCTGTCCGCTGTGGGTCACGCTGGCAGAGCAAGGTGAACAAGCCTCTGCGCTGTCCGACGCCATTTTGCTGGACGGTGTTAGCGGCTTAGTGAAATCCTCAGGTGCGCCGGCCTTGCCGTCGACGGTGTTGCTGGGCTGCACGCACTTCCCGGTCTTTCGTGATGCGCTGCAGCGGTTGTTGGGCGATGGGGTGCAGATCATTGACTCCGCTCAGACAACGGCTGCTTCGGTTGCCGGGGCGCTGGCGGCTGACGGCCTGCTCTCGCAGAGCGGCGGCAAGACCGTGTTGATGGCCACAGATGGTGTTCGGCGATTTCAGCGGGTGGGCGCTGCCTTTTTGGGTGAAGCGCTGCCTGCCGTCGAACTGGTGGATATTTAGCCCGTCCTGCGGACGCTTATTCGTCGGTCTTATCTTTAAATTCGCAAAGGTCTTCGATGGTGCAGCTGCCGCAGCGGGGTTTGCGGGCAATGCAGACGTAGCGGCCGTGCAGAATCAGCCAGTGGTGCACGTCTACCTTGTACTCTTCGGGCACCACCTTAAGCAGCTTGTCTTCCACCTGCCGGACCGTTTTGCCCGGGGCGATCTTGGTGCGGTTGGATACTCGGTAGATGTGGGTGTCCACGGCAATGGTGGGATGACCAAAGGCTGTGTTGAGCACGACGTTGGCGGTTTTGCGGCCCACGCCGGGCAGGGCTTCCAGCGCCTCACGGTCCTCGGGCACCTCGCCGCCGTATTTATCCACCAATATTTTGCAGGTTTTAATGGCGTTTTCGGCCTTGGTGTTAAACAGGCCAATGGTTTTAATGTATTCCTTCAGACCGTCCACGCCTAAGCCGTAAATCGCTTCAGCGGTGTTGGCCGCGGCAAATAGCGGGCCTGTGGCCTTGTTTACGCCCACGTCGGTGGCCTGTGCCGACAGCAGCACAGCAATCAGCAGCTCAAAGGGTGAGCTGTAGTTTAGTTCCGTGGTGGGATGGGGGTTGGCATCGCGCAGACGGGCAAAAATCTGCTGGCGTTTATCGGCGTTCATGGGCTGTCCACTCGGGTCTGGGTTGTGATATTACCGCGCTCGCTTTGCAGGCTCTCTTTTTCTTGCTGCTCGTTTGATGAGATCTGGGCACTAGAGCTGGGCTGTCTGCTTTGAACCAAGGCAAACATCAGGCCGGCAACGATAAAGGCGCCCGGCGGCAGCAGCGCGAGGGCTAAAGGCGGCGGAAACAGGGTGATCGTCAGTGCTGCGGCTGCAGGCCCAAACAGCAGGTCCATGTCTGCCATCAATGTGCCTTGGCCTAAGACTTCGCGCACCGCGCCAAGGGTCAGCAGGGCAATGGCAAAGCCGGCGCCTGTGCCCAGAGCATCGACGAATGCCCGACCCACGCTTTGACGAGACGCGAAAACTTCGGCCCGCCCCAAGATCATGCAGTTGGTCACAATGATTTGCACAAACAGGGCAATGCGGCTGTACAGGTCGAAGGCGTAGGCTTCCAGCGCCATCACGGTAATGGTGGTAAATGTGGCAATGACCAGAACGAAGCAGGGCAGCCTCGCCGCATCCGGGATGATGCGGCGCAGTAGCGAAATAGACGTATTGGAACCCACCACCACAAAGGCGCTGGCCATGGCCAAGCCAGTGGCGTTGGCGACGCTGTTGCTCACCGCCAGTAGCGGGCACAGTCCTAACAGCTGTATCCACGCGGGATTGTTTTCTATGGCCGCCCGTCGAAAGTCGTTATGGCTCATCGGCTTGCTCGCAGTTGTTTTGCTCTTGCTGATGGTTGATCAGGGTTTCGGCTTGTGCCGCCATGCCGCGCAGCGCCTTATGGGTAATCGTGGCGCCGGTGATGTTATCTAGATTGATCCAATCCGCGATGCCGGTGTCGTCTAGGTTCGGCAAATAGGGGTCCTTGGCATGATTGATGAAATCGGCGATGCCCGGAGTTTCCTGATGTTGAGTCACTCGCAGGCGGATGGTGTGGTTTTTTACCAAGGCCAAGTAGTGGATCGGGCCGGAGTAGCCGCTGGCCGCGCTGCGGACAAAGTGCCAAGAGCCGCACGGGTTTGCGACCCCGTTCTGCCAGTCAAGGTCCGTTGGCGCTTGCCGGCCTAACAACTCGGACAGTAGCGCCTGTGCCTGCCGGGTTCGGTTTTCCTCCACGGGCTTGCGGGTAGCCTGATAGGTCTGGGTCAGGGCCAGACCACACAGGCCACCGATCATCAGCAGCGCAAGTGTGTTTTTTGCCAGACTACGCATCGTCCGAGCCTCCCGCGGCCAACCGTTGTCGGTGCATACGATTAAATAGCGGCGTTGTGCAGTTGGCCAGCAGCACGGCAAAGGCGATGCCGTCGGGCAGGTTGCCTTGAGTACGAATTAAAAACAGCAGACAGCCGACGAGCATGGCAAAAAGCACCTGATGCTGGGGACGGGCAGGGTGGGTGACAGGATCTGTGGCCACAAAGAATGCGGCGGCGACGGTGCCCCCGGTGGTCCAGTGAAACCAAGGCGAACCTAGGCTGGCGGAGCTGCCGCCGTCGTGGCATATCGCCGCCAATAGTCCGACGGTTAGCAGCACCGTGACGGGAATCCGCCAATGCATGATGCGCTGGTGAATTAGCCATGCCCCGCCCAAAGCAAAGAGTCCGGCGGTCATGAGGTTTGGGTTGCCGCTAAGATGCCCGGCAGCAAACTCGGCGGCAGTAATGTTGCCGCGATAGCGGAACTCGCTCAGCAAGGTGGCTCCGGTTAGGCCGTCTGTGGCACCCGGCCAAGAGGCTAGGGCTAGCGGAAAGCTCAGCAGGATTACCGCATAGCCAACCATGGCCGGATTGAAAATGTTTTGACCCAGCCCGCCGTAGGCGTGTTTGGCCAGCCCAATGGCGGCAAGGGCCGCCACGGCCAAAATGGCAGGCGACACAAAGGGCGGCAGGCAAATGCTTATGATCACCGCTGCCAGCACGGTGGTGCCGTCGCCAAGGTCAAATTGCCTGCGGCGCGCGACGGCAAAGCCATGGCGCAGGCTACAGCAGGCTACTTCAACAGCACAGCACAGTAGCGCCAGCCAAATTAGGTTCCATATCACCCCGATACCGTACTGGGCTGCCATGGCGAAAACGCCGGGCAGCATGGCTAGGGTCACAGCGTTCATCAGGCTGCCGGTACGGTTTTTGACCCAGTTGTTCTTTGTGCGGTCGTTCATGACTGACCGTGGTTGGTATCGGCGGCGCTGGTCGTTGCGTCAGCATCCGCAGCCGCGCCTGCGTTGCTGCGTAAACGAGCGAGACGTTTGGCCCGGCGCTCATCCGCTTCACTTTGTCTGGCTATCAGGCGTGTTTCGTGGGCGTTAAAGCGGGCCTTGATGCGGCTCTTCTCCAGCGTCTCGGCCCGCAGTGTTCTGCCCATCTGTTTGGCGTGTCCGAACCGGGCCGCCAGATTAATTTCGCTGGGGCAAACCCGATCGCACAGTCGGCATTCGATACAGCGCTGCAAATCAATGGCTTCGGCGGCTTCCCAGTCTTGGGCGGCACTGAGTTTCAGTAGCTGGTCTGGAGCTAGGGCAACTGGGCAGGCCGCGATGCACTGGCCGCAGTTGATGCAGCCTTTGCCGAGTAGAGGCGGACTCTCAACGGGCTGGGACGGCCGCCCCGCCGTCAGGCTGATGCAGTCCACGGGACACGGAGCAATGCACAGCTCGCAGCCGGTACATTCTTGCTCGATAACGGTGTGCATGAAGCCTTGGGCGCCAACAATGGCATCTACCGGGCAGGGATCCAGACACAGGGTGCAGCCGATACAGGCGGCTGGGTCAATGACGGCGACGAGCGGCTGTGGCTGGGCGGCGGTGACGCTGGCGCTCCTTGGCGCCCGATCGCCCATCAGCTCTTCTAACTGGGCGATAAGATCCGGCCCGCCCGGTGGACACAGGTCGATGGCTGCGCCTTCGGCAACGGCCTCGGCGTAGGGCCGACAACCGGGGTGGCCGCACTGGGCACATTGGGTGAGCGGTAATAACGATTCGATGCGGTCCGCTAGGGCCGTTTCGTCCTTGGGAATACGGCGTTGAAGCACCGTGGCAGAGGCGGCGAAGAACAGCAGCAGACCGATCAGCAAGGCAGGCACTGAGGTGGCGATGGCCTCCACCAATGCCATTAGCTACCGACGCCCTGAAAGCCCATAAATGCCAGGCTCATTAAACCGGCGCTGATCAGGGCAATGGGAGTGCCCTGGAATGCTTGGGGCAATTGGCCTTGAGCCACCTGCTCGCGCAGGGCGCCAAACAGCACCATCACCAAGGTAAAGCCCGCAGCAGCGCCGACGGCAAACACGAAGGTCGACAGCAAGGTTAGATCCTGATTAATGGCCAGTAAGGTCACGCCCAAGACGGCGCAATTGGATGTAATCAGCGGCAGATAGACCCCAAGCACCTGATGCAGGATCGGCGAGGTGGCTTTCAGATACAGCTGGATCAACTGCACCAAGCCCGCAATGACCACAATAAAGACGATGATGTTCAGATAGGCGAGCTGCAGCGGCACCAAAACATAGTGGTACAGCATATGGGTGCTGATGGCGGCCAGAGTCAAAACAAACGTTGTCGCCAGCCCCGTGGCCAAGGCCGTGTCCAAACTGCGGGTAATGCCCATGAAGGGGCAAAGGCCTAGGAACTGGGCCAACACGAAGTTGTTGACCAACAATGCACCTAACAAGATGAGGCCCAGTTCGGTCATGGGGTTGAGCCGGAGCTACTTCACGTCCATGCCGGGTTCCGCGCCGCTGTCGGGGGACAGCAGAAAGATATCGGAACCACCGGGGCCGGCAGCCAGCACCATGCCTTCTGAGACGCCAAAGCGCATCTTGCGCGGGGCTAGGTTGGCTACTACTACGGTCAGTCGATCAACCAGATCCTCGGCCTGATAGGCGGCCTTAATGCCGGAAAACACTTGGCGTTGGTGGTCGCCCACATCCAAGGTTAGCTGCAGCAGTTTGTCCGCCCCATCTACCGGTTGGGCGTCGACTATACGCGCCACCTTGAGCTGAACTTTCGTGAAGTCGTCGATGGTGATCTGGTCGGGTTCCGCTGTGTCGTCCTTGGACGATCCTTTTGGCTGTGCCGGCGTTGCCTTGGTCTCGCCTTGCGGTGCTTTCGAGGCCTCCACCATCTTTTGTATTTGTGCCCCCTCGATGCGCTGAAGCATGGGTTTGAACTTGTTGATCTTATGGCCCAGCAGCGGGGTCAGCGCATCATCCCAAGTAAGCGGGTCGATGTTTAAAAACGCTTCGGCCTTGGCCGCGGTTGCTGGCAGGACGGGTTTTAGGAAGACCGCCAGACACCGAAACATGTTGATGCCTTGACTGCACACCAGTTGTACAGCGTCCCGCTGCGCCGGATCCTTGGCCATATTCCACGGTTCGTGCTTGGCGATGTATTGATTCGCGGCATCGGCCAAGGCGGTAATTTCGCGCATGGCCTTGGCGGTGTCGCCCAGCTCAAATAAGGCGGCAATGGGTTCCACCTGAGCATGGAACTGGCCCATCAGCGCCGGATCATGGACTTCGTCGGCCAGCACGCCGTCAAATTGCTTCACCAAGAACCCGGCGGTGCGACTGGCAATGTTGATGACCTTGCCCACCAGATCTGAGTTCACCCGGGCAGCAAAATCCTCCAGATTTAAATCCAGGTCGTCGGCGGAACCGTTGAGCTTTGCGGCGAAGTAGTAGCGCAGATATTCCGGGTTTAAAAACTCCAAATAGGTTTTCGCCAAAATAAACGTGCCCCGTGACTTGGACATCTTGGTGCCGTCCACGGTGAGAAAGCCGTGGGTATGCACTCGGGTGGGGGTGCGGAAATTAGCGCCGTCGAGCACTGCGGGCCAAAACAACGCGTGGAAATTCACGATGTCTTTGCCGATGAAGTGATGCACCTCTGCGCTGGAGTCCGGCGCCCAGTATTCGTCGAAGCTGAAGTCGTTGCGGCTATCGCACAGGTTTTGAAAGCTGGCCATGTAGCCGATGGGGGCGTCCATCCACACGTAAAAGTACTTGTCTGTGGTGCCGGGAATGGTGAAACCGAAGTAGGGAGCGTCTCGGGAAATGTCCCAGGCCCGCAGGCCATCGTCCAGCCATTCCGCCAGCTTGTTGGCAATTTCGCTTTGCACTGCGTCGCTGCGTGTCCACGTTTTTAAGAACTCGGTGTAGCGGGCAAGGTCAAACAAGTAATGCTCTGAGTCCCGCATCTCAGGCGTGGCCCCGGAGAATATGGATTTGGGTTCGATGAGTTCATTGGCGTTGTAGGTGGCGCCGCAGGCTTCACAGTTGTCACCGTACTGGTCTGGTGTGCTGCAGCGCGGGCACGTGCCGACAACAAAACGGTCTGCCAAAAACAGGCCCTTTTCCGGGTCGTAGAGTTGTTCAACCTGTTCGGTAAAGATCAGGCCGGCTTCCTGCAGGCGGTTGTAGATCAACTCGGAGTAATGCTGGTTTTCCGGCGAATGCGTGGAGTAGTAGTTGTCGTGAGCGATTAAAAAACCCTCGGAATCCGCCAGATGCAGTTGGCGCATTTGCTCCACCAGCGCCTCGGCAGAAATGCCTTCCTGTTTCGCCTTAATCATGGTGGCGGTGCCGTGGGTGTCGTCGGCGCAAACGTAGACGGCCTGATTGCCGCGCATGCGCTGAAAGCGAACCCAGATATCGGTTTGAATTTGCTCCAACACGTGGCCCAAGTGAATGGGGCCATTGGCATTGGGTAGCGCGCTGGTGACTAGGATTCGTCGTGACATGCTGGGCCTGAGTTGGTCGGTAAATCGGCGGTGAGCAATATACCGCGCCTGAGGCCTCAAGTGCAGTAACAAAAGGGCGATCAATAGTTGTCTGGTATTGGACGACGCCCTTTCACAGGCTCTCGACTGGCTTTTGGCCTACACTAGCGTCTGGTCGTCCGCATCCTCTTTCGGGATGCTTTTTTACCCGATCCCTTTCGACAGGATCTTTTAACAGGACCTTTTAACAAGACTTTGGTAACTGGAACTTAGCAATAGGACTTTGGCGCGATGAAAGTAGAAGATTTTATTGACCCCTACGTTGGTCAGTCATGGGGCAGCCTCGGAGCGCGAATCCTTACCTCGGGCAATCAAATTTCTGTGACCTTGGGGTATCCGGTCGCCGGTGTGCGCGACACCTTGGCCG
>Ga0181579_10000971_pt1 | contig 23669 bp, 15 predicted proteins | sample 071ome_24_FD_132996 | JGI IMG/M metagenome (GOLD analysis project Ga0181579, IMG submission 132996) | Coastal salt marsh microbial communities from the Groves Creek Marsh, Skidaway Island, Georgia - 071402CT metaG (megahit assembly) | ecosystem: Environmental > Aquatic > Marine > Intertidal... | reverse complement strand
GGGCCGTGCCACCATCGCCAGCCTACTTCGGGACAACGGCTACCAAACGGCCATGGTAGGCAAATGGCATCTCGGCTTCGACCAAAAGGGTCTGGAGACCGGCAAGGAGATCAATGGATTCGCTTTCGATTTTGATCAACCTCTGACCGGTGGGCCGGTAGATCGCGGCTTCGAATCCCTATTTGGGATGCATGCCTCGCTCGATATCCCGCCTTACTTTTATATCAAGAATCGAACGCCAACGATGACTCCCACAGAAACTATCGGAGACCGGACCAGCGTCGGCGGGCCAGAAGACTGGACCCGCATCCAAGGAGAATTTTGGCGCGGTGGAGCCGTCGCTCCTGATTTTAAGCATATCGAAGTGACGCCGCGATTCGCCAACGAAGCCAGTAAGGTGATTGAATCCCGCGATACAAGCCGCCCGCTGTTTCTCTATCTCGCTCTCCCCTCCCCGCACACGCCTTGGCTACCAACCGAGGAGTTTGTCGGCAAGAGCGGGGCTGGCATGTACGGCGATTTTGTCATGCAGGTGGATGCCGTGGTTGGGCTGGTAATGGCCAGCCTTGAAAAGGCCGGCATCAGTAACAATACTCTCGTCTTTTTCACCAGCGACAACGGACCGGTCTGGTACGACAAAGACGCCGAACGCTTCGGGCATCAATCCACTGGGCCTCTCCTGGGAGCCAAAGGCAGTGCCTGGGAAGGGGGGCATCGCATGCCGTTTATTGCCCGTTGGCCAGACAAGATTGAGGCTAGTTCACGAAGCGACCACACCATTTCATTTGTCGACGTTTTTGCAACCTTCGCGGATCTGGCCGGACAGGAGAGTCTCGCTGAAGGAGCCGCCAAAGACAGTGTAAGCTTTCTGCCCGTAATGCTGGATCATGATGGAAACCACGAATCCAGAAGACCCATACTTCACAGCGACAAAGTTATACGCGACGGCGATTGGAAATTAATCGACACAAAGCGGAGCCGCGGCTTTACATCCGATCGGAGCAAGGACTACGGCATCGAGCTCTTCAACCTGGCCGAGGATCTTTCGGAAACGAACAACCTCATCGATCGGATGCCGGAAAAAGCGGAATACCTTCGAATGAAAATCAAGCAGATCCTGGGTGAATAAAGCGCTAACCGCCCGCTTACGCTCGAGGACGCGAAAGACGCTGAGGAATTACAAAGCATTCGTTTCTTTCTTTGCGGTCTTCGCGATCTTTGCGGTTCATCAATCTGATTATTTTTTCTGCTCTCTATATGCTTTTCTTAGTAGTCGACTACCTGTTTATTGCCTCTCCCTATGAAAATTACCTCCCTTACCCTCTACAAAGTGAAGCCTCGCTGGGTGTTCCTAAAAGTGGATACCGATGAAGGCCTGTCCGGCTGGGGAGAACCCATTTTAGAAGGCAGACCCAATGCTTCCATCGCCATGGTAAAGGAACTGGAACGCCAGTTGATTGGAGAAGATCCCCGTCAGATCGAACGAATTTTTCAGCAGCTCTATCGCGGCGGATTCTATCGAGGAGGCGAGATTCAGATGAGCGCTATCTCCGGTATCGAGCAAGCGCTTTGGGATATCAAAGGGAAGGCCATGGGCGTTCCGGTTTACGAATTGATGGGCGGTGCGGTTCGCAGCAAGATCAAAGCCTATGCTTGGGTAGGCGGCGACGATCCCGAAAAAGCGGATCAAGATGCGAAAAAACGGCTTAAGCAAGGGTTTCTGAATCTGAAAATGAACGCTACCGGTCCTTGCGAACGGATAGGAGACTACGGGGAAATCGACGCCGCGGTGGATCGCTTGGCCCGGGTTCGAGCCATTGTCGGAGAAAAGGTGGGAATCGCCGTCGATTTTCATGGTCGTGTCCACAAATCGATGGCCAAGACATTGGTCAAGGCCATGGAACCTTACCGCCCGCTATTCTATGAAGAACCACTGCTTCCGGAGCACCTGGATTTTCTTCCCGAACTCGCTCGCTACACCACCGTCCCCCTCGCTACCGGTGAGCGACTGTATGGCAGGTGGGACTATAAGCAGCTCATTACTCAAGGAACCATCGATATCGTCCAACCCGATCTCTCCCACACAGGCGGCATTTGGGAAGGACGGAAAATCGCCGCTATGGCGGAGGCTTATGACATTGGGGTCGCTCCACACTGCCCACTGGGTCCGCTAGCCCTGGCCAGCTCGTTGCAGCTCGACGCCTGCACGCCCAATTTCGTCATTCAGGAAACGTCACTGAAAATGCAGTACAACGAATCAGGCGATCTACTGGACTACGTTAAGAACAAGGAAGTGTTCAGTGTAGAAGAGAGCTACATCGACTTGCCCAAGCTTCCCGGGCTAGGAGTCGACATCGACGAGGAAGCCGTCATAGAAGCAGACAAGGAAGGTTTCGACTGGTCTCAGCCCAACCGCTGGCACTATGAAGACGGCTCCATTGCCGAGTGGTGAGATAAAGGTAGCACAGGCTTCCAGCCTGTGTCCAAAACAGGCAAGATGCCTGTTCTACCCTTGCTACGGCTCCCGTTCCGGCTCGATGCGCTTCGTGCAGTCGATGGTTAGCCAGAGAAGAGCGGTGAACACGTATAAACCCGCCACCACCACGAACATGGGATTGTAGTCGGTGATCGTTTGCGAAACACCATCGACCACTTGGATAGAGGTGTACCTGTCCAGCAAAGGACCCACCAGGAAGGGCGGGACCAGGAAGGCTCCAAAATTGCCTGCGGTATTGACGATGCTAAAGACCGTGGCCGAATAGGGTCCCCCGATATCCGTACAGGTGCCCCACACCGTCGGCTGAGACCAGTCGCTGAAAAATTTGACCACGAAGAGCCCGACCGCTAGGGCAAAGACGCTAGTCTGGGCGATGGCTATAAACACACAGCCCGCGGCGACAACCTTGCCTGTCGACCCCATGATACGGCGGCCCCACTTACGGCTACCGGTAATCCGAATGGCGAAATCATTCAGATAGCCGCCGACAAAACCGCCTATGGCGCCACCAAACAGCGGAAAACTCGCATAAATTCCCATCTCCTCGATCGTTATCTGCTTAGACAAAAAGAAGCTTCCCAAGACGGTTGTGTATACGATGTCAGCTCCCGCATTCGACACTTGGGCAATCACCATCGTTACCAGGCCGCGATTCTTCATCGCCTGTTTGAAACTCATGACTTTGCGGGTGGTCGATTTACTCGGATCTTTGTCTTCCAAAAGGAGAGCCTTCTCGGCATCATCTACTCGCCCATCGCTGCTAGGATCGTTACGGTAATAGAGATAAAAGGCAACAGCCAGGATAAGACCGATAACCGCCATTATGATAATCGCGGTTCTCCAACCTAGTCCGAAGTAACCCATGAGAATAGTGGCCATGATAATCGGCGCGACAGCCGCTCCTGCCCTTCCCGCGAAACTTGCCACGAAGCCTTGCATCGTGGTTCGACTCCTTGACGGAAACCAGTTTCTCGATACATTGCTCAAGCTCGGATAAGCGCCGGCCTGGGCTGCGCCGAATATAAGTCGAGATGCGCAAAAGGTGAAATAGGTGCCGGCAACAGCGAATATAACCAAGCTTATTGACCAACTAAATACTATGGCGCTGAGAAATACTCGGGCTCCGAAAAAGTCGCAGATAATTCCGGCGGGAATCTGGCCCAATGTGTAGGACACCTGAAAAAAGGCGAAAATCTGCTCCAGCTCAGTATTCGTGTATCCATACTCCTTAGCCAGCTCGGGACGGATCACCAGCCATGTGTACCGATGAAGATAGAGGATCATTGAAGTAGCCGCCGCTAGAAGCAAAACGACGTGGTGTACCTTGGTCGGCTTGAGTGGCTTTGATAAACCGGAGGGAGAGGACGGATCTTTATTCATTTGGGGAGGATCTATTGAGGTTTCAAAGGAGGAGAATGACGCTTTCCTAGGGCACCGATTTCCCTTGGGCCGCCTCCCAAACCGCATACCAATCTTGCCGGTCCAGCTTGATCCTCGATGCTTTGGACCCGTCTCGAATACGGTCAGGCTTGTTCGTCCCAAGAATAACTGCCGGATTTGCGGGCACAGAGAGGATCCAGGCGTAGACCAATGCATCCAGTGGGGCATCCCCATATTTCGGGGACAATTCGGTCAGCTTAATGCAGACGCGCATTCCCGCCTCGTTTTTCTCGTCAAAGAGCCTTCCGCCTGCCAGCGGAGACCAGGCCATGGGGCGAACCCGTTTCTGCAAACACTGATCGAAAACCCCCTCGTACAGGGGCGCCATCGCCATTGGGCTGAACTCAACTTGATTGGTCACCAGACGGCCATCCATCAATTGATCGAGGGTTTCGAATTGATCGATGGTGTAGTTAGAAACGCCCACCGCCTTCACCTTCCCTTGCTCAAGCAAGCGATCAAGCCCTGCCGCAGTATCTTCTGGCGGCGTCAGCCAATCCGGCCGGTGGACGAGAAATAGATCGATGACGTCTACATCCATCAGTCGCAACGACTTTTCCACGCAGGCGACTAGGTTGCCTGATGTCGCGTTGTAATGGGGCAAGCGCGCAGCGGACTTCTCCTCCGAGGGAACATCGATTCCCCCTTTGGTTACGATCCGCAACTGCTCTTTAAGTTCCGAATCGGCTTTGAGAGCCCCGCCGATAGCCGCCTCAACGCTATACAACCCGTAGATCTCTGCCGTATCTATGGTGTCGATACCACATTCTAGGCAGATGCGGAATCTTTCCGCCAAGGTAGAATCGCTCGGTTTCTCTTCCTCATCCAAGATTCGCCAAGTCCCATACACGATATCCGGGATCTGGCAGCGCAATTGGTCGCTTTTCTCACTCATATCTAAAGTTTATTTTAATAGCTTTTCAAAATCTCTGCGGCGTCGCGCGAGCGCGATGCCGCGAATGTGGGACGATTGACGCTTTGCAGGGCAAAATCCTTAGAGCTCGCCGGTTCATTTTCATCGATAGATTTTGCTGGATTAATAGAGTTGGCTCTACGCCCTCGGCCCAAAGGTGAGCGGGGTTTCCGGGGTTTCGGCTGGCAGTCTACCTTGGTCAATATTGAGCTTGGTTGTATCCAATCGCGGCAGAACATGCTTCGCAAAAAGCCCGCACTCGTCGATATGCGGATACCCAGAGAAGATGAAGGCCCGCATGCCCATATCTATGTACCGCTGCAGCTTTTCATAAACTTGGTCGGGATCTCCGACCAGAGCGCTGGCGCAACCAGATCGAGCCCGTCCAATCCCCGACCAAACGTGTTCTTCGATGTAGTCGTCATCGGTTCCCGCTCTGAGCTCGTCTTGCCGCTGCACGCCAGCAGATCGGTTGTCTTGGGCCCTCGCCTTGATCGCCTCGCCTATATCGGGGTCTAGTTTGGAGATGAGCTTATCCGCGGCCGCCCTGGCCTCTGCTTCAGTTTCTCGAACAATCATATGAATACGGAGGCCAAAATCGATTTTGCGACTATAACCAGAAGCCCGTTCGCTCAGTTCCCGCATGGTTTTGCCCAGCCGCTCCTCCGTTTCCGGCCACATGAGAAAGACGTCGCAATGCTGAGCGCAAAGGTCACGGGCGGCGGGCGAGATTCCCCCAAAATAAAGCAAAGGCCCACCGTTTTGCTGATAAGGTTTTGCGGGGTCCGTCCAGGGAATGTCTAGATTGTAATACTCACCGTGATACGATATTTCATTCTGCGTCCAGCACTGCTTAAGGATCTCTATCGACTCTCGAGCTCGTTGATAACGCTCTTCGCTCTTCATCTTTTCGCCCGGCAGATCCGAGGAAATGATGTTTACCGCTAAACGTCCTTTGGCGATATGATCGATGGTGCTTATGTGCCGAGCCAGCATAGGCGGATGGATTTCTCCCATCCGAATGGCGACCAGCTGATTGATCTGCTTGGTTGAGGTCGCCATGGCGGCAGCGAATGGCAGCGGTTCCTGTCCCACCACGAAAGAGGAGGGTAACAGAATATTCTGATAGCCTAGGCGGTCAGCTCTCCGCACGATCTCCCCGCAATGTTCGTAGCTGCTCCGTAGTTGCCCGTCTGGCACGCCGAGATACTCGTAATCGTCCCCACAAAGGGCAGAGAACCAAGCTATTTCGACCTTACGCTCAAGGCTTCTGATTTCAACAGGAGGGGCAGGGGCGCTCATCTTCTTCCCTCTTATGACCGATCGACGAAACGAATCAAGGGATTCCTTCGAGCAAACCAAATCGTAGTGTCGTCGCTCGCGGCAATCGCGTAAGTAGAGTGTCCACCGATTCTGCGGTCGCCGCGAGCGGCGACCCTACATCGACAAACCTGATTTCATCCATTTGTTGGACAACTATCCTGGATATCTGAAGCCGGCGCTACCCTAATCTTCAAACCAGCACGTCCTTGACCACGTGACCGTGAACATTGGTCAAACGGCGCTCCAATCCGTTGTGGTAATAAGTCAACCGCTCGTGATCCAAGCCCATCAGGTGCAAAATCGTCGCGTTAAAGTCGTAGACCGAAGTCGGATTGACGGCTGCCTTGAAGCCCCACTCGTCACTCTCCCCATGGCTGAAGCCCTTCTTGACCCCCGCCCCAGCCAAGAAGCAAGTAAAGGCATCCGGATTATGATCGCGCCCAGTTCCATTGGCTTGCAAGAAGGGCATGCGTCCAAATTCGGTCGCCCAAACGACTAAGGTGTTATTTAGCAGCCCTCGGCGTTTCATGTCGTTGATCAGAGCCGCGGTAGGCTGATCCATGATCTCCGCCTGCATGGCGTGGGTCTTGAGAATATTTTGGTGCGAATCCCAGTTGGTGATCCCATTGCCACCCGACGGATCGCTGCCGTTGAACAGTTGCACGACCCGAACGCCCTTTTCGACCAAGCGTCGAGCTAGGATGCAGTTTTTCGCGTATTCGCGTTTTAAATCCGTACCCGTATCGGTCCCGTATTCTTTGTGGATACTTTCCGGCTCTCCCGAAAGGTCCATCACATCGGGTACGGACACTTGCATCTTCCCAGCCAGCTCATAGCTGGCGATTCTTGCCGCCAAGTCGGCATCGCCGGGGAACTTTTCCAGATGCTTGGCGTTGAGCCGATTGAGCAAGTCTACCGTGCTGCGCTCATCGCTGGCCGAATATTTATCCGGACGGTCGAGATTAGACGGCGGGTTCTTGGCATTAAAGTCGGTTCCTTGATACGCTGCCGGAAGAAAGCCGCTGCCAAAATTGTTTTTTCCCGAACGGGCTAACCCGCGCGGGTCGTTTATAGCCACAAAAGCAGGCAACTCCTGATTCTCAGTTCCAAGAGCGTAGGTCAGCCAGCCACCGATCGAGGGGAATCCCTCCATCGTAAAGCCGGTATTGAAAAAGTTCTCTCCTTGCGGGTGGGCGCTGGTCTGGGTGTGGAGGGAGTGAAAGAACGATACATCGTCGACCAAGCCGCCAATGTGAGGCAATAAGTCAGAAACCATCTTACCACTCTTACCTCGAGGACGGAACTCCCAGAAGGGTTTGGCGATGTTTCCCGAGGGTCCTTCGAAGGTTACCGCCGGGATACCCGGAGGCTTTTGCCCGTGAAAGCGTTCTAGCTCAGGCTTGTAGTCGAAGGTATCGAGATGACTGACCGCGCCAGGACAGTAGATAATCAATATTTGCTGGGCCTCAGCGTGATAGTGAGGCGCTCGTGGCAGGTAGGGATTGTCTGGATCGATCTTAGGTCGAATCGGCGTCTTGCCGCTTACGGTTATCTCATCCTCCGCTAGCAACTTGTCCTGGGCTAGCAAGTGAGCCAAACCGATGGCGCCCATAGTCATGCCGCTTTGTCTGAGAAATTCGCGGCGGTTCAACAGAGCCCGCCCATGTGTTGAAAGATACTCAGCTTTGTTATCCATCATTTTAATACGTTTGTTTCCTGCTAATCTTCAAGGATTCTACCTAAGCTGCAGGAACGGCTCTACGCCGTGATTGAATACGTTTCCTATATCGCGGGATAAACCCGCTCCTACAAATAGGCTATTCATAGCAGAACCTACAATCTCCATCCGTGTTATCCGTGGTTAAATCTCTACTACGGTAGAAATGCGAATTCGTTTGAATTAATCAAGGATCGGCAAACGACTTCCAGGCCGGCTTCTTTAACAACCTCCTTAGACAGCGCTAGCTCCTCGCTATCCGGATTCCGATTAAGCAACAGCTGGAAACTCCTCCGAACCTGGGCTTCAACCGATTCGCTGCCTGCTTCCCGTTTGGCTCGAGCCGCTAAACGCTCCGCTTGCTCGCGAGAAAAGTCGCTATTGAGCAAATTTAGAGCTTGTAAGGGAGTCGTGGACACAGGGCGCTTGGCTCGCACCTGCCCGCAATCGGGAAAGTCAAAGGCGGTGAACATCTGGTCATCGACCCGACGCATGCGTTCTTGATAGAGCATGCGCCGCCAGGTTTGCGGTCCGTAATTATTGACTACTTCCCATTGGGCATAAGTCTTCTTGATATTGTGGATACGGAAGCTCTTGCCCCCAATAGTGGTGTCAAGTTTTCCAGAGGCGAATAAGATCGAGTCGCGAATAACTTCGGCTTCAACGCGTCGCGGAGGGAATCGCCATAGCAAGGTGGAAGACGCATCTTTGACTAGGGCGTCCCTTTTGGGGGCGCTGGATCGCCTAAAGGCATCCGACATCACCAGCATGCGGATCATCGACTTCATCGACCAGGGGGGTCCATCGGAAACGGTGGGATCGACGAACTCCGCCGCCAGCCAATCCAAAAGCTCTGGATGGCTGGGCCGAGCTCCCGCGTCACCAAAATCGCTAGTAGTCGGCACGATCCCCATACCAAATACATGATGCCATATTCGATTCGCCATTACTCGGGATGTGAGTGGATTGGCTTCATCTGCTATCCAATCAGCGAATACTTTACGTCGCTCTGGACCGGGTGTATCAGAAGCGAGACCAAGTTCTCCACCGAGGACAAGCGGTCCTGCTGGATCGACCTCGTCTCTCGGATTTTCAGGGCTACCGCGAGCGAGCACGCGCGTCACGGCAGGGTCGATGAAACGCCCGACAAAGGCCGATTTCGGCCCTTTCTGCTCCAGTTCTTCTATCGCCTTTGCGATTGAGGCCAGGGCCGCGGCCCTACCAGCGTTGAATTCGTTTGCCTTTTTGATTTTCGGAATCGAAGCGACCTCCACCCATTCGCCTTCGGCACTCTCCACTTCCATTTTGTAATCGGAAAAGCCCATGCTCGGCATGGAGGTCAGATAATCGACATCGTAATAGTATTCCCGATTCGTACTCAACCGCAGCCGGTTGATTTCCTTCGGCTCGGGGAAATGGAACTCTATCCACGGCTGCTCTTCACTACCATCCTTCATCGTCGCACCCCACGCCATGGTCCCGTAATCGCCGTCATTCAGGTATATTTCCGCCCACCGAATATCCGTTCGCATATGGACCGGCCCCTTTACTTCCACGCCCAGCTTCGCCAGAGCCAGATTCTTCTGCGGCTCTTCCGTGCCAAAGACTTCCAATTCGTCTAGCTTCGCCCTTTTAGAAAGGAAGGTGACCCGCAAAGATTCGGCAACCACCGGTTTGAAATGCAGCTCTCGGTAAGCTCCCCAATCTTCTTCCCAATTGCCGGTTTCACGCAGGTCCGCTCGATTTTTGGAAATCTCCGCCCAAAGCAGTTGGGACGCCTGCTGTTTCGGGTGAGAATCCGGCAATTCCGGGGTTCGGCCTCCAAATTCGACATCTTGGAATACCCCTGTCATCGAGTAGTAGTCCTTAATAGATACCGGATCAAATTTGTGATTGTGGCAGCGAGCGCAATTCATGGTGATGGCCATCATGGAGGCGCCCACCGTCTGCATAATCTCGTCCATACGATCGGCCCGCGCTTGGCGAATGGCGGAGGGTTCCCGACCAACAGTTGCCGCCGGGACGTGTGGCCCAGCTACCAAAAACCCCGTCGCCTCGCCCGCGTCGTAGGAATCGCCTGCAATCTGCTCTCGGATAAACTGGTCGTAAGGCTTGTCCTCATTGAAAGCTCGAACCACATAGTCGCGGTAGACCCAGGCGTCCTTGCGGTAGAGGTTGGCTTCCGACCCATTCGTTTCCGACCAACGAATGACATCCAGCCAATGCTGAGCCCATCGCTCGCCAAAATGAGGAGAGTCCATCAACTCATCAACCAAGGCCTCGTAGGCTCTATCTGGGTTCGCATCGTACGCCCTTTGGAAGGCTACAACCTCTTCGGGAGTCGGGGGCAAACCGGTCAGCGTAATCGATACGCGGCGAATAAGCGATCGAGCATCGGCATCCCCGTTAACGGAAATCCCCGCCTTTTCCAGGGCTTGCAGTAGAAAAGCGTCAATTGGTCCGACCCCATCAATATTCGGTGCGTCGGGTCGCTCGACTGGCTGAAAGGACCAGTGATCCGTCTCCACGCGATCATCGGCTACCCCATCCATTTGCCCCGGCCAATCGGCTCCTTGAGCGATCCATTCCTCGATCAAGGCAATCTGATCCTCAGACAAAGGGTCCTCCTCGAAGGGCATTCTGAATTCCGGGTCCGGGTCTTTAAGCACCTCTATCAGGAAGCTTTCCCCTGGATTGCCTGGCACCAAACTAGGAATGCCGCTCTCGCCGCCCCTCAAAAGATCGACCCTCCGATCCAATCGCACATCGCCCTTTTGTTTCCGATCGCCATGACAGGACGCACAATGCTCCTCGAAGATCGGCTGGATGTCCGCTTCGAAGTCTACTGCAAAGCCAATTGGGGCGATCGCAGAGATCGTAGCTGTAGAAATCACCTTCCGCAACATGAGACGACTATGACCAATCCCCGAGCGGACGAACAAGCCAAAATGGCCCATTGGCGATCCACTCAAGATCTTATTCGAGAGCGCTAAGGAAGCGAGTTTCATCGTTGAAATTTATAGTAGGGACCTTCGAGATGTTTGTAATCGAAACAGACTTGCTTGGGATTGACCCGGTTCCATCCGACCGAACACACTATAACCGCTAATCTGATCGAGATCTATGCACCTTTCGACGGTCTGTCTTTCATTTTTGACGCTGCTAACGATCTCGCGTTGACCACCCTAATGCATGAGAACCCGATAGAGAACACCGCCGTTCTCATCCAGAATAGCTCTGATATCCTATCGGAGTTGCGGAACCAGACGCGCATGACCACCGCCCTGGCTGTGCTGGCGGAGGGTTCGGATCGAGGAATCGTTCTCGCCTCTTTCCCCGGTACCGCAGATCACACCTACGTTCCTCGAGTCGGGTTTCATTTCCACCTGCATTGCACCGCTCCCGGCAAGGCTTTACTGGCAGGGTTGCCCCAAAGGCAGCGACAAGACGTTCTCGCGAAACTGAATTACCGGAAGTTCACCAGGCGCACAGCCTCCAGCTCCAAGGACTTGTGCGCCTTGCTCGACACATACGCCAAGCAAGGTTACGCTGAAGACGCAGGCGAGTACGCAGAGGGTATTAATTGCGTCGCCAGCTGCATCCAGGATTCAAGTGGACAGCCGCTATCGGCCATCTGGATTACCGCTCCCTCGATTGAATTGCCGGAAAAAGACCTTCGCTCATTCGCCAAAAAAGTGATGCAAGCCGCGAACGACATTGAACGCCGCTTGGCCACCAACGATCCTGACGCCTCCCCCTATGTCGCCCAAGCCCTGAGCGAGGCGAAAGCCTTTATAGAAGAGCATTTCGCCAACGAAGAAGCCATCCATAATTTCATTGGCAGCCTATTTATGAGCCAAAGCTGGTTCCGAACGCGTTTCCGCGAAACCTATGGAATCAGCCCAATGCACTATCGGCAAAAGCTTGTATTCGAAAAAGCCCAACAATTGCTAGAGCATACAGCGCTGTCCATCAAGGAAGTCGCCGACCAACTGGGCTTCGACTCCCAAAACTATTTCTCCCGGGCCTTCAAAAAACGGTACGGGCTCTCCCCCGCACACTTTCGAAAACGGAACACGGATTCATGATCGCGGATTCTTGCGACTCCTATGCAAATACAAGAACTGTAATTCCGTTAGCGAAGCGGTTCGCTACCCGTCTCTTGCCCGAAGGTCTAAATGCAAGCTTCGAAGCATTCCTATAGGTAGGGAGGATCGTCTCGATCCTCCAAAACTCGAACACAGAGAACCGAGACGATCCTCCCTACCCCAAAACCCGGAGCAACCTTCTTCGCCCCTGCAGTTGCGGGGAAACGCCCGTCAAGAACTTCGGGTTATTGGATCCAATGCGTATACAAAGTGCCCCTGCTACCAGTCGCTGGTGGCTTGAGCCATGCGTTCGCGCAGCTCTTTCTTAAGCCTCTTGACCAAATTGGCGATTTCCGGATCGCTGGCGAGATTGGTCAGCTCCTCTGGGTCGTTTTCGTAGTCGTAAAGTTCCACGCCAAAGGCTCCTTCATCCCACTCGGTGTATCGATAGCGATTCGTACGAATGGTGCGTCCTAGAAATTTGGATCGGTCGGCTCGCCGAACGGTCCGGGCTTCGGTCACGCTGTAGGCCGATTCTCTCAACTGCGTATCCGGATTAGCCAGTACAGGGTACAAGCTCTTTCCCATCGCATGATCGGGCACTTCCAGTCCGCATAATTCGCTTAACGTCGGGTAAAGATCAACGAGCTCGGTTGGCGATCCTGCCACTTTTCCTTTGGCAAACTTGTCTCCCGGAGCCGAAATGATCAACGGGACCCGAGCAGAGCCTTCAAAGAGATCGCTCTTCTGCCATAATCCATGGGCTCCCAAATGATAACCATGGTCGGACACGAATACGATAATGGTATTGTCCGAAAGATTCAGGCGGTCGAGAGCGTCCAGCAATTTGCCCACTTGCGTATCCACTAACGTGATCGATGCGTAGTAGGCTTGAATTATTTCCTTGCGTATTTCCAGACCCAACTCGAGCTGGCCAGGACGGTCCTGGAGCGCCGCTTTCGGGATGTCGTCGCGATCGTCTTCCGGCATAATGTAGGGGTTGATCAGCGATCGTGGATACATGTCGAAGTAAGTATGCGGGGCCACGTAAGGCGTGTGAGGGCGATAGAAACCCATGGCGACGAAGAAAGGTCGGCCAGTTTTCTCCGGGTGATTGGCTTCCAGTAACTCGATGGCTTGAGCCGCTCCAATACCATCGGTATGCTCGTATTCTTGGCTAACGATTTCCAGCCAGCTCAAGGTTCCGCCGGGACTGGCGCCCTCTCTTATGATTTTCAGATCCGGCTCGAAAACCTTGTCGATGCCGATGGGGTTGCGCACCTCTTCCCAGGAAGCAGGATCGTCGCGTCCATTCGTGCCGATATCTCCCGGGACTCCGTAGTGATAAAGTTTTCCCACCCGTGCCACATAGTAGCCATTATTTCTGAAGTGCTGGGGCATCGTGAGTACCTGAGGGATATATTCCCGAAAGTGGCCGGAATTGGTGAGAATCTGCGTCTGCTCTGGATAGAGACCCGTTAGAAAAGAGCTTCGGCTCGGATTGCAGACCGGATTTTGGGAATACGCCCTCTCGAAAAGGATACCGCGACTAGCCAGGCGATCGATCTGGGGTGAATGCACCAGTGGATGGCCATAGGCGCTTAAATCGCAATTCATGTCGTCTGTGGCGATGAAGAGCACGTTCGGCTTATCCGCCTGAAGAGGCAGCAGACCAGCGAGGGCTAGTATGAGGGAAACGAGGAAGGAGAGCTTTTGGGGCGTCATTTGGTTTACTAGAAACACTACTCGCCCAGATCACTCAACCACAAAGCAATTGGAGAATCTGCGGACGTAAGTTTAACCCTGGCATACTTTCACACAAGTTTCGTCAAGATTCCCTCATGGGATCGCGGGCGGCTCGCCCGCATTTCGAGGAGGAGCAGTGATACGGAGATGCCGAATCATTTCAAATGACATCCACGCATTGGTCCACGCGTCTTGATCGAGCGTGCGAGCCGCCCGCGGTCCTAACTTACACACATGAAACTCGATGGCATAGGCCTGCAGTTGACAGAACCATAGGCATACCCGCGAATCCTGTTAAACTTCCTTTCCCCACCCTCGAAGCTTTACTCAGAGCGAAAATCTACATTGCCTACTCTCATCCTCGTCAACCCATGTCCGATTTCTTAGCCAACCTCCGAAAACTCTACCCCGCGGATCGGCTCTACGAAGATGCTGCCCGCGTCACGCCCTATGTCTCCGACGGACTGACCGTATTTCGCGAGGAACCCAAAGCAGTCGTCATGCCCATCAGCAACAAGGAGGTCGCGGAAACGCTCAAACTTTGCCATGAGCACGAAGTTCCTTTCGTCGCCCGAGGCAGCGGCACTAGCTTGTCAGGAGGATCCCTACCCATCCGCGACGGGATTGTCATCAGCCTGAATCGGCTCAATCGAATTCTAGATCTCGACCCGGACAATCGAATCGCTCGCGTTCAACCGGGCGTCATCAATTCCGAAATTAGCGCCGCAGCAGCCGCCCACGGGCTCTACTTCGCCCCCGATCCGTCTAGCCAAACCGTTTGTACCATCGGAGGTAATCTGGCCTTCAACTCTGGAGGCGCTCACTGCTTGAAATACGGAATGACGTCCAACCATATTCTTGGCCTGACCGTAGCCTTGCCCGATGGTACAGTCGCTGAGCTCGGCAATGACAGTTTGGAGAACGCCGGTCCCGATTGCGTGGGGCTGTTTGTCGGAAGCGAGGGACTGTTGGGGATCGCTCTAGACATTAAAGTTCGCTTGATGCCCGTGCCCGAGGCCTTTCAAACAATTCTGGCTAGCTACGATAGCCTAGAGGCCGCAGGCGATGCCGTGGCGGCCGTAGTGGCATCGGGGATACTGCCAGGAGCGATGGAGATTATGGACCGCCTGGCTATCGAAGCCGCCGAAGCCGCGGTCAGCGCGGGCTACCCGGAGGATGCCGAAGCGTGCCTCATTGTCGAGCTGGACGGGGAAGCCGCTGCCGTCGATGCCGATTTCCAAGCGCTCTTGGCTACCATGGAGCAGACCGGGGCTAAAGAAGTTCGCGTCGCCCAGAATACCGAAGAGCGGCTTCTCATATGGAAAGGGCGCAAAAGCGCCTTCTCAGCAGTGGGCCGGCTTTCCCCCGACTATATTGTTCAAGACGGCGTCGTACCTCGTTCAAAACTGGGACAGGCCCTGAAGGAAATATCGCGTTTTAGCGCCGAGGCCGGACTGCGGGTGGCTAACGTTTTCCATGCCGGGGATGGCAACCTGCATCCTCTAATTCTGTTCGACGCAACGGAACCCGACGGGCTGGAAAAAGCGGAAGCGCTGGCCGGGAGAATCCTTCGCCTTTGTCTGGACCTTGGCGGTTCCATAACTGGAGAACACGGAGTCGGCGTAGAGAAACTTGAATACATGCCGGACATGTTCTCCCCAACCGATCTCGACGCCTTCGACCGATTGAGGCGGGCGATCGACCCAAAGGAAATTTCCAATCGGGGAAAAATGCTGCCCGACAAGGAGGCCCCAGCCCTTTGCTCGCACGGACCTCACCCGCTGGAGAAAGCCGGCGTTATTTCTCGCATGTAATTGTCATGACCGAGCAGACGCAAGAAACCCTCCAGCCAAGCTCTGTTGAAGAGCTGAAATCGATCATCCGCGATGCGAACCGTGTGTCTTTCATGGGTAGGGAGGAACCGTCGAAGATCCTGAGCGGCGCCGAAGGACTCGCTCCTCCAATTGAAACAGAATGTTCCTCCACCCACATCTCGCTTTCCAAATTCAATCGCATCCTCGAATACCAACCTGACGAATACACGATTACTGTAGAGGCCGGGGCAAAGCTCAGAGACGTCGCCGACGCCCTTTCCGAGCACGGCCAATATCTCCCCTTCGATCCTCCATTTGCCAAAGAAGATCTTTCTATCGGATCCATCATTGCTCGAGGACTCTCCGGACCGGGCGCTTGTCGCTTCGGTATCCTACGCGATTTCATTCTCGGCGTCACCTTTGTCGATGGTCTCGGCGAACGCATTCGTACGGGTGGCAAGGTAGTCAAAAACGCGGCTGGTTTCGATATTCCCAAACTCATGTGCGGCACTTGGGGTAGCCTGGGCGCCATAACCGAGGCCTCATTCAAAGTCTTTCCTATCGCTCCCGAGTACCGAACGCTTGTATTACCGTTTACCAACTTCGACGCTGGCCATACCGCCTTCATCTCCCTCGGTCGCTCCCAATTCACACTGGACGTTCTCGATCTCAGACACGACGGTCACTTGTACATCAAGCTCGGTGGACAACCCGGATCGATGGACAACCGAATCGCCGCGCTGGAGACGCATTTGGACGCGCAGGGCGAAACACCTGAAGACGCTTTTTGGGATCCGTCTGTCGCTTTATCCCAATTCCCGGAGGCCGGTTCCCTTGTCAAGGTAGCGACCAGCCCAACAAGTCTTCCCGCATTGGATGCGGCCTTAAAACCAAACGAACCATCCCGCCGCTACAGCATCGGTGGGTACGTCGCGTGGATACATTGGGATGAGCAACTGGAAGCGTTACACCACATCCTGAGCGGACTCGGGCTTTCTGGACAAGTTGTGTCTGGCCCGAAAGCGTCTGCGATGATCGGCAACCAAAGCCAGGCTGCCTTTTTCACGAAAATCAAATCCGCCTTCGACCCGGAGGGCAAGTTTCTCGAATTGTATTCATAATTTCAATTCTATTAATGGATAGGTTCGTTTCCAAGATCTGAAACACTCAAATGATTAGCCAGATTTCCACAGACAAGCTGGGACCCAAATACGCATCGATGAAGGGGCCTATCGAGGCTTGCGTGCACTGCGGGTTTTGCCTGCCTACCTGTCCTACCTATTCGACGATGGGAGATGAGATGAACTCTCCTCGGGGGCGCATTTTCCTCATGAAGGAAACGCTGGAAGGAAAGCTAGACCCATCCGAGATCGATCCCTTTATCGACAACTGTCTCGGCTGTTTGGCTTGCGTCACTTCCTGTCCTTCTGGAGTTGAGTACGGAGAACTCATTTCTCCTTATCGATCCTGGTCAGAGGAGCAACGGGAGCGAGGCGTTCTGGAAAAGCTGCAGCGATTCGCCCTCCTGAAAACCATTCCCTATCCAGATCGATTCCGGACCGCTTCAAAAATAGCTAGCGTGTTCAAACCGGTCGCCCCCTACTTGCCAAAAAGCTTCGCGGCCATGATCGAACTGGCCCCAACCGAGTTGCCAGACAAGCAAAATTTTGATCCCCTCTACCCGGCAAGCGGGACACGTCGCGGCCGAGTGGCTCTGCTCGTTGGCTGCGCTCAACAAGCCCTGGCCCCCAAGATCAATCAAGCGGCCATTAACGTTCTAACTCGAAGTGGCATCGAGGTCGTCGTTCCCGAAAGCCAAGGCTGTTGCGGATCCTTGGCCATGCATATAGGAGCCTCCAAGGAAGCTCAAACAGCCGCCGAAAAGAATTTCGAGGTTTTCCCTGACGATGTAGACGCCATCATCTCCACTGCTGCTGGCTGCGGTTCGGGAATGAAAGAATACGGAACGCTCTTTGCCGGAGCCGACAATGAAATCGCCGAGCAAGCGAAAGCGTTTTCCGCTAAAGTCCAAGACGTTTGCGCCTATCTGGATACAGTTGGGTTTACCCCACCCGAAGAAAACGAGGCGGGTCCCATCAAAGTGGCCTATCACGATGCCTGCCACCTCGCTCACGCCCAGAAAATTCGATCAGCTCCTCGCAAACTCCTAAAAGCCGTTCCTGGGATCGAGCTTCTTGAACCAGCGGAATGGGAGATTTGCTGCGGTTCAGCGGGCAGCTATAATATCGAACACCCGGATACAGCTAAAGAACTGGGGCAACGGAAGGTAAAGAATCTCCTAGCCACCAATCCAGATGTCATTGCCACCGGAAATATAGGCTGCCTAACCCAGATCGAGTTCCACTCCAAGGATAGCGAGAAACCCGTTCCTGTAGTCCACACTGTCGAGCTGCTGGATGGATGGAGTTCTGGTAAATAAAGTAGCACAGGCATCCTGTTGTACCGGTCGTAGTTCAACTACGCTGAACAACGACTGGCCAGTTCGCCTAGGAATAGAAACAGGCTAGAAGCCTATTCTGCCCTTTGCGGACGCAAGCTAAAATACTGCACTACTCTGTGGGCCGAATTGTGCAGTGAAACTGATCACGTGATCAGTTTCACTGCACACAACAGGATTCCTTTATCGAAATGCCGCTCGCTCGGATGATTCTTCTAACCGACCCAAGCTCGGGCGTTGCGAAAGAAACGCATCCAAGGCGAATCCTCTCCCCAATCGCTGGGGGCCCAGCTGAATTGAGCCGTTCTAAATACCCGCTCCGGGTGAGGCATGAGAATGGTGGAGCGGCCGTCTTCGCTGGTCAGGCTGGTAATTCCAAATGGCGATCCGTTCGGATTCTGTGGATACGCTTCCGTTCGATTCCCATGATTATCCACATAGCGAGCGGCGATCAGACCCGACCGGTCGCAAGCGCTCGCTGCCTCATCATTTTCAAACTCTGCTCGGCCTTCTCCGTGAGCGACTACGATGGGTATCACGCTTCCAGCCATACCGCTAAAGAGAATGCTTGGCGTATCCTCGATCTTTACCGAAACCAGACGCCCTTCATAACGCTCGCTTCGGTTTTGCACGAACCGCGGCCAATGTCCCGTTCCGGGTATCAGGCTCTTCAGATTGCTCAGCATTTGGCAGCCATTGCACACGCCTAGAGAGAACGTGTCCGGGCGATGGAAGAACTGCTGGAATTCTTCGCGGGCTTTATCGTTAAAGAGAATGCTCTTAGCCCAGCCCTCACCCGCGCCCAGGACATCCCCGTAGCTGAAACCGCCGCAAGCCGCCAGGCCCCGAAAATCCGCTAGGGACACCCGACCGCTGAGGATATCGGTCATGTGAACGTCGATACATTTGAACCCGGCCCTATCGAAGGCGCCCGCCATCTCGATCTCGCCGTTGACACCTTGCTCGCGCAAAATCGCGATTTTGGGTTTAACCGCAGAGGCCGCGGAGATCGCTGAGAAATTCGATGGGGTTAGGTCGAAGTCTACTTTTGGGCTGATACCCGGGTTTTCTCGGTCCTGCCGGAACGTATGCTCGGAGGCTGCGGACTCGGGATTGTCTCGCAAGCTTTGCATTCTAAAAGTTACGTCTGACCAAACCGCTCGCAGAGCATATAGATCTTCTTCGAAAATCACCTGACCAGCTTCAGAGATCTGTACAGCGCCCTGGGAGTTTATTCTGCCGACGATGTTCGAACAATCTCCCAAGTCGTAAGATCTCAAAATTTCGAATACGTCAGCCAAATCGTCGCCTCTCACCTGGATAACCGCTCCTAGCTCTTCGGCGAACAGCGGCCCGAAGGGATCCCCGGCACTCAAAACTTCGATGTGCACACCCACATTTCCTGCGAAGGCCATTTCCACCGCGGTGGCGAACAAGCCACCGTCTGAGCGGTCGTGATAGGCCAGTATCTTATCTTCCTTTCCTAATTGCTGGATAGCATTCCAGAAATTCCGGAGATCTTCAGAACTATCGACATCGGGCGTATGCATCCCCATCTGCCCGTAGACTTGTCCCAGGATCGAACTGCCAAGTCGATTCTTACCTCGACCGAGATCGATCAGAAGAAGACTTGTATCCCGATCTTGGATAAGCTGGGGTGTCAAGGAGAGCCGGATATCCGGGCAGCGAGCAAAAGCGGAAACGATGAGCGACACCGGAGCGGTGACCCGTTTTTCTCCCCCCCCGTCCTGCCATACCGTACTCATGCTCATGGAATCCTTGCCCACCGGAATGGTCACTCCCAACTCCGGGCAAAGCTCCATACCCACCGCCTCGACCGCCTCGAATAGATCCGCGCCATCGCCTTCTACGGAAGGAGCCGCCATCCAATTCGCGGAAAGATTGACGCCGGTTAAGGGGCCAATTTGAGCAGCCGCTAGATTGGTCAAGGCTTCACCCACAGCTAGCCGAGCAGAAGCGGCGGCGCTGTTCACCGCGGTCGGCGTACGCTCGCCGATCGACATCGCCTCACCAGTGTATCCGTCGAATGAAGACGCAGTTACTGCGCAATCGGCAACGGGAACCTGCCAGGGTCCCACCATTTGGTCGCGATGAATCAATCCCGTTACCGTCCGATCGCCAATGGTTATGAGAAAGGTCTTGTCCGCAACCGTTGGATGGGAGAGCACGCGTCGCGCTGCCTCGTCTACGGAAACGCCTGCCAAGCTCAACGGTATAAGATTTCTGGAAAGAGCCTTTTCTTCCCGATGCATGCGTGGCGGTTTACCCAGAAGCACCTCCAAAGGCATGTCGATGGGCCGGTTTCCGAAATGAGGATCCTCCAGCACGAGCTGACGCTCATCCGTGGCTTCACCAATGATGGCGAAGGGGCAGCGCTCGCGTTCGCAGATCTCCGTAAAAGCGTCTATCCGTTTGGCAGGTATCGCCATCACGTAGCGTTCCTGCGACTCGTTACACCAGATTTCCAAGGGGCTCATGCCCGGCTCGTCATTGGTAATCTGGCGCAAATCAAATCGTCCACCTTTGCCCGCATCGTTAACCAGTTCCGGCATGGCGTTGCTCAAGCCGCCTGCTCCAACATCGTGGATAAAGGCGATGGGATTCTCAGTTCCCAAAGCCCAGCAACGATCGATCACTTCCTGACAACGGCGCTCCATTTCTGGATTGTCCCGTTGCACGCTGGCGAAATCCAAATCCTCTTCACCCGATCCGCTGTCCATGGAACTAGCCGCGCCTCCTCCAAGACCGATCAGCATCGCCGGGCCACCGAGGACCACGAGTTTGTCACCCGCTTTGACGACTCCTTTTTCGATGTGCTCGTGACGGATGTTTCCCAATCCTCCAGCCAGCATAATGGGCTTGTGGTAGCCGCGCAGTTCGCTGCCATCATCACCTTCGTGAGCTTGCTTCGCAGGAACGGCCTGCTCGAAAGTCCGGAAATAGCCAAGAATGTTAGGCCGACCGAACTCGTTGTTGAATGCCGCTCCTCCCAACGGGCCTTCGAGCATAATATCTAGAGGGGAAACAATTCGATTGGGCTTTCCAAAATCCTGCTCCCACTCTCTTACCGCTCCCGGTATCTTCAAATTGGATACAGTAAAGCCGGTTAGACCCGCTTTGGGCTTCGATCCGATACCGGTAGCCCCCTCGTCTCGAATCTCGCCCCCGGAACCGGTCGAGGCTCCAGGAAAGGGCGAAATAGCTGTCGGGTGGTTGTGGGTCTCTACTTTGCAAAGAATGGCAATGTCTTCCTCGCTGGCTCCATACTCGTTGGATTCAGGATCGGCGAAAAATCGATTAGCCCGATTTCCTTCAAATACAGCCGCGTTATCCTTATAGGCTGACAAGATCCCTTCGCTACGCATTTCGAAGGTGTTCTTGATCATCTTGAAGAGCGACTTGTCTTTCGCTTCCCCATCGATTTCCCAACTGGCATTGAATATCTTGTGCCGACAATGCTCTGAATTCGCCTGGGCGAACATCATCAGCTCGATGTCGTTGGGATCGCGCCCGAGCTTTTGGAAATTCTCAACGAGGTAATCAATTTCGTCTTCCGCCAAAGCCAGCCCCAGGGTTCGATTGGCCTCAACCAAAGCCTCGCGTCCCCTAGAAATCACAGGAACGCTGGAAAAAGGCTTGGGCTCTTCATGACGGAACAAGATCGATAGCTCTTCATTCGATCCGAATACCGCTTGAGTCATGCGGTCGTGCAACTTCGAATCGAGCGTCTTCAATTGCGATGCATCCAGTTCGGCTCCGGCCAGATCGATCCAAAAGGCTACCGCCCGTTCGATCCGATTCACTCTCGTCAGTCCACAGATATGGGCGATATCCGTCGCTTTCGATGACCATGGAGAAAGCGTTCCCGGGCGCGGAGCCACCACTCGCAAAAGTCCTTGCCGATTATGACCTTCAAGCTTGGGCCCGTAGGTAAGCAGCTTTTCCAGCACAGATTGCTCTTCGCTCGTCAATAGCTCCGAGACTTCCGCAACATGAAGAAACTCGGCATAAACGCCTTGGACGGGCAAATCAGCGGAACTCAGCTCGGCAACGAGCTTTTGTAGTCGGAATTCGGAATGAGACGGCGCGCCACGAAGGATGATCATCTCCGTGAACGTTGAAAACTTCACCCGCGCCCGGCAAGCGCGGAATGGAAATTTGGCGAGTATACAATTTTGGGATTAGGTCAAACCCCGCGATCGAGCATCTGAGGTAGCACAGGCATCTTGCCTGTGTTTGCACGACGGGTCACAGGCAAGATGCCTGTGCTACACTTCACGAAATGACTGTTGATTCTAATTCTATTAACAGTGACCTGCGGTCAAATCCACTGCGTGGAGCAGGATTGATGCAATAAGGTCTATGCGCGTAGCGAAAGAGAGCGGCTCGATCTCCGAGCGCCCACCCCTTACCCAATTATTTATTTTTGGCCGCTCTGAAATCGGCCGCTACCTTCTGCCCTACAGCGGCAGCTTGATTTGCTCCCCCAATTTCGCAGAGCGGATTCCGGCTTCCAGGATCTCTTGGGCGTCGCGGCTGTAGTCGTCGCGGCTCAAAATAAAGGGATCCCTCTGGCCCGTGACGACCTCAACGAAATTGTGGGCAGAGTCCCGCATGCCTAGTTCAGGCTTGGGAACCTTCACTTCTGAACCTTCCGGATCGTCCTTGGTTGCCAAATACAGTTTTCCTTTCTCTCCTGGCTCGGCAAGCAAAGTTCCTTGGGAACCATAAATCGCGGTGGCATAGCTGGTGAGATTCCCGATTTGCGTCCACGAAGCAGTGGCCGTAGCCATCCCTTGGGGATACTTCATGGCAATGATTCCGCTGTCCTCTACAGAGAGGAAATCCTTGGCTTGTCCGCCTGCCATGCCGACCACTGATTCCGGCATGCCCATAAGCGCTGCGGCCAGGACCGCTCCGTAGCAACAATAATCCATCATCGCCCCGCCACCATTTCGACGCTCGTCAAACAGCCAATCGCAAAAGTACTCGGAGCATCCCAATTCTTCCGGACCGCAATGGGCAGCCCGATAGGTAATGCTGCGCAACGAACCAATCTTGCCATCCTCTACCATTTTGACCGCCTGTTGCAATTGCGGCCACCAGGTGAACGGCCAATTGACCACGAGCTGGACGTTGTTCCTCCTCGCCGTGATCAGCATTTGATTGGCATCGTCCAAATTGGCCGCCAAGGGCTTCTCGATTAAAATGTGCAAGCCGCGTTCCATGGCTTCGATGGCCATTTGGGAGCCTTCCAGATTGCTACCGAAAACGTAAGCCGCATCCAGTTTCTCGTTCTCCAGTAAAGAAGACGCGTCCTCGTAAACGGGGCAGCCGTAGGTTTCCGTGAAACGCCCCGTCAGCGGTTCATTCGGATCCGCTGCCGCTACCAATTCCGCGCTTTGGCATTCCGCCACCGCTGCTGCTTCCGACCAAACATGGTCGTGGGTTAATCCCAACACGCCAATTCTCAGTTTCTCACTCATAGCAACACTTTCTCCGACATTGATGCTTCCAACGTAGAACCTCAACCACAACCTATGTAAAAATCAGCATTCTTGGCTATCGAAAGTAGCTTGGAACTGCAGCCCGTGCGATCGAATGGAGAGCGGATCGATATTGCCAGAACTTGTAGGGGCGCCGCTTGCGGCG
>Ga0181579_10000968_pt1 | contig 23699 bp, 20 predicted proteins | sample 071ome_24_FD_132996 | JGI IMG/M metagenome (GOLD analysis project Ga0181579, IMG submission 132996) | Coastal salt marsh microbial communities from the Groves Creek Marsh, Skidaway Island, Georgia - 071402CT metaG (megahit assembly) | ecosystem: Environmental > Aquatic > Marine > Intertidal... | reverse complement strand
CGCGCCGCGCCGCGATGTGAACGTCCGACATCGGCGGCGGCGCATGCATCGCGGCGATTCGAGTGGTTACCCCCCCGGAAATCGAGCACGACGAACAGGGCGGGGACGTTGATAAAGGGCAGGACATCCGTCGTTCTCGACAGAATGCGATGTTTCGAAAAAACAGCGAGCCCGAAATCGTCCTTGCGCTCTACGATAATCCGGTAGCCGAATATGTCGTTTATGCCTTTAAAGGCTTCGCGCCACTGCGAATCCACCTCCTGCACAACCAGTACATCCGGATTCTCCTTCCGGATCCAGGCTGTAACCTTTTCAGTATTCTTGTTGAAGCGGAGAACGTTTAACTGAACGACTTTGAGCGTGTTTTCCGCGACGTGCTCGCGTTCGGAAGCAACCGGAAGATAAGGCAACAGCCAGGCGCCGTTCAGAAGAAACGCGCCAAAGGTCACAACCAGTATCCAGCCCGACCCTGGCCGGCGCCTTCGAACGACGGCCCATATAGCCAGAACGAAAGCAGCGACGGCGCACTGAACCGGAAAATGGCCCAGCCTGTCGATCAGCGCGAACGGGCTATCGATCAAAGGCCCGCCCGCCAGAAGAAGTAACGGCAATCCCAGCCAGAACGTGTAACGCCCAAGCGGGCTTGCAAATGGCCTATTCATTGTCCGTACCGACTCCTGCGATCAATTCTCGTACGGTGACCTGACACGGCCATCTATTTGAACAGAATCAGGCGCATAACGGTAGGCACGGAACAGGGAATTGCCAGCGCCCCCCCGCTCCAGACCGAACCAGTTATAGGGGCCAAAGAATGGCGAAACGTATTCCCATACGATTTCGTTTGCGGGCGTCACTTCGAAGACACGGCCCATCTGCCCCTCGCAGATCAGCGTATTGCCGCTTTCGAGCCGCTGGGCGCCGGAAATATTCGGGCTGAAAAACGTCCAGGTCGGCTGGCCGCGATAATCCCAGACTTCTTCGCCGGTTTCGGGGTCGAGTTCAATGACCCGCGAGAATGGGTTGAGCGGCGTATAGATGCCGTTGGCGAAAAACAGCAGATTGCCGTTTTCCAGCATCTGGACATCGTGCGTAGTGCCCCACATGACATCGCGCTTCATCCATCGGAACTTCCTGGTTTCCCTATCGATGATAGCGAGCGTGTGAATCCGCCGGAAGCTGACCAGCACATCGCCATTGGGCAATGGAAAACAGGCATTGGCGTGGGCGAATTCCTCCCGATCGACGACCTCGATCAGCGGATGATCCTCGATCGTTTCATCGAGATGGAAATGCCATTCCCAGACGGTCTCGCCGACGGGATTCACTTCGCGAATATAGTCGCCATAGATCACGCCGTCCTTCTCGGCGCCCTCAATCCCACCGATGACGCGGGCCGCGTATTCGTCGGGCAGAGGCTCCCAGCCCAGATAGATCGTGTTGCCGTTGGCGCAACGGCGAAAATCGTGATGCTGGCCGTCGTCGCGATATTCCCAGACGATTTTTCCTTCCCAGTCGTATTCGCGGAGCAGTCCGCCCTTGCCGCGACGCAACGGCGGCCCGTCCTCGGTTCGGCCCGACCAGAGGAGATTGCCGTTTTCCAGCAGATAGGCGTAATTGCCGGGCGTCAGCGGAAAGTGCCAGCGGTGCAGGACCTCGCCCCGCATACCGATGAGATAGGCTTCCTTGCCGACGAGCGGCACGATCAGCGTGTAGCCCGGCGTCGCGCGCGCTTCGTCAAACAGAAGCACGCCGGTATCGCGATGACGCATCGCGCCCCCTCTTTCCTCCAGATACCTCGCGGACGTAACCGCGTGATTCTAGGACAGAATTTGTTGAGTTGCATCTCCCTTCTTGCGGCAAAGCAGGATAGGATTCCAGACGGATTAACGGAGTTTATGAATCATGTCCGAAGAGCTTCCCTACGCCCTGCCGCCCGATCCCAATACACGAGCGCCGAACTGGGTATTGCCCGACGGGGCCTGCGACACGCATTTCCACATTTTTGGGCCGCCGGATAAATTTCCATTCGCCGAAACCCGCCGCTATACGCCGCCGGGCGGGCCCGTGGAAAATTACTGGAAGGTTCAGAAGATCACTGGATTGACGCGCGGCATCGCCGTTCAGCCGACCGCGCACGGGATGGACAATTCCGCAATCATGGATGCGGTCAAACGATCGGACGGCAAGATGCGCGGCGTTGTTCGCTTCAACGACAAGACCACGGACGCCGAACTTGAAAAGCTGCACGATGAAGGCGCGCGCGGCGCTCGTTTCTCGCTGATGTCGGACCGGCCGGGGAGCATCGAAAATCTTCAGGCCGCCCTCCCCCGCATGGAAAAACTCGGCTGGTCGCTCGTGCTGCATGTCGAGCCCGACCATTTCGTCGATAACGAAGCGTTCATTCGCGATATTCGCATTCCGACGGTTGTCGATCACATGGCGCGCTGCAAGCCGCAGGACGGCGGCATGAACCACCCGGCCTTCGCCCTCTTGCTGGATTTACTCGAGGACGACCGGTTCTGGGTCAAGATTGCCAGCGTCGACAAGATTTCCGCGGAAAAGCAGGCGTTCGTGCCAGACTTCGTTCCCTACAAGGACACGATTGCGATGGGCCAGGCTGTCATCGCCGCCGCGCCCGACCGGGTCATCTGGGGAAGCGACTGGCCGCACGGCAACACGTTCGACCCGGGCCGGATCCCGAACGACGGCGACCTTCTCAACGTTCTGGGCGTCATGGCACCGGACGATGAACAGCGACAAAAGGTCATGGTCGACAACCCGTCACGGCTGTATTTCGGGAGCTAAGGATCCGGAAATGGTCTGGCTTTGCCGCGACTGTTTCGAAACCGGCACTGCGAACGAAGATACGCCCTGCGCGGCTTGCGGGTCTGCCCGTACCGTCAACCATGCTGAGCTCGACGCGCTCGCCATCGCGCATATTGACTGTGACGCGTTCTATGCAACGGTTGAAAAACGCGACAATCCGGAATTGAAGAACAAGCCTGTTCTGGTTGGCGGCTCCAGCGGACGCGGCGTCATCATGGCGGCCTGCTACGTCGCGCGACGTTACGGCTGCCGCTCCGCGATGCCAATGTTTCAGGCCCGCAAGCTCTGTCCGGATGCTGTCGTCATCCGGCCAGACATGGCGAAATACCAGCGCGAGGGACGGCGTGTCCGCGAACTGATGCTGGAAACCACGCCGCTCGTCGAACCGCTCTCGGTGGATGAGGCCTTTCTCGATCTGTCCGGGACGGAAAAGCTTCACAGGGGAAGCCCCGCTCAAACCCTAGCTCGACTCTCCAGAAGGATAGAATCAGAGATCGGCATCACTGTGACGGTCGGGCTGAGCCACAACAAGTTCCTCGCCAAGATCGCCTCCGACCTCGACAAGCCGCGCGGTTTTGCCGTGATCGGAAGAGATGAGACGCTGGACTTTCTTGACGGGCAACCTGTCAGCGCGTTGTGGGGAGTCGGCCGCGCGCTTCAGAGACGCCTGGAGAAGGACGGGTTCGACCGCATCGGGAGCCTGCGGTCGGCATCGGAAAAATTTCTGACGCAACGCTACGGCTCAATCGGAAGCCGCCTTTACCGGTTTTCACGAGGTGAGGATAATAGGCGCGTCGATCCTGCCGGCAATCGCAAGAGTATTTCCGCGGAAACCACCTTTTCGGATGATCTGCGCGACGCCGCTGCTCTGGAAGAACGCCTGTGGCCGCTATGCGAGAAAGTATCGGCGCGCACCAAAGCGGCGGGGCTGGGCGGTCGAGTCGTCACGCTCAAACTTAAAACGGCTGGGTTCAGTATTCGTACCAGACGCCAGACGCTCCAGGACCCGACACAGCTTGCCGAAACATTGTGGACGACAGGCCGTACCCTGCTTGCGCGCGAAGCGAACGGCGCCGCCTACAGACTGATCGGCATCGGACTCAGCGATTTTATCGATGGCAAGCTGGCCGACCCGCCGACCCTCGCCGATCCGGATGCGCAAAGGACCAGAATCGTGGAACGTACGATTGACGATCTGCGCACCAGATTCGGACAGGATTCGATCGGCAAGGGCCGCCGCCTTCCGGGCGGCAAATTCGGCGGGACGAGTCGCCCGCCCTCGCGTTAGCCTGTGCAATTCGGTTTGCGCTGCGATGACAATCGGCTGAACGGAGGAGAACAGGATGACGATCAAACGGGCAATGTCGAAAGCAGGATTCCTGGGCGGACTCCTTGCCATGTTCGCCTTTTCCGGTCTGGCGGAGGCCCAGGACCAGAAACCAAGCGGCGAGACCTACAGCAAGAACGAAATTCTGGCGAAAGCCGAAGGATTCTTCGGGGCCACAACAAAAGGGCTCGCCGAAGGAATTGAAAAAGTTTTCTCCGATCTCGGGCAGCCAAATGGCTATATGACGGGAGAAGAGTTCGGCGGGGCGTTTTTTGTCGGGTTGCGCTACGGACGAGGACAGCTTCACCAGAAGAACACCGATCCGAAACCGGTTTACTGGCAGGGACCGTCGGTCGGTTTCGATTTCGGCGGCAATGCTTCGAAGGTTTTTACGCTCGTCTACGACCTCAAAAGGCCGGGCGATGTATACCGCCGCTTTCCGGGGGTGGACGGCAGTCTCTATGTCGTCGCCGGTATCAGCCTGAATTACCAGAGGGCGGGCGATGTTACGCTGGCCCCGATCAGAACGGGGCTGGGGCTGCGTGCCGGCGCCAATATCGGCTATCTGCATTATGGACGCGAACATAGCTGGCTGCCTTTTTAGGGCGCGACCGTCACTGAATTTCCTTATTTTTGCCGGAATTGCATGCGATTGACGGGCATACGCGCACGAAGATATGTCATGTCGCGCGTGTTCGTAACTGATGAGAGCGTCAAGCAATGAAGAAAACGGCTGTTCTGATTTCAATGATTGCAGGTCTGGCGTTCGGACAGGCACACGCCGCCGGCGACCCCGCCAAAGGCAAACGCGTTTTCAACAAGTGCAAGGCATGCCATGCGCTTGTCGCGGGAAAGAAAAAGATCGGCCCGAGCCTCCACGGCATGTATGGCCGCAAGGCCGGAACGGCCCCGGGCTACAGCGCGTCGAAGGCAATGAAGGATTCCGGCGTCGTCTGGTCCCCTGAAACCCTGTCCAGATATCTTGCCGATCCAAAGAAATTCATTCCGGGCAACAAGATGCCGTTTCCCGGTCTCAGGAATGAAGAAGACCTGGCGAATCTGAACGCCTATCTCCTGCAGGCGACGAAATAACCGGCGTCAGGGCTCGCCGCGCTCCGTAAGGGCGGCGTTCACCGCTGCAATCTGAGCGTCGATATCGATTTCGACCTGGGAAGTTATTTCGAGTTCTTCGTCGTCGAAAACGTTCCGGTCGGGATATTTTTTCTTCCAGGCTAGGATTGCAACGTCCCGCGCATCGACCAGCGCTGCAATTTGCGGACGGAACAGGCTGAACATACCGCTGATCCAGCGATTGACCGCCCAGGACGGTCTCGTGTGATCGATCAGGAAACTGTCCAGCATCCGGCGGACATTGTCGGCGTCGTACCAGACTTCCCCGGTAACCCAGCGGTTCGTGGTGAACAGCCGGATCGGCACGCCATACTTGTCCATCGAGATGCCGACCAGGTGACTTAGCGCATCGTCCGGGTTTTCCGGCATTTTGAAACCGTCGACCATCGCCGGACGAACGCCTTTCGGCATGCCGTCGGGACGCAGGAAAGTATGGAAATGTCCGTGTTCCGGTTTGCGCGTTTCCTGCGGATGGGCGTGATAATAGAACTGCGAATGCGTCACGGGGTCATAGACATCCCCGTCCGGATAGTGATCCCACTCGAAGAACGTCTCCACATCCCTGATCAATTCACCGACGATATTGTCGCCGGTGACGGCCAGTACGCGGTGACATTCCACCACATCCTCGCCCGCGCGCTGCATGATTTTCAGGCGATCCGTCGAAATCTTCGAGAAATCGACGTTTGTGAAATCGGGCGGATTTGCTGCAAGGGCGTTTTCAGGCATCGGGACCTCCTGCCCCTAACATAAGCGTCCTTGCAGCGGTTCGGGAGTACACGTCGGATAACATCACCGTGAAGTTCTTTCGCGCCCCTTCAGGGCTGGGAGCCGGCTTTTCAAACGGTAGTCGGCGCGCCAGACAGCCGCGACCGGCGAAGCTGGGACAACACGGCCAGACCAAAAGCCAGCAGGCCCAGAAGGTATATCCACTCTTTCGCAGGCCTTCCCGGCTGTTGGATGTCGATCAGGGTCAGATAGTCTTCGTACGGTCGCAATCCGGTTTTTTCCGCGACGCTGTTGAACATGACATTCGCCACCGGGTAACGGCCTTCCTTAAGGGCATCCAGCTCGATACCGTAAGGTTTAAGGCCGGGCGCGCCGGTCGCGGTCAGGCGGAACAGCTTGAAGCGGTCGCCGTAATCCGTCTCCCGGACGATGTGAAGTCGAAATTCGCGCCCTTTGGGCATCGTCGTATCGCCCTTGAGGACGGTTTGCATGTCCGCTTCGGCAAACGCGGGATAAAACCGGTCCATGATGAAGGAGGGCCGAAAGAACGCGACCATGGCGACGACCAGCAGAATGGCTTCGAACCAACGGAGTTTCACGAACATCCAGCGCTGGGTCAGAGAACTGAAACACAGAATCGCAAGCAGGGACACGCAGAACACGACCAGCCCGTGCCAGAAGCTGGTAACGCCGATCAGCAGCAGCTCGGTATTGAAAATAAAAACGAAGGGAAGAATCGCGGTCCGGATATCGTAAAAGAACGACTGCACACCGGTCCGCAGGGGATCGGCGCGCGATATGGCGGACGCGGCGAACGCGGCAAGACATACGGGCGGCGTCGAATCCGCCAGCAGGCCGAAATAGAACACAAACAGATGCACCGCGATCAGCGGCAGAACCAGACCGGCAGCATTACCGAGTTCCACCAGAACGCCGGCAAGCAACGAGGCAACGACCAGGTAGTTTGCTGTCGTCGGCAACCCCATCCCGAGGATAATGCAGAGCACCGCGGTCAAAATGAGCAGTACGTATACGTTGCCGCCCGAAATCGCCTCCACAACGCCGACCATCGCGTTGTTGAGCCCTGTTGAAGAAACCGCACCGACAATAATGCCTGCCGCCGCCACAGCGAGCGCGATGCCGATCATGTTGCGCGCGCCGGTGACCAACCCGTCCCTAATATCCAGCAAGCCGAGCCGGAACCCGGCCGACAGCGCCCTGCCCGCCAGTCTTGCAGCGATCATGTGTTGTCCGACGATGATGGCCATCAGAAGGACGATGGAATAAAAGACAGCGCTTCCTGCCGTCCAGCGTTCGACCAGCAGCAGATAGACAAGCGCAATGATCGGGATCAGGAAATGGAGCCCGCTTTTGAAGGTCGCCCACAGAATCGGGATTTCCGCCTTTGGCAGCCCCGTCAGACCGAGCTTGAGCGCTTCCAGATGCGAGATATAGAGCAGCGCCATATAGCTGATCACTGCGGGAATGAAAGCAGCGACAACGACCTCGAAATACGGGATGCCGATGGTTTCGGCCATGATGAAGGCGGCGGCGCCCATGATCGGCGGCATGATCTGGCCGTTGGTGCTGGCCGCAACCTCGATCGCGCCCGCTTTTTCGGCAGGAATACCGATACGTTTCATGACCGGGATCGTGAAGGTGCCCGTGGTCACCACATTGGCGATAGACGAACCGGAAATCGCGCCGTTCATACCAGAGGCGAGAATCGCGGCCTTGGCCGGACCGCCCCGGTACCGCCCGACCATGGCGAAAGCGAGATCGAGAAAGTACTTTCCGGCGCCCGCCTGTTCGAGCAGCGCGCCAAACAGCACGAAAAGGAACACGAAGCTGACGGAGACGTCGATGGGAATGCCGAAAATCGCCTCGCCGGTCAGCCAGTGATAGCCGATCAGCCGCTCAAGCGAGACGCCCTTGTGCGCGATCAGGTCGGGCATCGATTGCCCGAAAATGGAGAACAGCAGAAAAACGACGCAAATGATCGCAAGCGGTACACCAACGGCGCGCCTGGTCGCCTCCAGCAACAGGACGATCCCAGCCCCGCCGATTATGGCCTCCACCGGTACGGTGATCCCGAACCAGTTCTGTTCGAGAAGCACCCCGACCCTGCTGGTGATGTCGCCCTGCGCGAGCCACACATAGGAAGCCGCTCCGGCGCCAGCCAGCGCCAGACAGATATCGATAAGGGGAACGCCCTTACGGCCCCTCTTTCGCAGCGGATAAAGCAGAAAACAGAGAAGCAGCGCGAAGGCGAGATGAACGCCGCGCGCAGGGATATCGACAATGATCCCGAAATCGGCCAGGAATGGGAGGGGAGACGCAATCCAGAGCTGGAACAGAGACCAGATCGCGCAAATCCAGGCAATGACGGCAGCGGCCACAGGACCGGGATCCCGACCGGTTCCCTCGAACTCGTTCAGGATCTCATCGGGGTCGACCGCAGATTTATCCGTCTGCGTGGAAGGGTCCTCAGCCATCGCCCGTTACGGACAATCAGGGAGGGCTACGCCTTAAGGCTCAGCCCTCCCCAAGTCCGCTATTTCCAGCCTTTTTCCTTGTAGTACTGAAGTGCACCGGGATGCAGCGGCGCTGAAAGGCCATCCGAAATCATCTTCTTCGGATCGAGATTGCGGAAAGCGGGATGCAGCTTGCGGAAATCGTCGATGTTTTCCATGACTGCACGCGTTACCTCATAAACCGTTTTGTTCGGCACATCGGCGCTGGTTACAAAGGTCGCCATTACGCCAAAGGTCGTAACGTCCGCCGTCGTCGTTTTGTACGTGCCCTTCGGAATCGTCGCCCAGGCGTAGTACGACCGCGCATCCACGAGCTTCCTGGCCAGTGAGTTATTGAAATTGACGATCTTCGCGCCGCAACCGTCCGTCGCGACCGACACACCCGCATTGGGCACACCGACGGTATAGATGAAAGCATCGATCTTGCCGTCGCACAGAGCCTTGGACTGCTCGGTCGAGGTCAGTTCGGTCGCCAGCTTGAAGGTCGACTTGTTCCATCCGTATTCCTTCATCAGGTAGTCCATCGTGCCGCGCTGGCCGGAACCGGCATTGCCGATATTGACCCGCTTGCCCTTGAGGTCGTCCCAGCCGTCAATGCCGGAATTGCCACCAACGATAATATGCAGCGGTTCCGGATGGACCGAAAAAACAGCGCGGAGTTTCTTGAACTGCTTGTCTTTCCAGGCACTGGAGCCGTTATAGGCGTGGAACTGCCAGTCCGACTGGGCGACGCCGAAATCGAACTCGCCTTCCTTGATCTGGCCAATATTGTAATTCGACCCGCCGGAAGACGGCGCAGCGCAACGAATGCCGTGCTTACGGCCTTTCTTGCGCCCTTCGGCGGCTTCCTTGTGTACCAGACGGCAAACCGCGTTGCCGACCTGGAAGTAGACACCGGTCGGCCCGCCGGTGCCGATGGAGATAAAGCGCTTCTTGCCTTGCGCGTTCGAGTCAGCCGCGAACCCGGCAGCAAACGCCATCGCCAGACCTGACAACAGGATTTTTTTCATCGTGTGCTCTCCTCCGAAATAGGATTCCATAGCCCCAAGGCTCGAATTACCGCTCGTCACCATGCCCGCGGGGGACATTGCCTGTCAACGCAGGTGCCAGGTACGCGCGCTCCTATTGCAGGTTGGCGCGACCTTTCCCTGGAGATAGGATGCGCTTCCCAGAAAAAGTGGAAGATCCGAAATGGACCTGAAAGACCATATAAGAAGCATCCCCGATTTCCCCAAACCCGGTATTCTTTTCTACGATATTTCTACCCTTCTGCGCAGCGCTGAGGCATGGAAGACGACGGTCGACAGGCTTGCCGAACGGATTGAACCCTATTCTCCCGACATGCTTGTCGGCATCGAGTCCAGGGGATTTCTGGTTGCGGCACCCGTCGCCTATGCGTTGGGATGCGGTTTCACGATGGTCCGCAAGCCTGCCAAGCTGCCGGGAGATACCGTTTCTCATTCCTACGAACTCGAATACGGCAGCGACACTCTGGAGATACAGACGGACGGTGTGAAACCGGGTCAGAAAGTCGTCGTTCTGGATGACCTTCTTGCGACGGGGGGAACATTGGCGGCAAGTATCGCTCTTCTACAACAGCTTGAGGCCGATGTTCGCGCTGCCGCCTGCGTCATCGAACTCGATTTTCTCGACGGACGCTCCCGGATCGATGTTCCCGTCGAAACCCTGATTACATATTCATCCTAAAGCCGAAAATTCTACCTGGAACACAACTGAAGGAAGGCGGTTAACAGTCCTTTAACCGTCGAATGGTTAACATCGCCGTCAGGAGAACCGCCCCCCTATCCAGACGGCAATATGGACGAGAAATCGCAAGCTCTGAAACTGCGGGAAGCCATTACAGAGCCATCGCCTCGGAGGAAGGGTCGGCCACCGCCGGCTGACGCCCATGCGTCCAGACCGGATGCAGCATCGGGCTTTGTCGACGGGATGTCCGATGCCGCGCTGGCGATCGACGGCAACAGAGCCGTTATTTCAGTGAATTCCGCGTTTCGCAGAATGTTCGGGCTCCCGGACGGGGACGACGTCGCCGGTCTCCCGTTTCCGGTCCTGACGCAACGGCTGGTCCTGACCGGGCACGAAGCCCTTCTCAGCCTGGGCGAGAGTATTTCTCCGAAAGCCGTCGACCGGAACGGAACTTTGGTCGTCAGCCTGAGCGACGGGACAGATACCGAAGCGCGCTTCATCGGGCTGGAAGACGGGGTGAAAATCATTGCCTTCTCACGCTCCAGTCATGACCCGACACCCGTCGAAATAGACATTATAAACCGGTTACCGGGGGCAATCCTGAGGCTCTCCCGCCGTCCAGGCGAACCCTTCAAGTGCCTTTTCGCCAATCCCTCATCTGAGGAGCTGTTCGGACGCCCGGCGCCGAATATTGCCGATCCGAAACATTACTTTCTCGACCTTGTTCACCCCGACGACCGAACCGCACTTGAAGAAGAGATCGAGCGCTCTCTGAGAACGGGGGCCGAACTGGACATCGAGTTCCGCGTTCTGTCCATCGACGGCCAGGCGATCTGGTGTCGCTGCGTAGGTATCGCTTTCGAGACGACCGAAAACGAAATCGTCTGCGACATTCGGATGGTCAACATCGAATCCCGCGTGACTGCGGATCAGGAAAGGAACCGACTACAGGAACTGCTGGATACGGTACTCGACAACGTCCCGTCCATGATCAGCGTCCGGGATACGAAGGAAGACCGGTTTATTCATGTCAACAAGACGTTCGAAGCGATCCTAAACAGGCCACGCGAAGAGATCCTGGGCCGGCGCGCCCCATTCGTGTTCGGCGAAGAACAACACGGTGAAAGGCGTGCGCTCAACCGGAAGGTCATAGAAGACGGCGTCATTACTGAATTTCCCGAGCACCAGATCGATGCACCCGCACTCGGAAAACGAATTCTGAAATCGATCAAGTATCCCCTGACCGGCAAACACGGAAATGTCACGCATGTCCTCAGCATCACAGAGGATATAACCGATCAGCGGGCCGCAGAGATCGCGTTACGCCGCAATCAGGAAAGGCTGAGCGACGCCATAGAAAGCATCTCCGACGCAATCGCCCTGTTCGACGCGGATGAGAAGCTGATTTTCTGCAATTCGCGATACGAAACCATGCTGCCCAGAGGCGATTTCAGGGTAGCGCCGGGTCAGACCGTCGAAACGCTGGTCCGGGCCTACGCAGCGGAATCCCGCCGGCAGGGTGCGGATATCGATATAGAGTCCATGGTTGCGGCGCGTATCGCGGAGTTTCGATCCGCGCCGTCCGTGCATGAACTGCAGCTTTACAACGGCTCATGGCGTCAGATCGCATACCGCAAGACCTCTGAAGGGGGAACGGTCCTCGCGGTCACGGACATCACCAGCCTCAAGGACCGGGAAGAAACGCTGAAACGGATAAATACCGACGCGATCCACGCCAAGGAGACGGCCGAAGTCGCAAACCGTTCGAAATCCGAGTTCCTCGCCAATATGAGCCACGAGTTGAGGACGCCGCTTAACGCCATTATCGGTTTTTCGGAAATCATCCGCGACGCGCTTCTGGGCGACTCATCCATCGATACGTACCGGAACTACGCCAACGACATTCATGTCAGTGGCGTCCACCTGCTCGATCTGATCAATGATATCCTCGACATGTCGAAGATCGAAGCTGGCAAGCTGGACCTCGTCGAAGACAGCTTGTCATTGAGCGAACCGGTCGAACTCGCGATCCGTCTTGTCAGTGAACGGGCAGAGCAGAACGGTATAAGCCTGAGTGTCGACGCGGACACGACATTGCCGGAAATTCGCGGAGACGTTCGCAAGATCAAGCAGATCGTCATCAACCTCCTGAGCAACTCAGTCAAGTTTACCCCGGCCGGGGGCACCGTTACGCTCTCAACAGGCCGCGCAGCAAACGGGGATTTCCTGATAAACGTCCGCGATACGGGTATCGGCATCTCGGAAGAAGATATGCCGATAATCTTCCAGCCTTTCAGTCAGGCGGAAACGGGCCTGACCAGGCAGTTCGAAGGCACCGGACTCGGCCTGAATCTTGCCAGGGCGCTGACGGAACTGCATGGGGGCGAACTCACCCTTACAAGCGCAACCGAAGGCGCCGACAAGGGCACCTCAGTAACCTTCCGCCTGCCCGCCAGCCGGGCGATTTCCTGAAAGGGGCGGATTACCGTCCGCCGGCGTGCGAAGGCGGCTCGGCAGCGAATTCTGAATCCTTCAGGCAGAACTTCCCGAGCTTGTCCTGCCACAGGATGCCTTCCTCATGTAGCGTGCCCAGCGCGCGCCCGACGGCCTGGAACCCTTCTTCCGCAAATCGTTCGGCAAGCTCAGCGAAGTATAGCGGCTCGATCGCAATAGCCTCGCGAATGCGTCCGCTCAGCGCGGCTACCGCCTCTTCGGAGAGCGCACTGCCGACATCGGCGGGCCCGCTGCCCTCGCCCAGGAAATCGTCCAGCTTCACCTGATCGGCGTAGGCGTAGGCGATCCGTTCGAACCGTTCGCGCGGCACGTCCGGACCGATGGTCGCATCGATCCCCATCTTGGCAGTGACGGGAATACGACCCGGCACCGGCGGCAGGCTGGGATCGAGCGGTTTCGACCGCGCCCCCGAAATGATCAGTACGTCCCTGTCCGCCTGAACACGGGTCGCCATCGCCCATTCGACGTCAATGCCATCGAACACGTCGATGTCGCTGTCGACCACCACGACATGCTTCATGTCGGCCACCGAAAGCGCGGCCATCATGGCGTTCTTTGCGTCGCCCGGCAGCGGGTTGATGGCGATCACCGCATGCCAGTGACAGCACCCGCCAGGCGTAATGTTGACCGCCGTGGTCTGGACGCCGGCCTCGTGCAGGGCGCGCCGGACCGCAGCTTCGTAGATCGGTCCGCTCGGCCAGATATTCTCCCACGGCATCTGCAGAGCGTAGTAGATGGCGTTGCGCCGCATCGCGACCGCCTTGATACGCACCAGCGGGTTCCAGTGCAGCCCGCCCATCAGGCGCGTAAATTCGCCGAACCGCCCTTCGGGCAGGGTCCAGCCGGTCGGCAGGATTTCCGCTTCCAGAACGATTTCCGCATCCGCGATACAGGGGGTAGGGATCGTCTGACATGGCGTCAGTTCGAGCGCCTCGCCGCGCATGCCACCTGACATCGCGAGCTCGTCGACGCCGGGGGCTGCCTTGAAAGTCGAGGTAATCAGCTCCGCCGGATGCGTTCCGATATTGATCGAGATCGGCAGCGGTTCGTTCTTCGCCAGCGCCTTTTCAGCCAGCTTCCGCAAATTGTTCGGGGTGACGATATCGATGCCGGTCGTATTGCGGTCCTTGACGAGGAAGCGATAGACGCCTGCGTTGAGACCGAGTTCCGGGTCTTCGGCTATGGTCACGCCTGCCGTAATCATCGGCCCGCCATCCCGGATCGAGAAAAGCGGCACCGGCAATTTATAGAGATCGACCTCATCGCCCTCCATCAGGATTTCGCGCACCGGGCCCGCATTAACGGTTTTGGCCGGAATGGGCCGGTCGATGCCGCGACGCAGTTTCGCTTCGATCTCGCCGAACTCGCACCCCATCGCGATACCCAGCCGGTCGCGGCTGTTCACCAGGCCGGACACGACGGGCATGTCATAGCCCTCGACATTGGTGAACATAAGCGCGGTATCGGACTGGTCGACGAGGGCCGCGATGTGTCGGATATCGACTTTCTTCGTTATCTCGCGAAGCTGGCCCTCGCGGCGCAGATCGTCGACGAATTCCCGGAAGCTGCTGGACATTCTTTCCTCTGGGTCTGTCAAAAGGTGGCGGACCCTATCACTGCGCCATCGGACGGGCAACGAAACGAGGAATATGCCTTAGCCCGAACCGGAAAGAATGGAAGCGGAAATTTTCTCCGCGCACATCATTGTGGGCACGTTCGTGTTCGCCCTCGGCACACACGGAAAGAGCGACGCGTCGCACACCCGCAAGTTCTGTATGCCGTAAACCCGTCCCGCCGGATCGGTCACCGCCAGCGGATCGTCGGCACGTCCCATACGGCAGGTGCCGGACGGATGCCAGCAGCCGCTGACGCCGTCGCGTACGAACTCTTCCATTTCCTCCCTGTCGCGCAGCATGTTCCTGAGCTTCGCGCCCTGGGTAATGAAGCCGTGAATTGCCGCCCGGCGAATCGGGCCGGGACAATCCATTAGCGCGCCGAGAATATTGGTCAGAATGCGGTTCTTCGTATTGACCGCACCGATCCGCCGCACGCGTTCCGAATAGCTCGCCGGAAACGGGTCCCTGGCAACTTCCTTCAGCACCGGATCGTCAAACAGTTCGGCCATGCGGCGGACGCCATCGGTCATGCGGTCCATGTCCCGCCGGTCGGCCAGCATCTGAAAATCGACATCCGGTTCGTCGTACGAGTCGGCCGATGCCAGCCCGACCGTACCCCGTGAATAGGGCTTGTTGCACCACAGCAGGAACGACCCAAGCCTTACCCCCACCGCATGCCAGGCGGATTTCGCAGTAACGGAAGCATACATGTCCTGCGCGCCGCATTCAGCCAGTCCCGATGAATAGCGAAACCCGACATGGGCATGCCGCCGGTCGAGTTCGTGCAGCCGTGCACCGTCGGTCAGATAGGCGGATACGGCAATCGTCGGATGCTCGTTCAGGTTCGCGCCGACCCCGGCGCGATCCGCCAGAACATCGATCCCGTGTTCGCGCAGATGCGCCGCGCGCCCGATCCCGGACCGCATCAGCAGGGCCGGCGTGTGCAGCGCGCCGGCGGACAGGATGATTTCCTGCCCCGAGACATCCTCGGCCCTGCCGTCCCGAACGATCCGAAGTCCGGTTGCTCTGGTCCCATCGAACAGGATTCTCTCGACATGGGTTTCGGACCGGATTTCGAGATTGGCGCGCGCGCGCACCTCGGCATTCAGGAAGCCCATCGCCGACGAGACGCGATGCTCGTCCGGATGGTTGGAGATCGTGCAGGCGAACCAGCCGTCTTCGAATGCGCCGTTCTGGTCAGCCAGATGTTTCAGACCTGAATTTTCCAGCGCCTTCGCCGCGGCATGTGAAAAATTCGTCCAGTTTTCGGGCGGAACCCGGCGAATGACAATCGGGCCTTCCTGCCCATGCCATTCGTCGTCGATATCCCGGTCGGTTTCGAGCTTTCTGAAGTACGGCAGCACATCGTCCCAGCTCCATCCGTCCGCGCCGAGCGCAACCCACTCGGCGTAATCATCGGGCGAGCCGCGATTGGCCATCTGGGCGTTGATGCTGGACCCGCCGCCGATTACCCGCGCTTGCTCCATAAAACGCAAAGGCGCACGGTTCGGGCTGTTGCCGCGATTGCTGTGTCGAACGCGCAGTTTCGTCCAGTGATAGGCGGGGTTGAAGGCCGCCGCCATCGGATAGGACGACAGGATATCGGGCGGTTCCTCGCCCGGAGCGAAATCGCGTCCTGCCTCTATCAGCAGAACCCTGTTTTCGGGCTTTTCGGTCAGCCGGCTGGCCAGCGCGCAGCCTGCGGACCCGCCGCCTGCGATAATGAAATCGTAAGTCATGACAGGGGAGAGGATGCCAGAAGGTTTCGCAGTGGCAAACCCCGTCCTCAGTCTTTCCCGACGCTCGGGCGGGTTACGATGAATATCGCTACCGGAATCAGGCAGGCGGCGACCGCGACCGGCAGTACCCAGCTTTCCGCAATACCGAAAGTGATCCAGGCGAGACTGATCGCCATGACCAGGACCGCCAGTATTTTCGCGCGCAATGGGATCACGCCATGCTCGCGCCAGTCCCGCAGCGGCGGTCCCAGCCGGGGATGATTGTAGAGCCAGTCGTGAAACCGTTCGGAGCTTTTGGAAAACGCCCAGAGGGCCAGCAACAGGAAGGGCACGGTCGGCAGGCCAGGCACGACAATCCCGACCACGCCCAGCCCGACGCAGAGCCAGCCGAAGACTATCAGAAACGGGCGTGCGAACGCCCGGCTTCGGCGGGCGCTTCGTGCGGCGGTTTCAGACGATTGCTGCGGTTCCGTCATCTCGCCCAGCTTAGGGTCACGCATCCTGTTGACGCCACCGGAGAATGATATGAAATACGCATATGGTCGATCTTATTGCCCGCGCCCGCGCCGTCGTCGCCGAACATGTCGAGCGATTCCGGAACCGGGATTTTCTCGAAGCCGCTATGGCGGCTGCGGCCCTTGTGTCTCAGGCGGACGGCAGCGTCAACTTCACCGAAGCAACAACAGTGGATCAGGCGCTCGATGCGGTGCATCGCCTGAACATATATGACCGCAACGAAGCTGCGGATCTTTACCGGTCATGGATCGACGAGCTGGAATCGGATCCGGAAGATGCGCGATCGCGAATCATGAAGGCGGTTCATGAAATCTCCGATGACGAAGAAGCGGCTCGCATCCTGATCCGGATCTGCATCGCCATCGCAAAAAGCGACGAAACGATCGATGATGCTGAGCGCGAGACCGTGAACGAACTTGCCGACGCGCTCGGCCTCGACAGTTCGACGCTGGATATCTGACCGCCCTTCCCTTGCGGCTCTCGGTCATCATCCCAACCCTGAACGAAGAGTCCTCCATCGGCGGCCTGATCGGCGCGCTGCAAGCCCAGGACCCCGGCTGCGAGATCATTGTCTCGGATGGCGGAAGTACCGACCGGACGCGTGAAGTTTCGGAAGCCAATGGGGCGCGCGTTCTGCAATGCGCGCCGGGACGCGGACAACAGGCGGCCGCCGGCGCGGATACGGCAACGGGCGATATCCTGTTCTTCTGTCATGCGGATACCGCCCTGCCGGATGGCGCGCTCGACGCCGTTTGCGTTGCGCTGGAGGAAAAACCGGAAGCGCCCGGCGGAAACTTCCGGCTTCTTTTCGACGGCGGAACCGGCTTCGACGACTGGCTGAACGGGTTCTATGCCTGGATCCGCTCGCACGGCGTCTATTACGGCGATTCCGGCATCTTCGTCCGGCGCGAGGCCTATATTTCCACCGGCGGCATCAGGCCCATCGCCCTGATGGAGGATTACGATTTCGTGCGGCGGCTGGAACGGACCGGCCCGACGGTCTGCATCGGCGAACCTCCGCTGATCACCTCATCTCGCAAGTTTCACGGGCGGCACCCGGTCGGCATCGTCTGCGGATGGTTGTGGATCCACGCGTTATGGCATCTGGGCGTCTCACCCGACCGGCTGGCGCGGATCTATTACGGCAGGAAGTTCAGGAAGCCCGTTTCGTCGCCGGAATCATGACGATGGCGATGGCGATCAGTGCGGCGACGGCGGACATCGTGAAGATGCCGTGCCCGAGCTGCTGATCCGCCAGCCAGCCATAGACCACCGGCGTTCCGCCCTGCCCTATCGTGTATCCCAGCGTCACGAACCCGAACGCAGTGCCGACGCTGCCGTCGAGCGCGGCCTTCCGCACCAGCACGTCGCGCGACGCGTTGTAGAGCCCGCGCATCAACCCGGCGACGATCAACGCAAGCGCAATCGCCCACAGGCCCAGCGCGCCGGTCGCCAGCGCGAACAGGCTGAGCGCCATGGCGAGAAAACAGGCCATGATGACGAGGTCCTCGCGCCGCACATAATCGGCGATCCAGCCGCCCGGTAGCGATCCCACAATGGCGGCGATCAGGAAGGCGGTCAGGAACAGATTGGCGATTTCCGGCGTTACGCCATAGACCAGCGGCAGCGCCACCGCGGCGAAATTGGTCATGCCGGTGCCCGACGCCGATGTCGCGACATAGAACAGGAAGAACAGGATCATCGGCCGCGTCAGCATGATCCGCCAGTCGGCCTTCTTCGGCTTTGTCTCTCCCGCTTTCGTCGGCGCGATCTCGCCCGAATAATCGCGCAGGCTGCCGCCTGCCAGCAGGATCGCCGTCCCCATAATCACGCCGGCGGCTCCGGCGATAAACAGCGCGTTCTGCCAGCCATAGAGCGCCGCCAGCGCGGCCATGACCAGCGGCGCGCACGCGTAACCGATGGAACCGGTAAAGGTGTGCACCGCAAAGGCGCGACCGTGATGGCTCTGACGTACGCTCGCCGACAGGATCGAGAAGTCGGCGGGATGAAATACCGAATTGCCGATCCCGCCGAGGAAGAACGCCACCAGCAGCATCTCGTAAGACGGGAACAGCCCGGCGACCGCCAGCGCGCCGCCATGCACGACCAGCCCGCACACCAGCACGGCCTTCGCGCCGATCCGGTCCACCAGCATCGCGATGGGCATCTGGGTGACCAGAGTGGCGAAGAAATAGACCGACATGACGAAGCCGAGTTCGGCATAGCTCACGCCGAGCGCCGGCTTGATCAGGATGAACAGGGGCGGCAGCACCAGATGATAGAAATGGCTGACCAGATGCGCGCCCCCGACCAGCCAGATGGCGGCATGTTCGCGGCGCTCAAGCGTGGCGGAGAGGGTGGTCATTTGTCAGCCTGTTCTCCCACCGGGGCCGCTTCGCGCCGCGTGCCTGTGTTGAACACCACGGTCAGCATCGCGAGCAGGGTAAAAGCCGCCGAGGCGAAGAACACGTAGTGCGGCGGGTAGTTGTCAAACAGCCATCCGTAGACCGGCCCGGCGACCGCCTGGCCGGCGAGGAAACCTGTGCTGACGAAGCCGAACACGACACCCACCGGAATATGTACGGCGACATGCCGTACCGCGACGTCGCGGCAGGCGTTCACGGCACCCCGCATTGCACCGCCAATCGACAGCATGACGACGATCAGCCAGAACGGGAAAAAATCCAGCCCGGCGAGGAACACCATCAGGGCGGCGATGCCGAACCCGATCAGCAGCACCGCATCGTAGCGTGTCGTTTTATCCGCCAGCAGCCCGCCGGGCAGCACCAGCGCCATGGTCGCAATCTGATACGCGGTGAGCGCAATCACCGCTGTCGCACGGGGAAAATCGTAAATCTGATCGAACACGGCGATGGAAAACTGCGTCACGCCGAAATTGGCCATCGACGCGGCCATATAAAACAGAAAGAACAGGATTATGGGCTTTGAGGTCAGCAGCTCTTTCAGCCGGTCGCCGACCGACGCCGCCTTCTTGACCTTGTTGCCCTCGGTGATCAGTCCTCCGAACACGATCAGAACGACAGTCAAAGCGAGCCCGATGCCGCCGATGGACATCATAGCGCCGCGCCAGCCGATAAACGGCTCAAGGCTTGCGGACAGGATCGGGCCGGCGAGGAACCCGACATGGCCCACGAATGTATGGATAGAAAACGCCCGCCCCAGCCGTTCCTCGGCGATGGAGGACGAAATCAGAGAATAATCGACCGGGTGGAACACCGAATTGCCGATGCCCGCGAGTCCCATCAGGAGCGCGAGTTCAAGAAAGCTGCTCGCCTGCCAGCCGATCAGGAAATAGGCCGCCGAGTAGATCAGCAGGCCTGCCACTAGAATCTTCCTCCCGCCGACCCGTTCGATAAGGAGTCCCGCGGGCGTCTGAAGCACGCCGGTTGTGATCGCATAAACACCCAGAGCAATGCCCCACTCCACCGTGCTGATCTGGAGTGACTGGGTGATCGGGATCAGCAGCGGCGGCAGCGCCAGCGGATAGACATGGCTCAGCATGTGCGCGAAGCCGATCAGGCCGATCGCCTTCGCCTCGCGTTTGGGAAAGCCCGCAACCGCTTCCATAAAATGCTCCGAAACGCCGAATTTTTTGGGCTGGAATCGCCCTTTAAATGAAGTTATGTCCGTTCAGGAGTCATGGCAATAGCACCCGGACCGCCATGGCCCTTTCGCGGGTGGCAAATACGGTTCAATCGGCTACATTGCGCCCGAGCCGCGAGGCTGCATTACCTATCCAAGTTACGCCATCCGAGTCAGGAGCATTTTTCACATGAAGCTCGATTGCTACACCCATATCTTCCCGGTCGATTTCTTCCATCGCATGGAGGAGGTCGTCGAAAACAAGGCGCCGATCAAGCGCTGGCTGAATATCCCGATGCTTTACGATGTCGATGCGCGGCTGCGCATCATGGATACGTTCGGCGAGTACCAGCAGATCCTGACGCTGTCCGCCCCGCCGATCGAGGCGATGTCGGGCCCGGACGTGACTCCCGGTCTCGCCCGGATGGCGAATGATGGCATGGCGGCGCTGGTCAAGAAGCACCCCGACCGGTTCCCGGCCTTTATCGCGTCGCTGCCGATGAACAACCCGGAAGAATCCTACAAGGAACTCGACCGGGCGATAAACGAGCTCGATGCGCGCGGCATCCAGATTTTCTCCAACGTCAACGGCGAGCCGCTGGACCAGGACAAGTACTGGCCGATCTTCGAGAAGATGCACGATTACGACCTGCCGATCTGGCTGCATCCGGCGCGCGGCGAGGATTTTCCCGACTACAAGACGGAAACCACATCCCCGTATGAAATCTGGTGGGTGCTCGGCTGGCCGTACGAAACCAGCGTCGCCATGGCGCGCCTGGTGTTCTGGCCGATCTTCGAGAAGCTGCCCAACATCAAGATCATTACCCATCACATGGGCGCGATGATCCCCTTCTTCGACGGGCGCGTCGGACCCGGCTGGGACCAGATGGGCAAGCGTCAGGCGAACGAGGATTACGCCGAACTGCACGCACAGCTCACCAAGCGACCGATCGATTATTTCCGCATGTTCTACGCCGACACGGCGCTGTTCGGCAGCGATGCAGGCACCGAATGCGGGCTGAAATTCTTCGGCGCGGACAATTGCCTGTTCGCTTCCGATTGCCCGTTCGATCCGGAAGGCGGCCCGATGTATATCCGCGAGACCATTCGCGTGCTGGATGCGCTGGGCGTCAACGATGCGGACCGCAAGAAGCTTTACGAGGACAATACGCGAAGGCTCCTCAAACTCTGATATCTCCCCCGCCTTACTGGGGGTATTCCCATCGGACCGATCGGCGCTAGACTGCGCCGGTCGGTTCTTTTTTTGGGGAGCATTCGCCATGGACGGCATCTCTGCCATTACCCCGGTTTCAGGATCCTGGGTCTGGACGCCCCAAAAACTCGCCGCGCGGGACGACTGGATCGTTCAGTTCGGAAAAGCGGATTTTGCGGAAATCGACGCCGCCATCAGGACATCGCTGGCGACCGGCAAGCCTGCGACCGAAACCGCAAAGCAGGATTTCCCCCTCCCGACCCTGGCGTCCCGTCTCGAAACAGCCGCAGCGTCGATCCGCGATGGCGCGGGCATTGCGCTGATCCGCGGCCTCCCGGTAGAGCGATACGACCGGCCGGCGCTGGAGGCGATGCTTTGGGGCATCGGCAGCCATCTCGGCGTCGCCGAATCGCAGAGTTTCCGCGGAGACATGATCGGCGACGTGATGGACATGTCGCATACCGGCGACACAAGGCGGTCCTACCGGTCGCCGCGGCCCCTCGCCATGCATGTCGACCCGGTGGATATCGTAGGCCTACTGTGCCTGCGCATCGCCCGCCATGGCGGCGAAAGCGTGATATCCAGCGCCATGAACGTCCACAACACGATCCTGGCCGAGCGACCCGACCTGCTGCCCTGGCTCTATCGCGGCTACCATTACGGTCATTCCGAAGCGGATTCGTCCGGCGAAGCGGCTCTTTCAGGCTATCGGGTGCCGGTGTTCAAAAAAGTCGGCGACCGGCTGGCCGTGAATTTCAACGCGCCGCCCATCCGGCGCGCCTATGCCGCGCACGGTATCCAGGACGAACCGGAAGCGATCGAGGCCTTCGAGTATTTTATTGAGGTCTCGGGCCGAACAGACATCAGGCACGAGATGTCCTTTGCCCCCGGCGACCTTCAGTTTCTCAACAACCGGGTGATCCTGCACGGCAGGCGAGAGTTCGAGGACTGGCCCGAACTGGACCGAAAGCGGCTGCTGTTGCGACTGTGGCTGACGCCGCCGGGCTGGCCTGAATGGCCAGAGGACATGTATTGGCGGCCCGCCGGCAGCGTTCACGGACGCGGGCACAGGCCGATGCAGAACAGGCTGGAAGGAGAGCATTCATGACCGTCAAAACCGTAGGCTTCGTCGGCATCGGCCGGATGGGCAGCCTTATGTCGCCGCATATCTCCGGCGCCGGCTTCCCGGTGCATATCTACGACCTCAACCGCGACGCCGCAGAAGCCGTCGCCCGGGCGCATAACGGGATCGTTGTCGAAGACAGCGCAAAAGCCGTCGCCGAAGCGAGCGACGCCGTCATTACCATGCTCCCCGCCGGACCGGACGTTGCCTCCTCCGCGCTCGATGCGGACGGTATCGCCGAAGGGTTCTCCGAAGGCGACGTGCTGATCGACATGAGCTCGTCCCAGCCCTGGATGACGGTGGAGCTCGCCGCAAAGCTGGCCGAGCGCGGCATCGCCATGATCGACTCGCCTGTTTCCGGCGGCATTGTCGGCGCAGAGGCAGGAACCCTGACCCTGATGATCGGCGGCGAAGACGCCATCGTCGAACGCTGCCTGCCGATCCTGGAGCCGATGGCGGGAAACATCTTCCGGACCGGCGGCGTTGGCTCGGGCCATGCTCTCAAGACCCTCAACAATATGCTGAGCGGGCTCAACACCATGGCGGCAACGGAAGCGCTCCTGATCGGCACAAGGTTCGGGCTCGATCCGGAAGTGATGACCGACGTCATCAGCAAATCGACCGGTCAGAACTCGGCAATCCTGCGGACCATGAAACAGCAGGTCATCAGCCGAAAATTCGGCGGCGGTTTCGCCTGGGATCTGAAATGGAAGGATTTCATGATCGCATTGGAACTGGCGCACCGGACGGAAACCCCGGTTCCGCTCAGCGCCCTCGCCTTCGAACTCAACCGCGCCGCCAACCGCTGGATGGGTGATACCACGGGCAAAACCTCGACCGAGATCGTCCGCTGGATGGAGGCGATGGCGGGAACGGAGATCCGGAAGCCTGAATAAGCCTGTCGCGGGCTTGCACTTCAATGGGCGGAGCGGCACCATCGCCGCGTATCTTCAGGGAGAGCGACATGTCAAAAGGTCAGTTGCGCCATATCGCACTGTCGGTGCCGGACAAGGATGCCGCAGCAAAATTTTACGAAAACACTTTCGGTATGAGTCGCGTGTCGGAATCGCGCGTCGCCACCCGCCTGACCGACGGCGTGATGAACCTGACGCTGCTGCAGT
>Ga0181579_10000965_pt1 | contig 23712 bp, 24 predicted proteins | sample 071ome_24_FD_132996 | JGI IMG/M metagenome (GOLD analysis project Ga0181579, IMG submission 132996) | Coastal salt marsh microbial communities from the Groves Creek Marsh, Skidaway Island, Georgia - 071402CT metaG (megahit assembly) | ecosystem: Environmental > Aquatic > Marine > Intertidal... | reverse complement strand
GTCCGGCGGCCTTGGCGTTCGCCATGTTCCTTGCCTGAACCGCGCTGTTGCCCTTGAACAAAAGGAGCCCCTTGGGAATGTCGGGCAGGATCTCCCAGGTTATCCATTGGGGCGCTATAACGCTTGGATATCCGGCCCGCGCGGCATGCAGCGCAAGGAGGAGCCTCGCGCGCATCTCTCGTCCGGTCTCCTCTATGAGGAGATAGAACGGGGGCGCTGCGGTCATGCGCGTCTCGCCGCTCGTGATCGTCCGGGGATGATCCACCGCCTCGTTGGACCGAGCTGGAGGATCGCAACGGACCTCATCGAGGTCGCGCGAGAAATGTTCACGACGCACATTGAGTTATCAGATCCCGAAGCCTCGCGGATGAAGGATTGAATCTAGTTGATACCGAAGGTTACGGCAATTCATGGTCGTTCTCGGGTTGGACGGAACCGGATGATCGGGTTGGCCGTCCCGAGGCGTGATCGAAGTGTTTTATCGACGGTTGGAAACTCGGTAAGGTCATGGTTCAACGCCACGCCACTCATTCGGGAGAGTCCTCCATGTCCACTTATCCGCGTGATCTTGTCGGCTATGCCGACAATCCTCCCGATCCGCGCTGGCCCGGCGGCGCGCGCTTGGCGTTGAACTTCGTGATCAATTACGAGGAGGGCTCCGAGTATAACGTCCATGACGGCGACGGCTTTTCCGAGGCCAGCCTGACCGAGGCGCCGTCCTCGACGATCCCGCATGGCCAGCGCGATCTCGCCGGTGAGACCCTGTTCGAATATGGCTCCCGGGTAGGCTTTTGGCGATTGCTCAGACTGTTCCGCGAGCGTGAGTTGCCGGTGACGATCTTCGCCTGCGCCCTGGCCTTGGAGCGGAACCCCGAGGCCGCGAGGGCGATTCGCCAGGCCGGGTTGGATATCTGCTGTCATGGCTGGCGCTGGATCGAGCATTACAAACTCTCGGAGGAAGAGGAGCGCGAGCATATCCGCAAGGCGGTCGCCTCCCTCTCTGAGACTCTCGGGAGCCGCCCCCTCGGTTGGTATTGCCGAACCGCTCCCAGCGTTAACACCCGTCGCCTATTGGTCGAGGAAGGCGGGTTTCTGTACGATTCCGACGCCTATAATGACGAGTTGCCCTACTGGCTAATCGTTGAGGGCAAGCCGCATCTGGTGGTGCCCTATTCGCTCACCAATAACGACTCAAAATTCGGTCGTGGCTGGTTCTCCACGGGCGATGACTTTTTCAATTTCAACAAGGACGCCTTCGACATGCTGTACGAGGAAGGTGCGAGCCAGCCGAAGATGATGTCCGTCGGGCTGCACCAACGCCTGATCGGCCATCCGGCCCGGGCGATGGGACTACGGCGGTTCCTGGACTATGTGAAGACGTTCGATGATGTCTGGGTATGCGACCGGATCGAGATCGCGCGTCATTGGATGAAGGAGCACCCATACCCAGGGTAGGGCTTACTCCTGAGAGCGAAGATGGTTGGCAAGGTCGATGATTTCGGCCTCGTCCGGCTCATCCTCGCTCGGAAGGCGATAATCACCGTCGATCCAGCGCCCAAGATCAATGGTCTTGCATCTGGCAGAGCAGAAGGGACGTGCCTCGGTCGACACCGGTTTTCCGCAGATCGGGCAGCCGCCGCCCTTGGCCGGTTTGGAGGTCATTGCCGTCAATCTCCCGTGATCTCGATTGCGTCCGTACCGTCCCGAGCGTCCAAGGTCAGCGGCGCGCCGAGGCCGGCCTCGACTTCCTCGAGAGCTGGGCGAAGCGGGCCTTGTAGCACCAGCTTGACCGAATTCGGGCAGAGTAACCGCGGACGAGCGATGCCGGAAGTCTCGCGCCGGACCCGCCGTAGCGCTTCAAGTGCCAGTGTGGTGGGATTGAATGGGATTGAGCGATCAATGTCCCCCAACACCTCCAGTAGCGAGGGCTCGCGCCTGGCTCGGGTAATCTCGAGCAAACCAGCGCGGGTCCAGCCGTGGATCGTGATCGCTTCCCCGTTCCGTGAAAGCGCGGGTTCAAGCGACGTGATAAGCGCGCGTCTGGCTCCTTCACCGCCGATGCGGGGAAAGTCGATCAGGATAAGGCCGGCCAATCGCCGCAGCCGAATCCGCCGCGCGATTTCCAGCCCCGCCTTGACCGCGAATCCACCTGGATTTTCCGTCGCGGCGCGGTCGCTCCCGGCGTCGATATCGATCGCGACCAAGGCCTCGGTCTCGTCAATGACCAGCGTCCCTCCCCCAGGCAAGGGCGCCCGGCGACTCATTGCCTCAATGAGGGAGCCATCGATATCGCGCTCTCGAAACAGCGAGCCGTCGCGTCCTTCAATCACTGTCGCATCCGGCGCGATCCGCTTCGCCCTCGCGAACGCGTCCGGCGCGGGTTCAAGGACTCGAAAACCGCGTGGGTTGGCATGATCGGCGGCGCGCTCCTGAATGCACGACCATCGCCCGAGGAGAGTTCTGGCGTCATCTTCAAGTATGGCTGAATCGCAATCCCGCGCATGGGCATGGGCCAGGACGCCCATCGTTTCCGGCACGGTACGATCGATGATCTCGCGAAGCCGCGCGCGCTCGGTCTTGGCGGTGATCGCCCGCGCGACGGCGTGGCCCGGTCTGGTCGGGGTGAGATCAAGGAACGCGCCGGTCAGGGTAGGGTCGAGAGTGACCCGGGCCGCCTTGGCGCGGTGTGGTTCGGCGGTGACTTGAACAATCAAGCTCTCGCCCTCGGTTGGCGCCGGGCCTTTGATTTTCTCGAGAAACCCGTCTTGCTCGCCAAGATCCAGGAAGACAGCTCCAAGATCGCGACGGCTTTGGGTCACCGGCGCCAGGACGGTGGCGTCCAGCAGGCGTGGCTGTCCGATCCTGTCCAGGAGGATTTGCCCGAGTCGCCCGTCCTCGATGATCGCGACCCTGACCTCGCCGGGAGAGGCGTCGACCAGGATTTCCCTCTCAGGCATCGTCCGGCGTCGCGGCCAGGGTAAACCCGCTTCCCCTTAGCATTGCGTAGGTTTCGGCGAGGGGTAGGCCCACGACGTTGGAGTACGAGCCGTTGAGCGCCGTTACGAAGGCGCCGGCGCAGCCTTGGATGGCATAGCCGCCGGCCTTGCCGCGCCATTCCCCGGAGGCGATGTAGAAGTCGATCTCCTCGGGGCTCAACCGCTTGAAGGTGACGGTCGTCGTGACCAGGCGTTCAAGGCGTCGTCCGCCGGGGGCGTCCAACACGACGGCGCCGAGCACCCGATGTCGCCGACCCGACAGCAAAGCGAGACAGGCCGCCGCTTCGTCGGGGGTTTCGGTCTTCGGAAGAATTCGCCGGCCGAGGGCGACCACGGTATCGGCGGCGAGAATATAGGAGGCTCCGATATGCGCGCGGGCGGTCTCGGCCTTTCCGGCGGCCATGCGCGTGGCATAGACCCTCGGCAATTCCCGGGCCCATGGCGTCTCGTCGATATCGCTGGGAGCGATCTGGTCGGGGATCACGCCGATTTGCGCCAACAGGTCACGTCGACGCGGTGAAGCCGAGGCGAGCACCAACGTCGCGCCTTTCGGCGGCGCGAGGAGCGCGCGGCTTTCCACGATCGTGGCCGGGCCGGTGGTTACTTGAATCGGAAGGTAATGCGGCCCTTTGAGAGATCGTAGGGTGTCATTTCGACATTCACCCGATCTCCGGCAAGCACGCGAATTCGGTTCTTGCGCATCTTACCGCTGGTATGCGCCAAAACCTCGTGTTCGTTATCGAGCTTTACGCGAAACATCGCGTTGGGCAGCAACTCGGAAATCGTGCCCGAAACCTCTAATACGTCTTCTTTCGCCATAATCCCGCCATTGGTTGTTCGGAAGTTGGCAAAAGTGGGGGCGTTCCGGTTTCAGGTCAAGGCGTTTCTGGAGCACGGCGGGAGACCCGTCCTAATCCCTTGGCTCCGGATCGACGGGAAAACGCGCCTCGATCCGACGCCGAAGTTCGTCACGGACCTGACGATAGGCGGCCAGGCGCATCTCGCGGGTTCCCTCGACGATCGTGGCGTCAAGGACCGGCCAGTATTCGATATCACAGGCCATTGTCCGCGTGAGCTCGGTGGCCCGGTGATGCGCTTCGGGTGTCAGCGAGATGATCAGATCGAAGAACCCATCCTCCATCTGCTCGAAACTCTTGGGTCGATGGCGGGTGAGATTGACACCGATTTCGTTCAACACCTCGACCGCGAACGGGTCGAGTTGGCCCGCGCGAACGCCGCAAGAATCGACATACATCGCCGTCCCGCGATGATGCTTCAGCAAGGCTTCCGCCATCGGCGAGCGCACCGCGTTCTGGACACAGGCGAAGAGCACGGCGCTGGGCTCCTCAATCGTTTCTGTGAAGGGATGCGCCGGAACGGGGCCGGTGGGAGGCGTGCGGTTCATCGCGCCACCACGCTAACCTCGGATATGCAGCACGCACATCAGCGTGAAAAGCCGGCGCGCGGTCGAAAAATCCATCTCAACCTTGTCCGCGAGACGCTCCCGCAACATGGTGGAGCCGTCGTCGTGCAGGCCACGCCGCCCCATGTCGATGGCCTCGATCTGCGAGGGAGTCAGGCGTTTGATCGCGTCGTAATAGCTCTCGCAAATTTGAAAATACTCGCGGACCACTCGGCGGAACGGGGCGATGGGCAGGGTTATTCGGGTAAGATGCACGTCGTTTGTGTCGCGGATGTCGAAACGTAGCCGGTTTTCCTCGATGCCGAGATGCAGGCGAAACTCGTCGCCGTCCGCGCCGGCGGGAGAAAAGCTGTTTTCCTCTATCAGGTCATAGATCGCGATGGCGCGCTCGTGCTCGACCTCGGGGCTGCGGCGCACGACGGTGCGCTCATCCAGTTCGATATGGACGAGCTTGCCCGCCGCGTTCTGATTTGACGGTTCGGGAACGATATCTGGTTTCGCGGTGTGGCGCGGCATCCTTGCTTTCCCCTGTCCGCCCCGCCGGTTCTAGGCCGGCTTGGCGAGGCGTGTCGCGATCGATAGCGCGTGCGCTTCAAGTCCCTCGGCATTGGCCAGGGTGACCGCCGCCGGCCCTATGCGTGACAGGCTGTCGGCATCGCATCGTACCCATGTGGTGCGCTTAAGGAAATCCATCGCGGATAGACCGGATGAAAACCGGGCGGTGCGGTCGGTGGGCAGCACGTGATTTGGCCCCGCCACATAATCGCCGATCGCCTCTGGCGTATACCTTCCGAGGAATATCGCGCCGGCATGGCGTACCCGAGCGGACAAGGCATCGGGATCGGCCACCGCGAGCTCCAAATGTTCCGGCGCCAGTCGATCGACCAGGGCCGGCGCTTCCTCGAGCGACCCGACAACGATGATGGCGCCATGGTCGCGCCAGCTCGCGGACGCGATCTCGGAGCGTTCCAGTTTTTCCAAGAACCGCTCCACCGCGTCGGCGACCAAGTCCGCGAAATCGGCGTTGTCAGTGATCAGGATGGCCTGGGCAACCTCGTCATGCTCGGCTTGGGAGAGGAGGTCGATGGCGATCCATTCGGGATCGTTATCCGCGTCGGCGACTACCAGGATCTCCGATGGCCCGGCGATCGAGTCGATGCCGACCTTGCCGAAAACCAGCCGTTTGGCCGCGGCGACGAAAGCATTGCCTGGTCCGACGATCTTGTCCACGGCGGCGATGCTCTCGGTGCCATGGGCCAGCGCGGCGATCGCCTGGGCCCCGCCGATCCGATAAATTTCGGTCACGCCCGCGAGTTCCGCCGCCGCCAGCACAAGCGGATTGAGCACGCCATCCGGTGTCGGCACGGTGATTACCCGTCGCTTTACCCCGGCCACTCGCGCCGGAATCGCGTTCATCAGGACCGAACTCGGATAGGCCGCCTTGCCGCCGGGCACGTAGAGGCCCACCGCGTCCATTGGTCGCCAGCGCATGCCGAGCCCGACGCCATCCGCGTCTTGGAAATCCAGGTCGACGGGCAGTTGGGCACGATGGAACGCCTCGATGCGCCGTGCCGCCACCTCCAATGCATCCAAGGTGTCGCGGTCGCATTGGTCTCGCGCCTCGGCGATCTCCTCCTTGGTCAACCGCATGGCCGGCGCCGACAGCGTCACGCGGTCGAGTTTGGCGGTCAGCTCCAGGACGGCGGCATCGCCCCGCGCCCTGACATCGGCGATGATGCCGGCCGCGATGTCACCGACATCCGCCTCGCTGTCGCGCTTGGCGTTCAGAAGCCGCGTGAACGCGGCCTCGAAATCCGGATCCGTGGAATTGAGTCTAAGCGGCAAGGGCCGCCTCCCGGAAGCGTTCGACCCAGGTTCGCACCTCCCGTGGCCGGGTTTTCCTGGCCGCGCGGTTGACGGCCAGACGCGAGCTGACCTCGGCGATCTTCTCGACCTCGACCAGACCGTTGGCCTCGAGCGTCGAGCCGGTCTGCACCAGGTCGACGATCCGACGGCATAGCCCGAGGCTCGGCGCCAATTCCATGGCGCCATTCAGTTTGATGCACTCGGCCTGAACACCGCGCGCCGCGAAATATTGCTTGGTTACGTTGGGATATTTCGTGGCCACGCGAAGATGGCTCCAGCGCCGGGGGTCCTCGTTCGCCGCCAACTCGACCGGCTCGGCGACCGAGAGACGGCAACGTCCGACCTTGAGGTCCAGGGGCGAGTAAATTTCCGGATGATCGAACTCCATCAGAACATCGCTGCCGCAGATCGCCAGATGAGCGGCGCCGAATGCCAGAAATGTCGCGGTATCGAAGCTGCGCACGCGAATGATTTGAAGCCCGGGGTCGCTGGTGGCGAATTGCAGACGCCGCGAGGAGGGATCATTGAAGTCGGGCTCGGGTTCGACGCCTGCGCGGGCCATAAGCGGGGCCACGTCCTTCAGAATACGTCCCTTGGGGACCGCCAGGATCAGCGGCTCGTTCGAGTTCATGAGTCTTCTTCCGGGTGTTCGGGGCGTTGGGTCGTGGGCCAGGGCTGGCCTAGATCCTCGGCATGACAGGACAGTTTCGAGATCGTCAGGCGGATCGTCTTGTTGTCCGCGAAGGCCAGATCAAGACCGTCATCCGTGACGTGAAGAGAGAGGAGTTCCAACATTTGTGCACGGTTCGCGAGATCGATGCCGTTGGCGCGGACCGCGGAAACATGTTCGAAGCGGAGCGCGCAGGTTATGCGCTCGTACCAATGGTCAGGCGTCGGCCCGTCCATGTCCGTCTTGTTGTCTTCATCGGGCGCGGCATCTCCCAAGGCGTCGAGGCCGTCATCGGCCGTGACGCCCTCCGGCGCCTTTTCCCAGCGAAACCGCTGGGTCATCAGAACGAAACGATTGTCGTCGCGGCGCCAGGCGATCTCCGAAATCGGCACGATGGCGTCTTGCAGCATGGTCGAGACGATCTCCAGATCCTCGACGGTCTCCGCCCGCACGCGGAAAGGGCGTGCGACATCGATGCCCGCGATGTCACGCGACCCGGCCATCAGGCGACCTCTTGATCCCTGGCATCGTCGCCGTCGGAGATGCGCTCGATGACCGCGCCGCATTCGCGCAGCTTGTCCACCAGGCGCTCATAGCCGCGGTCGAGATGATAGATCCGGCTAATGGTCGTCTCGCCGCGCGCGATCAGACCGGCCAGCACGAGGCTAACGGAGGCACGCAGATCGGTGGCCATGACCTCGGCGCCGGTCAATTCGGTCACGCCGCGGACCAGAGCCGAGGCGTGGTGGACCGTGATATTCGCTCCCATGCGGCCAAGTTCCGGCACATGCATGAATCGGTTCTCGAAGATCGTCTCGGTGATCATCGAAGCGCCCTCGGCGCGGGTCATATAGGCCATCATCTGGGCTTGCAGATCGGTCGGAAAGCCGGGATGGGGTTCGGTCATGACATCGACGCCGAGCGGTTGCCCCTCGGGCCCCCGCACCCGGACTCCGCGCTCGGTCTCGATGACCGTCGCGCCGGTATCGGCCAGGGTCTCGAACACGCCGGGCAGGAGTTCCGCTCGCGCGCCGACAAGCTCGATGTCGCCGCCTGTGATGCAGGAGGCGATGGCATAGGTGCCGATTTCGATGCGATCGGGCACCACCGGGTGGGTCGCGCCGCGCAGGCTGTCTCTGCCTTGAATTCGAATGGTGTCGGTGCCGTGCCCTTCGATGGTCGCGCCCATGGCGATCAGGCATTCCGCGAGATCGATGATCTCCGGCTCGCGCGCGGCGTTGATCAGAACGGTCTCGCCATCCGCCAGGGCCGCCGCCATCATCAGGTTCTCGGTGGCGCCCACGGACACGACGGGAAAGGCGATCTTGGCACCGCGCAGCCGGCCACCCGGACCCGTTTTCGCCTCGACGTAACCGCCGGTCAGGTCCACCGAGGCGCCCATCTCCGAGAGCCCCTTCAGGTGCAGGTCGACGGGACGGTTACCGATCGCGCATCCTCCGGGAAGCGAAACCCGCGCCGTGCCATGGCGCGCCAGCAAGGGACCGAGCACCAGGATTGACGCGCGCATCTTGCGCACGATGTCATACGGAGCCTCGGTCGCGGTGATATCCTTGCTGGTAAGTCCGATCGAGGCATCGCCGCCGCCGACCCGGTCGGTAACCGTGGTCCCGAGTCCTTGGAGCAGGGTGCGCATCGAGGCGATGTCGTCGAGCCTCGGGACATTCTCCAGCACCAAGCTGTCGGCGGTCAGCAAGCTCGCGGCCATCAGCGGCAGGGCGGCGTTCTTCGCCCCACTGATCGGAATCTTTCCGTTCAGCCGGTTACCGCCGTAAATCCTTACTTTTTCCATGTTCCGCCTCGGTGCCGCTCGCCGCCGCTGTTGTACTTAAACCTAGGGATCGCCACAACCCCGCGCGCATGACCTCTTGGCGGGATGGTGATCTCGTGATGGGTGACGCTAGCGCGCGATTGCGGCGACTTTCAGGCGCTTGCGGCTATTCTCGGATCTTTTTCCCGCGTCCTGTCCGCTAGCCGAATTCGCCACGCGTCGACGCCGGGTCTAATTGTCTTCGCCGGGCTTGGGGGGATGATCCCGCCGTTCCCGGCTCTGGGCTTTTCGCCGTCGCAGATTCTCGCGCAAGGCTTGGGCGCGCCGCTGCTCACGCGCCGCCGCCGCCGAGATTTTGGCCGCGTCGCCGTCATTCGTTCGTGAGTCGGTCGGTTTTTCCGGTCGGTCGGACAGAATTTCGCTCCGCTGCGAGCTTGGGAACCTTTAAAAAGATACAGAGTTTCAACTCCCTCGGTCCAGCCAGCAAATCCGCTTGCGTCCGCGATGGCGCTTGTGGCATGGTCCCGCCGCCTCGCGAGGGAGATACCCGTCCCTTCGCCGACGCTTAGTGCTGCCGTAGCTCAGGGGTAGAGCACTCCCTTGGTAAGGGAGAGGTCGAGCGTTCAAATCGCTCCGGCAGCACCACCGCGCTTTCGTCGGAAAGCGCGCGTTCACGAGTGATATCCGAAGGCGACAGTGGATTGCCCTGCAATCCGCGAAAGCCTTGCGTGTTCGATCTATCAACCTCCTCCACCGTGCCCAACATCGCTTGCCCCGGCACGTGATACATCGCAAGGTCTCCGTCCCGTTCACCGTGACGAGATCGCCGCCATGGCCACCAAGCCCGCTAATCTTCTTTTCATCATGTCCGACGAACATCAGACCGGCGCGATGGGTTGCGCCGGGCATCCGATTGTCCGGACGCCTAATCTCGACCGGTTGGCGAGCGAGGGTACCCGGTTCAGCGCCGCCTATACCGCCTCGCCGATTTGCGTGCCGGCGCGGGCGGCCTTCGCCACCGGGCGACCGGTTCACCAGACCGGGTACTGGTGCAACGCGCATCCCTATGACGGGCGGGTCAAGGGATGGGGGCATCGCCTCCAGGAGACCGGGCACACGGTGCTGTCGATCGGCAAGCTGCATTACCGCGATGAAGCGGACCCGACGGGGTTCGATACCCAGGTGCATCCCATGCACGTGGTCGACGGGGTCGGTGATGTCATGGGGGCGGTCCGCGACGAACTTCCGGTGCGGCACCGCACCAAGGCATTGTCGGAGAAAATTGGGCCGGGCGATTCAAGCTATATCCAATACGACCGCCAGATCGTCGAGGAAACCCGTCGCTGGCTGACCGAGGAGGCGCCTGGGCTGGAGCAACCTTGGGTGTTGTTCGTCTCCATGGTGTGCCCGCATTTCCCGCTGATCGCGCCGCCGGAATATTTCGAGATGTACCCGCCGGAGAGCATGCCGGCGCCCCGGGATCGCCCGGAGGACGGCGTGGCTCGGCATCCCTGGATCGAGGCGCAGGCCGGCTGTCAGATCTATGACCGTTTCTTTACCGAGGAAACCCGGCGGATCGCCATCGCCTCGTATTACGGGCTGTGCTCGTTCCTGGACGACAATGTCGGCAAGGTCCTGTCGGCGCTGGAAGGGGCGGGTTTGGCCGGATCGACACGGGTGATTTACACCAGTGACCACGGCGACAATCTCGGGGCGCGCGGCCTCTGGGGCAAGTCGAACATGTATCAGGAATCCGCCGGAATTCCGATGATCGCGCGCGGACCGAGCGTGCCGCGAGGCAAGATCGTGGCGACGCCGGTCAGTCTGCTCGACGCCTATCCGACGATCCTGGAAGGCGTGGGAGAAGCGCTAACCGACGAGGAGCGGGGTCTGCCAGGCCGATCCCTCTGGGACATCGCCAAGGCCGAGGATGAGATGGAGCGCGTGGTGTTCGCGGAGTATCACGCGGTCGCGGCGGCGAGCGGTGTTTTCATGATCCGCAAGGGGCGTTTCAAATATGTCCATTTTGTCGGCTTCCCGGCTCAGCTCTTCGATCTGGAGGCGGACCCGCTGGAGCGCAATGACCTTGCGGCGGATCCCGGGCACGCGGATGTGGTCGCGGACCTTTCGGCGGAACTGCGCGGGATTTGTGATCCCGTGGACGTCGACAAGCGCGCCAAGGCCGATCAGGCGGCGTTGGTCGAGCGCCATGGCGGACGCGACGCGGTGCTCGCCAAGGGCAGCTTCAGCGGTACGCCCGCGCCGGGAGAGAAAGCCGTCTACGGCTGATCAGGTGCCGCAGAAAGTTTGCGTCACCGCCTGATCCGGGCTCGGGGGTGGGCTCAAGTGCTCCAGGCCGGGATGGTCGTCGAAGGGTGCGACCACGACCTTCAGCAACTCTTCCATGGGGCCGAAATCCTCGGCCTGGGTGGCGAAGTCGATGGCGCGCTGGACCTGATGATTGCGCGGAATGAAGGCGGGATTGACGGCGCGCATGGCCGCCCGCCGGGCCGTCGGAACGATCTCGTCGGCGGCCAGGCGTTCGCGCCATTTGGCGTCCCATTCGTCATAGGCGGTGGGGTCATCGAACAGCATGCGGACCATCGCGGTGGCGGCGATGTCGCCCGCCGGCGCGTCCGCTAGACGTCGGAATGTCAGGGTGAAATCGGCCTGTTGGTTGGCCATGCGGCTCAGCAGATCCAGCGCAAGCTCGAAATCCGGCTTTTCCGCCGCCGGTAGACCGATCTTGGCACAGAGCCCGCCGTGAAAGACGTGCTCGAAACGCGGCCAATAGCCGGCTAGAGCCTGCTTTGCCTTCTCGATCGCGGCTTCCTGGCTCTCGTCGAACAGGATCAACAGGGTTTCGGCGAGACGGGTGACGTTCCAGAGGCCGATCGAGGGCTGCTGGTCATAGGCATAGCGTCCACCGGTATCGATGGAACTGTAGACGGTCTCGGGATGGAAGGTGTCGATGAAGGCGCAGGGGCCGTAGTCGATGGTCTCGCCCGATATCGTACAATTGTCGGTGTTCATCACCCCGTGAATGAAGCCGACCAGCATCCAGGACCCGATCAGCTCGGCGGTGTTGAGCGCCACCGCCTCGAGCAGCGCCAGATAGGGGTTCTCGGCCTCCCGGGCACTCGGATAATGTCGGTCGATGACATGGTCGGCGAGGATCTTGATCGAGGCTTCGTCGCGCTGGCCATGAAAGTACTGGAAGGTGCCGACGCGGATATGACTGGCGGCGACGCGGGTGAGCACGGCGCCGGGCTCCGGTCCCTCGCGGCGAACGATCTCGCCGGTGCTTGCCATGGCGAGCGCGCGTGACGTGCGGATGCCGAGGCCGGCCATCGCCTCGCTGACGATGTATTCGCGCATCACCGGGCCGAGCACGGCGCGCCCGTCGCCCATTCTCGAATAGGGCGTGGGGCCGGAGCCCTTGAGCTGAATATCGCGGCGAATGCCGTCCGGTCCGACGATTTCGCCGAGTAGGATCGCGCGTCCGTCGCCGAGCCTGGGCACCCAGTTGCCGAATTGATGACCGGCATAGACCATGGCCAGGGGCTCGGCCCTCGCGGGGATCAGGTTGCCCGCCAGGACGCCGGCGCTATCGGCGCTGGTCAGGATTTCGGGATCGATGCCGATGGCTTCCGCCAGGGCGGTGTTGACCTTGATCAGTCGCGGGCTTGAGACCGGGGTCGGGTCGAGCCGGGTGTAAAAGACCTCCGGCAGCCGGGCATAGCTGTTGTCGAACGAGACCTTGTCCCAGCCGGTCTCGCTCAAGCTTTCCTGGGTGATGGCGTCCACGATCCGTCGTCCCGAATGTTGTGGCCGGCGCCGGCGGCGCCGATCCCTTGCTCAGTTGTACAGTGACTCGGCCTCGGTTTCCCGATTAAATTCCGGCAAATCATCACCTCTGGAGAATATGGGCATGGTGTCCTTTGAGTTCCATTTCGATTTCGGCAGCCCGAACACCTATATGAGCCACCGGCTTATTCCCGGCATCGAGGAACGGACCGGCCTTAAATGCACCTATGTGCCGGTGCTGTTGGGCGGCATCTTCAAGATGACCAACAACCGCTCGCCGATGGAACAGTTCGGCGAGATCAAGAACAAGCCGGAATATCTGCAACTCGAAATGCAGCGGTTCATCGCCAAGCACGGCTTCGACAAGTACAAGCGCAACCCGCATTTCCCGGTGATCACGGTGCAAGTCATCCGCGGCGCCCTGGTGGCCCAGGAGGAAGGCTATTACGAGGACTATATCGAGGCGGTCTATGTGGCGATGTGGGAAAATCAGTTGAAGATGGACGATCCCGAGGTGATCCGTGCCACGCTGGACGCGGCGGGCCTCGACGGCGGCCATATTCTCCAGAGGATCACCGAGCAACCGATCAAGGACAAGCTGATCGCCAATACCCAGGCCAGCGTCGACCGGGGCGCCTTCGGCAGCCCGACCTTCTTCGTCGGCGACGAGATGTTCTTCGGCAAGGACCGCCTGGTCGAGGTGGAGGAGGAGTTGGCGAGGCAAGCGGGGTGAGATTGGGCCTATCGCCTCGCGGAATCGCGTCAAACCAATCTCCGTCACCCCGCGCTCGACGCGGGGGCCACGCCTGAGGCTTTGGCCGGTGACGGGTGGAGAAGCACTTTGCCGAGATCTACATTCGTGATCCGCGATGCGTCAGGCCGAGGGACCTCAGGCTTCGGTCCCGCGTCAGGCGCGGGACGACGGCGAGGGGAGAAGCTACCCCGCCACCTCGCGCAATCGGTTCAGAACCAGCTCCGTCACCTCGATACGGTCGCGTTCCAGCGCCGCGCGGCGGTCGGCGGCGGAGCGGTCGAAGGGCATGCGGACGGGGCCGCCACCGGCGACCGGGCGGGCGGCGCGGACCGACTTCGCGTAGTCGGTGACCTTCTGGCGGTACTCCGCCTCGGGCATCATAAGATCCGGTTTCATGGTGACCATCAGGTAACCGAAATCCGCCATCTCCGGAACATCGACCGGTGAGCCGGCCAGGATCCCCAGCATCTGCACCACCATGCCGAGCCCGGCCCCCTTATGGCCGCCCCAGGGGGTGAAGGCGCCGGAGAGGGCGGCGTTGGGATCGGTGGTGGGATCGCCCGCGGCATTGAAGGCCCGGCCTTCGGGAATTTGCTCGCCGAGACGCCGGGCCAGCATCACCTCGGCATGCATGATCGAGGAGGTGCCGATATCCCAGATCACCGGGTCGCCGGTGCTGGGAAAGCCGAAACAGATCGGGTTGGTGCCGAAGCGTCCATCGACCGAGCCATGCGGCGCCACCCAGGGTGAGGCATTCGAGGCGATCATCGTCAGCAGGCCTTCCGCCGCCGCCATTTCGGCGAAGTACGAGAGCATGCCGGTGTACCAGGTGCCGTCCGCGCCGACCATCGAGATGCCGCTGGTCTTGGCCTTGGCGATGGCGATCTCGGTTGCGCGGTAGGCGACCACGTAGCCGAGATTGTCGTTGCCCGCGAGCCGCGCCGAGACCGGGGTCTCGTGCAGGGTCTCGACCGGCTTCGCCGCCTTGCCGGTGCGGCCGATCCGCTCAATGATGCTGACCACCCGGGGTAGACCGCCGTAGTTCAGGCCACGCAATTCGCAGTCGATGATGTGATCGGTGATGATGCGAGAGTCCTGCGCGTCGTGCCCCAACGCCTTCATGACACTCTCGACCAGATCCCGGGCCTCGGCGACGGTCAGCTGCATGTTCTTCCCCCCATGGATCCCTTTGCCGCTAAGCACGACGGGGATCACTTCCACTGTTTCAAGGGCGAGGTTGGGGGGATTTGGCTCGGTCGGCAAGATACAAGAGCGGTTTTGCCAGCCAATTGGAGGCAAGGATCACGGGACTGAAGGAGAGGGTGCCTTTGGTGGTGGGCGTGGGTTAGGCGCTGGGCGATACGATCGGCGATGGATCCACTCTAGGTCTCCTTGAATCGTCGCAGGACATTGTCAACCATCCGCGAGATGCTGTTCTTGTAGTCCTGATGCGATAGGCTTCCGCAGAAGGTGATGGAGCCGACGGAAAACACGGCGCCGCCATTGGCGGTATCGAAATAGGTGATATCGGCGCGGATCAGTTTGTCATGCGGTACGCCGGTGACCGTGTTGCGCTGGGAAAGCTGGTCCTCCAGCACCGCGATGAAGCTCGGCTGATGGCTCTCGGAGGAGGCGATCACCACCGCGTTCTCCGGCGTGCCGAGCCGGATGTCGGCGCGGTCGAGCTCGAACCCCGCCGCGCCGCCGCCGGACAGTCCAAAATTGCCGAGGACCTCCTCGTTGATGCCCTCGAGAATCCAGGCGGCGCGGGGATCATCCCCGCCCTCGGATCGCCGGTAGTGGGAGCCCTCGAACGCGCCCTGCGAGGAGAAGCCGACGCCGGCGAGCTGTTGGGGCGGCCGGCCATTGCGGCGCCAAAGCCCGCCATACTGGCCGTCAAAGGCGTTGTAGTACTCGCCCGGCTCGGCGGCCCAGGCACGGATGCCGCCCTCGGCCCGGCGAATTTCGAGCGCGCCCGGCCAATCCTCGCTGCGCGCCACCCGCCAGTAAAAGCCATTGCCGCCCATATACATCAGCCTGCCGCCACGCTCATGCGCGTATTCGGTGAGCGCGTCCAGGGTGCCCTTGGTGTGATACTCGGGATGCGAGCCGGTCAGCACGACCTTATATGGCGCGATCAGCTCGACGCCCTCGTCATCCAGATCCTGGTCGGTGATCACGTCGACATCGTGGCCCATGGCGTCGAGCCAGTCGATCAGATGGGTGTCGGCGGGAAAGTGCCTCAAGCCCGATCCATACGGATCGTCGAAGGTCAGGAAGTTGTGCCGCATGGTCATGATCGGGCGTAGCCGCGTCGAATACCCGACGCCGCTGCCATCGGTGTGCAGATTGTAGGTCGAATGCGCGTAGTCCGAGTGATCGTCGGGCAGGTATTGCGCCGCGCCCCAGCGCTTGCCCTTCTCACGGAACTTGTGGTCACTGACGTTTCGCTGGTGATTGGCGTAGATCTGATAGGTGAAGGTCGAGGCGAGAAACACCACGTCGCTGGTCGGCTTGCCTTTCCTGGGCCGGATATAGAAGGGGATCACGTCCTCCGCGTGCCGGCACCTGATCCGGCAGCCATAGACGCCGCTCGGCATGTCCTCTGGGATATCGAAAACGAAGTCATCCTCCCAGCCGCAATCGGCCAGGTCGTCCTCATGGAAATGAATCGCCCGGTACTGTTCCGGCGCGTGGCGGAACGACATTTCGGTGCCGTCCCAGTTCGAGCCGGTTACCGCGCGGGCCGGCAGATTGACCAGCCGGGCGGCGGGGGCCGCTGGATCAGCCGTTCCAGGATTGAAGGTGACCGGGGGCGGGCTGGTCATGTTCAGGTTTTGGGTGAGTTCTTCTGGCCGGCTCCCACTGTAGTGCACGCGCACGCCAGAGAAATCGCGCCCAAAATCCAGGCCGAGCACGGTGCTGTCCGGCAATTTGCCGGGGGGAAGGGCGCGCAGGACCTCGTGATCCGCGGTTGCGGCGATGAAAGGGTCCTCGATCTTACCGTTGAAGTGACGGTGGAGCACGCGGCCGGATCGCGCGGCGACCAGGACCGGCTCGGGAGTATCCGGGGCCGCCGTGCTTTTGAGCGCGATAGTCGCGGTCCCATCGTCATCCACGCCATGCTCGGCCTTAAGCGGTTCCTGACTGACGGTGATCGTACCCGTGGACGGATCATGGCTGGCACGGACGCGGTACCATTGATGGCGCCGAATCCGCTTGCCCACGGCGACGCGTGTCTCGCCGCCAGCGCCGTCACCGACCGCGAAGGATGCCCCGTCCGGCCCGATTTCTAGCGCGAAACCGGCGCCTGCCGTCGGGTCCCCTTTCGAGATCACCGCTTGGGGGCCCTTGTCCGGCAAGGTCGGCCAGATCGTTGCCGCGACCGAGAAACCGTTTAGCCCATGCAGTCCGGGCATGTCGTCGACAACGACATAAGAGCCGAGATGGGTGGGCTGAAACCGCGAGGGATAGCGTCCCTCGATGTCCGTCTTCACCGGGCGCAGTTTTACGCCCGGTCCGTCGGGATTGGGATCGCCGTGAATGATTCGCACCACATCCACGTCATACGCCTCCTCGAAGGTCGAGGAGATCTTGAAGGCGATCCGCCCGCCCGGCGCGGCGGAGAAGCGATCGGTGTATCCGGTAAGTGGTGGCGGCATGGCTTGATGTCCCGTTCTACTTCACACCCGTGATAATGGCTCATCGCGTGTCTGTTTTCTCCCCGGCCCTCCATCCTCGCGCTAGGCTTCGAGGAACGCATAGAGGGAGGCGAGCGCATGTCACTATCCAGCGTTTCCGATCACGACGCCAGTACCGGCAAGTTCCTGCGCGGCAAATACGCGATTTGCGGGGTCGGCGAGACCTCCTATCGGCGGGGCTCGGAAGAGTCGACCCGCTCGCTCGCGACCTGGGCGATCTCCAACGCCATGAAGGACGCGGGCATGACCGCCGGCGATATCGACGGGATGTTCAGCTATTCCGGCAATGACTCGACCTTCTCGCCTTTTATCGCGGGAGACCTCGGGATCCGGCTTAACTTCTACATGGACGTGCATGGCGGCGGCTCGTCGATCGAGGCGTTGATCGGCATGGCCATGGGCGTGATCGAAGCCGGGATGTGCAAGACGGTGGCGATCTTCCGGGCGATGAACGGCTACTCGGCGGTGCGCATCGGCGGCACCGGCGCCCGCTCCGCGGTGCCGATCGTCGGCGATCAGATCCACGGACGCGCCTATGGCTGGCAAAGCGCCGGACAGATGTTCGCGCCGACCTTCCTGCGGCATATGTACGATTACGGCACCACGCCGGAGCAGGTAGCGGCGGTGAAAGTCGCGCATTCCAAGCATGCCTCGAACAATCCCAAGGCCTATTACAAGAAGCGCTACACGGTCGAGGACGTGGTCAATTCCCGCATCATCTGCAAACCGTTGCATCTGCTGGATTGCTGTGTCGAGACCGATAACGCGACTTGCATCATCGTGACGCGTGTCGAGCGCGCCCGGGATTGTCCGAACCCGCCGGCGGTGATCCAGTCTGTCGTCGGACGCTGTTGCAAGCCGCGCGCGGACATGCATTACCAGCACGGACCGATCTCGACGGTCGCTGGGCATTACGCCAGGGAGATCCTGTGGCCGAATGCTGGCTTGGGGCCGGAGGATGTGGATGTTACCGGCTCCTACGACGCGTTTACCTTCACCACCATGCTTCAGCTCGAGGATTACGGCTTCTGCAAGAAGGGCGAGGGCGGCCAATACGTCTCGGACGGCACGATCGAGCTTGGCGGCGGACGCCCGAACAACACCTCCGGCGGCCATCTCTGCGAGGGCTATACCCACGGCATGAACATGGTGATCGAAAACACCCGCCAGCTGCGCGGCGAGGTGGATGACAGCTGTCCGATCGGCCCCGACGGCAAGCGCCAACACACTCACGATTATGCCGAGGGCGGTTGTAGACAGGTCAAGGACGTGGAGGTCACCGCCAATCTCGGCTGGGCGATGCCGGGCACCGGTTCGGCGCTCGTGATGGCCAAGGACCATCGGTAGGGGAGAGAGAACATGCCAATTCAAGGCGACTATATGGGGATGACCCTTACCATCGAGGATCTCGACGGCGAGAACCGGGAGTTCTTCCGGCATTGCGCGAACCGTGACTTCCGGCTTCAGCGCGGCAAGCAAAGCGGCCTGTTGCGGTATCCGCCGACCACGGCGTGTCCTTGGACCTCGGATCGCGAGAGCGAATGGGTCGCGGTGGAGGGCAGGGGGACCGTGCATTCCTACGCCGAAGTGCATCACCCAATTCAGCCGGCGTTCCGCGACAAGGTCCCCTATATGATCATTCTAGCCGACCTGTATACCCAGAAGGGGGAGCCTTCGGAGCACGAGGCGTTGCGCGTCGCTGGCAACCTGATGACGCCGGACGGCAAGTTCGCGCCGCCGGAGATGATCAAGCGGGTCGGTATCGGAACCCGGGTGAAGATGGTCTTCGTCGATGTCACCGACGAGTTCGCCGTGCCCCACTGGACGATCGACGAGGACGCCGAGCAACCGGAAAACCCCTGGCGCTATCCCCAGGAATAGGCCTTGAAGACTGGGAGAGGCGAGAAGGCCGAGGCGGTCCACAAGGCGCCGAGGCCGAAATCGCGCTCAGGCGGCCGCTTTGTCGATACTGGTCGTGCGATCATCGAGAACCGCCAGCCGAACCGCCGAGGCCCGCGAGGTTGCGCCAGGAACGTTGGTCGCGACCCATTCCACGGTTTCATCCAGGGATGACTGGTCCCGTCGGGCGATTTCGGTCAAGCCGTCCCAGAAGAACTGCTCCAGAAACACCGTGATCCGACGTTTCTTATAGCTGAGGTTCATCCGAATCCGGGATACCTGTTGGTGGAAATCCTCCGCCGACGGCATCTCGCCGTTGCATGCGATCGCCAGATACACCCTGACCGCGCTCGTCAGGCTTACACCGCTACCCTCGGCCAGCCGAGCGGCCTCGCTCACGACGATATTCGGATGCGTGTTCCGCCTCTGGGCGATTTCGCGCAATGCCTCCCAATAAGCCTGTTCAAGCCGCATGCTGGTCCTGCGTCCAAAAACCTCCACGTTTCCAATTGTACGGTCGCCACAATCGGCGGCGCTGGATTCAGCGATCCTGGATTTCATCAATGGGTTCCTTGGTGTTTCGTCGAGACGGTTTGTCCCTGACGACTAAGGTCGGTGCCTTGCTGCGGCGCTGGTTTATGCGGGGCGCGCTACAACCGCAACCACAATCTAGTGGTCTGCGACATTTCTGTACTGAAAAGGCGTAATCATGGATGTCACGGATGCCGGTTTGAGCCTGGTCGACACGACCAAGTTCCGCAACTGGGCCGCGGGGTGGAGATGGACGATCGGGATTGGTTTCGCGCAATCGTTGTCCAGGATTTCGCGGGTTTCCTTGGCTCGTGACGTGCGCCGAGGCATCGCGCGATTGGGCCTGTGACGGTTCCGCCAATATCGCGGAAGTTGGAGTATTTCTTGACCCATGAATGTCGAATTTCATGAGTTTTGGGTTTGTTCGCGCTCCTTGCGCCGTGTAGCCTGCTTTTATAACAGGGCTGGGGCGATCCTGCCGGGTTTGGTCGCCGCGCCGAAGATGCATTTGGGGATCGGATTGTCCTTAAAGCCATGAAACTGATCTGCTACCCCACCGGGGCGACGCCGCCGAACATCAGACCGGCCCCGCCCACGCGTTCCTGGATGGACAACACGCAGCAGGCCTTCGCGTATCGCTGCCTGCCTCTAAACATCGCCAACGCGCACGGCTGGGAGATCCTGTCACCGGCCGGGTTTTCCGCCGAATGGGATGGCTCGGAGGGGCTGGATAGCGTCAAGGTAACGGGAGATGACGGCGCATCTAACCTGCCGATCAGCCATTTCGGGCATGGGATTTTGACCTTCCACACCAACGCGCTCTTCAAGACCGAGCCCGGATACGCGCTTTTCGTGGGCGGTTCGACCAACAGCATGAAGGATGGACTACAACCGCTTTGCGGGATCATCGAAACCGAATGGGCACCATATACGTTCACCATGAACTGGAAATTCACCCGACCAGGTCATTCGGTCCGGTTTGAACGCGACGAACCATTTTGCATGTTTTATCCGATACAACGCGAGGTCGTTGCCTTGACCGAGCCGGAGATCCGGGACCTCGAGACGGATCCGGAGCTGCAAGCGCCATATGCCGAATGGATGGATAGTCGCGAAACCTTCCTTGAGAACTTGAACTTGTCCGAACCATCGGCGGTCTCCATGAAATGGCAAAAGAACTACTATCGAGGACTGATGCCTGACGGCTCCTCGGGCGCGGAGGGTCATGTCACGAAACTGCAGCCACGGCGGTTCGCGGACCGTAGATTGACCGAAAATTCAATTGATCTAGAGAACGACGAATAACATCAACCTCGCTATCGTCGGGTTTTATAAAGATTAGAGGGCATGACCTGTCGAGAAATGGCGAATCGCGAATCACTTACCAATTTGAATGCCATTGCGTGCGCAAGCGCGACCGAGACGAAAAATTTTATATATATAAAACAATATATTATGTAGATAACATAAACAATAACTAGAAATATTACTTGAAACTGGTTACTCTAGCGGTAAATTTGAAACCACAGTTTCCGCGAAACCAGCGAGGGTTGTCCGATGACACACAATAGTCTTCCGCGAAAGGTCCGTCGTCCCATCATGGTGGCCGCGCTTTTGGGCGCGATCATGGTGACACCTCTCGCAAGCCCAAGCGCGGCGAGTCTGAAAGACGCCATCGACTTCTATAAACGAGGCGCGTTTGATAGCGCGGCTCCAATTCTGGAACGACTAGCCGGGAGCGGGGATCCGGTGGCGAGTTTCTGGTTGGGAAGCATGTGGCACCAAGGTCACGGCAAACCGGTGAATTACCGCACCGCGCATCATTTGTATCGGCTGGCCGCCTATCACGGAAACGCCAACGCGCAGAACAATCTCGGCCTTTTGTATCGTGATGGTCGGGGGGGCGAGAGGAACCTCGTTGTCTCCTATGCGTGGATTTCCTTGGCCGCGGCGCAGCGAAGCGCGGTCGCGGAGCGAAACCTGGAACGCCTGACGGAGCGTATGTCGCCGGCCAAGATCATGGAGGGACAGCAGCTCGCCGCGGAATATCTGGAATGGATCTCCAGGCCTGATAGGCAAGCGTGCGTGGGTAAGGAGAAGAAAGTCTCCGCCGCGCCGGCAACCTCCAACCCGCCCGAGAAAACCAGGGTCGGCGTGGTGCTGACCTCGACCACCGGCGTTTCCGCGACGACGCAAGCTCCGGCGGTAACCTTGCGTGATCAGTTTATCGTGCAACTCGGTCTGTTCCGGAACCCGAATGGGATCGCGAAGCTAGAGCGAACGTTGCGCGGCAAGGGGATTTCCTTCTCCAAGAAGGCGGTAACGATCCGTGGCAGATCCTACCAACAGTTTCGCGTGGGACCCTTCCCTCGGGTCGATGCCGCCAAGAAGACCGCGCGCCGGATCGACAAGATCCTTCACATCAACAGCGCCGTGATACCGGTGCCTAGTTGAACCTGATTGGCTCGGCGGACTCAAATGCCCCAGGGTCCGCTTAACCATGTCTGGAGCCGGTCGCCGGCGAACAAGACCATCGTGGCGCCGAACAATAGGAACGGGGCGAAACAGATCGGCTGGCCCTTCTTCGACACGCCAGCCCAAATGAGGCCATAGCCGACGAGAACACCGGTTGCCGATGCCACGAGCAAGCTCGGCGCCAGGGCTTGCCAACCGAACCAGGCGCCAATGGCCGCGAAAAGCTTGAAATCACCTTGTCCAATCGCGGTGCGGCCGAGTATCCGCGCGGCGACCGCGTCGACGATCCAAAACGCCGCGTACCCGCCGACCGCGCCCAAAATGGCGTCGCTCGGGGCAACGTGAACGTTGAACGCATTGAACGCCAATCCCACCCAAAGCAAGGAGAGGGAAAGCACATCCGGAACCAGAAGGTGCTCCCAGTCGATGCAGCTCATGGCGATCGCGAACCAAATGAAAACCATGGCGGAAAGTGCCTGAGGGCTTGGGCCGAACACGATCATGCAGACCAATCCGGTCAGCCCGCCGAGCAACTCGACGATCGGATAGCGCGCGGCTATACGTTCTCCGCAAGCCGAGCATGCGCCCGCGAGTAGGCAATAGCTGATGACCGGGATGTTCCGAAGCGCGGTGATCGGATGGCTGCATTTCGGGCAATGCGAGCCGGGAAACGCCAAGGAGAGCCGTTGTGTGGTTGGTGGAACCGAAACGCCCGCGCTCCCGCTTGGATCAGGCGAGGGTGAGCTGGTTTTCTCGTCTTCCAACTCGGTTTCCGCCCAAGCCATCATGAGGGGGAGTCGATGAATCACAACGTTCAGGAAACTGCCCACCGCCAAGCCGAAGGCAACGGATGCGAGGACCCAAGCCAATTCGCTCATGGGCGTGGGACATGGGTGCGGGGATGACTACCGCCGCGTGACCTTCGCGAAGGAAAGCTTGGCATCGGCGATGTGAACGATGGTTCCGTCACGAATGGGGCTGGGGCTTGTCGTTTTGCTTCCATCAATCGCGATATCCCCATCCGATGGTTCAATGAAATAACCGCTGTCTTCAGTATACCGCAATCGGGCCTTGGGTTGGTCCGTGCCGTTGGGACCAGTTGGAGCAAGGGAAACGGTGCCCGATGGCGAAACATCAAGACCAAGGCCGTCGTCGAACATGATCCAGGTTTTCGCCTTGTCTTCTCGCCAGCCGGGCCAATGCCATTCCAAATCACCCGATACGCCTCCGTCGAGATGCGCGAAGTCGACCTGGCATTGAATGATCGACCGATTTGTCGGCGCGTCGTCGCCGATGCTGGTGAAGCGTAGACGACAGTGCCCCGGCGCCTTGGGGGCTTCCGGGCCGCCCAAGGCAATCACGATTCCGTTCCGCGTGACGTCGACTTCGATTTCCTGGTCCACATCAAGGCTTGCATCGCCTATGAAAACGGAATTGGCGCCGCCCAGGCGCTCGAACCGTATGGTGGTATCGGTTCTCGAAAGGCGCAGCCCGTTTTGGGCGCGCGAAACCAAGGCGTAGGAAAGACTGATATCGGCGACGGCGCCCTCCATGGAGGTGCGGCCCATGGCGATGACCGGCATTGGCAACAGAATGGCGTGCAGGCCCTCGGCGCGAACGACGACCGGGCCGACGATCTTGACGCTGTCGACAAGGTCGCCTCGGCGCGCGATCAATCGTGTCTGACGTCAGCGTTCCTGGGACAAATTGGGCAGTTTTCGTAAGGGAGGATTTCTGGCTCATCGTAGAGACCGAAGGGAACGAAGATGAGGCAGAAATCCATGACATCGAAAGACCCGGC
>Ga0181579_10000958_pt1 | contig 23808 bp, 24 predicted proteins | sample 071ome_24_FD_132996 | JGI IMG/M metagenome (GOLD analysis project Ga0181579, IMG submission 132996) | Coastal salt marsh microbial communities from the Groves Creek Marsh, Skidaway Island, Georgia - 071402CT metaG (megahit assembly) | ecosystem: Environmental > Aquatic > Marine > Intertidal... | reverse complement strand
GGGGGTGAATTATCTTCTTTCCGGCAATGTTCCCGCGCCTGCCGGAAATACGCATGCCAATATTGTTCCCTATCAGGTCTTTGCGACCGCCGACAGCCATATCATTATCGCGGTCGGCAACGACAGCCAATTTGCGGCTTTCGCCGGAATACTGGGACATCCTGATCTTGCCAGCGATGACCGTTTCAGGACAAATCCCTCAAGGCTGAAGCATCGGCAGATCATCGTCCCGCTCCTTGAAGAGCTGATCGCCACCTGGAGGCGGGATGATCTTCTGAAAGCCTGCGAGGAGAAAGGTGTTCCGGCAGGTCCGGTGCATGATATGGCCGATGTCTTTACCTCAGATCAGGTCAGGGCAAGGGATATGAAGATTTCAATGCCTTATGATGGTGCTGAAACCGGTGCGGTGGATCTCATCGGCAATCCGCTGAAACTGTCGGCAACACCTGTATCCTACCGGAGGCCGCCGCCACGATGCGGCCAGCATACCGAAGAAGTGCTTGAAGACTGGTTGAAGGATTGACCTGGGCGAGCTCAGCGCAAGGCGTTGAGATGTGATGTGACCGAGGCTTTCAGTGCTTGAAGGTCGTATCCGCCTTCAAGGAGTGAGACAAGTCGCCCCCCGGCGCAGTCTTCGGCCAGGTGCCGGATCATGGTGGTGAGTGTGGCAAAATCCTCATCCTCCAGTTCCACGCTGGCCAGCGGGTCATCCGCATGGGCGTCGAAACCGGCAGAAAGAATGATCAGCTCCGGTTTGCCGGCCCTGATGCGCGGGATCAGGTGATCCCGCCAGACAGAAATTACGGTTTCACCATCACTGCCCGCACGAAGAGGGGCGTTGTGAATGTTCCCCCGGCCGGTTTCATCGGCCGCCCCGGTCCCCGGAAAGAGCGGCATCTGATGGCTTGAAGCGAACAGCAGATCACCGTCATTCCAGAACGCGGCCTGAGTTCCGTTGCCATGATGAACATCAAAATCAACCACCGCTACCCGGGTCAGGTCATAAACCTCACGCGCGTGCTGGGCGGCGATGGCAGCGGAAGAAAAAAGGCAGAACCCCATGGCGGTGTCCGGTTCCGCGTGATGGCCGGGAGGGCGGGCGGCAAGAAAGACACGTTCAGCCGCCCCGGTCATCACCTCATCAACGGCCAGCACCGCGCCTCCGGCCGCACGCAGGCCAGCTTCGAGTGACCCGCGCCCCATGTGCGTGTCAGGATCAAGGGCTGTTGTGCCTTCACCATCGGTGTCATAGGCCGCAATAGCATCGAGATAGGCATTGCCGTGAACAAGTGCGATGCGATCGGCCGCGGCTTTTGGCGCATCAAGGCGCTCAATATCCGGAAAGCTTTCATCCATTGCCTGCCAGACAGCACGTATACGGTCCGGCCGTTCGGGATGCCCCATGGGAACAGGGTGGTGAGCAAAAGCGTCATGGGTAATAATCTTCAGCATCTCTTGCCTCCCCTAATTCTTGTTCCTGTCTTTCGGCGGTGCCTTGGTGACCTCAAGGCCGAGAAAATCCAATAATCGCGGCACAATGAACCGTGCAATGATCAGCCCGAGCCCGACCCATATCAGGATATCGGCTATTTCCATTTCTGGTCTCCCTTCCTCACCGTGAATTCGGCGACGACAGCGGTCGTGCAGTCAACCGAAACAGCATCGGGATCTTCGTAAATATCCATGTCATGCAGGATCGGTGTGGTGATGATGCCATCTTCCGCAAGTGTCTCCAGTGTGCGGGAAAATCCCTTTTCCCCGAAATGCTGGGCATTGATGCCGATAAGGGCAAGGCCGCCGGGTTCGGCCAAACGGAGGGCGTTGATGAGCGCATCCGGCCCGAGATGCCCGAGGGTAAAGGTCCCGGCGCTTATCAGCGCATCATAGCGCGTCTCAGGCAAGGACGACGGATCAGTCAGATCAGCCAGCAGGAGTTCGGCATAGACATTTTTCCTGGCCGCAATCTCAAGCATGCCTTGCGAGATATCAAGCCCGTCCAGCGGGGCTGTTACGCCCAGTTTCCTCAAATGAAATCCGATCAGGCCGGTGCCGCAGCCGATATCAGCAATACGCCCGGTGCTGTTCCGGATCAGTCCCGCGAGCAGTCCGGCGATGCGTTCAGGATAGGCGTAGCCTTCGGCGGCGGCGAAATCATCTTCGTAGCTCTCCGCCCAGCTGTCATAATAACGGCGATGATCCGCCGGTGTGGAAAGGCTGTAGGCATCATCTCTGTTGTGATTATTGCTGCTCATAACCTGACTGTAGCAAAATCCGCCGGGGATTGAAGCAGTTTTCAGCCGGATCAGGCAAAGGAAATTCCTTGTGCTGGGATGTTTTTTGCATGGTCAAATTGTGCGGGCATAGGTAGGGTTATTCCATAAGCGGGGAGTAAGAGAATGACACGACTGGTTTCAAGCTATTACGGCGGGGCTTCCCGCCCGCAAGATGCGGCGGCAAGGAAAGTGCCGAAATACTATCCCGCAACGGGGGAGGTCATCGCAGAGGTTGAGCTGGCCACTCCTGAAATGCTGGATGAGGCTGTTGCCATGGCAGCCGATGCCCAGAAAGACTGGGCAAAGACATCCGTTCAGGTGCGGGGGCAGATACTTATCCGATGTGCCAATGCACTGCGTGAGGCGAATGATGAGCTTTCGCGGCTTGAGGTGGAAGACGTCGGCAAAGTCTATGCTGAAGCTCATTCCGCTGATGTGCCAAGCGGCCCCGATGTCATGGAATATCTCGGCGCCGCCGTGATGACCTATACCGGCACCCAGCATCAGTGGCCGGGTGCATTCGGGTATACAAGGCGTGTGCCCCTGGGTGTTTGTGCCGGGATCGGGGCGTGGAATTTCCCCGCACAGATCGCGCTTTGGAAATCTTCTCCGGCCCTTGCCATGGGTAATGCGTTTATCCTCAAACCTTCGGAAATGACGCCACTGGTCTCGCTCAGGATTGCTGAGATCATGGAAGAAGCAGGTCTTCCGCCGGGCCTGATGAATGTGCTGCAGGGAGATGGCGATCTCGGATCTGCCATCTGCGCGCATCCAGGGATTGCCAAAGTATCCCTGACCGGCGGCAGCGCGACCGGCCGCAAGATCATGGCGCAGTCGGCCACCAGCCTCAAGCGGGTGACCCTTGAGCTCGGCGGCAAGGCCCCGTTGATCCTGTTTGAGGATTGCGATCTTGAAAAAGCGGCAACCACAGCTCTTGAGGCCAATTTCTATACCGCCGGTGAAGTCTGCTCCAATGCCACCCGTGTCTTTGTCCAGCGATCCATTGCGGCTGAAATCCTTCAGCTGATGAAGGAAAAAACAGAAGCGATGGTTGTCGGTGACCCGATGTCGGATGATGTGCATATGGGCGCCCTGATATCAGAGCCGCATCTTCAAAAGGTTCTGGGTTATGTAGAGAAGGGCCTTTCCGAAGGCGCAAAGCTTGTCACCGGTGGCGGGCGGGTGCATCCGCAAGGTTTTGAAGGCGGCTATTTCATGCAGCCCACCATTCTCGGGGATTGCACGGATACGATGACCGTGGTGCGGGAAGAGATTTTCGGTCCGGTCATGAGCGTACTTGTTTTCGATACCGAAGACGAAGCGGTTGAAAGGGCCAACGCAACGGAATACGGTCTGGGCGCGGGCCTTTTCACACGGGATCTCAGCCGTGCGTACCGTGTTGCCGATCAGCTTCAGGCCGGCAATGTCTGGGTGAATTCCTATAATCTCATTCCGCCGGATATGCCGTTCGGCGGTGTCAAGAATTCAGGTTTCGGGCGGGAATCTTCGGCTTTCGCCTTTGAAGCCTACAGCGATATCCGCGCCACCTACATATCCATTGACGAAGAATAGGGGAGTACAACATGAGCGATACATCTTTCTTTGAACCGGTTTCGGGAGCACAACTGCCCAGATTCGCGGGCGTACCGTCCTTTATGCGCCTGCCGATAGTCGGGTTTGATCATCCCAGAATAGGTGATGTGGATATCGGTGTTGTTGGTGTTCCGTGGGATGGCGGGACCACCAACCGACCGGGTGCGCGTCATGGCCCCCGCCAGTTACGTGATCTTTCGACCATGATCCGTTCCACCCATCCGGTGTCCTATATCAGCCCTTTCAAGATGGTGAACTGTGCGGATATCGGGGATTGCCCCATCAATCCGGCTGATCTTAACGATACGCTGGAACGGGTGACCAATTTTTACGCCGAAATCAGCAAAAGAGGCATCACGCCCATGACAGCGGGAGGAGATCATCTCGTTTCCCTGCCGGTTCTTCGCGGACTTGCGAGCGAGGGACCTGTCGGGATGATCCACTTTGATGCCCATACCGATCTTTTCGACAGTTATTTTGATGGTTTCCGTTTCACCCACGGCACGCCCTTCCGCCGGGCCATCGAAGAAGGCCTGCTTGACCCGAAGCGGGTGGTGCAGATCGGTATCCGCGGCACCATGTATGATGGTGAGGATATCGAATGGGGGAGAGAGAACGGCGTCACCATCATCACCATGGATGAGTTTGCTGACCGCACTATCGCCGATGTGATGGATCAGGCAAGACAGATCGTCGGTGATGCCCCGACCTATGTCAGCTTTGATATTGACTGCATAGATCCCGCTTTCGCCCCCGGCACCGGAACACCTGAAATCGGCGGTTTCACCACCCGCGAAGCGCAGCTTCTCGTACGTCGTCTTGAAGGCCTTAATCTTATCGGCGCTGATCTTGTTGAAGTCTCGCCACCTTTTGATGAAAGCGGCAACACCGCCTGGGTTGGTGTGTCGATCATGTTTGAGTTGCTGTGCATGCTGGCCGTGTCGGTTGATGCCCGAAGCTGAGAAGCCGGACACCCCGGCGACACGAAAGGTCGGCGCAGCGCTTGACGAAGCGGGGATGACATCGCGGCTGGTCGCGCTCACCGAAACCGCCCGCAGTGCAGACGAAGCCGCCGCTTCCCTCAATGTTGAGGTCTGTGCCATCGTCAAGACGTTGATCTTTGACCTTGTTCCGGCCGCAGGACCCCTTGCCGGTCAGCGCGTGCCTGTCGCGGTGCTCATCAGCGGTGACCGGCGATGTGATACCGGGGCTGTTGTCAGGGTGCTTGGTTGTGGTGGTGAAATCAGCCGTCCGGATGCGGCACGCGTCAAGGAAGTGACCGGGTATTCCATCGGAGGTGTTTCGCCCGTGGGCCTGCCTGATGAGGTGATGGTGCTGATAGACGCGGCGCTGGCGAGGTCAGATACCATCTGGGCCGCCGCCGGGCATACCCATCTTGTCTTCGGCTGCACTTTTTCGGAGCTGGAACGGCTGACAGGCGGGCGGGTCACCGGGGATATAAGCCTGCCGGTCTCATCCTGAGGCATCTTAGTGCAGAGTAAAGAGAGATAGCGCCCTGAAAGAGACGCATCCTGTCTTGCAAGATGGATGCGTTTTGCCGCATAATCTCACCCGGTCCATGTGCCTTGCATGGTCTCTCTTGGGGAGTGACAAAATGGCTGAAAAAGTTGTGTCCTTTACACGAATGGACGAGGGAACATACGAAGATTATCAAATGCTTGCCTCGCTTGAGCATGAATATTGTGACGGTACCGCTGATCGGATTCTGGGCCAGCTGGAAGGTCAGGGCAGGGAATCCCTGACAGGTTACAAGATCAACCGGCTGGAACATGGCCTGCAATCTGCCGCCAGGGCGGAATATGACGGTGCTGATATTGACTGGATCGTCGCCGCCCTTATCCATGATATCGGTGATGGCCTGTCGCCACAGAATCACGACCGCATGGCGGCGGAAATCATCCGGCCCTATGTACGCGAAGAAGTTTCATGGGTGGTGGAAAAACACGGTATTTTCCAGATGAAATATTACGGTCATCATTATGGATGGGATGCCGACAAGCGCGATGAGTTCCGCGACAATCCATATTGGCAGAGCTGTGCGGATTTCTGTGAAAGGTGGGATCAGATGTCCTTTGACCCTGATTACCCGATGCCGCCCCTGTCTCATTTTGAACCCATGCTGCGCGAAGTGTTTTCCCGCAAGGCCTGGGATGAAACGCATCTTAAGCCGGGAGTTGTTGTGGGGCTTCCTGAAGACCGTCACCCCAGATAATCAGCGTATATATTGGAGGTTTTTATGAACTTGACGGCGTATCTTCAGGCAAAAGAGCGGGCTGGAGAGGCTGAGGCTGATCAGGTTTCCGTTATTCTTGGTCTTGCCGACGCTGCCATAAAGATCACCCATCTTGTGCATCGCAACGGTATCGCGGCTGATCTCGGCTCAGATATTGGCGGCACCAACAGCGATGGCGACAGCCAGAAAGCACTTGATGTCCGGGCGGAAGAGATCATCGGCGCAAGTCTCTTAGGGCGCGGTGCGGTCTATCTTCTTTCCGAAGAACAGGACGATCCGGTCCCGCTCAATGACGAGGGAAGTCTGCTTGTTGCCGTGGATCCGCTGGATGGCTCATCGAATATCAGCGTCAATGTGACCATCGGCACGATTTTCTCGCTCTTGCCCGCGGGTGAGAGGCCGGCAGAAAACACCCTTCAGCCCGGACGCAATCAGCTCGGGGCAGGGTTCTTTACCTACGGGCCGCAGACAACGCTTATTTTTGCCCTGGCGGGGAGCGAAGATATCGCATGCTTTGTTCTTGACCCCGATCAGGGGGAGTTTGTTGAAATGCAGGGTGAGGTCAGGATACCTGCAGCAACCAAGGAATTTGCCATCAATTCCGCCTACGCCAATCACTGGTATCCTCCGGTTCAGCGTTGGATGAGTGATGTCCTTCAAGGAGAAAGCGGTCCCTTGGGTAAATCCTACCGGATGCGCTGGGTTGGCTCGCTTGTCGCGGATGCCTGGCGGATCTTCCGCCGCGGCGGCATTTTTCTCTACCCGGGGGACAGCCGTCCGGGCAATGAGACCGGTCGCCTTCGTCTGGTTTACGAAGCCAACCCAATGGCGTTTCTGGCGGAAAAAGCAGGTGGCGGCGCCAGTCATGGCAAGGGATCTGTTCTCGATCTTGTGCCCGATCATCTGCATCAGCGCGTCCCTCTGATCTTCGGTGCGAAAGAAGAGGTGGACCGTCTGGAAAAGGAGCATCAATAGCTCGTTTATTCGGCGATGCCTGGTTGAAGAGATGTGCAACACTTGCTAATAAAGGCTTCGAGCCACGGAATGGAAAGCCATCTGAACGGTCAGGATGATACAAACCCCGTGGGCAGAGAAAAGAGGATCAAATGTCCAGCGTCAATGCTTCCGCGTCCTTAGGGCGCAAAATGGCGGATGCCATTCGTTTTCTGTCCATGGATGCGGTCCAGGCGGCCAATTCCGGTCACCCCGGGATGCCCATGGGGATGGCTGATGTTGCGACGGTGCTTTTTTCAGAGTTCATCAAGATCAATCCGGCTGACCCGTCCTGGCCTGATCGTGACCGGTTTGTCCTTTCGGCAGGCCATGGATCGATGCTGCATTATGCGGTGAACCATCTGATGGGTTACGCCGATATGACGATGGAACAGATCCGTAATTTCCGCCAGTTGGGGGCGATCACCGCGGGGCATCCGGAATATGGCATGGCAAGCGGGATAGAAACCACAACCGGGCCTCTCGGTCAGGGGCTTGCAACATCGGTCGGAATGGCTCTGGCTGAGCGGATTATGGCGTCACGCTTTGGTGAAAAACTGGTCAACCACCGCACCTGGGTGATTGCGGGCGACGGCTGTCTTCAGGAAGGCATCAGCCATGAGGCGATTGACCTTGCCGGTCACCTGAAACTCGGACGGCTCACGGTTTTCTGGGATGATAATTCTATTTCCATTGACGGCGGCACCGACCTTTCGACATCCACCAATCAGATGGCCCGTTTCCGCGCCGCGGGCTGGCATGTTCAGTCCATTGATGGCCATGACCACGATGCCATTCGTGAAGCCGTGCATGCTGCCATGTCCAGCCGCAAGCCTTCCCTTATCGCCTGCAAGACGACCATAGGTTTTGGCGCGCCGACGCTCGCCGGAACAGCCAAGACACATGGTGCGCCTCTTGGCGACGAAGAAATCGCGTCCACACGCAAGGCGCTGGGCTGGTCCAGCCCGCCTTTTGAAATTCCCGCTGAAGTGGCCTCGGCATGGTCTGAGGCCTCTGCACGATCGTTAAGTGAATATGACAGCTGGAACGAACGGCTGGAAAACTCACCCAAACGCAAACGCTTTGATGCGGCGATCTCCGGTGCGTTGCCGCCTAAATTCACCCGTATGATGAAAGCCTGGCGCCAGCAGCTCAAGGAAGAGGCGCCTAAACTGGCGACGCGGCAGTCCAGCCAGAAAACACTTGAAGTGGTGAACGCCGCCACCGATATGACCATCGGCGGCTCCGCTGATCTGACAGGCTCCAACCTCACAAAAACAGCTGATACCGCCCCTGTTCTCCCCGGCAGGTTCAAAGGGCGCTATATCTATTACGGTATTCGTGAACACGGGATGGCCGCGGCCATGAACGGGATTGCCCTTCACGGGGGGCTTGTTCCTTATGGTGGCACATTCCTTGTTTTCTCGGATTATGCCCGTGGTGCGATGCGGCTTTCTGCCCTCATGAAACAGCGCGTTGTCTACGTAATGACCCATGATTCCATCGGTCTCGGTGAAGATGGGCCGACCCATCAGCCGGTTGAACATCTTGCCATGCTTCGTGCCACACCTGATCTTCACGTGTTCCGTCCCGGGGATGCGGTGGAAGTTGCCGAAGCCTGGGAAGCGGCGCTCAATCTTCAGGACGCACCGTCTGTTCTGGCGCTTTCACGTCAGGGCACGCCCACGTTGCGTCAGGAAAAATCAAGCGATAACAATGTGATGCTTGGCGGTTATGTGCTGGCTGAAGCAGAGGGCGGCCGTGATGTCACGCTGATCGCCACCGGCACAGAACTCGCCCTTGCGATGGAGGCAAGAGACCTTCTGAAACAGGATCACGATATCAACGCGGCGGTGGTGTCACTTCCCTGCTGGGAGCTTTTTGACAAGCAGGATGCAGGCTACCGCAATGCAGTTCTTGGCGCAGCCCCGCGGGTTGCCGTGGAAGCCGCGTCAGGTTTCGGGTGGGAGAAATATATCGGGACAGAAGGCGGTTTCGTCGGTATGAACAGTTTTGGTGAATCCGCACCTGGTCCGAAACTCTATGATCATTTCAACATCACCGCATCAGCCGTCGCTGAAAAGGCGGTGGCAATAATCAAGTCTTAAAGGGGAAGTCGCATGGCAGTAAAAGTCGCAATTAACGGATTTGGCCGGATCGGCCGGAACATACTTCGCGGGATCATCGAATCCGGGCGCAAAGATATAGAGGTGGTGGCTATCAACGACCTTGGCCCCGTTGAAACAAACGCGCATCTCCTGCAGTATGACAGCATTCACGGCAAGTTTCCGGCTCATGTTTCCGTGGATGGTGATACGATTGATGTCGGGCGCGGCCCCATCAGGGTGACAGCAATCCGTGATCCGAAAGATCTGCCCTGGGGTGAAATGGGCGTGGATATTGCCATGGAATGCACCGGCATTTTTGCTGACCGCGACAAGGCCGCCGCTCACCTTGAAAACGGCTCTGCCCGGGTTCTGGTTTCGGCCCCGGCCACAGGTGCTGACCTGACCGTTGTTTACGGCGTTAACCATGACAAGCTGACGGCTGAACATAAAGTTGTTTCCAACGCGTCCTGCACCACGAACTGCCTTGCCCCGGTCGCGGCTGTTCTGCATGAGGCTATCGGTATTGAGCAGGGTTTCATGACCACGATCCACAGTTATACCGGTGATCAGCCTGTTCTGGATACGATGCATAAGGATTTGTACCGTGCCCGTGCCGCGGCCACCAGCATGATCCCGACGACCACCGGCGCGGCGCGAGCGGTAGGTCTTGTTCTGCCGGAGCTTAACGGCAAGCTTGACGGCGTGGCGATGCGGGTGCCGACCCCGAACGTATCCGTGGTTGATCTCAAATTCACCACCAGCCGGGCCACCAGCGTAGATGAAATCAACGGCCTTATTCGTGAGGCTGCGGATGGAAGGCTCAACGGAGTGCTCGGCTACACGGATGCGCCGCTTGTGTCGATGGATTTCAATCATGATCCGAGGTCATCGATCTTCCACATGGACCAGACCAAAGTGATGGAAGGTGGCCTTTGCCGTATCATGACCTGGTACGATAATGAGTGGGGTTTCTCCAACCGCATGGCTGATACGGCTGTCGCAATGGGAGCCCTGATCTAGGGAAGTCTTCATGACCTTGCGTCCGATCCGCATAGCTCCGTCCATACTTTCCGCTGATTTCGCCTGTCTCGGTGATGAAATCTCTGAGGTTGATAGCGCCGGGGCGGACTGGATCCATCTTGATGTGATGGATGGAGATTTTGTCCCGAATATCACCTTCGGCCCACCGGTCATCAAAAGACTGCGCGGGCGCACCGGTAAATGTTTTGATGCCCATCTGATGATCAGCAATCCCGATGCGTATATTCAGGATTTTGCTGATGCGGGGGCTGAGATCATTACCATTCACGCCGAAGCCTGCCGTCATCTTGACCGGTCTCTTGCCGCGATCCGTGATCTTGGGGTGAGGGCAGGTGTCGCGCTCAACCCGGCCACTCCGGTTGAGGTTATTGCCCATGTCATTGATCGTCTTGATCTTGTTTTGCTGATGACCGTCAATCCGGGTTTTGGCGGCCAGAAATTCATTGATGCCGTGGTGCCGAAAATCAGAACAGTTGCTGAAATGATTGGCGACAGGCCCGTGGATATTGAAGTTGACGGCGGCGTTACGGTGGAGACCGCGCCGCTTGTTGCCGCTGCGGGCGCTAATGTGCTGGTGGCCGGTTCTGCCGTGTTTGGCAATAATGATCCTGCGCTCTATGCTGAAAATATCCGCGCGATCCGGCATGTCGCCGAAGAAGCGGCATCGCAACAGGCAAGGTAGGGCCCATGCATATCTTTCAGACAATCAGGGAAAGTGTTCTGGTGCCGGTCCATCCGGCGGGCTGGCCGTTCATTTCTCTTTTTGCCATTGGTACGGCCATCCTGTCCGTGCTGTGGGAGCCGTTCTTCTTTCCCGGTCTGGTGCTGACCTTATGGTGCGTCTATTTTTTCCGCAATCCGGTCCGGACAACGCCGGACAGGGGCGGGCTTGTCATCGCGCCGGCTGACGGCCGGGTTCTTTCGGTCGAGGATCTTCCTGCGCCGGCAGAAATGGACCTGCCTGAGGCATCCTATACAAGGGTGGCGATTTTCATGAATGTGTTCGATGTGCACGTGAATCGCATGCCGATGGCGGGTGAGATTATAGATAAATTCTACTTCCCCGGTGCTTTTCTGAATGCCAGCCTTGATAAAGCCTCTGAGCAGAATGAACGTCTCGGTCTGGTAATCAGGACAGATCACGGGCCGGTGATAGGCTGTATCCAGATCGCCGGACTTGTTGCCCGCCGTATCTTATGTGATGTGGCGGAGGGCGATACCCTCAGCACGGGGGAACATTATGGTATCATCCGCTTTGGCAGCCGGGTTGATGTCTGGTTGCCGAAACCGGTGAAAGTGCTTGCTATTCCCGGGCAGAGGACCATCGCAGGGGAAACTATGATTGCGGATTTCAATCGTGGCGCCAGGGCAAATGAAACAGGCACGGCGCGCTGATGGCTGAAAAGAACAAAACCGGCACCAAGGGACGCCGTGGCCGCCTTATCGCCAATGTCAGTCTTGCCTGGATGTTGCCTAACCTTCTGACGATTTCAGCTCTTCTTTGCGGTATGAGTGCGTTGCGTTTTGCGCTGCATGAGCGATGGGAGGCCGCCATAATCATGGTGGCGGCGGCAGGTATTCTCGATGCCCTGGATGGGCGCATGGCCCGGATGCTCAAATCCTCGAGCAATTTCGGCGCCCAGCTGGACAGCCTTTCCGATATGGTTGTATTCGGCGTGGTGCCGTCGCTTCTGCTCTATTTCTGGGCGCTCGAAGAAGGGGGGCGGGTAGCCTGGGCCGCCTGTATGTTCTATACCGCCTGTTGTGCCTTGCGGCTGGCCCGGTTCAATTCGGAACTGCATGACACACCGGCATGGGCGAGCAATTATTTCACCGGCATTCCTTCTCCGGCGGCGGCATTTCTGGCTCTGGCCCCGGTGGTGGCGAGTTTCCGGTTTGACTGGCCCGCCGCGCTGGAATGGCAACATCTGGCTCTCTGGCTTGCGCTGGTGGGGGCAGGGGCGATTTCCACCATCCCGACTTTTGCCGGTAAAGGGATGCATCTTCCGCGCACATCAGCGCTTCCGGCCATGGCGCTTTTCGCCCTTATTCTTGCCGGTCTCGTCGCGCGGCCATGGGATGTCTGGGTCGGGCTTACGATTGTCTATCTGGCCATGATCCCCGTCTCGGTGGTCAAATTCCACCGGCTGAAAGCGAGGCACGGCCCGTCTTCCTGATCTGATCGGTGCTGATCAGGTGGTGTCAGCAGGCCTATCCCTTTTGGGTCAGCCTTCCGGCGGTGATGAACTGGCTGAAACGTTCGCACCATATCACCACCGCTGTGTATGCGGATAAATCTATATCCCCGGGGATTTCATAGGAAAAATTCTTGAACCCCTTAATACGGGCAATCTCAAGCGACTGGGATTTGATGGCGAAAAAACCTTTTTCATCCTCGACATAGGAAGGCGCAAGATACAGCCGGTAATCCGGACCCGGGGAAACTTCGCCTTCGAGCGTCACCCGATCAGAGGTAAGATAAAGTGTCCCTTCCCCCCAGTGAAGCGCATCTGATCCGGGAAGGTCACGCCGGAATTTGGCCTCACGTTCAGCTGTTTCGGCGGCGACCTGCACCACCGCAATATCTGCCGGGGCATCGGCAATGATGATAGGCAGAAGGTAGATACCAAGCCCGAAGCCGATCACCAGCCCGGCAAAGAATTTCAGGGTGAGAGCAAGGAAAAACCTCTTGCGCCAGTATTCGATAAAAAGGTGGAACCTGTTTTTTTGGGGGGATGTGGTCTTCATCTTGATCTGAGCCGGGTGCCGACAGGTCGGTATGCACCCTGCCCCCGGCTTCCTCTGTTGAAATTTCTGCGGCTGAGCTTTCTTCATTCATACATGAAAAAAGTTAATAAAATATTAACTGAAGAAAAATTCCATGCCCCAGAGCAACAGCATTCCGGTGAGGATTGTAAGCGGAACGTTGCGGCTTAAAAACGCAACAACCGCAGCGCCGATGAAGGCTGGTATCCGCGGGTTGTCCATGATGGTGATGATGCCGTCGACGGTCAGAACTTCGGGGGCGATGATCGCGGCCATGACCGCAGGTCCGATATACCCGAGCAGACGTTTCATGCTTGCGGGAATCTGCCGGTCCCCGAACAGCCCTATCATCGAATATCTCGCAGCAAAGGTCATCAATCCTGCCATGATAATGACAATCCAGATCATCCGCGGCCATCCTTTTTCCTGAGGATGTCTTCGGTTAATGCCCCGGCGATCATGCCGGCGAGGGCGGCTATGATGACGCTGGTGTTCCAGGGCAGGTTCTGCGTTAACAGCGAAAGACTTCCTGCCGTGATCAGGGCAACAACAGAAGGTTTATGCCGGATCATCGGCGCAAGCAGTGCCATGAAAGTCAGCGGAATGGCAAAACCAAGCCCGAGAGATGGCGGCAGGGCAGCCCCGATCAGTATCCCGGTCCCGGTTGCCACCTGCCAGCAGGTCCATAACGTCAGGCCTGTCCCCAGCAGGTGATAATGCTGATAAGGGCCGTGGGGTCGGGTTTCCAGCCGGTTGAGCGAGATGAAAAAGGCTTCATCGGTCAGGAGATAAGACAGAAGTATCCGCCAGCCCCTGTTCAGATGGCCAAGGTACTGCACCATTGACGCAGAATAGAGCGCATGCCGGAGATTAACGATGCCGACTGTTCCGGCAATGATGATCCCGCTGGTTCCGGCGCTGACCATCTGGGCAAAGATGACCTGACTTGCGCCACCGAAAACAATCGAGGACATGAAAAACACTGCCAGCGGGTCCATCCCTGCTTCCAGTCCCAGAACACCAAACACCATCCCGAAAGGAAAGATGCCGATCAGCAGAGGCGCTTCTTCCCTGATGCCTGTCAGGAATTCTTCGGAACGGCTTGGCGTTGGTGCGGTCATAAAAAACCTGTACAGGGGAAGATGGTGAATAGGTACCTCTAGCAAAACATGAGGAAAGCTTGAAGATGAAATCGCTGGCCCGGTGAAAATACTGTCTGCTGAAAATACTGCCCCGCATGGCCTGGAAAGGTTGGGTGGCGGTTGCCTCGATAAGGTCATCATGGTAGATCGGAATTCTCCTTATTCCATTATGAGCACAGCCAATGTCATCTTCCTCTTCTGCTTTTGCTTCGCTTGAAGATATCGAGGTTTCCGGTAAGACGGTTTTCTTCCGCACCGACCTGAATGTCCCCATGGCAGATGGGGTGATTACCGATACCACCCGAATTGACCGCACCGCACCGGGTATCGCTGCCCTTGCGCATCGCGGCGCACGGGTTGTTGTGGCGGCGCATTTCGGCCGCCCCAAGGGCAGGCGTGATATGTCTGCCAGTCTTGCCCCGATTGCTCCTGCTCTGGCCAAATCTGCGGGCAGACCTGTCGGGTTTGCCGAAGACTGTATCGGCCCGGCGGTTCAGGATAAAGTCTCGATGATGAAAGATGGCGATATTCTTCTTCTGGAAAATGTGCGCTTCCATCCCGGCGAGGAAGCAGGTGATGAAGATTTTGCCAGATCCCTTGCCGAATTTGCGGATATCTATGTTAACGATGCGTTTTCAGCCAGCCATCGTGATCATGCCTCAACCTCGACCCTGGCACGTCTTCTGCCAGCCTTTCCGGGGCCGCTTATGGCGGAAGAACTTGCCGCGCTCTCGGCGGCGTTGGAAACGCCCAGGCGTCCGGTTGCGGCGGTTGTTGGCGGCGCCAAGGTTTCGACCAAACTTGCGGTCCTGAATCATCTTGTGGAAAAGGTGGAAAGCCTCATTGTTGGCGGCGGGATGGCCAACACCTTTCTTCTGGCAAGGGGAATTGAAATCGGGGGCTCGCTCGCTGAGGCCGATATGGCGGATGATGCAAGAAAGATCATGGCAAAGGCCGGGGAAATGGGATGTGAGCTGATCCTGCCGGATGATGTGGTCCTTGCGCGTGAATTCAGGCAAGGGGCGGAGTCACGTATCCTGACCCTTGGTGAAGGTGAAATTGCCGCCGATGAAATGATCCTTGATACCGGCCCCATGACGGTAAAGCGCGCCATGGAAGCTGTTGATAAATCCCGCACCATTGTCTGGAACGGGCCGATGGGTGCTTTTGAAATTCCGCCGTTTGATGCGGCCACTGTTGCGCTGGCACGTCACGTTGCCCACCGCACTGTTGAAGCCGGGCTTGTATCGGTTGCCGGCGGCGGGGATACCGTGGCGGCGCTCAATACCGCCGGGGTTGAAGATAAATTCCATTATGTATCGACGGCCGGCGGGGCTTTTCTTGAATGGATGGAAGGCCGGACCCTTCCCGGTGTCGCGGCCTTGATGGCAAAGGATTAATCCTCTCATGTCGGTTGTCGTATTTGATCTTGACGGAACGCTTGTCCATTCCGCGCCTGATATTGCCTATCACCTCAATGCCGCGATTTCAGCGCATAGCAAAGGCACGCCTTCGCTTTCAGAAGATGATGTGCGCATGCTTATCGGCGGTGGCCTTATGGATCTTATCGTCCGCGGGTTTGCGGCGCTCGGCCTCGATCCTGATGACGACACGTTGAAGGCAACGATTACAACCTACCGGCAGGCGTATCTTGCCGCGCCGGTGGTGAAAACAGAACTCTACCCCGGTGTTCGCGAGATGCTTTCTCAACTCAAAGACAATGGCCATGGTATTGCCCTCTGCACCAACAAGAGCGAGGACACAGCCCATGCTGTTCTGGATCATTTTGATCTTGTGCCCGTGTTTGATGCCATCATCGGTGGTGATACAACACCTCAGCGGAAACCGGCGCCGGATCCGCTTCTTGCGGCAATACAGCGGGCAGGGGGAGAAACGGCCTCTTCCGTCATGGTCGGTGACAGCAAGGCCGATGCCGGGGCGGCTCACGCGGCCGGAACACGGCTTGTTCTCGTGGATTGGGGGTATTCGGCGCTGGATGTAGGCGGCCTGGCAGGTGATATGGTGATATCGTCTTACGACGGGTTTCACGATCACGTGGCGCGTCTTCTGGGCTGATCTGTGCCTTGCATAAGGCCAGTCCCGCTCCCATATAAGCTTATGAGCTGAGAGGAGAGTCCGATGTTTTCCATGCTGATGAAAAAACAGGAGCTTCCTGCAAGAGAAGAAGCGCTGGCAGGCCGCGCCACCCCTGTTCTTCAACCAAAGGCACATGCCGTGCTTGGCAACCCCATCGTTCCGCCTTTCCCCGAAGGCATGCAGCGCATCCTGCTTGGTCTTGGCTGTTTCTGGGGGGCCGAAAGGCTTTTCTGGACATTGGGGGGCGTCTGGACCACATCGGTCGGTTATGCCGGTGGGTACACGCCCAACGCCACCTATCAGGAAGTATGCAGCGGCGGCACAGGGCATACCGAAGCGGTGGAGGTTGTTTTTGATCCGGGCCAGATATCTCTGGACGAAATTCTCCGTATTTTCTGGGAAAGCCATGATCCGACACAAGGCATGCGTCAGGGCAATGATATCGGCACGCAATATCGTTCGGCCATCTATGCTGACAACGAAGATCAGCTGCAGTATGTTCTGGCCAGCCGCGATGACTATCAGCGCGCCCTGACCGGCGGAGGCTATGGAAAGATCACCACGGAAATTGCTCTCGCCGGGCCTTATTATCTTGCCGAAGATTATCACCAGCAGTATCTGCACAAAAACCCGAACGGATATTGCGGGCTGAAAGGGACGGGCGTTGCCTGCGCTATTGCGGCTTCTGTGTAAGGCGATCAGCACCCGAAAGTGGTAATGATTTAATAAGAGGTTTTGGGCTTGACCCGTGCCGGATCAGCCGTTATACATCCTCAGACTTGAAACACCAATTGAACGAAAGCATTCGATATGAAAGTCGCAAGCTCGCTCAAAACGCTGAAATCCCGTGACCGCAACTGTCAGGTGGTGCGCCGTCGTGGCCGTCTTTATGTGATCAACAAAAAGAACCCGCGCATGAAGGCTCGTCAGGGCTGAAATCCTTTTTTTAGGATGGAAATGGCAAACCCGGCGAGAGCCGGGTTTTTGTTTGTTCGGGCACGCGTTATGTGCCACCCTTGGCATCAAGCTCCGTCTTTTTCTCTCTTGCATTGATTTACCTTCGGCATTGACGCTATAACCGGAAAAAAGGATGCACCCATGCAGATGCCTGAACCTGATCGCGAGATGATTGCACGGCGTGAGGACATAGCCTCCGGCCTCAGAAAAATTTTAGGGCCCAAAGGCGTGGTCGCCGATCCTGAAGCGATGAGCGTTTTTGAAAGCGACGGGCTTAACGGCTACCGCCAGACACCGCTTGCCGTGGCTCTGCCTGCAAATACCGCCGAAGTCGCCGCAACACTCCGGTATTGCAACGAAAATGGGATAAAGATCGTGCCGCGCGGCGCCGGGACATCACTTTCCGGTGGGGCCTTGCCGCTGGAAGACGGCGTTCTTCTGGCTCTCGGCCGGATGAATGCAATCCTTGAAATTGATTACGATAACCGTGCCGTTACCGCCCAGCCCGGCGTGACCAACCTTGCCATCACCCATGCCGTTGAAGGAAAGGGGTTTTATTACGCTCCTGATCCGTCCAGCCAGATTGCCTGTTCTATCGGCGGTAATGTGGCTGAAAATTCAGGCGGGGTGCACTGCCTCAAATACGGGCTGACGACGAATAATCTTCTCGGGATTGAACTTGTCACCATGGATGGGGAGATCCTCCGTCTCGGGGGCAAGCATCTCGATGCAGGCGGCTATGATCTGCTCGGTGTCATGACAGGTTCTGAAGGCCTCCTGGGGATTGTGACTGAAGTGACCGTCCGCATTCTGCAGAAACCGGCAACCCGCAAGGCTGTGCTCATCGGGTTTGATTCCGCTCTTTCCGCAGGGGAGGCTGTCGGTGCGATCATTGCCGAAGGTATCATTCCGGCAGGAATGGAAATGATGGACAATCCCGCCATCAATGCCGCCGAAGATTTTGTCTCCGCCGGTTATCCGCGGGATGCCGATGCCCTCCTGATCGTCGAGCTTGACGGCCCGGAGGCTGAGGTGGATATCCTCACCGATCGTGTTGCCGGCATTGTCAGGGCACGGGGTGCGACTACCATCCGTGTCAGCCAGACCGAAGAAGAACGTGAACTGTTCTGGGCAGGACGCAAGACAGCTTTCCCGGCGATTGGCAGGATTTCACCTGATTATCTCTGCATGGACGGCACAATCCCGCGCCGCCAGTTGCCTGAAATGCTGAGCCGCATGTCTCGGATGAGCCAGCAATTCGGGTTACGGGTTGCGAATGTCTTTCATGCCGGTGACGGAAACCTGCACCCGCTTATTCTTTTTGACGCCAACACCCCGGGTGAGCTGGAACGGGCGGAAGAATTCGGCGCGGCTATTCTGAAGGCCTGCGTCGAGCTTGGCGGCGTGCTCACAGGTGAACATGGTGTGGGTGTTGAAAAACGTGACCTGATGGGGGAAATGTTCTCCGAAGATGATCTCAAACAACAGCAACGGCTGAAATGCGCTTTTGATCCGGATCATCTTCTCAATCCCGGCAAGGTCTTTCCGGTTCTGCATCGCTGTGCTGAACTTGGTCGGCTGCATGTGCATCACGGCCAGTTGCCGCATCCTGATTTGCCAAGATTCTGATGCGTAGGGGGCAGGGAAGTGCCGCACCAGTTCTTGCGGTCGTGGATGTGAAAGAGCTGAAAGACGCTCTTGCCGAAACGGTGGCCTCCCGTACACGGCTTGAACTCTGCGCGAAAGGAAGCCGCCGGCATCTCGGCCGGCCGGTTGAGGCCGAAAAGGTGCTGGATATATCTGCGTTGAACGGCATCACCAACTATGAGCCGGATGAGCTTGTGCTTATGGCCAAAGCTGCGACACCGCTTGCGGAAATTCTGAAAACGCTGGATGAAGCCGGGCAGATGCTTGCCTTCGATCCGCCGCTGGGTGCTGAAACCATTGATGAGGCGAAGGGAACGATTGGCGGGGTGCTGGCAACGAATCTTTCCGGTCCGCGCCGTATGGTTGCCGGGGCGGCGAGAGATTATCTGCTCGGGTTTCAGGCTGTCTCCGGCCGGGGCGAAAGCTTCCAGTCCGGGAGCCGCGTGATGAAAAACGTCACCGGATATGATCTGTCCAAACTGATGGCGGGGTCTTTCGGAACGCTCGCGGTGATGCATGATATTACGATCAAGACGATGCCCAAGCCTCAGGATGCGTCAAGCCTTGTCTGTTTTACCGACACCGCCGCATCGGCACAGAAATTGATTCGTGATGCGTTTGCAAGCCCGTATGAGCCGTCTTCGGCGGCCATTGTTCCGGCTGATCTGTTAATCTTCTCCCGGGTTGAAGGGGTGCGAGATGCAGGGGAAAAAGGTGTTGCGGCCATCATCCGGATTGAGGGGTTTGATATTTCTGTGCGGGATCGTGTCAGTGGAATAACCCGTGTGCTGGACAGCCCGCAACAGCCTTTGTGTCTTGGCGGCGAGGACTCCGATCTTCTGCAAATGGAATTAAGGGAAACACTTCTGCTCCCCAGGCAGACAAACCGCGTGATCTGGAAAATCTCCTGTCCGGCCGCAGCCGGAGGCGTTCTTCTGGACCGGCTCACGTCACGTCCCAACTCACTCGGCTACGCGGATTGGGGCGGTGGGCTGATCTGGCTTAACCACCCGGAAGGCGGTGATGCTGGTGCTGAAATTATCAGGGGAATGCTCAGCGAATATGGGGGGCATGCCACGCTTTACGAAGCTTCGGAAAATATCAGGCGCCTCGTGCCGGTGTTTCATCCGCAACCCGCGGCGCTCCATGATCTCACGCGGCGGGTGAAAGCAAGTTTTGACCCCCTTGGCCTGCTCAACCCCGGCCGGATGTATGAAGGGGTGTAGCGATGCAGACGAATTTCACCACCGATCAGCTGAAAGATCCTGATATTTCCCGCGCCGATGGAATTCTCCGGAAATGTGTTCATTGCGGGTTCTGCACCGCGACCTGCCCGACATATGTTGAAACCGGGGATGAACGTGACAGTCCGCGTGGCCGCATCTGGCTTATCCGTGATCTGCTCGAAGGCAATGCCAGTAGTGCCGAAACGGCAGGGTATCATCTTGATCGCTGCCTGACCTGTCTTTCCTGCATGTCAACCTGTCCTTCCGGCGTTGACTACATGCATCTGGTGGATATCGGGCGCCGCCATGTCGAAAAGACGCGGCAACGCGGGTGGATGGATCGCATGCGTCGTCGCCTTCTGGTTTCTGTCCTGCCCCATGCCGGACGGGCCTATGTGATGCTGATGCTGGGATGGCTGTTCCGGCCCTTCCGGGTGTTCCTGCCGCAGACATTACGGGAAATGCTCAATGTGGTGCCCGCCAGCATGCCCCGGTTTGACCGGGTTGGCAGCAAGGACATGATCTATCCTGCCGATAGTGGCGCGCCCACCCATCGGGTGGCCCTGCTGGCCGGATGTGCCCAACGGGCGATTGATCCCTCGATCAACGCCGCCACCATTCGTTTGCTCAACCGACGGGGTGTTGACGTGGTGGTGCGCCGGATGGCGTCCTGCTGTGGTGCGGTGGCCCAGCATACAGGGGATGAAGACACAGCCGAAAAATCCATGGTTGAAACGATCCGTGCCTGGGCAGAGGCCAAACGTGAAGGCGGCCTTGATGCCGTTATCATCAACACATCGGGTTGCGGGACGATGGTCAAAGACTACGGGGATCATTTCGCCGCTGACCCTGATATTGCCAGCCATGCCGCGGATGTATCGGCCATGGCCATGGATATCACCGAATTTCTTGATCATATCGGTCTTGGGGAAGTGAACGCAGAACACAACCACGGGCTGAGTGTTGCCTATCATGCCGCCTGTTCGCTTCAGCACGGCCAGCAGATCAGGCAAATCCCGAAAGATCTTTTGCGGCGGGCAGGATTTGAAGTCCTGGAGATTGCGGAATCGCATCTCTGCTGTGGTTCGGCCGGGACATATAACGTCGTTCAGCCGGAACTGGCTCTCAGGCTCAAGGAAAGAAAGCTGAAAAACATCAATGCGGCCGGGGCGGATATCGTGGCGGCGGGTAATCTTGGCTGTATCAATCAGCTTGCCGGCAGCAGCGCTCCGGTGGTCCACACGGTTCAGCTTCTGGACTGGGCAACCGGCGGGCCGAAACCCAAAGGCATCAGAACATCATCCCGGTAATCCGGCGGCCTGAAACAATAATCCGGAAAGTTTGGGTTGGCCGTTCAGTCAAGGCTGAAGAAATCGTTGCCCTTATCATCGGTAATGATGAAGGCCGGGAAATTTTCAACCTCAATCTTCCACACGGCTTCCATCCCGAGCTCCGGGTATTCCAGCACGTCGACATGGCGGATCGCATCCATGGCAAGCTTGGCCGCCGCACCACCGATGGAGCCGAGATAAAACCCGCCATGTTTCTTGCAGGCTTCCCGCACCGCCCGGCTCCGGTTTCCCTTGGCCAGCATGATCATGGATCCGCCCGCCGCCTGAAAGCGATCAACATACGCATCCATCCGTCCGGCTGTCGTCGGCCCAAAACTTCCTGAGGGCAGGCCTTCAGGTGTTTTGGCCGGGCCGGCATAATACACAGGATGGTCCTTGAAATACTGCGGCAGATCACCCTCATCTTCAAGGCGTTCAAGAAGTTTGGCATGGGCAATATCCCTTGCCACGATCAACGTCCCTGTGAGGCTGAGCCGTGTCTTGACCGGATATTGGGACAGGGTGGCCAGCACATCCTTCATCGGCTGATCGAGGTTTATGGCAACCGCATCGTCATCTGCATCGTCGGCGACAATATCAGGCAGGAAGCGGGCAGGATCACGCTCCAGCCGCTCGATGAAAATGCCTTCCTTCGTGATCTTGGCCATGGCCTGACGATCAGCCGAACAGCTGACGCCGATGCCGACAGGGCAGGATGCCCCATGACGAGGCAGGCGGATGACGCGGACATCATGGCAGAAATACTTGCCGCCGAACTGGGCGCCGATCCCCATTTGCCTTGTCATTTCAAGTATCTCATTTTCCCAGTCCAGATCCCTGAAGGCGTGGCCTGCCTCACTTCCTTTGGTGGGAAGCGAATCCAGTGCCCGGACCGACGCCATCTTGACGGTCTTCATGGTGGTTTCGGCCGACGTTCCGCCGATGACAACCGCAAGGTGATAGGGCGGGCAGGCCGCGGTGCCGAGCGAACGGATGGCGCCATCAATGAATGTTTTCAGCCCGTCGGGGTTTAGCAGTGCCTTTGTCTGCTGATAGAGAAACGATTTATTGGCCGATCCCCCGCCTTTCTGGATGAAGGTGAAATGATATTCCGCTCCCTTGCCGGCATAAAGATCGATCTGGGCAGGCAGGTTGGTGCGGGTGTTGACCTCATCAAACATCGTCAGCGGCGCCAGTTGGGAATACCTCAGATTGTTATTGAGATAGGTATTATAAACGCCCCATGACAACGCTTCGGCATCATCGCCGCCGGTGAGAACGCGCTCACCTCTTGTGCCGCTGATGATGGCAGTGCCGGTATCCTGACACATGGGGAGAACCTGATCTGCAGAAATCACCGCATTTTTAAGCATCTCGAGAGCCACAAAGCGATCATTCCGCGTTGCTTCCGGATCATCAAGAATAGCGCGGAGCTGGGCAAGATGGCTGCTCCTCAAGAGATGTGAGATATCCTTGAAAGCACGTTCCGCCAGTAGGGTCAGCCCCGCCGGATCAACCCGCAGGAATGTCTCCCCGTCAAGGGTGACTTCGTTGACGTGATCATCGGTGATCTTCTCCCATTCGGTATCTGCACCGGCGGTGGGGAACATGGGCGAATAGGTGAACGACATTCTTGATCCTGCACTATCTCAATGGTGGAAAAGTCTTGATGGTTTAAACGTCAGGTTTTTTTGCGGAATGTGTCAAGGGAGACGACATCGGCGCCCTGACTTTCTGTTTTTTCTTCCCCGGCATCCTCATCTGTGCTCCCGGCCTCATCAGGGGTTTCCGTATCTTCTTCGGTGTCGGCATCATGGGCAAATTGCAACCCGAACCCGACCGACGGATCGTTAAAGTCCACAATCGACATGAACGGTATCGTCAGGCTTTCCTGTTGCCCGCCAAAGGAAAGGGTGATGGAAAAATCCTTCTCCCCGATGCTGAGATCCCAGTACTGATGCTGGATGATGATGGTCATTTTTTCAGGATGCCTCTCCTTCAGCCGGTCCGGGATATCGACACCCGGATACTCGGTCAGGAAAGTGATGTAGAAATGCGTGTTGCCGGGAAGTCCGTTCTGTTCAACGATCTTGAGAGAAGAGCTGACAACCGAACGCAACGCTGTTTCAACCAGCAACTCATAGTTTATCTGTGGCTTGAAGCTGTCGCCATCACTCATCATTTCCCCCAAAGCTAGCTGTATAAGTCTGCCATCACCACGTTCTGATTGCAACCAGCTCTTCAACACCGACACGCCTCAGATCAGGACCAATCATCCTGGCAAGAGAGGACGCTTCTGTTGCCAGGTGCGCCCAAAACCCCGCCAGCAAGGCTCAACTTGACTGGACTTTAAAAGTGGTTTTCGTAACCGCTGTTAAGC
>Ga0181579_10000955_pt1 | contig 23878 bp, 20 predicted proteins | sample 071ome_24_FD_132996 | JGI IMG/M metagenome (GOLD analysis project Ga0181579, IMG submission 132996) | Coastal salt marsh microbial communities from the Groves Creek Marsh, Skidaway Island, Georgia - 071402CT metaG (megahit assembly) | ecosystem: Environmental > Aquatic > Marine > Intertidal... | reverse complement strand
GCTTCCCGCCCCGCCTCTCCGCCGCCGGCTGCTTCCTGTTCCCGAAACGCCTTGTCGCCCGCGCCGGTGAAAAACGCCGCCGGAATCATCACGGCGCACAGCCCGACAAATCCCACCATGGCGACCAGCCAGCTATCGCTGTCGATCAGCCCTTGCGCCAGCGGCGCCGCGATGAAGGTCCCGATGGAGCCGAAGGCGGAGATGGTGCCGAGCGTCACGCTGCGCTTTACCGCCGAGACCGCCCGCGCCGACGCGGCGAGCGCCAGGGAGAGCCCAGTACAGGCAAGCGCCAGACCCACCATCACCCCCAGCCCGAGCCACAGCATGACCGGCCCGGTGGCGATCATGGTGACGCCGAGCCCGGCGGCATAAAGGAGAGAGCCCAGAATGGTCATCACCCGGCAGCCCAGCCGGTCGGCGATGGCGCCGATCAAGGGCTGGCTCAACCCCCAGGTCAGGTTCTGCAGCGCGATGGCGAGGGTGAAATCCGCCACCGAAATACCGAGATCCTGCGTCACCGGATTGACGAACAGCCCGAAGCTCTGGCGCATCCCCATGCTCATGGTGAGCATCAGGCTCGCTCCGGTCAGGACGGAGATCGTTTGGGCGCTGGTGTAACCCGGATTGCGATAGCTTTCGGTCAAATCAGAACCCGGCCCTCAAATCGGAATAACCAGCAATGTATCGATGCGGCGGGATTCGAGGATCACCGCGCGCGACGCGAATTTGAGGACGCCGCCTTCTTCCACGATTTCATCGAGATAACGTCCGCAGGCGAAGACCATCATGTCGCCTTCGCTCATGGTGCGGGTAATGGTGAAGTTGGATTTGGTTTTGATCCGGCCGTTTGAGGCGCCTTGAATCTGCAGCGCGCTGACCGAATGGCAATAGGTGTGCGGCTCATAGATATTCGCCTGGCGCAGCGCCGAAATGCGGTCGCGGAACATGCCGGTTCCCTGGCACCGGATCAGGCAGATCGGCAGGCCGAGCGCGTGATTTTCCCGTGTGGTGACGGAATATTCGCCGTCAGATGTAAAGAAATCCGGCCATTCCTCCAGCCGGTCATCGTCGATGGCGTGGATATAATCGGCGTTCAGCGCTTCCACGCGCGGGCGAAGGGCGAGGTCGTGGTCGAGATCGGCAGAAATCGTGTTCATCAGTTCAAACCCCCATGCACTCGCGCCAGCCCTTCCAGAATCCGCGCACCGCGGCCTCCGTCACGCGCGATCCCTGGCTTGGCTCGATCGCGCGTCCTCCCATCGGCATGACGGTCATCGCTTCGCCGTCGGATCTGGCCGCGCGCTGCACCCAGGCGCCGACCGCCCCGTCTTCCATGGAGATAAAGCCCGCCGGCCCGACCAGATTATTGGTCGCGATGCGGTGCTGGATCATTTCCTCGTCATCGTCCTCGAACCCGAGAATGGTCCAGATCAGCTCCGCCTCATTCACCCCGCGCGGGATAAGCTGGCGCACGGCGAGACAGTTGAGAATTTGCTGGATCACCAGTGTCGGGAACACGGTCTGGATATTGTTGGTGACGTTGTCGCCGAGCTCCGGCTTGTGCTCCATCAAAGCGGGCGATTCCAGGCTGTACTCCTCCTGTTTGGAGCGCACCTTCTCCTTGCCGATTTCGCTGTCGGCGATATCGGTCCGTACGGTATAGCTCAGATGATGCCAGCCGGAATCACTGATCTTGATGCCGCCCCCCATGGTCGGGCGCACCACGCCGAACGTGTTGTGAAACACATGCAACAGGCTCGCGTGATAGGAATCCTTGTTGTTCTCGACATAGAGCTTCCAGTTGTTCTGAAAAATCTGGGAGTAGTAGCCGAGGACTTTCAATGGCTTGATCAGCACCCGGTCGACGGCGGCGGTCAGCTCGTCCCCGAGATATTCCGCGACCGGCTCGGTCTCGCCGGAAAAAGTGCCCATGACCAGCCCGCGGAAAATCTCCACCCGGAGCGGGCGCAGACCGTGATCTTCATTTTTGAATTCATCGGTCAGCCCGCCCTTGCCGCCGACGCCGCGTTTGAAGGCGACGGCGGTCAGATTGCCGCGCAGATCATAGACCCAGTTGTGATAGACGCAGGTGAGCTCCTTCACATTGCCGCGCGGTTTGAAACAGACCAGCGCGCCCTTATGCGCACAGCGATTGACCATCGCGTTCACATCGCCGTTTTCGTCCCGCACCACGATGATCGGCGTGTCGCCCGCCCAGGTGGTCTTGTAATCGCCCGGGTTCGGAATCTCGCAATCGAGGCAGAGGAAGTTCCAGACAGGCCCCTGAAAAATGCATTTCTGTTCCAGCGCGTAGAGATCCTCGTCGGTATAGACGCGATAGGGCACGCGCGAGGTGTCCTCATAGGGCCAGACGAAATCGCCGGGCGCCGTGTTGGTGTGGATATCATCCATGTGCGGCGGTCCTTGCCATGTCGAATTCGGGCGCAAACTCTATCAAATCGCCGGGTTCGGGCAATAGAGGCTTGCCGCGCTTGCCAAGGCGGGGGGGAAGTGAAATTCTTCGCCCATGTCCACCGCGCGCACTACGCTTCACAATACTTACGTCGGCCAGCCGGTCCGGCGGGTCGAGGATTTGCGTCTCCTCCCCGGGCGCGGCCGGTTTGTCGACGATATTTCCCGCGAAGACCTGCTCCACGCCGTCATTTTGAGGAGTTCCGTGGGGCATGGGCTGATCCGATCCATTGATAGCTCGGCGGCCGTAGCGCTGCCTGGCGTGCATTCGGTGATCACCGCCGCCGATCTGCCGGCGGAAATGCCGCTGGTGCCGCTGCGCCTGATGCCGATGGAGGAGCTGATCCCGCTCGGCCAGCCCGCGATCGCGCGCGACAAGGTCCGCTATGTCGGGGAAGCCATTGCGATTATCCTGGCAGATAGTCCCGCACTTGGTGAAGACGCCCGGGCGCTGATTGAGGTCGATATCGAGCCGCTGCCAGCCATTGCCAGCCGGTTTGACGCCTGTGCCGAAAAGTCGCTTCTGTTCGACGATTGGGGAAGCAACGAGGCGGTCACCTATCACGCGACCAAGGGCGATGCCGATGCGGCCTTTGACTCTGCCGCCTATATCCGTCGGGAAAAGCTCGCGACACAGCGTCATCTGGCGTTGCCGATGGAGCCGCGCGGCGTGCTGGCGGAATGGGATGCGGAAGCGCAACGGTTGACGGTTGAGGGCGCGGCCAAGGTGCCGTTTCCCAACCGACGGATTCTCGCCGGCATGATGGGGGTCGAAGAAGGCTCCATCGACATGATGGAAAGCGATGTCGGCGGCGGGTTCGGCGCGCGCGGCGAGTTCTTCCCGGAGGATTATCTGATCCCCTTTGCCGCCCGGCACTGCGGCCGGCCGGTGAAATGGATCGAGGACCGCCGCGATAATCTGCTGACCATGGGGCATGCGCGCGAGATGGATTGCGAGATCGAGATCGCCTGCGCCGCCGACGGAACATTGCTGGGGCTGCGTGGCGAGGTCTGGGTCGATGCCGGAGCCTATTACCGGACCAACGGGCCGATCAGCCCGCGCAATGTCGCGCAATTCATGTCTGGTCCTTATCGTGTGCCGAATATCGATATCCGCTCGCACACCATGCTTACCAACAAGGCGCCGATCGGCACCTATCGCGGGCCCGGCCGGTACGAGACGATTTTTTTCTGCGAACGGCTGTTCGATATGGCGGCGAAGGATCTCGGAATCGACCCGGTCGAATTCCGCCGCCGTAATCTGGTGCGCAAGGACGAGATGCCTTACCCCATCGCCGCGATCAGCCCGGTGCCGCTGGAGGATGAGCTCGATAGCGGCGATTACGAAATGGTGCTGGATCGCTGTCTGAAGGAAATCGGCTGGGCGGAGAAACAACATCTGCGCGGGCAATTGATAGACGGGGTCTATCACGGGCTGGCCGTTGCCTGCTTTATCGAAGGGGGCGGGGCGGGCCCCCGGGAAAACGCGCGGGCCATCCTGCAGCCGGACGGATCGGTGCTGATACATGTCGGCTCCACCTCGGTCGGGCAGGGGGTGGAAACCATCCTGACCCAGATTGCGGCGGATGCGCTGGAAATCCCGTTCGAACGGGTCGCGCTGGCGCATGGCTCGACGCCGCTTCTGACGGAAGGTTTCGGATCCTACCATTCGCGCTCCACCGTGATGGGCGGCTCGGCGATTATTCTCGCGGCGAACGGGTTGCGGCGGGAAATCTGCAACGCGGCGGCGGAAAAGTTCGGCTGCGCGGCGGCGGATATAGCGCTGGCGGACGGGGCGGTGTCCGGGCCGGATGGGCGGAGCGTTGCCTTCGCCGATCTGGCCGCTATCGTGCCGCCGGTCGAGGAAACCTTTCACAATCACAAACACACCTACGCCAACGGCTCGGCGGCGGCGCATGTAACGGTCGACCCGGAAACCGGCGACGTCGCGCTGATCGATCTGGTGTTTTTCGAAGATGTCGGAAAGATCATCAATCCGATGACGCTGAAGGGTCAGGCCACCGGAGCGATGGTGCAGGGGCTTGGCGGCGCGTTTCTCGAACACCTGATTTATGACGAAGAGGCGCAGCTCGTCACCGGCACGCTGGCCGACTATCTCGCGCCGCTTTCCGGCAATTTTCCGAATATCCGCGCCTATCTGCTGGAGGAAAACCCGTCCCCCGTCAGCCCGCTCGGCGCCAAGGGCGGCGGCGAAGGCGGGCTGCTGCCGATGGGCGGGCTGATGGCCAATGCGGTCGCCAACGCATTGTCGTCGCTTGATGTGGAAATCAGGCAATTGCCGCTGACACCGGATTATCTGTGGGGGTTGATCAAGGCGGCGCGGTCGGAGGCCTAGCCATGTCTGAACGTGAGACGATTCATCTGGCCGCCGATCTGTCCTTTCTGCATACCGATTTTCTGTGGCGTATGCCCGGTTCTTGGGTCGGCTATCCCTATTACAGCAGTTCCGAGTTTTATGAAGACATCGCCAAGACGGCGGAAAGCGGCAGGATGGATCTGTTGTTCTTTGGCGATACCGGCGGCACGTCGGAGGATTTCGGCGGCAATCATGATGCGGTGGTCCGCAATGGCGTGAAATGGCCGCGCCATGACATGACGCCGATGATCCCGGTCCTTGCCCGGGTGACGGAACAGATCGGCTATGCGCTGACCATGTCGACCACCTATCATCACCCGTTTCACTGCGCCCGGACGTTCAACGCGCTTGATCACGTTACCAAGGGCCGGATCGCCTGGAACGCGGTGACCTCGGCCTATAAGTGGGAGGCGATGAACTGGGGCTTCGACGTCATGATGGAACATGACGAACGCTATCGCCGGGCACAGGAATTTCTCGATGTCGCCTGCCGCCTGTGGAACAGCGTGGAGGCCGATGCGCCGGTGCTGGACCGTGAGGCAGGTGTGTTTCTGAACCCGGAGAAAGTCCACCGGCTGGATTTTCGCGGCGATTATTTCAACGTGCGCGGCCCGCTGCCGGCGCTGCCGTCGCCACAGCAGCGCCCGCTGATTATACAGGCGGGGCAGTCCGGGCCGGGAATGGACCTGGCCGCCAGATTTGCCGACCTGCAATTCAGCACGCGGCGGACGATCGACAGCATGAAACAGCACCGCGCGGCAATCGATGAACGGCTTGCCAAATTCGGACGCGAACCGCGCGATCTCGGCATTCTCTGGTCGGTCAGGATACAGGTGGCGGAATCGCAATCGGAAGCGCGGGCCAAGGAACAGGCGTTTCTTGACTCAATCCCGCCCGAAGGCGGGCTGATTGAGATGTCGCAATGGTTCGGGGTCGATTTTTCCACCGCCGATCCGGAAATGACCTTCGCCGATTTCGCTGATCAGGTGCGGGAGACCAGCGGCAATCTCGGCACGTTTGAGGAAATCGTCAAAACTACCGATCCCAAGACGACGGTGCGCGAACTGGGGCGCGATTATTTGACCAAGCGGATTCTGGCGGCGGAAGGCACGCCGAAGGAAATAGTCGACAGGCTGGAGGAAATTCATTTCGAAACCGGCGCCAATGGCGGATTCATCCTTGGCCGCGGCTATCACGCCAGCAATAATATCAGGGAATTTGTCGATCATGTGGTGCCGGAGTTGCAGCGGCGCCGCCTGTCCAAGACGGAATACACGCCCGGCACGCTCAGGGATAATTTCAACGATTGATCTGGTTCTGTCGGCTATGAGTCGCCGGATTGTGCGCTCTTGCGCCACTCCGCCCAGCCGCACCCGACATAAACCTCCGGCACCGGCTCATAATCGATCAGTTCGAACCCCTGGCATCCCATCGCGGCATGAGCAATGACCCAGCTGCGCACCTCGGCGCTGCCATTACCGACAGTCGGCAGGGCCCTGGTCAGGGTGCCCGCGATCTCCGTCTCATCGGCGCGGGAAAACAGATCAATACAATTGCGGTCAAACGGCTCGTCGATTTTACCCATGGTCGGTTCGCCGATCGAATGGCTCAACCCGCCGGACCCCAGCATGGCAATCCTGAGGTCGTCCGGATAGGTCTCGATAGCCGCTGCGATCATCCGGCCCCAATCGAAACAGCGGGCAACGGTCGGCATCGGTTCTTCCAGCTCATTTACGAAAATCGGCACGATAGCGGGCAGCGGGTCAAGATTGAGCTGCCATAGCGGGATGCAAAACCCGTGATCGAGCCGCGCATCGTAGGTCAGCGATGGCTCGAAGCCCTTTTCGAAGGCGGTTTCCGCCAGGTGACGGGCGAATTCAGGATGGCCCGCCATTGCCTTGTGCGGAAATTTCGGTGCCAGAAACGGCTCTGGCGGGCCGCCATGTTCGGTGCCCACTCCGATGCAGAAAGCCGGCAAATTATCGAGGAAAAAATTCACCCAGTGATCGGGCGCCAGCACGATCAATATATCGGGAGAAAGCGCCTCTATCCGGGCCTTCATGTCGCCGAACGCCGTGACGATTTTTTTCTTCGTGGGCGGGGTAAGAGTTTCCCATTCTCGTGCGATCAGGGGCGCGTGGCTTGCTGCGAAGGCGCCGGCAAGCTCAGCCATTGGCTGTTTTCTCCGGTGCCGGCATCCTCCGCAGATGGGCAATGAATTCCGCATCTTCCATGCCGCAAATGCCGCAGTAAAACCGAAGCAGATAGGCGTTCACATGGGGCGCGATGGCGGCGATATCATCATCACGGACGGCCTGCTTCATTTCCTCGCTGATCGGGTATTGCGCCAGAAAAGGCTCCCGGTCCGCGCGCCACGCCTGAACATCGCCCGATTTCTGCAAATCGAACATCATCTTGCTCAGCCAGTAATCCGTCATGCGCGCCTTGTCCGTCAGCCCAGATCGTTGAGCACCTCGCCCGGATGGGGCGTTGCCTCGGGCGTTTCATAGACCCGGGCGATCTTGCCGTCCGGTCCGATCAGAAAGGACATGCGTTTCGCCCGTTCCTGATCCGCGCTTTCCGCCGCGCCATAGGCCATGGCGACCGCGCGGGATTCGTCGAACAGCAAATGCCCGGTCAGCCCGTGTTCTTCCGACCATTTCTTCAGATCTTCCGTCGGGCTGAAGGTGATGCCGATCAGAACCGTGTTTTTGTCTTCAAAGTCAGGGGTTCGATCACGGAACCCATTGGCTTCGTTGGTTCACCCGCCGCCGAAGGCGCGGGGGAAAAACCATATCAGCACGTTTTTGCCGGCCTGATCCGACAGGCTCACCGTTTCCCCATCCTGATTGGGGAGGGTGAATGCGGGCGCTGCCGCGCCGATTTGAAGAATAGCCATAACGACCTCTTGTCTACACTTCTTCCAAGCCGTGCGACCATAGCAGGAATGGTCCGGCGCGGGGAGGCGGGGAAAACTAATTCCCCGGAAAGTCCATCATCGCGATCAGCGGGCGCAGATCGTCCGCATCCTTCAGTCCGGACCACGCCTCGATCACTTTCCCGCAACGATCCGCGTCGATCACCGGTTCCGCCTGGCTGCGGAACTTGGCGGCGATGTCGTCATTCGACATCGGATTAAGCGGATGGCCGGGCGGGTTGCGGCTTTCCGTTTCATGGATCGTGCCGTCTTTCATTTTCGCCACCGCGCGGACGATGAGATGTTCGGGCATCAGCGCCTCGATCTCGTCATCGATGGTCGCCTCGATCTTGTTCATCAGAGGCCGCAGGGCGGGATCGCGCACCGCCCCCTCATCGAAAGACGCCACGGTCAGCGGCCCATCCACCAGGGCGCGCGCAAAAATATAGGGCATGGAATGATCCGCCGTTTCGCGTGTCTGCGGGTCCCATTTTTCCGGCTCGCTGCCGATTTCATGCTTGCCGAAGGAATCGCAGAAAATCTCGATATGCTCGATATCGCCGATTTTTTCCGGCGGAATTTTCTCCCGCATATCCAGCGCCGCCCAAACGACCGGCTGGCCATTGGTTTCAAGCGGCCAGTATTTGATCAGCACCTCGGTAAAACGAACGGGCCCGCCCTCATTGGGAAAGGGGGTAAGCGCGAAAGGACCGGTTACGTTTTCGAACAGACCGGCGCGGCCCTCGAACGCGCTGCCCGGCCCCGGCATGCCTTCCGCGGCCAGTATCGCGGCGAAAGTGCCGTTGCGCCCGGCGAAAGGCGTCGCGACGTTTTTCCAGGCGGTCAATTCCCCTGACCGCGAGACACGCAGCGGCACGGTGGAGCTTGCCGTCATGCCGATAGTGTTCGCGGTCTGCTCAAACGACAGCCCGAAAAGGCGGCACATCGCGGCGGCGGCGGAGATGCCGACGGCAAACCCCTGATCCCAGCCGCGTTCGCGGAGCTGCGACGCCTCCGACAGACGGATGAAAATTTCATAGGTGATCAGCGCGGCGGTCAGAAAGGTTTTGCCATCCATCGGGACCGTACCGGCAAGCGCGTAATGCGCACCCAGCCCGTCCGACGGATGGCCGCCCGGAAACCGGTCGTTGAAATCGTAATTGCGGATCATGCAGCTATTGATGAACCCGGCCATGTCGAGCGGCATCGTGCGGCCCGCGAACAATGTCCGTCCGGCATATTTCCCCGCCGTCTGCCCATCCGCGATCGTTCGGGCGATGGTGGCCGGCATGGTGTTTTCCGCCCCCAGAGCGCAACCCAGCCCGTCGATCAGATGCTGGGCGGCCAGGTCGGCGATTTCGTCCCCCAGATGGTCATATCTCAGATCGGTCGCGAAGCGCGCGATCTGTTCGGTCAGCTTGTCCATTATGTTTTTTCCCACCCCGTGAGTGCGTCGATCTTCGCCGCCAGCATATCGATACTGTCGAGCAGGCGTGGGCCGGGGCGGCTGAAATAATCCTGACCATCCAGCAGATGCACGTCGATGTCGTCGGGGATTTTGTCCTGTCCAGCGCGGCCGGTCTCGAACCCGCAACAGGCGGCGATGACGATATCCGGCTTTGCGTCCCGGACATCGTCCCAGGTGATCTCTCGCGACGGCTCGCCGCTCTTGGCGAGAACGCTGGTCCCGCCGATCAGCGTGATCATGTCCGGAATCCAGTGCCCCGCGGCGAAGGGCGGGTCGAGCCAGTCGAGAAAGGCGATCCGGACCGGAGGGCGGGTTTGATATTTCCCCTGAATATCGGAGAGACGCCGGGTCCAGCTTTCAGTCAGTGCCGCCGCTTCGGCCTCGTGCCCGATGGCGGCGCCGACATCAAGGAAGCCTTGCGGAACGTCCGAGAGCCCGAAGGGGGAAAGATTTATCAGCGCCGGGCGTGAGGAGATGGTTTTGACGGCTTCTTCAACATCGCCGGAGGCAACCGCGCAGACATCGCAGAGAGACTGGCTGATCACCACATCGGGTCTGAGCGCCTCAAGTGTTTCGATATCGAGGTCATAGAGCGGCGCGTCCGCTTGTTTGACCTGGTCGTCGATATCGGCGCTCGTCGCGCCGTAATCGACGATGGTGCTGGTCAGTGCCGGCAGGTGTTTCCATTCATCACTACAGCTATGGCTGACACCGACGATATTCTCACCCGCCCCCAGCGCAGCGACGATGTCGGTGGCGCTGGGCAACAGGGTGACGACGCGCATTATTCCTCCACCGCGACGGTTTCGTACTCCGCCGGGATGGTGAGCTCCAGCAGCTCGTAATCCTCTGAATAATACATCACGTTATGCTTGATCTTCGGCGGCTGGATCCAGCAATCGCCTTCATTGAATGTGACCTCCCCCTGGCCTTCGAACCAGACGCGTGAATTGCCTTTCAGCACCATCACCATCTGGAATTCAAGATCGTGATAGTGCAGCCCGCTGCCGCCTTCCGGACAGGGTTTGGTGGTGCGGATGATCTGCGCATGGACGCGGCCCATCGTTGCGTCCGATATGCCCAGATCACGATATTCGCGATAGACGCGCAAGCCGCCGCTGATAAACGGGTTTTCGTTGGCCCGGTTGACGATGAATTTCGATTGGATTTTTTCTTCCGGCATAATGTTGTTCCGACTCCTTGGCTGAAGGCCCATTTTGCCACCCCGAAAGCCCGCCGCAATAGGGCGGGCGGATTTTCCCTTTTGCGTAAATCCGCTAGAACAGTTCAGGTCAACTCGAAAGGAGCCATCCATTGGACCCGTTCACTCATACGGGATATCCCTGCCGCGTCATTCACGGCGCCGGGCGGATTGCCGAATTGCCTGATGAAGTCGCTGCCTTCGGAGCTGAACGGGTGATGTTCTGCTGTACAAAAAGCCGCGTTCCCGAAGTAGAAAGAATCGCCGCGCCGCTCGGCGACAAACTCGCCGGGATCTGTTCGGATGCGCGCATATTCGTCCCGATGTCCGCTGTGGAAAAGGGAAGGGCCAAGGCCGCCGAGCTAAACGCCGACTGCCTCGTCTCCTATGGTGGCGGCACCGCGGTAGGGCTTTGCAAGGCCATTGCGCTGGAATTCGATATCCCGATCATTAGTATCGCGACGACCTATTCCGGGTCCGAAACCACCCATATCCAAGGTATTATCGGTCATGACGGCGTCAGGCGGAATCATTATGACCTGAAAATGCTGCCCAAAACGTTGATTTATGATCCGGAGCTAACGCTCAATCTCCCAAAAGATACATCGATTGCCAGCGGTCTGAATTCAATGGCACATGCGATTAGTTCATTTCTGGGAATGAACGCCAACCCGGTTTCCGACATGTTTTCCGAAGCCGGGATCCGGGAAATGTCCGAAGCATTGGTGAAGATCGCGGCTAATCCGCGTGATGTCGATGCGCGGGGGCAGGCATTCTATGGATCATGGCTTTGCGGCGCGACAATCGTTTCCGCGGGGACAACGCTTCATCACAAGATGGTTCATGTAATCGGTGGCGGCTGGGATCTGCCGCACGGCCCGACGCACGGTATCATGCTGCCCCATTCGACGGCCTATGTGCGCGACGTTCAGCCCGGCCCCTGCCGCAACATTGCCCGGGCTTTTGGGGACGAGGAAAAGGACGCGGCGCTGGCGCTTTACGATCTGTTGGGGGATTGCGGCGTGCCGCGCGGATTGCACGAGCTTGGGCTCGACCGTGCCGCCCTCGACGAGGCGGCAGACCGCATCATGCGCGATCAGTATTACTGCGCGCGTGGCTATGACCGCGATGAAATCCGCGACCGGCTCGACGATGCCTGGGAAGGCCGCCCGCCGCGATAGCGGGGTTGGCCCTATTCCGCGGCGCCCCGGAGATCGTCTTCCTTAAGCGCTTCGCCGACGAACGCGTCATAAAAACCCAACTTGTCGCACCGGATGATGGTGTCACGGTCCTCCCGCAGGGTCGTCCGGTAATCACGATCCAACGGATGGATCGGCATGGTGAAGAAACCCGGCCTCATCGGTATCTCCCGGTCTTCTATTGCCTATTCACAACCCGGATGGGCGGCATTGGGAAAAAACATTTGCTTGCCGTTGATTTTGAATTCTTCGATCCGGGTCTGGCCTTCTTCCGCCAGTAGCCAGTCAACGAACTGCCACGCCTCCGCGAGCTTTACATGCGGGTGCCTGCGCGGGTCCACCATGATGACCGAATACTGGTTGAACAGCAGAGGGTCGCCTTCCAGCAGAATACGGTGGCTGCTCTTGTTGCCGAAGGCGGCCCAGGTCGCGCGGTCGGTCAATGTATAGGCACCCATCGCGACGGCGGCGTTCAGTGTCGCGCCCATCCCGGCGCCAAGCTCACGGTACCAGCCGCCGCTTGCTTTCCCCCGATCGATGCCAGCCGCTTTCCACAAGCCTTCTTCTGCGCGGTGCGTGCCGCTTTCATCGCCACGTGAGGCGAACAGCGCCTGCGATTTCGCGATCCGGGTGAATGCATCCGTGGCGGTTCTGAGCCCCTTTATTTTGGCCTGATCGGCGGCCGGACCGACGATGACGAAATCGTTGTACATGAGTGGATTTCGCTTTACCCCGAACCCGTCGGCGACGAATTTTTCCTCCGAGGGTTTATGGTGGACCATCAGCACGTCGGCGTCGCCGTTCCGCGCCAGCCGGATGGCCTGGCCGGTGCCGGCCGCGATAACCCGGACCTTGATGCCGGTTGATTTTTCGAAGGGCGGCAGCAGAAACCTGAACAGACCTGAATTTTCTGTTGAGGTGGTAGAGGCAAGGGTGAGTGTCTTCTCCGCCGCGCCGGTCGCGCCCGCGAACAGCGACGCAATCAGGGCGCAGCCTGCCAGAAAGCCGCTCCCGACTTTCACCACAGCAATTCTCCTTTTAAATAGGCTGCTGCTTCCCTACTTTCCGGTGACTCGAAAAATCTCGCCACGTCCGCGCGTTCCTTAACCTGTCCCCGGTAAAGAAAAATAACATCACCGGCGAGCCTTTTTGCCTGCCCCAGATCGTGGGTGGTCATGACGATCTTGGTGCCGGCTTTCTGAATGTCGCAGATGATTGTTTCCACTGCCGCCATGGAACCAGGGTCGAGATTGGCAGTCGGCTCGTCCAGAAAAAGGATATCTGGCTCCAGGGCCCAGGCGCGGCCGAGGGCGAGACGCTGTTGTTCGCCGCCTGAAAGCGACAAGGCCGAACGCCGCGCCGCATCCCGCAGCCCTGTTCGCTGAAGAATTTCATCGACGCGCCTGTCGCGGATCGATCGCTCGATCCCGTGAATCTTGAGCCCATAGGCGATATTGGCCGCAACTGACCGTCGCAACATGACCGGTTTCTGGAACACCATGGCTTGTTTTCGTGTCGGATTCCCGTCTTCGGTGCCGCGCCAGTCGATATGGCCGCGCGTCGGTTGAAGGAGGCCGTGGCAGAGTCTCAGGAAAATGCTTTTACCCGCGCCGTTCGGGCCGAGGACCATAGTCGCCGGGCCGCTTCGGATGGAAAGATCGCATTCCAGCAGCGTCCGCCCGCCTGCTTCATACGCGACCTCTGAAAGTGAAAGAGGAAGGATCGTCACCGTGTGTCCTCCGTCGCTCCGGATGCATCGGCGATGATCCCGGCGGCGGCGTTTATGCCGATTGCCAGCACCACCAGAATGATGCCGAGCGCCATGGCGAGCGCCAGATTTCCCTTGCTGGTTTCCAGCGCGATGGTGGTTGTCATGACGCGCGTGAAATGCGCGATATTGCCGCCGACGATAAACACCGCGCCGACTTCGGCGATGGCGCGGCCGAAGCCCGCCATTACCGCCGTCAGCAATCCGACGCGGGCGTCCCACAAAATAGTGCCGATGATATCCAGCGGCGCGGCGCCGAGGGATCGAAGCTGATCCCGGTAGGTCTCATACAGCGTTTCCGATATCTGGCGGCTCAGCGCGGCGACGATCGGGGTAATCAATATCGCCTGCGCGATAATCATCGCCGTCGGCGTAAACAACAGGCCGAGCGCGCCCAGAGGCCCCGACCGTGACAGTAACAGATAGACCGTCAGCCCGATAAAGACAGGCGGCAGTCCCATCAGCGCGTTCAGGGTCACGATTGCCGCCTTTCGGCCCGGAAAACGATAAACCGCCAGCGCCGCCCCCAGCGGCAGCCCGATGACTGCCGCGACCAGAACCGCGCTCAGGCTGACATAAAGGGACAATCCAACGATCTCACCCAGGGCGGGATCGAAATCGGCGATCAGGCCAAGCGCCAATGAAAAGGCGGATGAGAAATCGTTCACCATTTCGCCCTGTTCCGCCCGAAGGCGTGGCCGCTATTCGGCTGCGGCCACATCGCCCGTCGCGGGCTCAACCCGGGCCGCGCAGAACTTGAACTCGGGAATTTTGCCAAGCGGATCGAGCTGCGGATTTGTGAGGATATTCGCGGCGGCTTCCGAAAAACAGAACGGCACGAAGACCATGTTTTCCGGAACGGCGCGGTCCTGGCGCGCCTTCAATGCAATTTCACCCCGGCGCGTGGTGACGCGAACGAAATCGCCGGCAATGACGCCTAACCGTTCCATATCGCGGCGGTTCAGGCAGGCAATGGCTTCCGGCTCCAGCGCGTCCAGCGTGGTCGCCCGCCGTGTCATCGCCCCGGTATGCCAATGCTCCAACAGGCGGCCGGTGGTCAGCACCATCGGATAGTCGTCATCGGGGAGTTCATCGGGCGGAACGATGTCGCAGGGCACGATCTTCGCCCGGCCGCTTGCCGTCGGAAAACCGTGCCCGAAGATAATCTCCTCGCCCGGCCGGTCCGGCCCCGCGCAGGGGTAGGTGACGCCGTCTTCTCTATCGACCCGGTCCCAGGTGATGTTGGTCAGGGACGGCATGACCTCGGCCATCTCGGCAAAGACGTCTCTCGGATGCGCATAGTTCCAGTCGAGCCCGATGCGTCTCGCAATTTCCTGTACAAGCGTCCAGTCCTGCCGCGCCTCTCCAGGCGGGTCGATCACTGGCCGCGCCATCTGGACCTGCCGGTTGGTGTTGGTGAAAGTGCCGCATTTCTCGGCATGGGCGGAGGCCGGCAACACCACATCCGCATGCCAGGCGGTTTCCGTGAGAAAAATATCCTGCACCACCAGATGTTCCAGCTTCGCCAGCGCTTCCCGCGCATGATGCTGGTCCGGGTCAGACATGGCCGGATTTTCGCCGAGGATGTACATCGCCTTGATTTCGTCGGCGAGAATGGCGTTCACGATTTCCACGACAGTCAGCCCTTTGGCGGGGTCCAGATCGCGGCCCCAGAATTCCCGGTACTGGTCGCGAATCTCCTCTGTCTCAACCGATTTGTAGTCGGGGTAGAACATCGGGATCAGTCCGGCGTCGGAGGCGCCCTGCACGTTATTCTGGCCGCGCAACGGGTGCAGGCCGGTGCCGGGCCGCCCGACCTGGCCTGTGGTCAGCGCCAGTGCGATCAGACAGCGGGCATTGTTGGTCCCGTGTACATGCTGCGAAATGCCCATTCCCCAGAAAATGATGGAAGCCTTCGACGTCGCATAAATGCGGGCGACTTCCTTGATGGTTTCAGCCGGAATGCCGCAAATCTTTTCCATCTCTTCCGGCGGGAAGGCCTCAATCCCGCTTTTCAGTTCCTCAAAGCCTTCGGTATTGGCCTGAATATATTGCGCATCCGCCAGCTCTTCCTTGACGATGGTGTGGAGCATGCCGTTCAGCAGCGCAACATCGCTGCCCGGTTTGAATTGCAGCATGTGGCTGGCATAGCGCCCGAGGCTCGATTTATGACCGCGCGGGTCCATGATGATCAGCTCCGCGCCGCGTTTTGCCGCATCCTTGATATAGGTCGCCGCGACGGGGTGATTTTCTTCCGGTCGGGCGCCGATCACGATGATGCAGTCCGAGTCCCCCGCCGCGGTAAAGGGCGCGGTGACGGCGCCGGAATTCAATCCCTCCATCAGCGCCGCCACGGAGGAGGCGTGGCAAAGCCGCGTGCAGTGGTCGACGTTATTGGTCCCAAAACCCTGACGGATCAGTTTCTGAAACAGATAGGCTTCCTCATTCGAACATTTGGCGGAGCCGAATCCCGCCAACGCCGGTCCGCCGTCGCGGTCCAACACCATTTTCAGGCCGCCCGCCGCCTTTTCCAGCGCCTCTTCCCAGCTCGCCTCACGAAACACCTCGCCGATCCTGTCGCGGGAAATCTGGATGTCACCCGATTTGGGCGCGTCTTCCCGGCGGATCAGCGGTTTGGTCAGCCGGTCCGGGCTATGTATGTAGTCGAAGCCGAAACGTCCTTTGACGCAGAGGCGGCTATTGTTCGCCGGACCATCTTTGCCGTCGATGTACAGAATTTTTTCGTCTTTGACGTGGGCGCGGGTCTGGCAGCCGACGCCGCAGAAGGGGCAGAGGGTCTCCACCGTGCGGTCTTCAAATTCGGTTCGCCTGCCCGCTTCATCCAGCAGATTTGCCTCCATCAACGCACCGGTCGGGCAGGCCTGGACGCATTCCCCGCACGCGACACAGGTGGACGCGCCCATATTGTTATCGAAATCGAAGACGATTTTGGATTTATGACCGCGATAGGCGAGCCCGATCACGTCATTGACCTGTACCTCGCGGCAGGCCCGGACGCACAGATTGCACTGGATGCAGGCATCCAGATTGACGGCGATGGCGGTATGGGATGAATCCGCCGCCGGTTTTTCCCCGGCGGGCAGACGGCTGGTTTCCGCGATCCCCATCGCGTCCACCCAGCCCCAGAATTTCGATTGCGGATCATGGCCGGTCTCGCGTTCCGGTTGGTCGGCCAGCAGTAATTCAAACACCATCTCGCGCGATTTCCTGGCGCGGTCCGACGTGGTGCTGACCTTCATCCCGGGGGAAGGTTTCCGGACGCAGGAGGCGGCCAGAACGCGTTCGCCCTCAATCTCCACCATGCAGGCGCGGCAATTCCCGTCGGCGCGATAGCCCGGTTCCGGCTGCCAGCAAAGATGCGGGATTTCGACGCCGAACCGCTGAGCGGCTTGCCAGATGGTTTCGTCCTGCTCGGCGGTGATGGTCGTGCCGTTCAGCTCGAAAGTAATCGGATCGGACATCAGATATCCTCCGGAAAATATTTCATGACCGAAAGAAGCGGGTTCGGCGCCGCCTGCCCCAGACCGCAAATAGAGGCATCCGCCATCACGGCCGCCAGATCCTCCAGAAGGTCACGGTCCCAATCCGGCTTTGACATTAACGCCACGGCCTTTTCCGTTCCCTGACGGCAGGGGGTGCACTGGCCGCAACTTTCGTCCTCAAAGAATTTCATCAGGTTGAGCGCGACGTCTTTCATATTGTCCTGATCGGAAAGAATAACCACGGCATGCGATCCGACAAAGCAGCCATGTTCTTCGAGCTTTCCGAAATCGAGCGGCAGATCGGCCATAGAAGCCGGAAGAATCCCGCCCGAGGCGCCGCCCGGTAAATAAGCCCTGAAGTTGTGTCCATCGGCCATGCCGCCGCAATGATCCTCGATCAGTTCCCGCGCGGTGGTCCCGGCGGGGGCGAGTTTGACGCCCGGGTTTTTCACCCGGCCCGACACCGAATAGCTGCGCAGCCCCTTGCCGTCGCGCACGCCCTGATCCGCGAACCAGTCCGCGCCCTTTTCCAATATCGCCGGCACCCACATCAATGTTTCGACGTTATTGACCAAAGTCGGTCGGTCGAAGATGCCGACTTGCGCGACAAAGGGTGGCCGGTGACGCGGCAGGCCACGCTTTCCCTCGATCGATTCCAGCATCGCGGATTCCTCGCCGCAGATATAGGCGCCCGCGCCGCGGCGCAGGTGGATTTTTGTATGGGTCGATAGTCCGGCCTCTTCCAGTGCCGCGATCTCGGTCAGCAAAATCTTGCGCACCGCCGGGTATTCGTCTCGCAGATAGATGTAAACCGCTTCCGCCTCTACCGCCCAGGCGGCGATCAGCATGCCCTCCAGAAAGGCGTGCGGTTCGCGCTCCAGATAATACCGGTCCTTGAAAGTGCCCGGTTCGCCCTCATCCGCGTTGACGGCCATCAATCGCGGGCCCGGCTCCGCCCTGACAAACTGCCATTTGCGTCCCGTTGGGAATCCGGCGCCGCCAAGGCCGCGCAAACCGCCATCCGACAGCGTTTCGATCACCTGCTCCGCTGTAAGATCGCCCGCCAGACAGGATTCGAGCATGCGGTAGCCGCCGTCGGCCAGTCGCGCCGGGAGGTCCTGATAATCGGGGAGGGCCGGTTCGCGTTCGCCTGAGGCAACGGTTGCGGAGACGGCTTCCGGTGTCGCGTGATCGACATGGCGGTGGCCTACCTCGCAGGCCGGCGCGCAATCGCAACGCCCCATACAGGGCGCCCTGACCACACGGATATTCTCCAGCGTGGAACCATTCAACGCGTCGATCAGCTGTTCCGCGCCAGCCAGCATGCAGCTCAGGGACTCGCAGACCCGGATCGTGGTTGCGGGCGGTGCGTCTTCGCCGTCGCGCACGATGTCGAAATGGACGTAGAACGAAGCGACTTCGTAAATCTCCGCCATTGGAATTCGCATTTCCTCGGCGAGCGCCTGCAACAGACCAGCCGGAAGGCAGCCTTCCCTATCCTGAATCAGGTGGAGATATTCGATGAGCAATTCGCGATCGCGCGGGCGATCGCCCAGCAGCTTCGCGATAGAGGCCGCATCGTTTTCATCCAGCATCCGGCCTTTCGGAAAGCGCGGCGCGCGGCGGCGTCCCGATCCCGGATGGATTTTGCCGGGCCGCCCGCCCGATTGTTCTTCAGCCATTTCGATTGCCGAGTTTGATCTTTGTGTTCAAAAGGATACGCAGAAGCGCGGCAAATTGCGACCCCGCCCGGGCGTTAAATAGCACAGCCTGTCCCTTGGCGTCCGGTCTTTGCCGTTGGTATACATAGGCCGCGTAATTTTATGCCGCGCGGAACGCTCCGTTTTGCCGCGCGGCTTTGACAGGAGGGTTCCATGACAACCGAGGCGGACCAGGATCAGGGTGTGGCCCTGACGGATGGGTTTCATCTCATTATCGATGCGCTGAAGCTGAACGGCATCAATACTATATACAACGTGCCGGGAATTCCGATTACCGACCTTGGCCGGATGATGCAGGCCGAAGGCATGCGGGTGCTGTCTTTCCGGCATGAACAAAACGCCGGTTATGCCGCGGCGATCGCCGGGTTCCTCACCAAAAAACCCGGTGTCTGCATGACGGTCTCCGCACCCGGGTTCCTGAACGGTCTGACGGCGCTGGCGCATGCCACGACAAACTGCTTCCCGATGATTCTGATCAGCGGCTCGTCCGAACGGGAAATCGTTGATCTTCAGCAGGGAGATTACGAGGAGATGGATCAGTTGGCGGTTGCCAAGCCGCTCTGCAAGGCCGCCTATCGCATTCTGCACGCCGAGGATATCGGTATCGGTATCGCGCGCGCGATACGGAGCGCGGTCTCTGGCCGGCCTGGCGGGGTCTATCTGGATATTCCGGCGAAGCTCCTCGGACAGACAATGGAAGAGGCCGCGGGGGCGGCGTCGCTGGTAGAGGTGATCGACCCCGCGCCGGCTCAGCTTCCCGCGCCCGATGCAGTCGCGCGGGCGTTGGATGTGCTGAAAAGCGCGGAACGTCCCCTGATTATCCTCGGCAAGGGCGCGGCCTATGCACAGGCCGATGACGATATCCGGGCGCTGGTCGAGAAAAGCGGTATTCCCTACCTGCCGATGAGCATGGCGAAAGGGTTGTTGCCGGACACCCATCCGCAATCCGCCGGTCCGGCGCGTTCTCTCGTCCTGAAGGAATCGGACGTCGTGATGCTGATCGGGGCGCGGCTCAACTGGCTGTTGTCGCACGGCAAGGGCAGAGCCTGGGGCGAGGCACCCAAGAAGTTCGTGCAGATCGATATCGAGCCGCGTGAAATGGACAGCAACAAGGAAATCGCCGCTCCGCTCGTCGGCGATATCGGCTCCTGCGCGCGTGCGCTGCTCGACGGGATGGGCGCGGACTGGACGCCGCCGCCCGCCGCCTGGACCGATGCGGTCAGGGACAAACGGGACTCCAACATCGAGCGGATGGCGCCACGGCTGCAGAATAACAATGTGCCGATGGATTACCATGGCGCGTTGGGCACGTTGCGCACCATCATCGCGGAGCGGCCCGACGCCATTCTGGTGAATGAGGGCGCGAACACCCTGGATTTCGCGCGATCGATTATCGATATGCACAAACCGCGCAAACGGCTGGATGTCGGCACCTGGGGCGTAATGGGCATCGGTATGGGCTCCGCCATTGCGGCGGCGGTGGAAACCGGCCATCCGGTGCTTGCGGTGGAAGGCGACAGCGCCTTCGGTTTCTCCGGCATGGAGATTGAGACCATCTGCCGTTACAACCTGCCGGTCTGTGTCGTGGTCTTCAATAATGGCGGTATCTATCGCGGAACGGACGAAAACCCCGGCGGCGGCGACGATGTGGCGACGACGGTCTTCGTCAAAGGCGCGCGCTATGACAGGATGATGGAGGCGTTTGGCGGGACAGGATATAATGCGACCTCTCCCGACGAACTGGCTCGCGCGGTGAATGATGCGATGGATTCGGGTAAACCTGCGCTCGTTAACGCCGTGATTGATGAAGGCGCCGGGACGGAAAGCGGCCGCATCGGCAATCTCAACCCGCAAAGCGTCGTTTCGAAAAAGAAGTAACGCTGAAAACGAAATTACCCTTAGGAACAGGTATCAAGATGAAAGCTCTCGAAGGCGTCAAAATCCTCGATATGACCCATGTTCAGTCCGGCCCGACCTGCACCCAGCTGCTGGCCTGGTTCGGTGCGGATGTCCTGAAGGTCGAACGGCCGGGCGTCGGCGACGCGACCCGCGGACAGCTGCGCGACATTCCGGATGTCGACAGCCTCTATTTCACCATGCTGAATCATAATAAACGCAGCGTAACGGTGAACCCCAAGACCGAGTCCGGGTCCAAAATCTTTACCCGCCTGTTGGAGAAATGCGACGTGATGGTCGAAAATTTCGCGCCGGGCGCGATCGACCGGATGGGCTTCTCCTGGGAGAAAATACAGGAGATCAATCCGCGGCTGATTTATGCCTCCATCAACGGGTTCGGGCCGGGTCCGTATGAGGAATGCAAGGTTTATGAAAATGTCGCCCAATGTACCGGCGGCGCGGCGTCGACCACCGGTTTTCTGGGCGGGCCGCCCGTCGTTACCGGCGCGCAAATCGGCGATTCCGGCACCGGGCTGCATCTTGCGCTCGGCATTGTCACCGCGCTGTATCAGCGGGAACAGACCGGTAAGGGCCAGCGCGTGACCTGCGCCATGCAGGACGGGGTGCTCAATCTCTGCCGTGTGAAGCTGCGCGATCAGCAGCGGCTGGAACACGGCCCGCTCAAGGAATACAGCCAGTACGGTCAGGGCATTCCGTTCGGAGAGGCGACGCCGCGCGCGGGTAACGACTCCGGCGGCGGGCAGCCGGGCTGGATCCTGAAGTGCAAGGGCTGGGAAACGGATCCCGATGCCTATGTCTATTTCATCACCCAGGCCGCGGTATGGGGCAATATCTGCGATCTGATCGGCAAGCCGGAATGGAAAGAGGTCGAAGGCTATGCCAAGCCGGAAGACCGGCTGGACAAAATTCCGCAGATTTTCGACGCTATCGAGGAATGGACCAAGACGCTTGATAAATTCGAGGTCATGCAGCAGTGCAACCCGCTGAATATCCCCTGTGGGCCGATCCTCTCGATGAAAGAACTGTCCCGGGAGGAAAGCCTGCGCGAGAGCGGAACGGTGGTCGAGGTCGATCATCCCGAACGGGGCGCGTATCTCAGTGTCGGCAACCCGATCAAGCTGTCGGATTCGCCATCTGACGTGCAGCGCGCGCCCTTGCTCGGTGAACATACGGTTGAAATACTGCGCGACATTGTCGGGATGTCCGATGAAGAAATCGCTCAGGCCGTGGAGGATGGCGGTACGGGCAAGGAAGCAGCCGCTTCCTGATAAATAATTTTCGCTCCGAAGGGGGGGGCTTCACATGAATATGGTGCATATCGGCGATCCACTGGTTCGCGACGAAGACGCGCGCCTCTTGCAGGGCAAGGGCCGCTATCTGGATGATGTCACGATCGCCAATCAGGCCTATGCGCAGGTTTTGCGGTCGCCCTTCGCCCATGCGGAGATCAAGAGCATCGATATTTCCGCTGCAGAGGCCGCGCCGGGCGTTCTCGCCATCCTGACCGCTAAGGAACTGGAAGAACGCGGCCTCGGGGCGTTGAAACCCGCCAATCCTGGAACACGGACCGATGGATCCCCCGGCTTCGCCTGTTCCCTGTCGCTGCTGGCACAGGGCCGTGCGCGCTTTGTTGGCCAGGCGGTCGCCTTCGTGGTCGCTGAAAGCGCGGCACAGGCGCGCGACGCGGCGGAGCTGATCGAGGTCGATTATGACCCGCTGCCCGCCGTGGTAACCGCCGATGACGCGCTTGCCGACGGCGCGCCGGTGATCTGGCCGGAAGCGGGGAGTAACGAGGCGTTCTTTTTCGAAAAGGGCGATCAGGCCGGGGTCGATGCGGTATTTGCGAAAGCCGCGCATATCGTGAAGCACCGGGTTTGCGTCAGCCGCGTTGCCGGTAATCCGATGGAAAATCGGGGCTGTATCGGCGAATACGATTCTTTTGAGGACCGCTATCGCCTGCGGGCGACCGTGCAGTCCGTACACGGCATGCGCGGGATGATCGCCGGTCAGATATTCCATATGCCGCAAAACAAACTGCAGGTGATCTGCGACAATATGGGGGGCGGGTTCGGTACGCGCGGCGGTTGTCAGCCGGAATACAGCCTTGTGCTTTGGGCGTCCGAAGTGGTCGAGCGCCCCGTCAAATGGGTGGCGAGCCGGGAAGAATCATTCCTGACCGACGAACAGGCCCGCGGCACCCTGACCGACACGCAGCTGGCGCTGGATAAGAATTTCAAATTTCTGGCGATTAAATCAGAAACGAAAGTGCCGATCGGGGCCTATTACACCACCGACCGGAATATGCGGTCGGTCACGGGCGGGTTCGGCGGCATGGCCGGGGTTTACGGGTTCGAGGCGATCTATGCCACCGTTACCGGCGCGCTGACCAACACCATGACCAATGCGCAATATCGCGGCGGGGCGAAGCCGGAACCGGTTTATATCCTGGAAAACATCATTGACGTCGCGGCGCGGGAGCTTGATGTCGATGCGGCTGAACTGCGCCGGATCAACACGCTTTCGAACGACCAGCTCCCCTATACCACCTGTCTCGGCGACGAGTATGATTGTGGCGATTTTATTGGCAATTTCGAAAATTGCCTGAAGGCCGGTGACTATGCGGGGATAGAGGTGCGGCGCAAGGACGCCGAGGCGCGCGGCAAGATTCTCGGTGTCGGCATGTCGAATTCAATCACCGGTGTCGCCAGTAGCAACTTCGAACATGTTGAAATCCGCTTCGACCCGTCGGGCGGGATCGTGCTGCAAAGCGGCGCGATGGATCACGGCCAGGGGCATGACACCACCTTCCGCCAGGTTCTGGCGGACAGGCTTGGCGTCGACCACACCGGCATCAAGTACCGGTTCGGCGATACCGACAAGATCGCGACCGGCGTCGGCACGTTCAATGCGCGCTGCGCCGTTTTTGTCGGGTCGGCGGTTCATAACGCGGCCGAAAAGATCATCGAGAAGGGCAAGCGCATCGCCGCCCATATGATGGAAGCGGCGCCCGATGACATTGAATTCGGCGAGGGCAATTTTACCGTTGCCGGCACCGACCGTCAGGTGAGTCTGACCGATGTCGCCAAGACGGCATTCAACAAATCCAAGCTGCCGCCCGATATCGAACCCGGTCTTTACGAACATGGCGAGTTCGGGATGGGGCAGGGGCAACGACCGACCTATCCGAACGGCACCCATCTTGCCGAGGTGGAGATCGACAGGGAAACGGGCGAGGTGGAGATTGTCCGCTATACCGCGATTGATGACGCGGGAACGATCCTGAACCCGATCCTGTTCGACGGGCAGGTGCATGGCGGCATCGTTCAGGGGGCGAG
>Ga0181579_10000949_pt1 | contig 23906 bp, 24 predicted proteins | sample 071ome_24_FD_132996 | JGI IMG/M metagenome (GOLD analysis project Ga0181579, IMG submission 132996) | Coastal salt marsh microbial communities from the Groves Creek Marsh, Skidaway Island, Georgia - 071402CT metaG (megahit assembly) | ecosystem: Environmental > Aquatic > Marine > Intertidal... | reverse complement strand
AGCGATCTCTCCAACTCCGATATGTTTTGCGCCGTGCTGGATGGCGCCGACCTCAAATCGACGAATATGCAAAACGCCGATTTGCGTGGCGCCAATCTACGGCACGTCAATCTCGCGGGCGCCGATTTGACCGGCGCGGATCTGCGTGGCGGTTCCCTTATGTTCGGCAGCGAGGACGACCAAGGCACCCGCGACGGACCTACCACCAACCAAAACGGCGTGGATCTTTCCAACGCCTCAATGCAGAATATTAAGCTTGCGGGGGCCCAGTTGGCGGGCGCGAACCTCACCAGCGTCAATCTGCGCAACGCGGATCTGAGTGGCGCGGACCTGTCCGGCTGCATCCTCGCCGACGCCGATTTGGCCGGCGCGAACCTGCAGGACGCCAATCTCAAGGGCGCTTTGTTCGATAACACGATCCTGAAGCACGCTAATCTTTCCGGCGCCAATCTCGACGGATGCGACATGTCCGCCGCCAACCTCACGGGCGCCAACATGGTTCGCAACGAGGATGCGCTGCCACAAGAAGTGCGGGACGTACTCAACAGCCACTACATTTGGATCCGCGAGGATGGCCGCCTGGGACAACGCGCCGAACTTCGAGGCGCGGACCTATCATACATCGATCTATCCTCGGTCAATCTTTGCGGCGCGGACCTCTGTGGCGCCGACCTTAGCGGCGCCAATCTGTCGAACGTCCTACTTGTGATGTCGGACCTGTCGAAGACCAATCTTCAAGGCGCCGACCTTCAAGGCGCAACCCTGGAGGGTATCAACCTAAGTGGCGCGGATATGACGGAGACCAATCTTTCCGGCGCTCAAATTGGGCCCGTGGATCTCAAGGACTCCAAAGGGTTGCCGACCGGTCGGCTATGGCCGTCCAATCTTTCCAGCGCCAAGCTGATGAACGCGAACCTGACAGGCACGGATCTAAGATCAGCCAATCTCGGTCACGCGGATCTAAGCGGCGCCAACCTGAAAAACGCCGACATAACCGGGTGTAACCTCACCGACGCATCGTTCCAAATGGACCAGCTGGATGTCGCGATTACCGGCGAGGACGCATAACTCCACGAGCGTGTGGCGAACCCCGACCATTGTCGGTTCCGATTGACCAGATATCGGCATCTTGCATACCATGTCCAAGAGAATGGGCTTTGGAGGAATAGTGTTTCCAGTTCTCCAAGAAAATTGGAAACTCCGCCGCGCGGATTATTCGAATATTTCGTCGTCGGAGGCGAAAAGGCACTGTATGGGACAAGGTCATGCGTAATCATTCTTGTCCAAGCAAGGCGCCCGGGTTCACCAAGCCAGGTTCCAATCGATGACATCGCCGGGGCGCCTTGAAACACTCAACTGGATTAGCGGCCAGTTGCACGACCTCAAGTTTCAGGTTGTCGCGGATGTGCAATCCAATAGGGATGACGCGTCCGGCGTGCCCGGAGGGGGGTTCGTCGCATATTCGCTCAAATCCACAAATGGCGAGCCACTACGCGATACAACCATCGAAGCGCTCGACATTACCGTTGGAAACATTCGTGAGACCTCGGGATTCATGGACCTCGCGGCATGGTGCGAGGAACTCGAATGGCGTGTCCGGATCGATCGGCAATTCTATTCGGACCATCCAACCCCGAGCAGTATTTTCAGGGTAATCGTTGATGGTTGGGCATAAATCCGCTATGCGGGGCCCCTTGAATAGCAAAGAAAGTCGCGCTGGATGACTCCAGACGAAATTCTAGAGGTCATCGCGCGCCACGAAGAGTGGCTTAAGCGCAAACCCGGTGGTGCCCGCGCCGATCTTTCGGGCATGAATCTCGCCGGCTTTCAGTTGGCCCGGGCCAATCTTCAGTCCGCCCGCCTTTCCGGCGCCAATCTCGCCAAAAGCATACTGTCCAACGCGGATCTTAGCTACGCGGATCTGTTTTGCGCGAACCTGGACGGCGCGGAGTTGAAGGACGCGAACCTACTACGCGCCGAATTGCGCGGCGCCTCGATCCGCGAAGCCAACCTCGCCGGCGCCAATATGAAGGAAGCCGATCTTCGCGGCGGCGCGCTGATCAGTGACAATCCTGGTGGGGAGTCCATGCAGATCCGGTCCAATCTCATGCAATCGAACCTAGATGAGATTGAAATGGAACACGCCAATCTTTCGGGCACGAACCTTACACGTTCCAGCATGGTCGGCGCGAACATGGAGAAGACGCTGATGTGTGGGGCCAACCTCACGGGCGTTGTCCTTGAGGGCGCAAATCTTGTCGGGGCCGATCTGTCGGGCGCGAATCTGACGGACGCCCTGATCGTCGGCGCAAAACTGACCGGCGCGAATCTCAGCGGGGCTACCCTCAAAAACACTAGTTTGCGGGGAACCGATCTGCAAGGAGCGTCACTGGACAATGTCGACTTGTCGAAGGCGGATCTTACCGGCGCGCAATTGATCTCGGGCGCCGGCGATCGGTCACGCACCGTCCGTCAAATCGTCGCTGAACACGAACTATGGGTCCGAGAACAAGGTCGCGGCGGCAATCGCGCGCAACTGGCCAAGGTTGATCTCTCGAACGTTGACTTCTCGGACGCAAATCTCGCCGGCGCGGATCTGCGCGAGGCGATTCTCGAGGGAGCGATCCTGCGCCGCACTGGCTTGGTCATGGCTGATTTGACCGGCACCACCTTGCGGAACGCCGATCTTAGGGACGCCGATCTCAGTGGTGTCAACCTGACCGGCGCGGACCTATCCGGAGCCAAGCTCAACGGCGCGACCGTGACGGCGGTGGAAATACGCGAACGCAGCGGCCAGGCAACCGGGCGTCTTTGGCCGGCGAACCTGACCGGCGCCAGCCTGCGCGGAAGCGACCTTACCGGGGCACGACTTGATGGCGCCAAGCTCCAGGACGCGGATTTCTCTGGAGCCCGATTACAGGGAACCGTTCTGACCGGAGCGGATCACGAAGGCGCGTTGATCGATCCAGAACAATTGGCCAAGGCGATCTTGACAAATCGTTCCGGCGCAAAAGGCTAGCCGGATCTCCTAGGGAGCTTTCGATGCTTCCTTGGGGAGGAAGAATACCACCGCGTTACTCAACAGCATTGTCACCCCCAACAGATAAAATACCGCCGTCAATCCGAAGGTATCCGCTACAAGTCCCCCGATCACGGGCAGCAGAATATTGAAACCGCTTTGGGTTCCGAACATCAGGCTGGTCGCCGACCCGGTCATGGATGGGGGCGTCATATCCATCATCCAGCTTTGCACGACCGGTCGGATCGCGAATAGCGCGAAGCCGAGCAGGGAGATGCCAACGATGAAGAGTATCCCCCCGCCGAGAAAGCCGAGCGAGCAAATGATAATGGTGGAAGCGGTAAGCCCCGCCATGACCACCGGCCTGCGCCCGACGCGATCCGACCAGACACCGGCAAGCGGTGTCGCGATCAGACCGCCCGCCTGCAAGGCCGCCAAGGTCGCGCCCAGGAGCACGGGCCCGGCTCCCGCGACATTGACGAGATAGAGGGGCAGAAACACCGTTAATCCGCTCTGCGTCATGCTTCGGAAGCCGGCCATCAGACAAATCGACAGGATCACGCGATCTCGCAAGACATCGCGCAGATTACCGAAATAGGCGCGCACGCTCAGCCCTGGTCTGGTTCCACTGGCCACCGCGCGACGCGCGCCCGGGCCAATGGTGATCGCGATCAGCACGGCGATACAAAGCGCCGGGATCGCGGCCGCGGTCGCCGTTTCCCGCCAGTCGAGGCTCAGCAACAACAGACCCGCGCATAACGGGGCCACCGTGTCTCCCAAGCTAGCGCCCAAGGCATGGATGGAGAAGGCATATCCCCTTGTCCTCGGATAGCGCTCGGACAGATAAGACAAAGCTGGCGGGTGCCACAGATTCGCCGTCATCCCCATGATCGCGACCATGCAGATAAGCCATGGCATGGAATCGAACCCGCCAATCCCTCCGAACCCACCCAGGCCCGCCAACGCGGTCGCGCCCACCGCCACCGCCAAGACCTGGAAGAACACCCGGCGCCCGGTCATGTCGACCAGCGGACCGCTACCGAAATTCGCCAAAAGGGAACCGGTATGGATCACGCTGACCAATAGTCCCGTTTCGGCATAACCAAGACCGAGGCTTAGCGATAGATACGGCAGCAGAATATAGAAGGTCGACCCGATCCAATGGGTCGCCGCGTGGCCTATGCCGACCAGGGCTATCGGCCCATTTTCCCTTAGGCTAAGGCCGGTTAGTTTCTCGGAAAGCGACATGGTCGAATGCTCGGGTTCTTCGGGGGAGTCGCGGAGATTTCCAACGGATCGCGCCCCGGCGCGACACTTGGTATATACCGGCGACGTTTGTCTTACCCAACACCTTTCGTCTCCCGTTCCCCAAGAGACGCATTAGCACGATTGCGGTTTCCATGCTCGATTTGCTCGATAATCTGGCGGCGCTGCCGGGAACGGAAGCCGTGGTCCTAATCGTCATGTTGCTCGGCGGTCTGTTGATCCTGATCTTCACCCTGATCACCGGGGTTCCGCCCATGCCGACTCAGCGTCTGGTGATGCCGGTGATGTTCGAGATGGTTCCGGAGAATGAAAACCCGCGGACCGTTTACGACCTCGGCTGCGGCTGGGGCCGGCTCGCCTTCGCGCTCGCCGCGCGGTACCCGGATGCCAAGGTGATCGGGATCGAGTTGTCTCCCCTGCCATGGCTGTTCTGCAAGTCCCGGCAAATCATTCAACGGCGCCCCAATCTCGAGATACGCTATGGAAACTTCCTTCGCATGCCACTCGGCGACGCCGACCTGATCTTTTGCTATCTGATGATCGGCGCCATGCGCCGTCTCTCGGCCAAGCTGAACCGGGAGGCCAAGGGCGGCACCTTGGTAATCGCGAACAGCTTCGCGCTTCAGGATTGGGCACCCGAGGACATTCGGATCGTCCACGGCGCGATGTCTGCCTGGGTTTATCGCTATCGGGTCGCGGGGGACGGATCCCACCACCAGGTATCAAGGGAAAATCCGTAGAGCGGCGTGACGGCTGGGCGGCGGACGCCTTTACGCCAAGCCACGCGATCCCCGGAGAGATGGAATAGCGGGACGATATAGCGTCCGGCCAAGAGCAAGCGATCCAGCACCCGAACCGCCGTCTCGAAGCGCCGACGGTCCCTGGCCCTGGTAACCTCGCCAATAATCCGATCGATCGCCAAGGACTGGATACCTGGATAGTTGCGGCTGCCGGGACGATCCGCCGCGGCGGAGCTCCAAAAGTGCTCCTGCTCATTGCCTGGGGACAAGGACATGGGCCAGCGGTGGATGATCATGTCAAAGTCGAAATCGAGCAATCGTCTCTAATACTGCGCCGCGTCCACGGTACGAGTTTGCACGGTGATGCCCAAGACCGCCAGCGACTCAGCATATGAAAGCGCTAGCCTCTCGTCGCCCAGGTTGCCCAGCAGCAACTCCAGCACGACGGGCGCATTCGTGTTCGGATCGATCCGCGCTCCGTCGACAGTCTTGAAGCCCGCATCATTCAACAGATCCCGCGCCCGACGAAGATTGGCTCTGTTGCGAGGCGATCCTTTCGAGGAAGGAGGAAGGTATCCTTCTTCACGCTCTCGTTCCGGGATCAGCGCCAAATCGCTGTCAAGCAAGTCCTTCTCGTTGTGGCCGATCGGACCTGTGGCGGCCAAGTCACTGTTGTCGAGGAACGAACGGGTACGGCGATAGGCGCCATGAAAAAGCGTCTCGTTCACCCATTCAAAATCAAAGGCCAGGATCATCGCCTCGCGCACCGCGCGGGAGTTGAACGGCGCGCGACGCGTGTTCATGGCGATGCCCCGCATTCCCGAGGGTCGACGATGTCTGATCTCCGCGCGTGCCGTGTCGCCCTTCCCCATCGCGGGAAAGTCATAGCCGACCGCCCAACGTGACGGATTGGGCTCCAGGCGTACCGATACCGCGCCGGTTTTGAACGCCTCGAAAGCGGCGTTCGAATCCTGATAATAGTCGTAGTGAATGCTATCGAAGTTATCCCGACCGCAGCGCACCGGGAGATCCCGCCCCCAATAGTCCGGGTCCCGGGCAAAGTTCACGGCGCGCCCTGGGTCAACCGACGCGAGCCGATAAGGGCCACTGCCGACCGGCGGTGTCATTCCCAGATGGTCGAAATCGAGATCCTGGTAGATCGCCTTCGGCAGCACCGCCATGAGCCCCATGATCAAAGGCATTTCCAGGTCTATCGGCTTGGCGAAAGTCATACGCACCGCCCTGGGGCCCACGATGTCGACCGCGTCGACCCGGCGGTAGAACCCGCGCTGGTTCGCCAAGCCCTTTTCCTTCAGCAACTCCCAGGAAAAAACCACGTCCTCCACCGTGACCGGAGCGCCGTTCTGAAATCTGGCCTTGGGGTTGAGATGGAAAATGATCCAGGAGCGGTCATCCGGAACCTCGAAGCGTTCCGCCAGCAATCCGTAAAGCGTGAAGGGTTCGTCCATCGACCGGGTCAAAAGACTTTCAAATACGTGACTGGAGAGTCCCGCCGCTGGAACGCCGGCCAGACCATAGGGATTAAGCGTATCGAAGGTTCCCACCGGCGCGAGCCGAAGCGCCCCGCCCTTGGGCGCGTCAGGATTCACGTAATCGAAATGTTCGAAATCGGCGGGGTATTTCGGCTCGCCATGCATCGCGATTGCATGGGTCGGGCGCCCCTCCTCCGCCCCGAGCTCGACCGCGATGCCGATCGCCCAGGTAAAAAAGACAAGACAGGCGACAACGCCTCTCAAACGAACACTCGGGGCCGCAAGCCGGTCTGGAACCACGAGATGAACCCATGCATATCAAACACCCCGAGCCCGGTATGCGCGGCGATCGCGCTCGAATAGGGGGTCATGTTGGTGCATTCCAAAAGGATCGCGCCGACATCGGGATGGCGTTCCAGCAGGAGATCCGAAGCGCGCAGCAAGTCCCGCTCCGCCGCGTCGACATCAAGTCGCTCCTGGTTACCGACGATGACCCGGGTGAACTCACCGCCCTCCTCGTCGGTCCCCACGAGCGGCGCGTCCAGCGGCACGTTCGCAGCCGCCAAATGATCCTCGGTAAGGGTTTCCGAGGAGATCGTGATCACGCCTACCCGCTTGCCGGGCGGCAATAGAGCTTGGATCATCGGGTATTGCATCAGGGACGAGGTTGCCACCGGAACACCAACCGCCGTCGCCAAGTCATGCTGGATCAAGGACAGGAACCCACAATTCGTTGTGATCCCGTCGCATCCCATGGACACCAATTCCTGGGCCGCGTCGATAAAAGCGTTCTGCAAGCCCGCCGCTCGGCCCCGCACCACCCGATCCGGGCTGGCGCCGGAAACGACCTTGTAGTGCACCGGGAAGTTCCAGGTGCCGGCGTTGCCAATATCACCGGGAATGCGCGGGAAACGGGCCTCCAGCATCAGTATGCCGACACTGGCTCCCTGGATGGCTTTTCCGCCGGTGGCAATACGGCCCATCGGGCACCTCCTCGCTCGAATTCCACGACGCCACGGTGCCGTAACACCGACGCGATGGCAACGACACTTTCTTGATGACGCGGGCCCGCCTAGGATGACGTGTCATAGGTTGGGAGATGGTCATGCCACGTATTAACGCCGAGCGTCTGTTAAAGGATCTACGGGATCTTCGCGCCATCGGAGCGGTCGGAAACGGCGTGGTCCGCCCGGCCTTCAGCGACACCGACATGGAGGCGCGGCGCTGGTTGAAACAGCGCTACGAGGACGCCGGGTTGGATGCGACATTGGATGGAGTCGGCAACGTGCTCGGTCGCTCCCGCAACAATGGGCCGGCGCTGATCATCGGCTCGCATTCGGACACCCAGCCGGAGGGCGGCTGGCTCGACGGAGCGCTCGGCGTGATCTACGGCCTTGAGATCGCTCGAGCCTGCGCCGAGGACCCGGAGACCGCCGGCCTTTCGATCGACGCCGTGTCCTGGCAAGACGAGGAAAGCAATTTCCTCGGGTGTCTGGGAAGCCGGTCCTGGTGCGGCACGCTCGATCCGAATGACGAAGCCGCCGCCAAGGGGCGCGACGGCGAGCTGCTGTCGGACGTCCTGGAGCGGGTCGGTCTCTCCGACACACCGCGTCTTCGGATCGAGGACGGCCGCTATGTCGGCTATCTGGAGGCGCATATCGAACAAGGCAACTATCTGGAGGACGCGGACGAGCAGATCGGCGTGGTCACCGCCATCGTCGGCATTCGAGGCATGACCATCACCTTCACCGGTGAGCAGAACCACGCCGGAACCACGACCATGGCCCGGCGCAAGGACGCCGCGACCGCGATGTTCGAGATGGCGCACAGGATCAATCTGGAATTCCCGAAAGTCGCGAACGAGCGCACGGTTTGGACCATGGGTAACGCGGTGATCGAACCTGGTGCCACCTCGATCGTTCCGGGGCGAGCCGAGTTGTCGCTCCAATTCCGCGATCAGAGCGAGGCATTACTGGACCAGCTGGCCGGTATCGTCGAGAGTTTGGCGATCGAGATTGATGGGCGGGGCAAGATCAAGGTCGAGGTTCGTTCAGCCCGCACACCGATTAAACCGTCGATCATGGATGACGGATTCCAAGATCACATCGACGCGGCGGCGGAGCGAACCGCGCCCGGGCGCTGGCGGCGGATGCCCAGCGCGGCGGGTCACGACCCAATGGTGATCCATGAGAAACTGCCCTGCGCCATGCTGTTCATCCCGTCCATCGACGGTATCAGCCACGATTTCGCCGAAGACAGCCATGACGCCGATATCGTCGCCGGCTGCCAGGTACTGGCGGATGCCGCCGCCTCGATCCTGCTGGAAGCGCAAGCCAAAAACCGATAGGGCCACGCGGTATGGACGAGATCGCCATTCAATCCAGCGCCGAGTTCCTCGCCCGCGCGCGCCTGGGAGGCCCGCCGACCGCCGCGCCGCCACCACATCTCGCGCCCACTGGCGAGCGCGAGGGATATGAAATCCAGGCGGCTTTGCACGAGGTTCTGGGCGCCGGCGGGTTCGGTCGTCTCTCCGGGCACAAAATCGGTTGCACCACGCCGGTCATGCAGTCCTTTCTCGGTATTGATCATCCCTGCGCGGGCCGGGTTTTCGCGTCGATGGAGTTCGACGAGCGCGCCGAACTGCCGCTTTCCAGATTTCACCATATCGGCGTCGAATGCGAGATCGCCGCGCGCATCGGCGAGGACATGGTCGGCGCGATCGGTCCCTATACGCGAGAGAGCGCAAGCGACGCGGTATCCGTGCTGATGGCGGCGATCGAACTGGTCGACGACCGCTACGAGAATTATCCGGCCCTGTCCGCGGCGACCCTCATCGCCGATGATTTTTTCAATGCCGGCGTGGTCCTCGGCCCCGAGCGCGGCGACTGGCGCGCGCTTGATCTCCAACGTCTCGGAGGCACTCTTTTTATTGATGGTGAAGCGCATTCCAGCGGTGTCGGCGAGGACATCCTTGGCCATCCCATGGAAGCACTGGCTTGGCTGGCAAACCACCGCGCTGGGCTCGGACAACCGCTGCGGGCGGGGGATTTCGTGATGCTCGGGAGCGTGGTGAAAACCGTGTTTTTCGACGCTCCCGCCGACGTCGCGGTCGAAATCGAGAGCCTTGGCCGCGCCGAGGTCCGCTTCACCTGACCCGCTCTATCCCACGGTGATCGCGTCCACCTTCGAGCCATAGAAAGCCACGTATTCCCGGATAACCTCGGCCTCGTCGAACGGGCTTTCATAGGACCAAACCGCGTTCTCGGCGCTGTTCATACCCGTCTCGATCGTCCAATAGGAGGCATCACCCTTGAAGGGACAATGGGTGGAATGGTCGGTGCGGCGTAACAGATCCATCCGCACCTCGGCCCTCGGGAAATAATAGGCGATGGGATAATCGGCCTCTTGGAGCGCGATGGCGGCCTCGGTATCGACGATCGTCTCGCCGCCGAATGTCACCCGGACCCGCTTACCCGCGGGCGCGTAATCCATCACCCGGTCCGGTTGGCGCGCGAAGCCCGGCGCTGGGTTTCCATCTGACATGCTCATCTCCTCGGCTTGGTTACCTCAAACTCCGCTGGTCCTGGCCAGCTTGCGAGATCGCGGCGAGCGGGGCAAGATCAAGACCATGTGATTCGCCGCATGGAATCTTGTCAGATGTCCGATCCGCACGCTCTCTAAAACTGTTCCGCCACCGGGCGCGGCGGTTCGCGAGCATGGGCATGCTTCGCATGACGGATCACTATCGGATCATCGATACCCCCTGGCCGAGCGAGCGTTCGCTGCCCTCCAGCGATGGCCACGACGATCGGGGAAAGGCACTGGTCGCCGTCGACCAATACAGCGCCATCGAGTTTCGTGAGGAAACCGGCAAGATCTTCCATCAGTACCGGTTCTCGCGGAATCCGTATTTCTATTTGATGCGGCATTATCTGGCCTATCTCAGCCAGTCCTACGAGCATCTCTATCCCGACACCCTGAAGGCCCAGTTCCTACGGAGTTGTCGGTTTTGCCTCGGGAAACTGGCGGCGCATAGGCGGAACGCGAGCCTTCTCGAGATAGGCGGCACGATCGGCGAGAACTACTGGATGCTAACGGAGATGATGAAGGATCAGGGGTCGGACATGACCCTTGATTTTGTCGGCGTGGAAATCGACTCCAACGCCGTGCAGTTTTCTCGAGAGATTTTCCAGGATGACCCCAACTTCGAAATGCTGACGGGAGACGCGTCCAACCTGGAAGCCTTCCCCGATCAATGCTTCGATCTCGTGCTTTCCAACAGCACCAACAACTTCCTGGCCGATCCGGTGCTCGGACTGCGCGAAGCCTTGCGAGTAACCCGTGTCGCCGCCGTGATGCATCTGTTCGTCAACCTGTCCGGCGACTCGCGCCGGCTGACACATGGCGTCACCGGCCATACCAATTACGTTTTCTCTCGCCAGGAATTGCGCGACATCCTCGACAAACTCGGCACTTGGCATGTCTACAACCTCACGCGCTATCGATAGTATGACGCGACGGTGTTGTCTACCCGCGGCGACGGTTATTTCATGGAGGATCTGAGTGATGACCGGATCTTCCTGGATCACCTAGTGATCTCTCGTTATCCGATCTTCCCGGAGCTTGCCTTCCTGGAAGACCCATTGGATGGGCCGGCGATATGAAGCCGCTTTATCGCGCCGCCGGTCGCTTCACGGTTCTCAAGGGAACCGACCGTATCCTGCATTTCGTCGAGTCCATCCCGAACGCGATCCACGCGTCGACCGACATGTACGAGGTGGTTCTGTTTCGAGCCCTGCGCCGAAGCGTGCGGTCGGGCGCGGTAACCTCGATCAACCCCGATGGGAGCTCATTCTATCTTCTGATGGCCTCCATGCTGCATCGCCTGGCAAGCCGATCCGAACGGCCGATCAGCCGCATAAGGCATCTGAACGCCAAGCTCGGGGCCGAGTTCGAAGGTCTGAAGCTGTTGGCGGAATCACGCGAGGCATCGCCCCTTTGGTTCGACGCGCTGTTCCGCACGCGAACGGTTGCCCAGGATTTCGACATTCTGCACCGGCGGATCGACCGGTTTGAAAGCTCCGTCAAGATCGGCGAGACCAGAACCTCCGCCGACTATATCGCCTTTCGCCCGACCCCCGACTCCCAGACCATCGACATCATCGACTGGTTCAAGGAGCGACCGGAACCGGTTCGAGGGTTCCTCGCCGAGCGGTTCGCCGAGGGCAGCCAGACACAAAGACTCTTCGCGGTGATGCGGTGTGGCTGGGACGAGACCATCGATGTCCAGGATATGTTCGGTGAGTCCTATACCCTACCCGCCATGTCCGATATCCGTGCCGACTGCGCGGCGCTGGGCCTGCACGCGTCGGTGCTGTTTCTACACGATTTCGATCGGGACTTCCTGTTGCCGTTCGAGGGAACCTATGGTCTGGCACTGCTCTATGTGACCCCGGATGCCGAGGATCTGTTCAACGAGGCTGGCTTCCGCGATATCGCCGACGACGCCATGGGCCAGCAACGCGCGGTCGTGACGACCGACCAAATCGATCAGCCCAAAAGCTATGACGCCTTGTTCTCCGCCGAGCTGCCGGAACTGGCCGAACCCCGTCAAAGGGACTGGCAAAGCTGGAAGGCGCGGCGCGACTGGGACCCCAGCGGCATTGATTGGCGGGTCGGGGCATATCGTGGCGACGCGATGATCATCCCCGTCGCGGCGCATTCACGCTCCGAGCAGACCAAGCAGCTTGCCCTGTCTCTATTGGGAGAAACCTCGGGCGAACCTCTGCTCAGCATCGAGGGAATGATCCAGGCGTCGGCGGCGCTTCGCCCCCTGGCGCCACTGGAGAGCTTTTACGCCGCCTTCAAGGCGCTCGATCACGCGCGAGAGGTACCGCGAACAGTAGGGTATATCCGCGAGCTACTCCGGTTTTGCGCAGGTGGTGGCTTTTCCGAGGACGCGATCCGCGACTTGGAGGAACGGCCCTCGGTTTCCCTTGACGACGCCTGCTCTCAACTTTGCACAACCCTACGAGATATTGGCTGGCTTGCCGAGGGAGCGGATCAAGAGAACGCGCGTCTGGCGATCCAATACGCATTCAAGGACGATCCGACGCGACGGGATACAGCCTTGGCACGCTTGGCCGCCTGCCTAGGCTAGGCATTCAACCCAAGCGAGCCACGCACCGCCTTCGCCGCGTCACCCAAGACCTCATGCGCCTTGTCGAGCAACCGGGTCATGTTGATGAAAGCGTGCACGACACCGGCGTAGATCTTGCACTCCCCGGGGATACCCGCCGCGCGCAGCAACCGGTTCATCTCGACCGTGTCATCACGCAACACATCAAGCTCGGCGGCGAATAGATGGGTCGGCGGAAGCCCCGTCAGATCGGCGCGCATGCTCGACAACAAGGGATCTGTTAGATCACCGGACGGCCCGGCATAGGCTCGCCAGTACCAATTCATGCCGTCGCGGCTGAGGCCGAACTTACCGTCGCCGAACTCCGCCATCGACTCGGTATCGGCATTGGCCTCGAAAGCCCCGTAGAAGGACAGCACGGTTTTGATCGGACTATCACCCTCGTCACGAGCCCTGAGTGCCGCGGCCATCGCGAGGTTGGCACCCGCCGAGTCCCCTCCAACGGCCATCGCGTTCGCGTCGAGTCCCAGGGCCGCGCCCTGGCTCCGCACATGGCGTACCGCCGCCATGCAATCGTCCAAAGGCGCGGGATACGGGTTTTCCGGCGCGAGGCGATAGTCCACCGCCACCACCGCGCACCCCGATTTCAGCGCCAAAAACCGCATCGCCCGGTGATGCGTGTCCAGCGAGCCGACAACCCAGCCACCGCCGTGAAAGTAGACGATCACGGGAAGTGTTCGCCCAACCTCCGGATAAAGCACGCGAACCGGTATCTCGCCCGCCGGCCCTGGAAACGTCGTGTCGAGGACCTTTGGAAGATCAGGCAGATTCTCGTTCCACCACCGCCGCTCGATACTCATGCGACGACGCGAAGCCACCGGATCCGGACTGGTGGGCGGCGGGCCGAGATTCTCCTCGGCGACGATCTCGGCGTTGCGCCGCATGACATCAAGCATTTGCGGGTCAAGCCGCGGGTCCGACATGGCATCCGGCACTATGAGCTCCCTTCAAAACGCGTTGGCGCGATCCTGACGAATTTTGGTGAAAAGGGAAAGACACCGTCTCAGCACCACGAAACCCACCGGCAACTGGTTGGAAAGCCACCCCCTTTTCTTTGGAAGATTTTCGAACATCTTTTGATCCATATATAAAGTAAAATATCATTTTTGATTTTCATATTGAAATCAATTTCGAATCACACCATCTTCTTAGAAAGAGGAATGGAAGGTCGAAATGAGCGCGGCCCCGCGAACCGATCTAGGAGGTCGAGCGCCTCCAACGATGGACCTGAACATCTCCTATTGTCTTTGGGCGATCATGACCGCCGCCGTGCTGCTGGCCGGCTTTAGTCTGATCGCAAATCTCTGGATTTACGTCTTCAATGCGATCGGGTCGGTTTACGGGTGGCCGGTCATGTATCCCGAGATGAATCATGCCCGCTGGTTGTTTGCCAGTGGTCTGTTGAGCGTCCTCGCGGGCGCCGCCTTCGCTCTAAAATTGAGGGTCGATACTCGGTGCCGCGCCATCATCACGGTCCGCTTGCCTCAGCGGCTGACGGCGCGAACCAGCGGCGCGGATCCGGTACTGGACAAGTTCCAATGCCGAGCCCAGGTCGAAATCGATGTCTATACGGAAGAAATGGCCGAAGCGATCAGACAGCATCCGGAGGGTGTTGCCAATGTCCTGGAAAAAGGTCTGGGAATCGCGATCGCCGATCAGATGACGCGCTACTCCAAGGCGCGGATTGAAGAGACACTCAAACTGTCGCTGGGAGAATGCTTCGACCTATTGGACATCGCCGGCGTAACGCTTCTGAATGTGCGCCAGGAACGCGTCATCGAGGAAGCCGCCACAGCCAAGACGGAGGAGCTCCCCACGTTGGAGCAAGACTTGATCCGGCAAGACCTGGGCCAGACACCCCCTGTTCGGTCGGATACGGTCCACGCCGAGGGAACCCCGACAGCCGCCGCGGCATCGGTATCGAAATCCGAGCAGATAGCGCCGGGGCCGCCGGTCAATGACGACACGCCGGGAACCCCAACCGCGACACCGCCGGCGCTCGCGCAATGATCGCGAATCCCCAATTCCGATTTTCCTTCAAAGGCAAGTTGGTCGGCGCTATCGTGCGGCCAAAGGGCGCGCCGCTCCCGCCTTGGAGATGAATCATGGATATCAGCCTCGAACAACATCGCGTCGACCTCGCCTGCGCCCTGCGTTGGGCCGCCCGGCTCAACCTACACGAGGGTGTGGATAACCATTTCTCGCTGGCCGTGCCGGACGAGGATGGCGTCGTGCGCGGCAACCGTTTCCTGATCAATCCCTATGGCTGGCATTGGTCGGAGATCACAGCGTCCTCCCTGGTGCTCTGCGACGCCGACGGCAACGTTCTGGAGGGCGACAATATCGTCGAAGACACGGCCTTTTTCATCCACAGCCGCATCCATGTCGGCGCCCCGCACGCCACATGCGTGCTGCACACCCATATGCCCTACGCAACCTCCATCACGCTTCTCGAAGGCGGCCGATTGGAAATGATGGAACAGAACGCCCTCTTGTTCGATGGCCGGATCGCCTATGACGACGCCTATGAAGGTTTGGCGCTCGCCACCGACGAGGGGGATCGTCTGGCGCGTCAGATCGGCAACAAGTCGATTCTATTCATGGCGAGCCACGGCATCGTCGCCGCCGGCCCGACGGTCGCGGACGCCTTCAACGATCTTTACTATCTCGAGCGCGCGGCGATGTTTCAGGTACTGGCCAAGTCCCAGGGAGGCACGCTTCGCACGCTATCGGACAAGGTACGCGCCGAGGTGCGCCAACAGTTTTCCACCGAGGCGCCGAAGCTCGCGGACCGGCATTTCACGGCGCTCCGCCGCATCCTCGACAAGACCGAACCGGAATATCGTCACTAAATCCAGTCAGGCGAGCGCGGTTCCAAGATCGGCGATAAGATCATCTGGATCCTCGAGTCCGATCCACAAGCGGCAAAGACCGTCATCCAGCCCCAATCCAGCTCGGATCTCCGGCGGCGCCATCGAAAAGTGATCATTGGCGGGATGATCGATCAGGCTGTCCCATCCGGAGGGACCAACACCGGACTTGATCACCCGAAGCCTGGTCAAGACCGAGCGCGCGCGTTCAAGGTCACCCTGGATCACGAAGGACAGAAACCCTCCGGGCCTATCCATCGATCTCCTGGCGAGCGCTCTGTTCGGGTGATCCGCTCCGCCGGGATAGAAAACCGCGCTCACACCAGATTGTTCCATCAGGAACGCCGCGATGCGTTCCGCGGTGGCGCATATCCGCTCCATCCGGGTCGCCAGGGATGCGAGCGCGCGCCTCGCCAGCTCCATATCCACCGATGTCGGCACGGCACCCAGTGAGGCCCTAAGGAAGCCGAGTTTATCGACGGTGAATTCCTGATCCGGCGCGACCACCGCCATGCCGGCATCCGCCAACATCCCGCCGTAGAGATATCCACTCGCCGAATGCAGCGAGACGGTAAAACCATGCTCGATCGGTCGCTGGAGATACGGGGTCGCGTGGCTATTGTCGCAGACGCTGATCAGATCATGAACACGCGCGAAGTCGGCGATCATGTCCAGGTCCGCCAAGCCCGCCCTGGGAGAGCCCGGGCTCTCCACCCATACCATCCTGGTCTCGTCGGGAAGGAAGGCGTCTTTCAGTGCTTTTCCGTCCGCGGGGTCCACATAGGAAATGCGCAGCCCGCTGGAACGTCGACGAATATCCTCAAACATCCGATACCGACCGCCATGCAGCCCCTCGGAAAGGATCAAATGCGCACCACTATTCACGAGATCCAGTACACAAGCGATCGCCGCGCGACCCGAGGAGAAACCAAATCCCTGGGAGCCTCCCTCAAGATCCGCCATGGCAACCTCGAGAGCCGTTGGTTCGGCATGCGCGGTTCCGGACACCAGACCGGATCCCGCCCCAATCGCCCGCGTTGAAAACCCCAGCTGGTTCCGCGAAATCGCCATTTCCTCGCCGCCGCGCCGGTTATTCCAAAATGCGAACCGTCAGGCCCATTAAGGGGTACAGCCGGTCGTACTTCATACGCTTCAGAACGCGGCTTTGCTTGAAACCGTTCCAAACCTCGATCGCGTGATCGATACTGCTGATGCAATCCCCGAGACCGAAGAAATGACTCGGCGAATCTCTTAGGAAGTCAATGAAGGGCGCGGGACTTTTGCGTTGCTTGAACAACATTTCATAGGCGCTGTTGTAGTCGGAAAGTATCTTATCTATCCGCATCCAACGCTGCTTGAACAGTGAACGCGCCATACCGACGAGGGCGTCAAGATCCTCTCGCTGTTCCTTGGGGACAACATCCGTCGGCACCGCGTCCTTGCCGAGGAAAGCGGCGTAATTCTTCCAACGCTCGCGCTGTTTAGCGCGCAGGAAATCGTAGTAGATAACGCCTTTCCAGGCGTAGAAAATCCCCGGCGCCTCGTCGGCCTGGAGCTGCATGGCCTTCAGGATCGGGGCCAGGCCGTCCATGTCCTTGGCCTCCCAGATCTTCTCGACCAGGGTTCGAAGATGGGTCAATTGGTCGGCCTGATCGGCGCCCTCGAAGGCCATTTCGACCATCGGACGAAATCGATTCATGACAAACTCGCGGATCTCGGCGAACTCCGCCTCGCTGATCTCGAGATACCCGTCATGGACCTTCAACCCGTCGGCTTTGAGTCGATCCTTCAACAGGAACGGATCTAGCGACGGTAGCTCCTCCAACGCGCGCAACAGACCGAGATCCCGGGCGATTTCATCCGAGGTATCCTCCTCGAGAATTCCGGCATGAAAATGCAGCGCGGTCCGCAAGGTCTTGTCGTTCACGAAAATCGAACGACCACCTTCATAGGCATCCCGCTCATTATAGGAAAAATAGAGCTTGGTCCCAACCGGTCGACCGGCGTCATCGGCCATCGCCTCGTCGGTAAACGGCTCCTTGATGAAGATGACCCGATTCAGATCCGGCTTGTGGAACATGAACTGGTCCGGGCCGGCCCCGGACTTCACCACCTCGCGGTGCAGCCGCTCGCAGTCGAACACACGTGACGAGCCGGCGGACAGCTTGCGGCGAAGTTGATCCGCCGCGATGTTATCCACGGACTGGGAGCGCGGGCCACTAGACATGGGAGCACTATATCACATCATCGCTTCGATGAGATGCGGGCCGGGCGACGCGACCGCGCGGGCCAGTTGATCATTGAATTCATCCGCCGTGGTGGCACGAGTGGCCTGGACCCCCATGCCCTTGGCAAGCGCGCCCCAATCCAGCCGGGGGCGATCGATCTCAAGCATGTCCAAGGCCTTGCGACCAGGGTTACGCGCGCCGACATTGGCAAGCTCTCCCTTGAGGATCGAATAAGCCCCGTTGTTGAAGATGATGTTGACCACGTCACAGCCCTCGCGCGCCTGGGTCCAAAGCGCTTGCAGGGTATACATGCCCGAACCGTCGCCCTCGGTGCAGATCACCTTGCGGTCGGGACAGGCGATCGCCGCGCCCGTCGCGTAGGGCAATCCAAGACCGATCGAACCACCGGTCAACGCCAGCCAATCATGCGGGGCCACGCCCTGGGTGTAGGGCATGAAGCCACGTCCCGTGGTCACCGACTCATCGGCGATGATCGCGTTCTCCGGCATCAGATGCCCCAGAGCCGACGCCACGACCTCGGGTGTGATGTCGCCGCCGGTCATGAGATCCGGCTTGCTCGATTCCTGGAGGGCTGGAGCCGCTCGATGGGCGTCCAACTCGTCCGCGAGGGCTTCCAACGCCGCCACATGGTCGTCCGCGATGTCCGCCAGCACATGCACCTTGCAGCCATCGGGAATCAGAACGCTGGGCTTGTTCGGATAGGCGAAGAACGCGACAGGCGTCTTGGCACCCAGCAGGATGATGTTCTTGACCGAGGCCAACTGCTTCAGAGCGATATCAACGGGATACTGGATCCGCTCGACCGGAACCCGTCCGGCGCCGCGGTGCCAGCGTCCGTTCGAGGTCATGCAGGAGAGCCGGCAGCCGGTTTTCGCTTGGATCTTGCCGGCCAGAGCCAAGGTATCCTCTTGCAATGCCCGTCCGGTCATGTGGATCAGGGTTTCCTCGCCCGAGGACAGCGCGGCGGCGATCTGTCGAATGGTCTGATCATCGACCCGTCCACGCGCGGGCGCGGCAACGGGCGCCGCGTCGCCGTCCGCGTCGTCCCAGGCGGTGTTGGCCGGCAGGATCAGGGTCGCGATCTGGCCGGGGCCGCTATTGGCGACGGCGACCGCCTCCGCCCCGTCGCGCGCGACATCCTTGGCCGAGCGCGAGGTCTTGACCCAGTCGGAGACCGGTCCGGCGATCCCTTCGATATCGGCGGTCAAGGGTGCGTCGTGTTCAATGTGATAGGTCGCATGCTCGCCGACGATATTGACGATCGGCGTGAAGGCTTTCTTTGCGTTGTGCAGATTGGCGAGACCGTTCCCAAGCCCCGGCCCCAGATGCAGCAAGGTGGAGGCCGGCTTGCCGGTCATCCGTCCATAGCCGTCCGCCATTCCGGTCACCACGCCCTCGAAAAGGCCCAGGACACAGCGCATGCCGTCCACATAATCCAGCGCGGCGACGAAATGCATCTCCGACGTACCTGGATTGGTGAAACAGACCTCGACGCCGGACTTAACCAAAGTCCGGACCAGTGATTCCGCGCCGTTCATGCAACTGTCCTCGGGTGGGTTTAGAGTGGCCGCGATGATGACGATCACGATCATGAATGGCAAGCGTCGGAAACGCCTACCGCCGGACCTCGGCCAGCAGTTTGGCCCGCGTCGCCCAGTGCGCGATCGCCATAAGGAAGTAGACACTGGCGATCAGGAGCAACGACTTGAACGAACCGACAAGCGATAGCAATACATAGCCCGCCAGCAAGGTGCCGAGGATACTCCCCGCGGCACCGAGCGCGAACATCCGGCCGATGACGCGGCCGCGGTCGACGCCGTCATCGGAGAGCGCCAAGGTGGTCGCCGCCGGCGCCACGATGCCCGCGAAGAAACTGGGTGTGAAAAACATAAGCGTCGCCAAGACAATGATCGAAGCGACGCCGACACCTCCCAGGCCATCCACGATATCCGACGCCACCCAGCGAAGCAGCGCCGCGACGATCGTCGTGGCCCCGGCAAGCGCTAGTGACCCGGCGATAACCGCGTCGCCCCGGCCCGCGATGCTTGTATCCATGTAGAGCCGTCCGGCAACCCAATGGCCGATCGACAGACCCGCCAGCACCACGGCGATTACCGCCGTCCAGGTATACAGCGACATGCCGACGACCGGTGCCATCATCCGTGCCGCGACGATCTCAAGCGCCAGCGCCGCGCCAGCCGACAGGAACACGGTCAAACCGAGCAGAAAACCGTTTCCTCTGTCACGTTGGCTCATGAAATTTCTTTTTTGTGTATAAGGCCGGCAATAATCGCCCAGACATCGTCTATTACCAAGCGGCCCACGACGAACTCAGCCGAGCAACCAAGATAGATGGCGCGCGGGTCAATCACCGTGCTTGTGCTTCTTTCTATGCCCGGTGTGGGCCGACCCGCTCGCGCCGACACCGCCGACCGATACCATGACGGATATCTCACCCGCCTTCTCAAAGGTAAGCACAAGTGGAAAATGGTCGCCTTCCTTGAGTGGCGCGGACAAACCCATCAGCATCACGTGGTCACCACCGGGTTTCAGAGCGACCATGCCACGGGCCGGCACATCCACGCCCTCGATCGGGCGCATCTTCATGACGCCGTTTTCATGCAGATGCGTGTGGAGCTCGACGCGTTTCGCGACCTCCGCCGACGCACCGGTAAGTCGGTCCTTCACCCCGGCCCCATTGTGGATCATGAAGTACACGGCCCCGACCCGGCCTTGACCAATCGTCGCCCGGGCGAACGCGCCCTCGATGGTCACGCCTTGGCTTTCGGCGGCCGCGAATGTGACACCGCCGACCGGGCCGAGAACGATAACCGAAAGCGCGAACAACACAGTCAACCGCGCTACTTTCGCCGATAAATCCTTAAATGCTTGTCGCATCTTTCATGTCCGGAAGAGGTTTCGAGGGCATCCCATGAACCACGACCGTCCCGACTTCATATGGCGCGCGTTCCCGCACTTGATATCACGTCGAGGTGACCAACGTCCACGCGACGCAAGGTCACGGCGGGAGCCGGGCCCGGGCGACTTGACGCATGAACAAGCTCCGATTAGGGACCGCGTCCGAGGCAAGTTGAACAGAGTTAACACCAAAAAAGATTATCGGGGCCGCGTTCGCGCGGCCTCTTTTGATTGTGCTTCCGCTTTCTCCATCGAGCCATGATCTAGTAGTGTTGTTCCACGCCGCCGGGCGTTGAAACGCATCAAGGGAGACCAGTGATGTCATCATCCGGAAACGTGTACGATTTTGATACCCTGTCGCTGCATGCCGGCCAGCAACCGGACCCGGAAACCGGCGCCCGCGCGGTCCCGATTTATCAGACAACGTCATACGTGTTTCGAGATGTCGACCACGCCGCCTCGCTGTTCAATCTGGAGCGCGCCGGACATATCTACTCGCGGATCTCCAATCCCACCGTCGCGGTACTGGAAGAGCGTATCGCGGCGCTGGAGGGCGGTGTCGGCGCGGTGGCGACCGCGAGCGGGCACGCCGCCCTGGTTCTCGGTATTCTGACACTCATGGGCCAAGGCGGACATATCGTCGCCTCAAGCGCCCTATATGGCGGTAGTCACAATCTCTTCAGCCACACATTGCCCAGGTTCGGTATCGAGACCACCAAGGTGCATCCCCGCGATATCGACGGATTTCGCAAGGCGATTCGCCCGGAAACCCGTCTGGTGTTCGGCGAGACCATCGGGAACCCCGGCCTCGAGGTGATGGACATGGAGGCGATCTCCGCCATCGCCCACGAAGCGGGTGTGCCGTTGATGGTTGATTCGACCTTCGCTACCCCGCATCTCTGCCGCCCCTTCGAGCACGGCGCCGACATCATCGTTCATTCCGCGACCAAATGGCTCGGCGGCCACGGTGTGGCAATCGGCGGCGTCCTGGTCGATGGCGGAAACTTCGATTGGGAAGCCTCGGGCAAGTTTCAGACACTGACCGAGCCCTATGCCGGCTATCACGGACTCGACTTCGCCGAGGAATTCGGACCGCAAGCCTTTGTCATGCGCGCCCGGGCCGAGGGGTTGCGCGATTTCGGCGCCTGCATGGCGCCGGCAACGGCGTTTCACATTCTGCAAGGCGTGGAGACCCTGCCGCTTCGCATGGACCGGCACGTGGCCAATGCCCGCAAGGTCGCGGACTTTCTCGCCGGGTCCGACGCGGTGGAGTGGGTCGCCTACCCCGAACTCGACACACATCCGGACAAGGAACTCGCGGCGCGGCTCTTGCCCAAGGGGGCCGGCTCCATGCTGGCCTTCGGGATCAAGGGCGGACGCGAGGCGGGCCGTATCTTTATCGAGAAACTGGCGGTCTGGTCTCATCTGGCGAATGTCGGAGACGCCAAGTCGCTGGTCATTCACCCGGCGAGCACCACGCATCAGCAGATGGACGCCGAGACCATGAAGGCCGCCGGCCTGTCCGAGGATCTGGTCCGTCTCTCCGTTGGTCTGGAAAGCCCCGATGACCTGATCGCGGACCTGAGGCAAGCAATGCGCGCCGCCACTCTTAGAAAGGCGGGTTGATCATGGAGCTGACAATCGACGGGCGATCGGCCTTCGTCGCCACGGGCGGTCGGCCCTTTGAGGTGGAAAAGCCCGCCCTGGTCATGGTGCATGGCGCGGGGATGGATCACACGGTCTGGTCCATGCAGGCACGGTACTTCGCCCATCACGGGTTTTCCGTCATGAACCTGGATCTGCCTGGCCATGGTCGCTCCGAGGGTCCGGCGCCGAGCACGATCGCCGACTACACCGATTGGCTGGCCGCCGCCATCGAAGCCGGCGGCGCGCGCGATGTCCATCTCATCGGTCATTCCATGGGATCGCTGATCGCCATGTCCCTCGCTGGGCGCGCCGATGGCGGGGTGCGGAAACTGGCGCTACTCGGCACATTGCCGCATATTCAGGTCGCCGACGCGCTGCTGACCGCGGCCAGAAACAATGATCACTCGGCCTATGAAAGCATCGTGGGTTGGGGCGTCGGTCGACGAGCCCAGATGGGCGGGCATCGCGCGCCCGGGTCTTGGATCGCCGGCACCAGCCTTCGTCTGCTCGAGGCCGGGAAACCGGGCGTCCTCGCCAATGATCTCGCCGCTTGTCATCAATGGGCCGATGGCGCGGAAACGGCGACGCGTATCACCTGCCCGACCCTGCTTTTGCTTGGGGCCGATGATCGGATGACGCCGGCTCGCGGCGCGGCTCCCCTGGGCAAGGCAATCGCCGACAGCCGCACCGTCACCCTCGCCGGCGCCGGCCATATGATGATGGCGGAGCAGCCGGACGAGACCCTCGACGCACTCTCGGCTTTTTTCGGGGAAACAACCTCATGAGTGAAACCGCCGAGCTCGCGGAGACCCGAGATCGCTATGCCTGGTTCGTCGATATTCCAACCCGCTGGATGGATGTCGACATTTACGGCCACGTGAACAATGTCGAGTACTACTCCTATTTCGATACCGCCGTGGCGGCTCATTTGATCGAGGTCGGCGGCCTTGACCCGCACACCAGCCCCGTGATCGGCCTGGTCATAGAGACCAAATGCGTGTTCAAGAAATCCCTGCTGTTTCCGGTCGTGGTCAATGCCGGTCTCAGGGTGGCGCATATTGGGCGCACCAGCGTTCGCTACGAGATCGGTCTGTTTCGCGAGGGTGACGACGAGCCCGCGGCAACCGGTCATTTCGTGCATGTCTATGTGGAGCGCGCCACCCAGAAACCCGCGCCAATCCCGGACGAACGCCGCGCCGCGATGCAACAACTGGTGATGCATCCGCTTTCGAAATGACCGCCGCGTCCGCCGAAATCGGCACCCCGTCATTTTACAACGCGGGTCTTTCACCCCCGGGCTTCGATCCTCTATAGTCAGTCGAGTTGGCCTCGAAAATTGAATGGTAGCCATGGCCGAGAAAACCGCTAATGCACCCCGGCAAGAAGACTATGCCTTTGACCTGAAAAAGGTTTTCGCGTCGATGGTCTCCGTGCGATCGCATATACCCGAGGATGCGCATACCGCGCCGATCCTGGGCACGGAACGCGGCGGCAACGGCATCGT